>ERZ795052.6390-NODE-6390-length-10878-cov-6.803382_pt1 | contig 10878 bp, 6 predicted proteins | sample MGYA00375136_ERZ795052 | MGnify/ENA primary metagenome ERZ795052 (study PRJEB30181, sample SAMN05720156) | activated sludge metagenome | isolation source: Anaerobic digester | place: Japan | collected 2015-05-26 ... | reverse complement strand
AAAAAAGCTACAACATCAAAAGCAACTAAAACAGAAACTAAAGCAACGAAAGAAATAAAAACAAATACTACAAAATAAACTATAAAATCAAATATAACTAAAAAATAGTAAAAAACTAGTAAAACCAAAAAAACAACATCTCAAAAACTTCGCATAAAAAAAGAGTGCTAGACTTTAACTTTTTTTCTAGCACTTTCCAGAGCAAACTCCCCAGAGAAAATTTCATCCCCAGAGCAAATCCCCAAAGCAACATTCCCTCCCCAGAGCAACTCCCCAGAGCAACATCCACTCCCCAGAGCAACTCCCCAGAGCAACTCCACTCCCCAGAGCAAAATTACTTCCCCAGAGCAAAATTACTTCCCCAGAGCAACATTTCTCCCCAGAGCAACATTTCTCCCCAGAGCAACATTGCCTCCCCAGAGCAACTCCCCTGAGCAAGTCCCCAAAGCAAGATTCCCTCCCCAGAGCAACTCCCCTGAGCAAGTCCCCAAAGCAAGATTCCCTCCCCAGGCAACTCCCCTGAGTAAGTCCCCCCAGAGCAAATCCCCAAAGCAACATTCCCTCCCCAGAGCAACTCCCCAGAGCAACTCCCCAGAGCAACATCCACTCCCCAGAGCAACATCCACTCCCCAGAGCAACATCCACTCCCCAGAGCAAAATTACTTCCCCAGAGCAACATCCACTCCCCAGAGCAACATTCCCAGAGAAAATCCCCAGAGCAAATTGCCTCCCCAGAGCAAATTGCCTCCCCAGAGCAAATTGCCTCCCCAGAGCAAATTTCTCCCCCAGAGCAACTCCCCAGAGAAAATCCCCAGAGCAAAATTACTTCCCAGAGCAACTCCCCAGAGAAAACTCCCCAGAGCAACTCCCCAGAGAAAACTCCCCAGAGCAACTCCCCAGTCCCCCGAGCAACTTTCATCCCCAGAGCAAACTCCCCAGAGCAAAATTACTTCCCCAGAGCAACTCCCCAGAGAAAATCCCCAGAGCAAATTGCCTCCCCAGAGCAAATTGCCTCCCCAGAGCAAATTGCCTCCCCAGAGCAAAATTACTTCCCCAGAGAAAATCCCCAGAGAAAATCCCCAGAGAAAATCCCCAGAGCAATATTTGTCTCCCCAGAGCAAATTTACCAATCCAAAGTAATATTTTTATACTCTGTTCTTTTTTATTTTTTATAGTTTGTTCTTGTAAAAAGATTTTCCTTGAATTCTTTTTTTTTAAATGCTAGAATAAATTTAATTAGTATTTTTAATGACAATAAGAAATACTATTTCTAGAAAATCTGCCCAGAGCAGAAAATCTGCCCCAGAGTAGATTACCCTAGAGCAACATTTTCCCCAGAGTAGATGGCCCCTAGAGCAAAATCTGCCAGAGTAGTTGCCCAAGAGTAGTTGCACCAGATATAGCTATCCCAGATATAATAGTTACCTCCAGAGAAAAATCAAAATCTGCATTGAAATCTGCATTGGAATGGAAGATGACTTTAGTTGTATACTCTGTTCTTGTGATAAGATTTTCCTTGAATTCTTTTTTTTAAATGCTAGAATTTAATTAGTATTTCTTGAATGCTAAAATTTAATTAAATTAGTATTACATTAGTATTTCTTGAATGCTAAAATTTAAATTTCATTAGTACTACATTAATATTTCTTGAATGCTAAAATTTAATTAGTATTCTTAGTGAGAAAGAAATACAATTCAATTTCTAAAAACTCATAACTTTGATTTCTATGAAATGGTTTACAGCTAAAGTAACTGTAATTCTAGAAATAATTTTAAGGTTTTAAAAAGTAATAAGGTAGAAATTATGCCCACAGCTATGGAAAAGCTGCTTGCTATGCGACAAGAAGCTGTAAAACGAATTAAAGCTAAATTTGATAGTCCTATTCGTGTTACAGTTGGTTCCGCAACTTGCGAAAATGCAGCAGGTGCAGGAGCTGTTTACGAACGTTTCCAAGAATTATTAACTGCTAACCCAGATACTAAAGTATGTGTGGGGAGAGTTGGTTGTACGGGACGTTGTGACCAAGAACCTGTTGTTACTGTTCTTGCTCCTGGTAAAGCTCCTATTAAATATATGAAAGTCAATCCTGCTAGAGTTGATCGAATTTTTCAAGAACATATTCTTGGAAACAAAATTGTAGAAGAATTCGCCATGAAACCAAAATCAGGCGATTTCAGCACAGTAGCTGATAATAACGATCTTTGCACAAACTGTGAAAAATGGGCTGAACAACCCATTGCAAACCGTTTTTTCCCTATTTTTGGTGACATTCCTTTTTTTGAAAAACAATTCCGTAATGTATTGAGAAACTGTGGCGTGATTGATCCTGAAAGCATTGATGAATATCTAGCTGTTCGTGGTTATGAAGCTGCAGCAAAAGCACTCACAAGCATGCAACCTCAAGAGGTTGTGGACGAAGTTTCAAAAGCTGGACTCCGTGGACGTGGTGGAGCTGGTTTTCCCACTGGCAGAAAATGGAATTTTGTTTCTAGCAATCCCAATCCAGATAAATTCCTCGTTTGCAACGCTGATGAAGGTGACCCTGGTGCATTTATGGATCGTAGTTCTATTGAAAGCGATCCCCACACAGTTCTTGAAGGTATGATCATTGCTGGTTATGCTATTCGAGCTCAACAAGGTTATGTTTATATTCGTGCAGAGTATCCTCTTGCAGTAGAACGTCTTGAAAAAGCGATCAAAGCTGCACGAGAATATGGTTTCTTAGGCAAAAATATTTTTGGTACTGACTGGAATTTCGATATTGAAATTCGACTTGGTGCTGGTGCATTTGTTTGTGGCGAAGAAACTGCACTCATTCACTCTATCGAAGGTGAACGTGGTATGCCACGACCTCGTCCTCCATTTCCTGCAATTTCTGGATTATGGGGCAAACCAACGATTATCAATAATGTAGAAACTTTTGCCAATGTTCCTGTTATTATACTTGACGGAGCAGAAAGTTTTACATCTGTTGGAACAGATACAAGCAAGGGCACAAAAGTATTTGCATTAGCTGGAAAAGTTTGCAACACTGGTTTAATCGAAGTTCCTATGGGTATGACACTACGAGAAGTTATTTATGAAATCGGTGGTGGTATCAAAGATGGAAAAGAGTTTAAAGCAGTACAAACAGGTGGTCCTGCTGGAGGTTGCTTACCAGAATCTTACCTAGACACACCAGTTGATTATGATTCTCTCACAAAAGCTGGCAGTATCATGGGAAGTGGTGGTATGATTGTTATTGATGAAAATAACTGTATGGTGGATATTGCTAAATTCTTTCTAGATTTTACAAAGAGCGAATCTTGTGGAAAATGTACACCTTGCCGTGAAGGGACTAAAATAATGTTAGATATTCTAACAAAAATCTCCCAAGGCAAAGGCACAAAAGAGGATGTAGAAAAACTTGATGAATTAGCTGATACAGTCCAAAACACAGCACTATGCGGTTTAGGACAATGTGCACCTAACCCAGTTGTAAGTACCATCAAATACTTCCGTGAGGAATATGATGCACACGTCAACGAAGAAGGCAAAAAATGTCCTGCTGGAGTATGCACAGCCCTCGTCACTTATACAATTGATCCAGAAAAATGTAAGGGATGTACACTCTGCAGCAAAAAATGTCCAGTAAAGTGCATTTCCGGTGAGCTCAAGAAGCCTCATGTTATCCATCAACAAGATTGTATCAAATGCGGAACTTGTTATGATGTTTGCAAATTTGATGCAATAGTCAGGGGTTAGAATATGCAAAAAACATGTTGCCAATGCAACGGTTGCCCAAAAGTTGCATTTCCAGAAGATATTATGAATTATATCAAAGAATGTTTGGCTCGTCCATATTCTGAAAGTTATCTCATTCCAATTTTACATAGAATCCAAAACCACTATGGTTATCTCAAAACAGAATATTTAGATGAAGTGTCTAACTTGATGTCCATTCCTACTTCCAAAATTAGTGGTGTTGCAACATTCTATTCATTGTTCACATTCACACCAAAAGGCGAAAAACGCATTTCTATTTGCTTAGGAACTGCATGCTATGTTAAAGGTAGTGGCAAAATTTTAACTCGTTTAGAAGAACTCCTAGGCATTAAAGAAGGTGGCGTAACAAAGGATGGAAAATTTTCCATTGAAACAGCACGATGCGTAGGAGCTTGTGCTATGGCTCCAGTCGTTATCGTCAACGGAAAAGTCTACGGCCAAGTCACTGTTGACAACGTTATAGACATTCTCAAAGAACATGGTTACCAAGCATAATCATTTTTGATTTTTTATAAACGTGTCATTATAGAAAATGATATATAGTTTTATAAAAAAATGGAATTTAAAGTAACAAATAGCGAAATTTTACCATTAAGGTTTAATCATGACTAAAGAATTAAATATTACGATCGATGGAATGGAAATCAAGGTTCCAGAAGGAACCACGATCATGCAAGCCGCTGATCAACTCAATATTCATATCCCACGATTATGCTATCATCCTCACCTAAGCAAAGTAGGTGCATGCCGCGTCTGCTTAGTAGAAATTGAAGGAATGAAAAAACCTGTCACATCTTGCAATTATGCAGTTGCTGACGGAATGAAAATCAAAACACAAACTGCTAAATTACGACAACTTCGACGCAATATTGTGGAATTGATCCTCAATAATCATCCAGAAGAATGTCAAGTATGTGCTAGAAATACAAACTGCGAACTACAAACTTTGGCATATGAATGTGGCATTCGAGAACGAAAATTTCAATATAGCGATCGAAAACATGCTAATCAAGATGCGTCTTCACCAGCTATCATTAGAAATCCAGAAAAATGTATTTCATGTGGTAGATGCATTCGAATTTGTTCGGAAGTAGAAGGTGTATGCAATTTATCTTTCTTACATCGTGGAACAGATATGATTGTTTCCCCAGCACACGAAGCACCCATGAAAGAATCAGTTTGTGTTCATTGCGGTCAATGTGCTGCAGTATGTCCCACAGCCGCTATTGTTGAAAATGATAGCACACAGCTTGTTATTGATGCATTGATGGATCCTAAAAAACATGTTGTTATCCAAACAGCACCTGCTATTCGAGCTACTATTGGTGAAGGTTTCGGTTTTCCTATTGGTACATATGTCACAGGGAAAATGGTTACAGCACTTAAAAAATGTGGTTTTGATAAAGTATTTGACACAAACTTCAGTGCAGATTTAACTATTATGGAAGAAGCCACTGAATTTTTAACAAGATTTACAAAAGGGGAAAATTTACCTCTCATCACATCCTGTTCACCAGGCTGGATTAACTTCCTAGAAAAATTCTTCCCTGAAATGATTCCTAATGTCTCTACTTGTAAATCTCCAATGTCTATGCTTTCTCCTGTTCTCAAAACATACTATGCAGAAAAAGCAGGCATAGATCCTAAAGATATGTTTGTAGTAGCAATTATGCCATGTACAGCCAAAAAATATGAAGCACAACGCCCAGAACATAGAGCTGAAGAAGGTTATCCTTATACTGATGCAGTTCTCACCACAAGAGAAGCTATCCAAATGATCAAATCTTTTGGAATTGACATGAAAGATTTAGAAGATAGTGAATTTGATTCTCCTTTAGGCGAATCTAGTGGTGCAGCAGATATTTTTGGCGTTAGTGGTGGTGTTATGGAAGCCGCACTCCGTACAGCTTATGAAAAAGTAACAGGAGAAGAATGCCCTAACTTAAATTTTGAACAAGTTCGTGGACTACAAGGCACAAAAGAATGCACCATTGATATTAAAGGCACGCTAGTTAAAGTTGCCATTACAAATGGTCTTATCAATGCAAAAACACTTCTCAAAAAACTACAAAATAAAGAAGTTGACTACCATTTTATCGAAATCATGGCATGCCCTGGTGGATGTATTGGTGGTGGTGGCCAGCCATATCCTCCTAAAAATATGGCAATCATGGATGAAGAACTTCTCAAAAAGAGAGCTAAAGCACTCTATACTATTGATTCTGAAAAGAAGCTTAGAAAATCCCATGAAAATCCATCTATCATCAAAATTTATGAAGAATTTTTTGGTGAACCTAACAGCGAAAAAGCCCACCATTTATTACATACACATTATTCTGCACAATATCCACATGGTGTATAGAGTTTTTCTATCATCTAAAAAGAGCCTTGAAAATTCAAGGCTCTTTTTTTTTATAACAAATTTTTTATTATTCTTTTATCATAGCACGCAAATTTAAACTCTTAAAAAGTATTTTTCTAGTTCTTGGATGGAGATATTGAGTGTAGTGGGACGACCATGGGGACAGTGGTATGGATTTTGTAGTGTTTCCTGTGCTTGTAATAAGTTATTGATTTCTTCTGGTGTTAGTTTATCGCCTGCTTTGATAGCTGATTTACATGCCATGGTTGCTAGAATTTTATCAAGAGGATCTTCTAGGCTCTTGTTTCCTTGGTGAAGTTGTTCTAGTAGATCTCGAAAGAATGTTTCGCCTAAAAATTTTCCTAAAATTTGTGGCAATGCTTTAATTTCTAATGTTTTTTCATCTTTTTTTATAATTTCTAGCCCTGCCCTCTTAAAGAAGCTTTTGTATTGTTCGTAGAGTTCCATTTCTTCTGGTAAAACATTGAGTTCATAAGGAAATAAAAGAGATTGTATTATGAGTTTACCATTTTGTATTTGCTTAGATAGTTCTTCATATAATATGCGTTCATGGAGAGCATGTTGATCAATGATTTGTATATTATCTAATGTTTCTAGGATTAAATATGTATTATGGACTTGAAGTACAGAGTTTATTATTTTGTATTTATTTGTTTGCAGTGGAAAAAATGGCATTTGTTGTTGTGTTTGAAAATTATTTATATGATCATGAATTTCTTGGATCATATCATCTGTTTTCAAATCCTGATTTTTTTTCATTTTTTGTTTCTTAGAAAATGTAATATCTTCCGTAGTATCTGGGGCAGGAGGGAGAGGTGGAAAGTATATTTTTTTTTCAGATACGTTGTCTAGTTGAGAACATGGTGTTAAAATATCTGCTGGAAGGATGTTAGGAGTGGGTGCAAGATGATTGAAATCATGTGAAGGCATAGATCTATTTTGTAAGTTTTTTTGTTTATTTTGTATATCTATTGTATTATTTTTTATGCATTCTGTACTTATGGTTGGATCTATAAAATTTAATTTTGTTTGTTCGATACTCTGATTTTGTTTTTCTTGGGAATCAATCCATGATGAAGCTTGCTTTTCCGATTCTGTGATTTTACTCTCGGGTAGGGAAATAGGAACTGAAAAATTTTCGCCTTGTAAAGCTTTCTTAACAGTTTGATATACTAATCTATATATTTCTTGGGAATCTCTATGGCGTACCTCCGCTTTTGCAGGATGGACATTGACATCTAAGTAAAGGGGATGGATTTGTAAAAATAGAACAGCAATGGCAAATTTTTTATTAGGAAGATAATCGCTATAAGCATCTTGTAAAGCTTTTAAAATAATTCTATCTCGGATACTACGCTGATTTATATAGCAATATTGCATTTTACTATTTGATCGTACATGATTTGGTGGTGCTAGGTAGGCTTGGATGCTATATTTTAATGAATTATGTTCTGCGTATATGTAATCAATATCTTTTGTTCCAATGAGTTGTTGTATTCGTATTTTTTGAGAATCAGACTGTTCTACTTGCAAGACTTTTTTACCATCATGAGTAAGTAAAAATTGAATATTAGGGTATGCCATGACCAATTGAATAATGGTTTCTGTAATATGTGCCATTTCTGTACTTTTTGCTTTGAGAAATTTTCGTCTTGCTGGTACATTGAAAAATAAGTCATGCACTTGAATTTTAGTGCCTTGGTTCATAGCAACAGGTTGTATATTTTGAACTTGTCCATTTTTTGTTGTGATTTGAGAACCTGTTTCTGTATCTTGGGTGGCAGATGAAATGGTAACTTCTGCAATAGATGCAATGGATGCTAAGGCCTCCCCTCGAAATCCTAATGTATGAATGTTGAATAAATCATCTGCATTAGTTAATTTGCTTGTTGCATGACTAACAAGAGCCATTTTTAAATCATCTTCATTCATGCCACAACCATTGTCCATAATTTGAATTAAACTATTTCCTGCATCTTGGATTTCAATTTTAATGTCGGTAGCTCCTGCGTCAATGCTGTTTTCTACTAATTCTTTGACAACCGAAGAAGGACGTTCAATGCATTCACCAGCTGCAATTTGATTAATGAGTATAGGAGAAAGTTTTTTTATTTTGCTCATTGTATTCTCTTTTGAATATATTTTTTGCTAGATATATGTTTTGCTAAATATAAATTTTGCTCATTGTATTCTCTTTTGAATATATTTTTTGCTAAATATACGTTTTTGCTAAATATAAATTTTGCTAAATATACGTTTTTAAATTTTGCTAGATATACGTTTTGCTAGATATATGTTTTGCTAGATATATGTTTAATGATTAGTTTATTTATTTTTATTCTGTATGGTTAAAGAAATATTTTATTTATAAGAGAGATATTTGGTTTATACAGAGGGTATTTTTTGTTTAGACAATGAAGAAATAGAACAAATACAGTATATTTTAATAAATATAATTATATTTATTAAAATTTTTGAAAAGTATTATAAAAGTGCAAAATAGATAGGACATAAAAAAAGCCATCAATCTCTTGATGGCTTTTTTTTAATGACCTTAACGGGATTTGAACCCGTGTTGCAGGGTTGAAAACCCTGTGTCCTGAACCTAGCTAGACGATAAGGCCATTTTTAATTCTTTTCTGCTCTAGGATTGCTTTATGTACTCTATATTACTTTTCAGCTTTCCCGTTCAGGATGAGTGTATTATACCTTTTTATATAAAAAAGTCAAGAGAAAAATTTTTTTTTAATTTATTTTTTAAAATTTTTTTTTAATTTATTGTATATCAATATGTTACAAATACAAAATAAATTTTTTTTAAGAAAACAAAGGTGGTAATGTATCTGCTCGCACAAATCGTTTTGTTGTGTTCTTTTCAGATTGTTTTTCTTGGGTTGAAACTTCTTTATTTTGAGTAGGTTGCATAAATAAAGGATTATTTTGGATCATATTTTTTGTATTGTTGTCTATGTTATTTTTTGTATTTTTTTCAGAGTTTATCGTATTATTTGAAAATATAGTGTTGTTTAGTGTACTTTTTGGAATATTATTATTATCTGATGTTGTTTTGAGCATACTTTCTTCGCTAGCTAATAAAAATAATGAATACATTTTAGCAAGATCATTTAAGCTAGTTTGTTGCGAAGAAGAAGGAGTTGTTGGTGGCGTAGGTTGTTGTGAACTTGGCTGTGGCGCTGGTATGTTAAATACATTAGCATTGGGGAAAATATTGAATTTATTTTGAGTATAGTCTTTGGTAGTGTCTTTTGGTTGTGTAGAAGTAGAAGTTGATATCCCAAATGCTGACAACATGTTGTTTGCATCTTGCTTTAGATATGTTTTTGCATTAGTTTGTGGTATTCCTGTTGTCTGCGGAGTTACTTGTTGTACAGCAGGTTTTGCACTAGTTTGTAGTGTTCCTGTTGTCTGCGAAGTTACTTGTTGTACAGCAGGTTTTGCACTAGTTTTTGGTATTCCTGTTGTCTGCGGAGTTACTTGTTGTACAGCAGGTTTTTGTGAAGTAATGGCTGCCACTGATTCGTCTTGTTTTTGGAATTGTATGACTTGAAAAGGTTGTGTTTTGGAAACATCTGGCACTGTTCCTAAAGTTAATAAAGAACTTATGGAAAGAGAAGGAGCTTCTGGGAATGCTGGTGATTCTGGGATGGCTGGGGTAGCTATACTGGTGGTAGTTTCTGGTTTAGCTGGAATTGTTGCTAAATTTTGAAATCCCTCTTGAATCATTTGAGTAATGGCGTTCAATCGATCTTCCATAGCATTAAAACTAGATTTCATTTGTTTTTCTAGTCGTTCTAGCACTTCGTATGTTTGCAATGTTTTTTCATAAATGTCATCTAGCTTGCGTCCAATGGCTCCCATTTGTTCATCATAATTGCTTAGAGCTTGAATATATTGTTCGAGTCGTTCTATTTTTGCTAGTGTATCAGAATCTGGCTGTGGTGTTATTTGCAATTCATTTAACGTTATTTGTAACTGTGAGACTTGGATATTTTGTAAATATGTACCAAATTCTGGATTGGCTTGGATAATGCAATGAAAATGAAATACTACGCCTGAAAATAAAACATTGTCTCTTTGTAATAATTGAAGAAGGTATTGGCTGTTGCTTTTGTTAGCAATTTCTTGCAACATTAATTCCGAAGCTTGGGAAGTGGATTCATTGGAATGCAATAAAGAGGACATATCACTATCAGTGATATCATCTAAATGAAAAATTTTGGGCATAATTTTTTTCAATTCTTCGCATTCTTTGATACATATATCGCGAAGTTCTTCTTCACATTGAATGTGACCATTTTCTACCATTTCTTGGGCAAAAGGCAAAAATATATTTTGTTCAAATTTGCTAAAATGTTTTTTGTAAAACTCTTTTTCTCGTGTTGGATAATAGGCACGTGTTCCTTTTAAAGCAATTTCTAACGAAGAAGTAGAACGTTGAATGGCTGTTTTGTAATTATTTTTCATGCTATCTGCACTAGAAAAATATTCTTTGATTTGTTTTCCTGTAGCTTTTAAAATTCCTTCTGAAAGAGAGCCATCTAAAACCTCTGTTACAAAAGAAGAGGAGACTTGAATGATATTTTTTACCCAATCTTTCATGTTGATTCCAATCTTTATTGTATGTTTTATGAGGATGTGTTTCGATGTAATATAAATATTGCTTTTGATTTTTCAATATTGCTTTTTAGTTTCAAATATCGCTTTTTAT
>ERZ795052.6389-NODE-6389-length-10879-cov-5.545362_pt1 | contig 10879 bp, 18 predicted proteins | sample MGYA00375136_ERZ795052 | MGnify/ENA primary metagenome ERZ795052 (study PRJEB30181, sample SAMN05720156) | activated sludge metagenome | isolation source: Anaerobic digester | place: Japan | collected 2015-05-26 ... | reverse complement strand
GACACTTTCGGGGATCGTATTATGGCGCATATGTCGGCCATACGTGCGTCACTCTGAGGTGATTAGATCGGTCGTCTTACAGAACTTCCCAATCTTCGTAGTAACTGCACTGTAATGCAGTACTACCGCACTCATTACTCATTGAGTAGTCTTTTCAACGAGGCTAACGGGTTTGGTTTCCTCCTCACTAGGGATTGGAAATACCTCTTCATATGAAAACATTGGTATCCAATCTCCTTTCTTTTCTATGCCAAGCTTGGATTTTTTAATGACCTCTCGCGCCCACGCGCTAGTGGCCTTAACAAATACTTTGCCGACGTATGACGGACCGGGAATTTGGAATAACACTCCCTCTTTTACTCCGCCGAATGATACTCCATGCACATTATTCCGTTTGCGTGGTTGCACTTTGTTTTGTGCTTCCTGGATATCAATTTCTACTTCGCGCTTGTATTCTTGTTTTGCACTTTTACCCATTTGCTTCGTCTTTCTTTATTTATATTTTATATTCTATATTGTATTATGTAAATGTCAACAATTATTTTTTCGTTTTTTGTTTCTTTTTCTTACTCTTTAATTCAACCGCCTCACCAATATTTTCCACCACATCTGTTAGTTCATTAAGGGCTTCATGAAGAGACGACATTTGACGAACAAGATAATCAGTTACATTAAGTAAAAGAGCAATCTTATATCCAATAAATGTGCGATACATGTTTTCTTCAGAAACTTCTTCATCGTCTTTAAGTTCTTTCATAACCCCTTCAGTATAGGATTTATATTCCTTAGCCAAATTTTCAGTGCGAACTGTAATTAACTCAGGTGTTAATCCTTCCATCATCATGATGATTTGATTATCATCAATTTCTGCAGGTGCATTATTTTTCATTTTATTCCTTATTATTATGTATTTTTATGAGGATAATTTTAATTGATTTTTCAAATATATTCAAATGGTATTTTGATTCATCATCGATCAATAGGATCAATGTTTACACAGATCGGAAATCTGGGCATACCATCTTCAGTTAAGTTTTGATATCTTACTGTTGCCTTTTTACCAATATACTTGTGTTTATTAATCAATAATTCTTTATAGTAATCTTCATTACCTTTAATACCAGATCCAAAAGTACGACCATCACCCAAGTCAAATACTAAATTACCAGCCATGCCGGAACGATTACCAATGCCTTCTATAACGTCTACAATAATATATTCATCATCTAGAAAATTTTTGACTTTAAGTAAATGATTACTTCGCTTATTTTCATATGGGGCATCAATGGTTCGAAGCATTGCGCCTTCAAATCCTTCACTTATAAATTCATTATGATATTTATTAACATCATCATCACTATATGCCATAAAATTCATAACGAATCGAATAGACTCATATGTATCAATAATTTCATTACTTACACACAGGTTTAAAATGCTATTTCTAATGGTATCAAAACGTGTTTCAAATGAAGCTAATTCATCATCAATTACACCATCAAAAATCCAAAATTGGCATATCTTCTCGCTTTCAATAAGATCTTCTGGTGTAGGATCTTTTTTTCGCGTTAATGAAACAATTTTTTCAAATGGTACATCTTGCGAATAAATTTCACCATCCAATACCCAATTTGGATATTTATCAAAAAGTGGTTTCAAAATACGACTAATATGTGGACAAGAATTAAATGTCTTACCATTTCGAGTTGTTAACCCGTCTTTCGTTGCAATCATTCTTAACCCATCCAACTTCGGGCCAATCAAACACGGAAATTCAACAAAACGTTTGCGGTCTTGATATTTTTTTGCCAACATTGGTTCAAAATAAGATAGCTTTTTATCTATATCTTTAATACTTTGAAAATATCCTGTTTTTGTTTTCTTTTCCCACTTACTTTTAGCTTCAGCAATCGCTTGTTCTTCAGGAGTAGTCTGATTTGCTCTACCAAGATTTTTTCCTTTACAAAACGTCGGTTCGCTTTTTGTAATTACACCACCAACTTGACCCGCAAGGGTATGATATGCATTACCTTCAACGATAATCGTCCATTCTTGAGGCTTACCAATTTTTGATCGCTTATACAATGTAGGAAATTGAGTTTTTGTAATCATATATAACCTTTTTTAATATATGAATAATTATAATGTATTTTTCAATTATCTTCAATGGAAATTATGTTACTTGAATACACTGATTATAGTATAAATTAAACGTTTGACAAAACATTTTAATTTGAACCCTTTTGCTTTCCATGGGTATTTTCGTATAAATGTTTGATAGCTCATATAATTATATGCCTCTACGTTTCTTTTTTTCGTAATTTCTTACAGCTTTCAATCTCTTTTTAGGAAAGGTACATGTATTAAAATACGGACATGTCACACAATTTTTATCTATAAATAAATTTGGTACTAGACATGTATGTAACGTGGTTTTTTGTATTTCATCGATGGTTAAAGAGCGTGGTTTGATATCTACGGGAAATTGATATCCAGATTTATTCCAAAAGGCATCTGTAATCACTTTTCCACCAGATGTAGTATGCACTGCAGTTCCAGTGCCATCAACACCTTTTTCTTTTCGACAAGAACGACATACATACACTTTCTGAAGAGCATCTAATCGTTCTTGAGTCGTTCCTTCAAACTTATCCATTCGAGCCATTAATACATCGGCACGTACACCTTTACAACTATTACAAATAGTGCAACATAGTTTATTTGGAAGTTTGACACCGTCTATGATACTTTTATTTTTATTTTTCATATCATAATTATAACGGATTTATTAAAATTACACAACGGAAAAATTATTATCCATTGCTCTTGGATTCATCTATGATTTCAGTTTCGTCATTAGTATTTGTATATATGAATCCTGCATAAGTTTTATCATTATAAATAGACAATCCTGATACTTCTCCTTCATACACAGAACATAGATAATCGCCAGGAAACTTATTTAATTCTTGTATAATTTCACTTACCTTTTTCATGGACTTCCGCCTTTTTATCTTCTTTAATGTTATATTTTGTCCAAATAGCTACATTAGGATTATCAGGATCATTAAATACACCATCCATAAATTCTTTACCATCTTCAATCATAATGTTAAGATTAATACAATTATATACAAGATCGTCTATTTTCTTAATTGTATCTCTTAAATCATCACTTTTCATAATATCCGCTAGTTCAAAATAAACATCTTTATGTCGACGGATATGCTTAGTAACTTCCGTTCGAATATCAAACATTTCTTTTGTCTGCATCGCAATTCGACGATTTAATTCTTCAATTAATTCATCTGTCGTATAATCGTTTATTGTTTTCATCAGTTTCTCCTATTTAATTAAAAGCACTAAATTCTTTTTTGTTTTACATGAACATGCAGAACAAATCGCCTTTACATTAAGACAATCATTATTTTCTGAACACGGAACATCTGAAACATATACATTAGAATCCATAGCAATCTCTCCAGAATCTAATGATTCTTGCAAAATATCTAAAATATCCTTTACTGTTAAATTACAATTCATAATTATCTCCTTTAATATATTATATTATACAAATAATTTTAATCAATACAACCTTTAAATTTTTTCTTAATCCATTGAACAACAATATTCAATTGATCAATTGTAACATATTCATCCGGTTCGTCACTATTGATTATATCATTTACCATATCTTCCAAATCGTCTAAACTGTAATCTCCGTTTTCATTTTTTTTCATAAGTAACCTCTCTTCGTTTTTTGCAAAAATCACAAATCAATTTATTATGAATTGTATTTTCATTAAAAATACACCAGGTTTTACAATCCTTGCATTTAAAATACAAACGTCTATCAATGATTGTGCAATTTTCGTATTTTATTTTATTTACGGTAACATTATTCATATTATTTTCCATTACCAAACCAAGTTGGGCCTTTGGGGTGTCTAAACCAAACAATTTCCGTATTACCTTTTACATTGACTTGTATTTTACTATACCTAATTCCATCTTGAACAACGGACATTTCGTTTACAATCATCCAATCGTCTGGTTTGTCCCCATATCGTTTTTCTAACGTGGAACTAATATATGTGGAATCAACAATTACATATGCTGTATCTATACTATCCCCTAATTTCATTTTTCTCCTCCTGCAAAAATATATACAATAATTTTTGAGTATTCCTCTTTACCTAACCATGTTTCTAGCTCATTTAAATCTTTTAACCACCAATGCATTGGTAAGAAAGATTCACTTGCATGCAATTTATAATTTTCAATAATTTCAAACGTTGATCCTGTATATCTTATCCACGGAACATAAGCAGAACCTTCTCGTATTTCATTTGGACCCCAATGTAACATTGCATCGTTTGTCCATTTATAAATAGTCATGCTTTTAGCAAATTTTTGTATATTAGCAAATGAATCTAATAATACCACATCATCATTAGAACCAACTTCTGGAACATTTTTTGGATAATATGTTCGCGGTAATCTAATTCCATATATACCACATGGTGGAAAATTATCTTTCATTCTTTTTCTTATATTTATCAATCATATTTTTCATCAGGTTCGTCATTATATTGATAACTTTCATCGCCTTGCCATTGATTTTCTTCCTTAGCATTCGGTGGCGTATCAATTGTTACAACTCTTCCATTTTGAATCGCTTGTTGTATTGTTTCTGTTTTAATGTAACTACGAGAATACTCTACATCAACGTTTTTTGTTTCTTCTAATACTTGAACCGGGTTTCGTTCTTTCCATTCATCTAAATGGTCTTTACAAACACTCACTTCTTTTACTACTTCAGTCCCATTAGTGGTTCCCATATACTGTTTGACTAATTTATTACCACGCATCGATAATTCATAATTATTGTAGTTCACTAAACGAACAATCACTGGAACCATATTTTTTGCTTGACCTTCTACTAATTCGCGACCGTGCGCACAAATGTAACTCATTATTTTCTCCTTTATTTTACTTTTATTTTAAATGGGTTTAAAAATAAATCAAGAGGGTATTTTTATTTTTTGTCCTACTTTAATACTATTTGAATTCTTTATGTTAGGATTTAAAGACATAATGTTTTTGACTGTTGTATTATGCTTTAATGCAATTCGTCCTAATATGTCATTTGGTTTAACAATATATATTATATGTTTCGGTTCTTCTATTGACGAAGATGGAAGAGTTGGTGTATTTGTAGATGCTGTTGGTAAAGCGTTCGTTAAAACGTTTATGGGACTAACCCTATTAGTTATTCCTTGAACCGTATTGGTATTAACTGGTGGTGTTGTTTGTGGTTCAGACTCTATTGGTTTAGGATTACCTATATTATACAAAACATCATAAAGCTCTTGAGCTGGAATTCGAGCTACATTGTTACCTTTTTTATCTCTATAATAAGAACCCTTATCAATAATATTTTTATTCTTATCGATTACAAACATTGGAAGCCCTGCCCATTCCTTTGCTAATTGCTTAGCTGCATCGACAATATCCTTTTTAATATATGCTGGCGATAAATGTCTCTTTTTTTCTATTGCAACTATTGCCATCTTATCTTGATTTTCGGAACTAAACAAATCTTTCCCAGATAGCTTTGCGCGTTTTGCATGTTCTAAAAGACCTTTAAATTGATATCTTCCTACCGCGCTTTTAGGATATTTTTTAACAACATCACTTATAGTAAGATTGGGTAAATCTTTGTCAGAAATATTAGGATTTACTGCAGTATATCCAAATGGTCGTGATTCAGCTTTAGCAATAAGATCTAACAACGGTTGCCATATGCTTTGTTCTGTAGATTCATTTAATAATATTTCAACTAATTGATCAAATTTCATTATACTATTATTTACAATTTATTCCCACGGATAGTGTATCCAAACATCATTGGGAACTACATCAAAGTAATAATGGGGAATATGAATCGTTGATTCTTTATAAAATAATGCGCATGTCCTAATACGATTAGGATGAACATCTAAAGAAATTATATGCTCAAAACAACTATTCAAACTACTGCCTGTATCTGATATATCATCAACTATTAAGATGTCGTGCATTTGTAATGTACTTTTACATGCAATTAAATCTTGATATATGTAAGGCAACTTCATTTTTTTATTATCTGAATCATAAAAATTAACACCATAACTAAGAATCTTATTAATACCTAAAGTTTTTGCCAATAATCTTGCTGGTATATAACCCCCTTTAGCAATTGTTACCATAAGCGTTGGTCTAAACGCCGGTGTAGACTTTCGCTGAATGCTATGTGCTAAATAATCTATAATCCCTGTTATTTCATTTTGTGTAATAGTTCTAATTGTTTTCATATCTTTTATATATGTTAATTATGATGCTGCCACGTTTTCCATTCACTATTATCTGAAGATTCCGATTTAGGTTGGACATTAATTATAATTTCCACATGATCGTCTTTAGAATCAACGGTGATTCTTTGCAATACATCGCTGAACGTTACCCCACTATAGGCCAATATAAGTTTTTTGGGATCTGTTGACGATACATTTAATGTAAACTTTTTATGATCCGCGGGTGAAAATTTAACATATATTTGCCCACCAGGTTTTACTTTGCCATAAACTTCACTGATTCGTTGCGGAAATTCCCACTCCCTTTCATATGTTTCAATACAATAAATTTTATCAAACGTGGCAGGGTCATAAGGCAATAAATACCCAGGATCAATTTCCTTATCTATACTTGACTTATAATCAACGGTTAATGTATTGTTATCTTTATCCTTAACGATATAATCGTTTTTTATATAATTCTTAAACTTGATTTCTCCATTATCATAACTATTAATAAACATATATTTCTCCTATTCTTTATGTTTTTCTATATTTAATATCAATGGGTTATAATGAATATTATAACTTTCATTTAATAAACTTACATTATACATTTCACTAATAAATGCATCATCTCCACCATACCCGACATATGAATGTATCATTTTATTATGATTGCCACTATGAATATGTCCGAAAACTACGCGTTTCACTTTTTTCTGATTGATAGCTTTCATGAGCATTTTATTGCCTAAATTTTCCGTTTCATTAAATTCTAATATTGAATCGCCATATCCGTAAGGCGGACAATGTGATATTAACAAATCTACATCATTATCAATTTTGGAATAATAAGTATCAAAATACTTTTGTTCACTGCCATTTGGAATATTAAATGCCCAATTTCTTAAGTGTGTTACCCATGGAGTTCCGTGAAACTTTATGCCATCTAAAACTATACTATTATCTCTTAAATAGTATACGTTTTTAGGCAATAAACTTCTCATTTTATCTTCCATGTCATTCTTGAACAGATTTTCAAAATAAAAATCATGGTTACCTGCTATAAAAATTTTATATTTAGCATTTACTCTTTCAAGCTCTGAAAGGAAATTTCCCAAAAACCATTGTTCTTGTAAATTAATTCCCCTATATCCGAAATTTCTTAAAATATCTCCAGCAATAATCAATGTGTCACAATTTGGAATTAATTCGGCAAAATTTCTTCCGTGGACATCGCTGATTGCTACTATTTTCATAATGCTATATATTATATCTGAACAATATAAATAAATCAAGCGTTGATTTATTTTTTAAAATCATTTAAAATTATTAGTAATGAAAAGAGAAAAACTAGATACAATTATTAAATTTTCTAAAACCCATTTAGAAACAATTCAAATTGCCCTTGAGGTTTATCAACGCATCCGGATAGGACAAATTGGTAAAGCGTTAAATCTTGCTCTTGACGGCTTTTCACTCAAAAAGGAAAGCGAAATAGACAAATTAGTTCTACCTTTAACCCATAGAGACAATTCTATAGCATACATGATCGAACAAACAATTACACAATACCTTGCTGTTAAAAACTCAAATGGTGAGTGGTCTTGTAGTAAACAATTTGACGATGTATATAATGTTACAAAGACACCATTACCTAAAATAGTTAATTTCAAAAAATACATTGACTATCCAATCGATGATCAATATACTTCAACATTAAATTCTTTTAATCTCGAAAAAAACTATTTAGGTATGTGGGAAATTGCAGATAAAACTTTAATGCCATGTTTAATTGTATATAAATTAGAAACTGGAAAAGACTTAATATTTCCAGATGGTCGCAAAATAGTAAAAAAGCATGGTAAAAAGCCTCATTGGGCAATACGAATCTATAAACCTACAAAAGAAATTCATCAAGCATTACTTGCAAATAACAAAAACTAATATATAATCAATTGAATTATAGGATAATCTAAATGAATAAACCTTTAACAAACCCTGATTTGTATGAATATTTAGTTCAAACGATGGCTGGAATTGCCACTGCAGCCGAAGCGGCATTTCGTGTACTTTTTAAAACGACACCCAGTGTTTTTCATATAAATGGCATTAACTCAACCATCTTAAATGATCTTAGAACGTTAGGATTTAAAAATTATCGAGAATCTAATTCTATTACTTATGAAACAGAACAAGTTTCTAGTTTTCAAATAATAAGGGCGGGTGATAGAGGGTCTAGTCATCATCTTATTAGATCTGGTGATATGGGAAATATATATGCTCATATTAGATACCGTGATACAATTGATAAAGCGGGTGACGGTTCTACTCTTTGTGATGTAACCTTTTTATATGACTCAAATACTGATGAAACTAAAAAGTTCATATATGACATTGGTCATAAACATAAGCCACAAAAGAAACGTGGCGCCTTTTATATGTTGATTAAAGATGAATATGGAGATTTATCTCTTCGAGATTTTACGACACAAGTGCCAGACAATATTGATCTTAAAGTAAATTATGGAATAAATTTTACCAAGGTTCACAATATCATTACCAAAAAAATAACCGATAAACCTGCAGGATTATATATCTTCCATGGCGAACCGGGAACAGGTAAAAGTACATATATTAAATATTTGGCATCTGTTCTACCCGAAAAAAAGTTTGTATATGTACCTGAATTTATGATTAGATTACTTAATCAACCAGATGTTATTCGTTTATTTTTAGATAATCAAAATATTGTATTAGTTATTGAAGACGCGGAGAAACTTATACAAAATCGCGAATCTGAATCAGACGGATTAGTTGGAACATTATTAAATATATCAGACGGTATTTTATCTGATATTATGAGAATCCCGGTCATCTTAACGTATAATACCCATACAGATAACATTGATAAAGCACTTTTAAGAAAGGGCCGATTACAATATATTCATAAATTTGATATATTGACAAGTGATTCAATTGACAAATTATTAAAACAACATAAAGTATCAAAAAAACAAATTTCTAAACTGAAAGCAGAAGGCAAGCTTAAAGACAATATGAGCTTGGCTGATATCTATAATGTATTCGAAGATATTGGTGGTGTTGAATTTCTAAAACCACGCGGTAAATTAGGATTTGACGCCTAAAAAACGCTTTAATGCTTGGACAAACCATCCATATAAGGAACGCAAAATTGTCATTGGATTCGATTTATACGCCAATATTTGCGGTCTAATTACTATATCTGCCTCATCTAACAGAAAACGTACACTATTAGCTATTTGTTTTACATCTTTAATGTATCTTTTTGCATAACTTCCATTATGTCCGAATATCAAATGTATATTCGCTTGAGTTGGTGAACAACCAGTGGCTAAAGCACACTGGCTTCCGGTTTAAAGCATCCGTGGCCTGATTCACATTGAGACCCATTCAGCACCGTAAGATACTGAATGTTTTTAGCTGCGTTGATGTCGGCATTAAAGATCAAATTACATTTATCACAATGGTATTTTGATTGACTTTGCCTGTTATCTTTCGATATATCACCGCACTTATGACATCTTTGCGATGTATAAGCTGGATCAACACCAACGACTTTCAGTCCAGCATTCTGAGCTTTATATTGGATCTTGCTAAGCAAGTCCTTAAAAGCCCAATTATACTTCCTGAATCTTTTGTTCGCTAGATGACCACCCTTTAATACCTCTAAACCTAGAACGTCTATGTTTTGAAGCAGACAGTAGTCAACTAGTTCCCTTGAGAGTTTATGATTTAAATCGTTTGTCCAATTAGATTGTTTTAAAGTGATTTGGTCTTTAAGTTTTTGATTTCTAGCCCTCTTCTTACCAAACTCGATCTTTTTATGTTTTATATACCTACCGGATCCAAATTGCTTTCCGTCGGAACAAACTATTGGTTTAACTATTCCAATGTCTATTCCCAAGGTATTATTGGTGTTTAATTGTTTTTCTTTGGTCTTAAAGACTAATCGAAGATATAACTCACCTTTATGCTCTATAATAGAGCTATCCGATATTGATTCAAAATCAGTCAGAGCTTTAAGATGGTACTTACAAAGCTTTAATGGATAATAGGTACGAAGAAATTTAAACCAAGCATCAAAGCTTTTAGATTCCTTATTATATTCAAAATGGAACATATCATTCCTAAGCGGAATAAAAGTTTTAATATTAGCCGGGAAGGTAACGAGCTTCTTTTTCTTTTTACACCAAGCTATATAACTTTTAACTGTTCTATCTAAATTAATTAGATAAGCTTGAAGTATGCCGGAATTAATGTTAGGATATAGACCTCTATACTTCTTATAAACCTCTTTGCTTTTAGCTGATTTGAAGCTTTTAGTTTCTAATTGGACCAGCTTATCTTGAAGATATATGGGAGTTAGTTCTTGAAGAGTGGAGAGTGTAGATTGAAGCTTAGTTAGCTTAATTGGATTAGAGTGTTTTAATTTGATCTTTATACTTTTCATACCATTGTGATATAATTATTTATGCTAACCAGCTAAATTTTCTTGC
>ERZ795052.6385-NODE-6385-length-10881-cov-19.933309_pt1 | contig 10881 bp, 16 predicted proteins | sample MGYA00375136_ERZ795052 | MGnify/ENA primary metagenome ERZ795052 (study PRJEB30181, sample SAMN05720156) | activated sludge metagenome | isolation source: Anaerobic digester | place: Japan | collected 2015-05-26 ... | reverse complement strand
ACATGGAATGTATTAAGTAAAATTAATTGTAATGAACATGTTGAAGAAAAGAATGGACTTAAATATTTATCATGGGCATGGGCTTGGGGTATAGTAAAAGAGAAATATAGTGATGCCAATTATGAAGTTACATTTTGGGATGGTAAGCCGTATTTATTTGATGAAGACTTAGGATATATTGTACAAACAAAGGTTACTATTAATAATGAAACTATATCTATGTTATTGCCGGTTATGGACAATAATAATAAGGCAATGAAAAATAAACCTTATATATATAAAATTAAGGAATATAAAAGAGGTATATTTACAGGGAATTATATAGATAGAAGATGTGAGGCTGCAACAATGTTTGATATTAATACAGCAATCATGAGATGTCTTACTAAGAACATAGCAATGTTTGGTCTTGGTCATTATATCTATGCCGGTGAAGATTTACCACTTGAATCAGAACCGGAAATACAACAACAAAATTTAGAGCAATCAACTAAAAAGGTATCGGTTAATAAAATACAGGATGATGTATTGGATAAATACTTAAATTTAAGTAATGATAATTTCCCATACACAATTAAAAACAAAACATATAATAGCAAGATAGAGCTAATAAATGAAATAATAAAATATGTTGAATTGACAGATACACAAAAAGTAAAAGTTCAAAATGCTATTGATGGTGAACAATAAAAGATTATGGCAAAGATTAAATTAAATTATGCATTAAAAGTGAATAACAATGTTATATGAAAGAGCGTAAAACCCACTGATGCCGATAGGCTCGGTGGGATGTAAGCGACCATTAGCCTTGTGAAAGGATGTATTGACGAATAGTTTCAGGAGATGCCTCACCTATTGAACAAACGAAATAGCCATCGCTCCAAAGTAAACGCTGATAGTTCTAAATCTTAATGCCAAATGATGACATTTTAGATAATGTTTTGAACGATTTGTACTGATGTAGTGAGGCATGTTGTTAAAGTTTTTTACTCGAAGACGGAAACTTTCACAATATGTTGAACGGCATGATATGACATATTTACATAAAACACTATTTTGGCATAAAATTTGATGTATAATAAGTATGAAAATGATTAATAAGACATATAGATTTCGTCTTTTCCCCACAAAAGAACAAGAAGTGCTTTTAAATAAGCACTTTGGACACACTCGTTGGGTATATAATCATTTTCTAAATGAACGCAAAGAACATTACGAGGAGATTTAATGAATTGCAAATGTGGATGGTTATTATCATCCACATTTTTTTGTTCATAATGCTTGACATTTAAAAAATAATACATTATCTTTGTGAAATTAAGATTATAACTTCACAATTATGTTTTACTCATGCGGAAATGGTTTAGGAATATATTTAACCACAGAAGAATACTTTAGTATTTCGGATGAAGAATTTGATTATATAATCAAAACAAAATGCTATGGTTATGTAGATCCATTTTATAGCTCAAAACAAAAATTGAATTTTGATGGTAGCATATTTGAAGATGATGATATTAAAATACCGCCACAACAAATGAGTGAAATCCTAAACATTCTTGACATGAAAGATAACATAGATATATTTACAGGATTTGAAAATATAGATGATTTGGAAATTGAAGATAGTGAATGAAATCTTAACCGAATTTTCTAAACGTAAGAGTGAAATCTAAATTAAAAATGAGAAACTAAAAGAAATTGCCACACAACATTAAATGTAAAACTTTTTCATGCAAATAATTAATTAATAAATTGAACAATGCAAAATAGCTACTACAATAACATGCAGCGATTTGTAAATGCAATGAGTAAATATTCGTCATTTAAAAGAAAATATATTACAGCAAAATGGCTAATGAGATGTACATTGGATAGAAGTGCTTACCTTAAATTATACAGAAGTAATATTATTGGATTAGATGCACTTGACTTTTATACACAAAGACTTAATCATAGGATGATATTGATAACAGAAGACTTGAAATTTGATAATTATATAATATATAATAATCATGCAATAGCAAGAATAAACAAAGATAAATTAAAATATTATCTGAAAGAGGGATATGCTATGTATAACAAAGAAGATGATTTATATTATGTGAATTTAACATTAATACTTTATAATACATACAGAAAAAATAAGGATTATGTCAGAACTATGGAAAAATAGAGAAAGCGTAATACGTGAATATTATCTTACTCTCAAAAATCTTAAAAACATAAATACATCATTTAAGTTTATAAATGATAATATTCATGGACCAAGCATTAATTCAATATCAGCAAGACCGTCTATTGGTAAATCATTATTGGTAGATCAGATAGGACATGAATTTGTGAAAAATAAATTTAGATGGTTATCATTACAATTGGAATTAACATCATATGATGTCATAAAAAGAGAATTGATATATTCAAATATACCTGCAAATAAAAAGGAAATATACTTCCAAAACGTATTAAATGAACCTATTGATGTTATTGAAAATATCAATATAAATAATTTATTTGATACAATATCATCATATATGAATTATTATAAAGGACAGGATATACTTGTTACTATTGACCATTTATTCTTAGTTGCCGGATGTGATAATGGTAAAAATTTGCAACCTATATTTAGTGCATTAGTTAAACTAAAAAAAATGGGGGCATATATTATTGTATTATCACACTTAAAAAGAGATGTATATTTGCCTGAAAGATGTAAGCAGGGACATGTTAATAATCAAATATTTGAAAATGATGTTTATATGTCAGATACCATATTACAATATTCTGACTTTTCAGTTGCTATGGATATTCCAATGAGAAGGGGAATAAAGATATATGGTCCAAATAAAATTCCGGTTAATCCAAATGATATTGTAATCTCAACACTTAAAAACAGAAATGGTAGCAGATATTCATATTTATATCACTTAAACGATAATTTAACTTATAGTTATTTACAACGATTAGATGATAGTGGCATGTCGGTATCAATTACAATTAATGATAAACAAGAAGAAGAAGATTTTGACGATACAGTTTTTTGAAAATAATAAACACGTGAAAAATGAAAGTACCATTACTATATGCAGAAACAAATATATTAATACCGGATAAAACATTAATTATAAATAATGAACAACAAAGGGTATTATATAATGTAAACAAATATAAGTATCAATTAACAGATGGTATTACAACTGAAAATTTAGAAGAAGATATTGATGATGACCCGGAAGCTGATATGGATATTGTTCAAAGTATAGATTCATTGTTTTCGGAAAACCTAATGCAAAATATAATGCAAGATCCAAAGCAAACAATAATCAATAAAGCTAAATATATTACAACATCAACATCATTATTATACTTATACCGGATATGTAATACTAATATAGAAACAAATAATATTAATTTACTATTAAACAATGAATTGCTAACACAAACAATAAGTGCTGTCGATTATATTAAGGATAAATTCAAATTATCTAAAAATAAATTAATAGCAAAGATATTATCATCAAGTAATGGATTCTCGTCCATATATATTAGTATTGATAATTTCATTATTGGTCCTTTATTATATGAAGAACTATTAAATGGTTATTTAGATTACTATATATATAAATATGTGATTGGTAAAGATAACAATCCTTATTATCCATTTGTCAGAATGCTTGAATACAAAAAAATATATAATGCAAATATCAAAAATAATGATGTTTATATTACTATTAATTCTCAAAAATATAAAATCAAAGCATTATCAAATGATAAAAGGATGGTAAGTAAAAGGAATACTATCAGAATGGCAAAACAAAAAATGATAGTATTTGCATATGCTAAGTTAATAAAGAAAAAAAAGATATATTACAATGAACAAAATATTCACAACATTAATTTTGATAGGATAGAATTTTATGATTATAGAGGTGAAAATATATTTAATATAGAAAACGAATCAATAGAAAATGAAACAGATGCCATAAATTTAATAGCATACTTATTTTCTCATACATTCAATAAATATGAATATAAATCAGAACATTATATTTGTAATCTAAATATGTATTATGAAATTGATAAAACAAGAAAAATGTTTGAACAATGAAAAAGCTAAGCAACTATGAAATATTTAATTATATACTTAATACAAATATTGCTAATATAAGAGCAATAAAAAGTATTGTAAATAAAACAGAGAAAACACCAAGTTTAAAATTTTATTACAATAATGATTTGAATGATTGGTTCTTTAAAGATTTCTCATCCGGCGAACATGGTGGACCTATTAAATTTTTAATGCTATTAGAAAACATAAGCTATGATTATGCAAAACAAAAGGTGTGGGATATATGCAATAATTATGGTCATAATAACACCCAGAATGTAATTCCACAAATTAAAAAGCAGATAATATATGAATATGATATAGTACCATTAGATGATGAAGATTTAAAGTATTGGAGCAGATATAATATTGGTAAGGAACTATTAATAAAACATAATGTTTATAGCATTGTTAATTTCAAAGTAAATAATTATTTATATAATAATCGTTGGATAGGATACTTTGATGATATTGGAACACTATTACAAGTTTATGCTCCGGCAAACAGTATCTATAATGATAATGATAAAAAAAAGTTTTTTGTATTAAAACACAATACACTATTTTATTGTAATAATAATAGTGATAAACTTATTATCACAAAATCGAAAAAAGACCTAATCGTTTTAGATTCGATATTTGGTAATAAATATTCATATGTATCATGGATAGGTGAAACAAAAAAGATAGAAAAAAATATAACATTTTTGATGCTAATAAATAAATATAAAGAAAAATATATTAACTTTGACAATGATAAAACAGGAATAAAAAGAATGGAAGAATTAGAAAAATATAATCTCAAACCATTAATAGTAAATGGGTATAAAGACGCATCAGATTATATTGCTTCTAATGGTAATGTAAAAGAAATGTTTAACATAAAATTAGAATTATGAACTCAAACTTTATTTATCCGTTTGAAACAGTACAACAAAGCAACATATTCTTATCTCCATTAATAAATATACAACATCCAGATAAAACATTCTTATATATATCTAATAATGATATAGTATTATCAGATTATTTTGTAGCAATATATGGGAATAAAACAAATGTAAATGATGCCATTGCATTTGCACAGGAAGGATTTGTGTGTAAGACAAAATTACAAAACACAATAGTATATATATATCAAAAAGAAAAATTATCAAATGAATTTAAAGCCACACTAAATTGTTTAATACAAGAAGAAAATGGAATTATATATAGTAGATATTCAAAGATAAATGATAATACAAAAAAGAAATTGTTGAAATATTATAAGTCATTTTCTAATGATGATAGAACTAATTTCAACATCTTAAATATGTTGAATAGATATTTATTCCCAAACAACCATTTGAGTATGCTTGCTGAAATGTTATCATATAACGAAATGGATAAAAATCTATTATATGAAATAAAGAAAATAGGAGAATATGGAAGTGCAATATCCATAGATAATGAAACGTTAAAATTAGACAATGAAAACTTTTCAAGAATTGTAGATGAGATTTCTAATTCATTGGAAGTAAAAATTTAATAACCACAAAACAAATTACCATGTATGCATTTAACATTTATATTGATAAATCATATGCTATATTATCATTTTGCGAAACAGAAACATATAGATTAGAAACATTCATATTGGATGATACCGGAAATGATTATAATAAATTTAGTAGATTTTTCTATAAGGAAATATATAATCGAGAAAAGGGAACACAAAAAAATCTACTAATAGGTTGGGATAACCATAATAATAAAAACTCAATATTATATAATGTACTAAAAAATAAATCCTTAGTATATTATAATACTATTAATGATTATGATGGTGATACAACATTATATATAGCCGACCTATATAAAATTCTTAATTTAAAACATAAATATAAATATGAACCATTAACAACTCTCCGTTATTTATTAATGATAAATAACATTGCATTAGTTGATAAATATTATAAATCAAAAGCAGAATTAATAGAAATAAATAATGAACTTACAACCGGTATTGCAATATTATCTAAAATGTATAATGATGAAATAACATTTTCGTATAAATATTCTAAACATTATGACGATAAAAATGTTATTATGTCTCCATTACGAGCATCGCTAAAGAAAATATCATTATCATTATTGGGTTCAGCGGATAATATAAAATCCAAAATGTCTTCATTACCAACATTCTCAAAAGTATATGGCTCTAATTTAGATTTAAAGCCAATAGAAATAGAAGATAAAAAATATATTGACGTAATTAAAACCACTGAATTTATCAAAGGTCAATCAGAAGATATATACTTTTATAATATTGCTAATACAAATATAAAGTGTACAAAAGTAGGATTATCATATTCAGTAAAGAACTATTATTCTGATGACCAGATAAACGATATATATTATATTGATATTAAATCATTTTATAGTACAATACTAATAAATAATAAATTTGTACCGGAAATATTTAGGGATAAGACAGATGAGTATATAAATTATATCCAAAAAATTGTAAAGCTAAAAAATGATAATCCCAATGATTATATATATAAACAAATATTAACAAGTATTGTTGGACTAATGCTTAAAGATGGGATATTAAAAGACCCTATTACATTCTATAATATTACCATTAACGGTATATTATATATGATTAATATGATAGAACATATTTATAAAAATATGCCGTCTATTAAAATATTAAACGTAAAAACAGATGGTATTATATTTAGCATTAATAAAAACAACGGAGAACTACTAAATAAAATCATAAAAGATTGGGAAGATAAAAATAAATTCTACATTAAAGTATTAAAAATAAAAAAGATATTTATATATGACCTTAATAATAGAATAATGGTATATTATTCAAATGAGAAATATGAATATGATTATAATTATATAAGAGAAAACTACCATAGTTTAATGTCTAAAAATATAGATGGCTATAATGATGGCGATACATCATATGGTATTATAGCAAATGGATTTTGGGATATTAAAAACAATACAAAGAATCTCCCACAAATAATTAAAATATCATTATTTTATAATTTCATTTTTAATATATCAATACTCGATATTATCGTTAATAACAATGATAATATATATATGTATGCTTTAAATAATTATAATGAGAATACATTTGAGTTAGTATATATTGAAAACGATACTATCAAACCAAAGATATATAATAACGATATGATTAAATATTTTGTTAGCAATAATAAAAATGATTATATTATTAAGGTAAAGGATTCAAAAACAAAATTAGTGGACAATAATTATCTATCATTGGATTTTAGCGATAAAAAGAAAAATGATATTAAATATTCTTGGTATGTACAGAAAACAAATAACATACTTACTGCTATTCCAAAATCATTGTTTGATTAACTAATTAATAATTAATATATTATGGGGAATAATAACATGAAGAAATTCAACAAACAGCTTTTCTCTTTATTAGAGAGATATTCGGAAAGTCATAGTCATTGTGTTTTTAAAGATGAGGAAACAGGGAAACCTATGTTTCACATTCGTGTTAAAGGCGGATTTGAATACATGACAATTGAGGGTGAAATCACTAATGATACATTGGCTAATCTTGAGGAAATATTTAAAGAGATGTCTAAAAAAACATTTAAAGAAGAAATTGTGCAACAATAAATAATAAAATAATTATGAGATACTTTCGAGAAGAAGAACTAACAATTCATCAATTAGGATTATTACCGGATGAAAATCATGATGCAATTGAACATGCATTAAAAAAATATTGTAAAGAAAATAAATACCAATATGGTTATCGTGTGTTGCTGGATATGAAATTAGCATTGTTATATAATAAGAAAGTAATATTTTGTGTTTACAATATTGATAATGAAATAATTTATGTTGCAAAACAAAAAGATTAATGTTATGGAAGAATGCATGTTCACAAGTGAAGAAGAAAATAAGAAGCTGCAAATAGAAATGGAGTTAACAAAAAAAACAAAAATAGAAAACGTTATAAATGAATTAAAAAATCTTGAAACTGCAAGTCTAAAGATAGAGAAGATTCCAAACTTAAATGACATTATTATTAACATTTCTATTATTAGCTATCCGAACAATGGTTATAAATTTAGAGTGATGGTTTACTATGAATGTTCATTGATTATGGATGTTAATGATTTTAATTCACTACCTGATTGGATAATAGACACCATTCACAAAACATTGTTTAACTAAAAAATAAATTAAATTATGAGTAAGAATACTTATATAATTGATTATGAATGTTATGATATAAACAACAAACTAATTAAAAGTGGTAGATATAAGGTCAAAAATCAAATAAGTGAATTATCGGCTAAGATTAATTTTGAGACTTTCCTGAAACGAAAGTTGCCAACAATGAATAGGCTTGTGATTATAAGTTGTTCAAAACAAGATGACTTCATTGGATTCTTTGAAGACATAATCAGTAAAAAGTGAATTAAATTTTGTAATTTAAAAACTATATTATATATTTGCAAAAAAAATAAATAATTATGAATAGAATTGTAGTTAGTTTAACAAGAGAAGAATTATTATTATTAGACAACAAATGTTCAGATGGTGTTCAGGAAGTTATTAATGATGTTAAAACGGAACACGAAAGATTTAATGAAATCGAAAATTATATTAACAATGCTAATCTTGAAGAGCAGGATATTACACATTGTGTAGTATGTAAAGATTCAATTAATAAACTTGCTTCACATAAGAAAAATAAAAATCTTAAACGTAAAATAAGAGGATATTTTCTTGGTAGAGATGAACATTCAAAATCAATACTTATATGTAAGGATTGTTATAAAAACTATGTACAAACCAAATTACAATAATTATGGAAAATACAAATGAAAACAAAGCACCAAATGAAATAAATGAATCACTAAAAGAAAGTGCATTAAAAAGTATTGAACCTATCATTGATAATTTTTATAATATAGAAGTTAAAGATGAGGAAGGTAATGTTATAGTTCCGGACAAAACCAAGTCGGTAAAAATAGAAATTGGAAGTACGCTCATAGATATTGTATCACAACTATTCAATTCATTATTAATTGAATATACAAAAAAGAATAACATAGAAATTACAGAGGGATATAAATTAGTATCAGATGGCATTAATAAAATATTAAATATACAAAAGGATAATAAAGAAAGTGTAGATAATGTAAATAAGTTAAACATAGATTTGTTTACGATATGCTATCTTAAAATCTTCATTGAAACATGGTTTCATGAAATGATGGAAAACAATAATATAACAAAAGTAAGTAAGGAAGAATATTACAGAGATGCAAGAGAAATGATTCTTAATTCTAAGTTATTTAAACAATTATGAAAATTTGCGGAATAGACATTGGATTGGATGGTGGTCTATGTTTTATGGATGGCATAGACTACACCAATTTTATTTTATATAAAATACCCATAACAAAAATAGGGAATAAAAAAGATGTTGATTTAAAATTACTATTCAGTATATTAAATTCTGAAGGACCGGATCTTATTATATACGAAGATATAAAAACCATATTTGGTGTTAGTAAAACAACCATGTTTTCATTAGGAAAACAAATAGGATATATAAAAGCATATGCTGCATTTACAGAAACAACAACGTATAAAATAGCACCTAAAAAATGGCAAGAAATAATACATTCAAACATAGCATTGATACAAATTGATGGAAAATATAAGGAATCGTTTTATAAATCAATATCTGTATTATATAATATATTACCTGAAAATATAATTAAGGATAAATTTTTCAAACAAAAAAGATATGATGATGGATTAATTGATGCATATCTTTTAGCCTATTATATATTTTTAAAATGCAATAACAAACTATAATTTATGGACATTGTAAAAAAATCATTAGAACTTAAAAGTCAGGTAAAGAAAACTCATATTTATTTCATTGGAGACCTGCATATTGGCAATGTTAATTTTGACAGAGAATCATTTAAAAGGCTAATAAAAAGAATATCTGATGAAGAAGATTCCTATATCGTAGGGATGGGTGATTATCTTGAATGTATAAACATTAATGATAAAAGATTTGACCCTTCATCAATAGATAAAACATACAAGATTAATGATTTGTCTGATTTTGTTATGATACAAGCAAGGGATTTTATTACATTAATGCAACCTGTCAAACACAAAATATTAACATTAGTATCCGGTAATCATGAAAGTAAATTTACACATGTCTATAATGTAGATATATTTTCATATATATGCAACCAATTAAATGTTACAGATAAAATAAATAACATAGGAATTTTGGCATTACATTTATGGTTATCATCAAATGGCACAAAGAAGGTATTATCGTTGTATCTTAATCATGGTGATGGTGGTAATGGTAAAAGAGAAGGGTATCCATTAAACATATTACATGATGTTTTCCGATGGAGTAATTGTGATATAAACATAATGGGGCATATACACCAATTAGTTGAAGATCATAAAATGTTTAATGGAGTTAATACAACAACATATAAGTTTCAGCAAACGAAAAAATTATATGGGGTATCCGGAACATTTTTGAAAACATATGTACAAGGGAATCAAAATTACTTTGAACATAAAGGAAGGTTTGATAGTACAATAGGATGTTTACGATTAGACATACAATTAACATTTGGTGCAAATGATGATAGTGTGAGTAAGAAAACAATAAAGACATTAATGACATTAAATAAGGTTATGTTTTAAAATCAAAGACTAAC
>ERZ795052.6383-NODE-6383-length-10886-cov-6.073862_pt1 | contig 10886 bp, 5 predicted proteins | sample MGYA00375136_ERZ795052 | MGnify/ENA primary metagenome ERZ795052 (study PRJEB30181, sample SAMN05720156) | activated sludge metagenome | isolation source: Anaerobic digester | place: Japan | collected 2015-05-26 ... | reverse complement strand
CACCAATTACTTGCCCCTGTTGGCAAGCTCCCCAACTGCCGTTTCAAGGCTCAAGGGAATCAGCGATGGAGGCCGGCTCAGGGCACTTGCCGCATTCGATAGAAGCGAGCCGGGAGGTTGGTGGATTGGGGATCGGCCACCTGGAAGGGCGCCGTATTGGTGGCGATCGCCTGCCAGAGGGCGGGGTTGCTCGCCACGGCGAGGTTGGTGATGGCTTCGATGCGGTAACGCAAGCCGGACGCGGGGCTGAAGCCCAGGCTGACGAGACGGTTGGTGCTCCGGTTAATGGACAGCAACGGGAAGGCGGCAAAATCCACGCCAGCCGTTGCGGCGGCAACCAGCACCGTGCGACTGGGGGGAGAGAACGCGTAACCATGGGCGGAGGGGGTGACCGTGTATAGGTTGGAACGCAGGCCGCTGACCACGTAACTGCCAGCGGACGACAACGTCGAGTTGGTCGTGTTTGCGGCGGTGGCCAGCAGCTTGATTCCGCTCAGGCCGTTGGTGCCTTCCAAGACCCGGCCGGAAATGGAGAAGACCGGATAGGCCAGGAAACTCAGACCGGACCTGTCGGGTCCGAGCGTTAGGGGAATTTGGGGCGGCTCAAAGTTGAACCCAGCCAGCGTTGGGATGAGCGAATAGGTCCCACCACACAGGCCGGTGAGCACAAAATTGCCGTTGGTGTCCGTGCCCGACACTTTGTTGCCGATCTGGACGGCGACGCCGCTGACTCCCTCGTTGTAGGCGTTTGTAATGCGTCCCGAGACAATATAATGATCGGGGAGTGCGGCAAAATCCACGCTGTTGGTGCTTGGGCCAAGGGTGACCAGGAATTCGGGCGGGGCAAAGTGGTAGCAAGCGAGGGAAGGCTGAACCCGGTAAGTTCCGGCCGGGAGGCCGGATAGGGAGTAGAGGCCGTTGCCGGTGGTGGTCACTTGGTTGCTGCCGACCAGCACGGTCACCCCATTGAGACCATTGGTGCCCTCGGTGATCCGGCCGCCAAGCGTGAACACGGGGATACCCTTGAAGTTGACGGCGTTGGTGTCCGGCCCAACCTTCACTGCCAGCGACGCGGGGGAGAAGAGGTAACCCGACAGCGAAGGAGTGACCTGGTAGGTGCCGGCGCAGAGGCTGCCAAGGTGATAAGCGCCGTTGGCGTCAGTGGTGACGGCTGCGCCCCCGATGTTCAAAGAGACGCCGGCCAGCGGTTTGCCCGCCGAACTAACGGAGCCGGCGATGACGTAGGAGTCCCGGGCCGCCGCGAAGTCCGCCGAAGTGACGTTATCAGGGCCCACGCTCACGGACTGGCGGCTGGGAGGATCAAAATGGTAGCAGCCCAACGCGGGAATTACGTGATATTGCCCTTTGCGCAAGGTAGTGATGGAGTAGGCGCCGTTGGTGGCGGTGGTCACCAGATTGCTGCCCACCATGACCCGCACGTTCGGCAGGCCGTTGGTGCCCTCCAGGACGAGACCGCTTAGGGTATAAAGCTCGAATGCGGAAAAGGTCGCGCCCTGGTTATCCGGCCCAACGGTAATGGAGCGCGAGACGGGTTCGAAATCGAAATGAGAACGGGAGGGTTTGACCAGGTAGGTGCCGGCACAAAGGCCGGAAAGCGCAAAGGCTCCCGCCGCATCAGTGACAACCGCGTTGGTCCCGATCTTCACCTCGACTCCGCCCAAGCCATTGGTTCCCTCCTTCACCCAGCCGCTGATACGAAACGATTCCCGTCCCGCGATGAAGTCCAACCCACTCACGTTCGAGTTTACGGTGAGACTCCGGCTGGCCGGTGTGAACCGAAAACACCCGAGTTGCGGCGTCACCGCCACACTCCCGGGCAAAACCCAAGCCTGATAAAAACCGTTCAGCCCCGAAACTGCCAGGTTGGTTCCGACGCTGACCACCACACCGGGCAAGCCGTTGGTGAACTCAATAATTTGTCCGCTGACGGAGTAGAGTTGGGTGGCGGAAAAGTTGAGGTTGGCCGTATTGCTGGCAACCGTGAAAGAGACGCGCGAGGGAGCAAACTGGAAGCCCTCCAGGCTGGGCGTCAAATCAACCGCGCCACCGGCGAGGCTCATCTGGTAACGGCCGGCCACGTCGGTGAGGACAACATTGGTTCCTGCGGTCACGGCCACATTGGCCAAACCGGTGCCGCCAAGTGTCACGGTACCGGAAACGAAAAACCCGGCTTCGTAGGCGCCGATGTCGCCCAAGGAATTGATGGGCCGGGACAAGCCGCGTTGGTCCGTGGGCGGAGTCAACGCCGCGGGAACCTTGTCGAGGGCGGGGCTGCCCGAAAGCAAGGCCACCGTTTTGGTGGGCCCGCCATGGTCCGCCAGCGCGCCAAACACCGGGTCGGTCAGCCAGCGGCTCGTACCGCTCAGGGGAATGGAGAGGTCCGAGCTGAGATTGTAGCCGGCGTCAATTATCGTGCCATAGCCGTTGCCGCCGCTTGTGTTTGCGGCCAGGGCCGAACTTCGCAGCCAAAGCGAGCCGTTTCCACGGGTGACCCCGCCACCGAGACCCGCCCCGGGGCTGCCGCTGATTCCAGACCCGGAGCGCCCGCTTCCCGCGATTCCATTGGTGCCGCCCACTGCGCTATTCTGCGCGATGGTCGAATGAACGAGGTACAGCGTGCCGGCGCTGTAAAGGCCGGCACCAACGGCGTTGCCACCGTTTCCACCGTTGCCGCCGTAGAATTGGCCCGGACCGCCCGCGCCCCCGGCGCCACCCGTGGCGCGGTTGCCATAAACGGTGCAGTTCGTGACGGCGCCGGAGCCGGCAAGCCACAAACCGCCCCCGGCCGCCGCGGCGCCCGACGCGCCGTTGGAACCGTTGCCGCCGGTCAAGGTGCCGCCGGCCGCACTATTGCCACCCGTGACGATATTCGCGGAAAAGGTGCATCGTTCGATGCGAGCGCTGGTGACACTATAGACGCCCGCTCCATAGCCCACAGCGCCCGTGCCGCCAATGCCCTTCAAGCCGGGCGCGGGGCCGCTGCCGCCTGCGCCGCCCTCCCCGCCTGCGCCGCCTGAGGCGACATTCCCCTCGAAGGTGCAATCCGTCAACGAAAGGCTGCCCGTATTATAAATGGCTCCTCCGACCCCGGCCCCCCCGTCTCCGCCCGCGCCGCCGTCGCCGCCAGCAAACAGCCCCGCGCCCCCATCGCCCCCCTGCCCTCCCGAGCCGCCGACGGCCGAATTGGTAAGAAAGCGGGAGCGCGCGGCTCGAAAAACACCCGCGTTGAAAATCGCTCCGCCCAGAGCCGCGCCGCCAGCCCCGCCCGCTCCGCCGCTTTCCCCGATACCGGTGCTGCCGGCGCCATCCGGGCCGTCCGGCCCCCTGGTTCCCGCAGCCTGGAGGGTCGAAAAGACGCAGTTGCTGGCCGTGACGGCACCGCCGGCCTTAATGTAGAGTCCGGCGCCCGAGGCGGCTTTACCGGCAGTGAGCGTTAATCCCGCGAGCGAGAGATCGGCCCCCGGTTCGACAATAAAGAGCCTGGACTGACCGCCGCCGTTGAGGGTGACACTGTGGCCGTTGGCCTCGAGCCTGACTTGATTGGTGACGGTGATGGGACTGGCAAAAGTTATGGCGCAGTCCTGGGCGAAGGTCACGGTGCCGCCTTGGGCGAGCGCGGATCGCAGATCGGCCACCGAGCAACCGCCGACCACCGCGTCACCGAGCGAGACGTTGGCAGCCAGGAACAACAGGCCTAAGGCCGCGGCGAGGCCGCCGGGAAATTGCCGCAGCTCACCCGGTCCTTCCGGGTAATTTGGGTGGATCATAATTGTCCGGCTGCTGTTCCCATCCCGGGCGGCGCGGGGTGCCGGCATCCGCCACACCCCGCCTGCCCGGGGGAATTACCGGTTGAAATCGAAGTCCTGGAACTCCGGCTGTTTCTTTTTCTTTTCCTTCTGTTCCGCGCTTTTGATGCGGCCCTCCTCCTCGGCGCGGACTTCCTTTTCGAAGCTCTTAACGCCGGGCATGCGGTCTTTTTCGGCGATGGCCTCCAATGCCGCCACCTCGGGGGTGGGAAGAACGGTGGGGCGGATGAGAACAATCAACTCGTTGCGACTATGGTCGTCGGTGCTTTTGCGGAAGAGATAACCGAGCAGGGGAATATCCATCAGGATCGGCACGCCGGAACCGCTCCTGGACCGGTCGGAAGAGATCATCCCGCCCACGATGATGGTGTCCCGGTCGCGGACGGCCACCTTGGCGGCCGCCTCTTTGCGAGTGGTATTGGGCACCTGGCCCACCCCGGTGATTTCCGTGAAGCCGGCGTAGTTTTCAATGGTTTGATGAATGTCCATCACCACCAGGCCGTCCGGGTTGATCAGCGGCGTCACATCCAGCGTCACGCCGATTTGAAGCTGTTGGATCGAGGAATAGGAGCCGTAGGCGCCGCCGCCGTAATAGCTGCCGGTGGGATACGGCCGCGATTCGCCGACGAACAATTGAGCCTGCACGGCGTGCGAGGTCTGAATGCGAGGCCGTTGCAGGACGCGGGCGCGGGAGTTGTTGGCGAGCGCACTGACCGTCACGTCGAGGTCCTGATTAAAGCGGGCCAGGTAGTTGAACCCGCCGGTGAGGGCGCCGGCCGCGTTGGTGCCTCCGCCCGGGATAAAGTCGCCCGGCGAGAAGTACTTGCCGGCGCCACCCGCTCCGACACCGGTGACATTGCCGGAGGATTGCGGGTACTGGATGAAACTGACGCCCAGCTCGCGGTTGTTTTTCAGCGTAACTTCGATAATGACCGCCTCGATCAAGACCTGTGCCAGCACCACATCCAGTTTCGACACGATATCCTTGATCATCTTCATGTCCTCGCGGCTGGCGAAGATCAGCAGCGAATTCGTGCGTTCATCGGCGATGATCTTGGTTTCTCCCAGCACCACGATTTCGCCCGAGACGGAGGCACGGCGAATGATGTTCTGCAAGCGGTCGGTGAAACTGCTGCCGGTGCCGGGCTGGGTGGTGGTGGTGCTTTGGGCGCCGAAGCGACTGCCCGGCATCATGCCACTGCCGGGGTAGCCCATGCCGCCCGACCCGAAGCCCGTCCCGGTGCGCGAAGCCCCAAACCCGCTGCGGGTCTGAGTCGTCGAAGCCCCTACCGTCGTCCCCCCTCCTCCCGAACTGAGGCTGTTGAGGGCGCTGGCGATTTCCGAAGCCAGCGCGTATTTGATGGGGATCACTTCCGAGATGTATTCCGAAGGGACTGCCACATCCACCTCCCGAATCATTTCCAGCATGCGCTTCACGTTTTCGGTGTTGTCGCGCAAGACGAGAATCTGGCTCGAGTCAATCGGCAGGATGGCGTTGGGAATCTTCGCAAACGGCTGCAGTACCTGGACCATCTCGGTCGGCTTGGTGTACTTGAGCTGCACCACGTGCGTGACGTATTGTCCCAGCTCCGGCAACTGGTCCGTGGTCAGTTTGCTGAAGGGGGCGCCTTCCTGGTTCGCCTGCGCCACGGGCACCGCTTTGACGAACTTGTCGCCGACGTTGATCATGGCGATGCCGTTGAGGGCCAAAACGGAATCGAAAGCTTGAATGGCTTCGCGGCGGGTGAGCGGGGTTTGAGTTTTGAGGGTGATGGTCGGGGCCGGCAGGGTGGTGGGCCGTAGAATGGTCCGGTTGACCAGCTCGGCGTAGATCTGCAGAACCTGGTTGAGGTCCGTGGCGGGGAAATTGATCGTGCCGGCGGGCAGCAATTCCTCCGGTTGGGTATTCGTGGACGGCGCCTGGGGCGGAATGGCAATCAGGGGCTCCTCAGCCGTGCCGGGGGGGGTGGCCGGCTGGGCTGCGGCGTCCGGCCTTCGGCCGTCGCTGGGCATAATGATGCTCCCGGGCCTCAAGGGCGGCGCCGGCAAAGGGGTGGCCGACCCTTTGGGGCCGGAGCCGGTGACGGCGCCGCCGGGGGTGGGAGTCGCCGGACGCGGGATGGCGGGCGCGGTCGGTACGGGTGGCGCCGCCGGTGGCGTCTGCGCCGCCACCGCGAGGCCGCTCAGGACAAGGAATGCGAACAACAGGTTTTTCACGGTCTTTTAGCAGTTGAGAGTGGAGGAGAAACGCCGGCTGCGGCGGTTTTGGTCGCGGCTGGCGAAGGGGCCGGCGCTCGGGCAGCCGGCTTCTTTTGAAAACTGGCCACCAGCGTCACGTTGGCGTTGAGCTGGTGACGGGGCTGGTCGGCTTTCAGGCTGAGTTCGCGCACGCGAATCAGCGAGTTGCCGGAGCCCAGGTTGTAAAGAAAATTAACCAACTGCTCCTCCCGGGCCTGGACATTGATGGTCTGGCTGATTTCGAGGAAGAACTGGTTCGTGCGCGTGGTCTGTTTGCCGGTGCTGATGATGTTGACGCCGCTTTGCGCCTGCTGGGATTGAATGGCCCGCGAGAACTGAATGGCCTGCTCCTCGGGCGGAACGCCGAGGTTCTCGCTCTCCAGCTCCTTGACCTGCCGCTCATACAGGGGAATCTGGCGAATTTCAGCCTGGTAATCCGCCAGCTTTTTTTCCGCTTCCCGCCGCCGGATCTTGGTATTGGCCAGATCCGAGAAACGGGGGAAAACGAACCAGAAGTTGAGGACGATGAACAGCAGCACGGCCACGCCGAAGACGACGCGCTTTTCGAACGGGCGGAGGTTGTCAAGATAAGCGCTCATGGCAGCTCCACGCGTTTCAATTCGAGGCTGAAGTTCCAGGTCACCGTGCCCGCGGCGGGATTGGCCTGGTAATTCAGGTTCTCGCCCTTGGTGGGATGGAAGAACGGCTGGCCATTGACGACAGCTTTCCGCATGGCCGGTTCGAATTCGATGAGTTGCGCCACTTGGTCGCTTGGAGCGGTGCCGCGCAGCGTCAAGCGTTTCCCGTCGCTAAAGTTCAGACTCTCCAGCATGATGGAGGTGGGCATGAGCTGCGCGGTGACGTTCCAGCAATCCAGCGCGGCATATTTGAGTTCCTGGCGATCCTTCAGGACCTGGTAACGAGCCTTCAACTGGAGGGCGTTGGTGTAGGTCGGCCCCAGGGCTGCGAGCTGGTTTTCGACCCGGGTTGTCTGATAGGAAGCGACCCCCAGGGCGACAAAGTAAATCGCCACGCCCACGACGTAACACGCGCCCACGGCCATCAGCGCCCGCATCCAGAGCCGGTCCACAAACTGCTGCTGGTAGCGCACCGCAAACTCGGCGGGGAGCAAATTCCCCTGGTTTTGTGTGTTGGCCGCGCGCCGGGCGGTCAAACCCGCCAGTTGCGGCTTGGCCACCGGCGCAACGCACTCCAGGGGCTGGTCCAAACCGGCCCGCAGAGGCCCCTCCCACTCCGCCGCTGCCGCGGGCTCGGCCACCAGGTGCCAGCGTGGCGGGCTGGTCAGCCAGCCTTCCATTTCCCCCGCCCAGGCCATTTGCAGCAATTGCTCCTTCAGTCCCTCGGCGCGGTGTTCGGCCGGCAGAGCAATGAGGTCCAGGTTTCGCAACACGCCGCCGTACCACCAGGCCACCAGGGCCGGGCTTTGCGTTCCGCCGCCCAGGGGATAGATCCAGGCGCCATCAGCCTGAATCGGGGTCGCCAGCAGTTGATCCAACACCGGCAGGTCGAGGCGGTCGGCAAGGTAACCCTGCCCTTCCAATCTGCCCAGAAACTCCTCGACCACGCTGCGGGCAACAATCAGGACCACAACGGTCTGCTGCTTGTCCTGAACCTGCGGCAAAATCTGAATCGTCCAGACGATCTGTGTGACGGGCATGGGGGACAGCTTCTCCAACTGGAATTCCACCATGGAGAGTGTTTCCTCGAAGTCACTTTGAGGGAGCTGGATCACGCGGAGGAAGACCTGGTCGGGCGCCAGCCAGGCAATGTTCAGCTTCCGTTGCCAGAGGCTGGTCCAGCTCTTGGCCGCCAGGCCCGATGGCAGGGGCTCCCCCGCCCGGGTGGTCTGGTGCCGTCCCAGAACAAAGCGGTCGCCGCGCGCCTCAAACTGCCAAACGTGCCGGGCCTCGGGTTCGACGTCCAGCACGGTGCAGGCGTGCACCTTGCCAGCCGTCCGGGTCCGCACCGGCGAGCTGGGCGCCGCGGTCCCGCCCGCCGCGGGCCTGACTTTTGCGCGGCGAATCAACAGCACCACCAGGAGGACAATGATCAAACCCACAATTGTGGGGTAAAAGGCCGCGCTGGAGGGAAACTGCCGGACGGCATCGAGCACTTTGGCCGCGCGCTCTTGCAGCGAAGGACCCGGAGCTGCGGGTGCATTGGTTCCAGCCGGGCGGTTGGTGAGGGGGAGTGCCGCCTGCTTTGGCCGCGCCGCCGGCGCGTTGGTCACCAAACCGGCAGGCCGGGGGGCGGTCAGAGCGTTGGTTCTGGCCGGCGGCACGGGGGCCGGGGGAGCTCCCCCGTGGGCAAGCAGCAGGCTTAAACCCGTCACCAGAAGCAGCGGGAGGAGCAAATTGCGTCTTCCGAAATTCATGGGCGAAAATTCATTTCCTTGCCTGCCTTCAGCCTTTCGAGTCATCCACGAGCGCCTCCAGGTGTTCTTCAATCTGCGTGACCCGGAGCACCTCCTCGATGGTGGTTAATCCCGCCCTGACCTTGTTCCACCCATCGGTTCGCAGCGTGCGCATGCCGTGTTCGATCGCGCGCTGGGCGATGGTCGAAGCGGGGGCCCGGTTGAGGATCAAGGGCCGGAGCGATTCGTTGAGGATCAGCAGTTCGTAAATGCCCATGCGCCCCTGGTAACCCAGTTGCCGGCACTCTTCACAACCCGCGCCATGGAAAAAGCGGGCGGTTTCAATTTCCTCCTCCGGGAATCCGATCCGCCGGAGGTAGTTGCGCTCGACTTTCTGCTCCGTTTTGCAGTGCGGGCAAATGGTGCGGACCAGCCGTTGAGCCATGACCGCCTCGACCGAGGAGGCGACCAGGAACGGCTCGATGCCCATGTCAATCAAGCGGGTGAAAGCGCTGGGGGCGTCGTTGGTGTGCAGCGTGCTGAAGACCAGGTGCCCGGTCAGCGCCGCGCGGATGGCGATCTCGGCTGTCTCGAGGTCGCGAATTTCCCCGACCATGATGACGTTCGGGTCCTGCCGCAGGATATGCCGCAAGCCCATGGCAAAGGTGAGGCCGATTTCAGGGCGGACGGCAATCTGGTTGATGCCTTTGAGCTCGTATTCGACCGGCTCCTCGATGGTGATGATGCGCTTGTGGACGGAATTGATGGTGCTTAAGAACGCGTAGAGCGAGGTGGACTTGCCCGAACCCGTGGGGCCGGTCACCAGGAAGATGCCGTGGGGCTTGACAATGATCTCGCGGATCGCCTGCTCCTCCAGCGGCGAGAACCCCAGCTTGTCCAGGCTCAGGAAAATCTTCCCGCGGGTCAGCAACCGCAGGGACACGCTCTCGCCATAAACCGTCGGCACGGTCGAAACGCGGATGTCAATTTCCTCCCCCTTGATCCGGACGTTGATGCGCCCGTCCTGCGGCAGCCGTTTTTCCGAAATGTTCATTCCGGACATGACCTTGATGCGCGAAATCAACGCCGCCTGGTAGCGCTTGAGTTGGGGTGGCATGGGGGTTTGATGCAGGATGCCGTCAATGCGGTAGCGGATGCGCAACTCATCCTCGGCCGGCTCGAAATGGATGTCGGTCGCCCGGTCTTTGTACGCCTCCCAAATGACCTGATTGACGAACTTGATCACGCTGGCGTCCTGGTCACCCTCGGTGATCTCCTTGTCCATCGGCAGATCGAGGTCCATGGGCGCCTCCTCGGCCATTTCGTCCAGCGTTTCGGCCCCGACACCGTAATACTTTTTGAGCGCCTTTTCGATTTCCGCGCGGGTGGCCAGCGCAAACCGCACGGGGCCGCGCGCGTCAAAGCGCACGGCGTTGAGCATCGCGGTATCGAACGGGTTGCTGACGGCCACCTGCAAGGCCCCATCCTGGACCTGCGTGGGCATCACCGTATATTGGAAGGCGACCTTGGTTGAAATGCGGTTGCGAACCTCATTGGGAATGGTGAGACGCGGCAGGTCCAGGTAGGGCCAATTCAGCGCCTTGGCGAGTTGCTGTAAGAAAACGTCTTCCGCCAGCCCGCGTTCCCTGCAAATAAACGCCAGCAGCGACTCCTGCGAGCCATTTTCCGCCGCGATGCGCCAGGCTTTGGTCCACTCCTCGAACTGGCCGGGAGTGGTCAGGCCCATCCGGGCCAAGAACTCTTTCAGCGATATGAATGCCATTGCGCGTTAACGTCAAATTCCTGATAAACTGCAAAATAGAAAAAGTTTCGCGCAGGGTCAAAGTATTTAGCCCGGCTGGCGACAGCGGCCTCGCGCCCCGGCCGGCCAGTGGCTTGCGAGCGCCGCCCTGCGGCCTCTGATGGCCGCGAACCATCCCGCCCGCGGCCTGGCTCCGGATGAGTTGGCAAGTGGGAAAACCCAGGCTCCGGCGCGCTGCGGGTCTCGAAAGATTCCTGAAAATCAATCGAAAGTTTTTCTTCCACTCGCCGTGAGGAGGATGGTAAACTAGGGGCCGTCGCAGGCACCACTTGCACACGAGGTGTGCCATTTGACATGAACCTTTGAACCGCTACGCCAACATGAAAAGACTGTTTCTCGTGGCTCTTCTGGCTGTAAACTCCCTCGCCCCGGCCGCCACCGTAATCCAAACCTTTAACGACATTGCGGATGTCGCCCTCAATAACAACCTGGCCCTGATTGATTTGGACGTTCCCGGAGGCGTCGGCTTCACCAGCGGGTACCAGCAGTCCAACACTCGCGTACCGGTGATCGTGACCAACGATCTGGTCGTGGCCCTCGCGAATTACGTGAGCGGCCAGGCGGGCGCGACGCAGCATTGGGCGGTCATGGCGGTCACCAACAGCTCCGGGGTGGCCCGCCGCAC
>ERZ795052.6375-NODE-6375-length-10891-cov-5.253599_pt1 | contig 10891 bp, 8 predicted proteins | sample MGYA00375136_ERZ795052 | MGnify/ENA primary metagenome ERZ795052 (study PRJEB30181, sample SAMN05720156) | activated sludge metagenome | isolation source: Anaerobic digester | place: Japan | collected 2015-05-26 ... | reverse complement strand
GAAAGACTAAATGCGACTTTCGATTATAAAGTTGCGTTTAGTTTTTCAATTGGGGTTCGTAAGATTAGAACCTTGATTCAAGGTTCTTTTTCATAAAATACTTAAAGAAAAAAGCAAACTATGCTATAATTATATGTGAGCAGATGCATATGTTCCGTAGCGACACTAAGTATTCGTGTGTCCCGCATTCAAGTACCTATGGGCCGTAATAGATAGCTGTACGCAAGTTTAAGGCAATTGAACGGGTTCATGCCTCTTTCCTGAACTAAAAAGAGGTGTTTTTTTTAATTGGAGGATAATTTATGGGATTAAAAGATGATATTGCAAAACTAATAACAGTTGCAAGTGCAGCAATCAATAAACCGATGGTTGATGGAATTGATTTCTATATGGTACATCAGCCTATAAATCATAAACCTCTTGCACTACCGTCAGGGAAAATCGCAGTATATACATTTTATTACAATGGCTCTTTCTTAAAAATAGGTCAGGCAGGAATTAATAGTCCAGCAAGATATCAAAGCCATCCATATAATCAAGGAAGTGGATCTAGTACTTTAGCTGGAAGTTTACTTAAAGATCCGACCATGAGCTCATTGTTGAATTCAACAACAGTAAATTCATGGATAAAAAGTAATTGTGAAAGATTTGATGTGATCATTGATGGTACTAATTTTGATAAATATACTCTAAATTTTGTTGAGGGTTTACTACATTTTGTTTACAGACCAAAGTACGAGAATTAGGGGTGCGTAAAACTAGTCAGGGGTGCGTGATTTACCCTCAGGGGTGCGTGATTTTTGCTAGGGGTGCGTAATTGTATCAAAATAGGTAATCAAAGCCATATTGAATGAATAGGTTTGATACTCTAATAGTATTGAACCTTTTTTGCTTTAATATTATATAGATATTTTAAATTCATATAAATATATTGCAAATGATGTAAGATTGACCATCTGGTAGATTAACCGTTCATTGGTAAATTATAACCGCTTATCAATATTATATTGACAACAAGTACACGTTTGATAAAATTAGTTGACAACAAAAGAAAGGAAGTGGAGTGTTATGAAAGTAGAAGTAAAAATTGACAAGGATGTTCTAGAAACAACCGTGCTTATACTAGCAAAGGAATTAAATGACGATATTTTCGAACTGCAGCGAAATATTGCGAGCATTAAGTCCCATGCGATAGCCGGATTTGATAACTATCGTCTTGAATTTATTAGTCAAGAAGACATTATAAGAGTGTATGCGAATATGGGGAATGTTTATATCGTCACTAAAGCCAAAGAATATCTGACGAAAACAACCCTTGGGGAATTAGAAGAACTCCTAAATAAAACCAATTTTATTCGTATTTCTCGCTCCGACATTATTAATTTTAAAAAAGTAAAAGGATTTGATTTTACTTTTGTCGGGACAATCAGTGTCGAAATGATTAATGGCGATGTTGTCTATGTTTCGAGACGTAAATTAAAAGATGTAAAAAAATACTTAGGAATTTAAGGAGGGATATCATGAGTAGAAAAAAAGTCTTAGCGTTAAGTGTTGTGTTTAGTTTTCTCAGCGGGATTGGTATTGGTCATTTAATCTCTATCATAGTGTCGGCGATTATTACTAAAGGCACAGATTATAGTGTTGTAGTTCCTGCATTTGAAACGATGATGGGTGGGAATATGTTTGTTGCGGCCCTTGTAGCAGCACTTGTTTATGGTGTTATTGGTACTATTTTTGCGGTGGCCAATGAAGTGTGGCGCAAAGAACAATGGAGTTTATTAACAAGAACTGCTGTTTACTATTCAGCAACATTTATCCCGATGTTTCTAGCAGCTATGTTACTTCGCTGGTTTGAATTTAATGTTTTGAATGTGTTGATCTTCATTGGGCAGTTTACAGTTATCTTTATGATTATTTGGGTGATTAATTATTTTGTTATTCGTCGCCAAATTAAAGTAATTAACGCCAAAATAAAAGAAAAAAACAACTAGTTATGATTAAACTATCTGTTATTATAACAATAATACAAAGTGCAAACTAAGCGTTCAGTCTTCGCTTTCGTTTGCACTTTTTCATTGGTTTAATAGAGTTGTTAATAATGATAATTATTTGAATTAAAGTTAATTATTTTATGCAAAATACAGCATATAGAGGAACTGATTTTATATTGTTTTCAAAACCAAAGTTTTTCGACGAAATTCTAATTGCATATTGTGGGCTAAACTTATTTACATACTCATTTAAACTTTTAGATTTGATGTTGTCGCTAGATTTTACTTCAATAGGAATAATGTCATTATTTATTCGGATAATAAAATCTATTTCTGCTTGATTTCCACTTGTCCAATAAAAGCTGTTAAACTTGTTAGCTATCAATTGATTATTAACATAATTTTCTGTTAACCCACCTTTAAAGTCATTGAATGATGGATTGTCAAATAAGATGTCATTAATAAAAACATCTTGACTAGCGGAGCATAATCCAACATCATTCATATAAAACTTGAAGTCGTTTAGTGATTTATAAGCGTTTAATGGGAGTTTGATTTGTTCAAGTCTATATAGTTGATTGGCAATACCTGCTAAACATAACCATTCAATAGCGTTTGCAAATTCGCTTGCTCTTCCCCCGCTTTTTATGGAAGAATACTTGAATTCCCTATTTTCTTTTGCAAGTTGAGTGCTTATATTTTTATAAACTTGTTTTGTTTTTGGAATCTCGCTTGCTTTGTTATACTTACCCATATCGTTGAAGTAGGCTTCTAATATTGCTAGTTGTTTTATTTTAACCAGGTCATAGTTTTTATTTTTTAAATACTCTCTAACAACTTCAGGCATTCCTCCAGTAAACAAATATATTTTATATAATTTCAAAGCTTCTTGGTGGAAAGGATCTACCATCGGCTTATCCAAGTTATAACACTTCCTAATTTCATCAATTAAATAACTAGTATCATTAGCCATCAAAAACTCTTCAAAATCCATGGGATACATATTCAGAAATTCGACCTTTCCGACAGGGAATGATGATTCTTTTCGATTAACGGAAACCCCTAGTAAAGAACCTGTTGCAATTAAATGATATTCATTTGCTTCTTCGCAAAAGTATTTAAGGGAAGTTAAAGCTTCAGGGCAGGCTTGTATTTCACCAAAAATAATTAATGTGTGAGAAGGCAAAATTTCCTTTCGTTTGTAATTGCCTAATTTTTCTAAAATATTTTTTGGTTTTAAATCGGTAAAAAAGTCTGCTAGACCGGGCTCTTTTTCAAAATTGCAATAAACCACATTAGCATAATTATCAGCTCCAAACAAATTAACAATATATGTTTTGCCAACTTGCCTAGCACCTTGTAATATTAAAGGCTTCCTATCATGAGAGTTTTTCTAAATTAATAAATCTTGGTAAATTTTCCGTTTCATAATTTCCTCCGCTTCTTACATATGCAATATCATTAAATGTATTAAAAATCAAGAAAATCACACTTTTCGGCACATAAGATTTTACAAAAATCACACTTTTCGGCACATAACTATATTATGCTACATTTTTTGAGGAAATATTACCAGCATTCTCGCTCGCAATTCTTAGGTTATGCTTTAAAACTAAGGGGTGCGAAAAATGGAGTTGTGCGAAATGGATCAATTGAGAATCTTTTTCTTTGGCGGAAAAGGTAAAAAAATCTTATCCATCAATTTTCAAGAGGCTGTAATAGAAAGTTTTTATGCTATTTATAATTTTCTTTTTTTGTTTTTTTAAGGAATACTATGGCAGATATAAAGTAAACAAGGCTAATATATCACCTTTCTCATAAACAATTTTTAAAATTATTTGATTTCGCAATATCGCCACGAGTTAAATCCTTAACTTATTCTATATAGGGAGTTATTGACTCAAGCTTTATTGATTACGATAGTTGTTTTAAAAAAGAAATGTTTTATTGTTTATAATGTCGTTTTGGTAGTATTGTTATGAAACTTTTTTAATATTAATAAATAAATTTCCAAGCCTGGAAATCGTGCAATTGTAAATTTTATTCGATTTTGTTGCAATTTTATCGTTTTTGTATTATAATATACAAAAGTTATCTATCTAGGTGAGGTAAATAATTAAGAAATTGAGAGGGCAGTGCAAAAATGGTTGTATTGGAAGAAATTCTCGTAGCTAATTCAGTCGGTTTACTCGTGCTGATTGTTTCTATGCTATCTAAAATTGAAATAAAAAAAGAAAGACACCTAAGTGGAAGAATATTTGATGGAATGATGATGCTAACTTTCTTTGCTTTGATTCTGGAAACGGTAACTTTCCTATTAGATGGGAAGCCAGGAACTGTGGTTCACTTCCTACAATATGCGACTAACGCCTATCTTTTCCTTGCCTCTAGTTGTGTGGGTATACTTTGGGTGTTATTCGTTGATATTCGTATTTCCCGTAGTATTACCCGAATCAAAAGGTGGGTCAAGGTTCTTAGCATTCCTTATGTTGCCTTAATTGTGTTAATTGTGTGTGACTTTTTCGGGACAGGTATAATCTTCTCAATCAATGAACAGAATGTATATCAGCGAGGCGAACTTGTAATTTTAACCTACGCTTTCGTATTTTGTTGTTATTTTATAACTTTAGTTCTTGCGATTTTCGCTGTAAAGCGAAACGGACATATTCGTTTTTTCCCAGTTCATTACTTTGTGATACCTTCTCTTTTAGGAACCCTTGTTCAAGGTATGTTTTATGGCTTATCTGCAGGATGGCTATGTTTAAGTATTGCGCTGTTGTTTGTCCAGTTGCATATTTCAAATCAAAACGCATATGAAGATGAACTTTCGGGATTATATAACCGTAAATATTTTGTTTGGATGGTTGAAAAACTGACAGGTAGCAAAAAAGACCATACTATAGGTGCCATTATGATGGACATCGACCGATTTAAGTCCATAAATGATGAATTTGGTCATTCTGTTGGTGATGATGCTATTCGAAGTATTGGTTGGATTTTGATGAACATCGTCACGGATAATACAGTTGCTTTCCGCGTCGGTGGTGATGAATTTGTCATTCTTCTTATGGACGGAACAGAAGCTGATATGGAGCAATTATGTTCAACGATTAATGAACGAGTATCAGAGTTCAACAAAACGGAAGGAAAACCATATTTGTTGTCCGTTTCTATGGGATATTCAACCAGTCAAACAGTAGGAACTAGTCTAGACCACTTTTTCCATCAGTTAGATCAGAAAATGTATGAACAGAAAGCATTGCGATATGCAAAAAAAGATTAGTAATCAAGAGAAAAACGAAACCCTTTAGCATAAGGGTTTTATTTATATCTATCAGTTCTTTACCATAAGAAACGAAAAAACTCCTTTCAAGGAGTTTTTCATTTGATCTCCCTCTATAAACCAAGATAAAAAAACTTCCAAAATAGTATTATATTGATATTTTATAAAAAAAGCTCTATAATGTTTTTGTGCAATAAAAACACAGAGAATGATTCATAGGGAAATTTATCATAATATCTATTAAATAAAGAGTACAATCAACCAATTGAAAGAAAGGAGTTAATCATTAAGATATTAATCTATTTTAATTGATTATACGAGAAAATCATGAAAACAAAAACAATTGCTGAGCGAAGCCTGGAATTACATTATCAAAAAAAGGGGAAAATAGAAGTGGTATCAACGGTTTCTGTTGCTAATCGAGAGGATTTATCACTAGCTTATACTCCTGGTGTTGCTACTCCATGTTTAGAAATTCAAAAAAATATCGATTTATCATATGAGTTAACTAGAAGATGGAATATGTGTTTAGTAGTTACTGATGGAACTGCTGTTTTAGGATTAGGTGATATTGGTCCTGAAGCAGCAATGCCGGTTATGGAAGGAAAAGCGGCTCTTTTCAAGGCCTTCGGTGGCGTTGATGCTTTTCCAATGTGTCTTAAAACAAAAGATGTAGATGAGATTGTACGAACTATTTATTTAGTTTCAGGTAGTTTTGGTGGTGTCAATCTTGAAGATATATCAGCTCCACGCTGTTTTGAGATAGAAAAAAAGTTGCAAAAAATTTGTGATATTCCTATCTTCCATGATGACCAACATGGTACAGCAATCGTAACTTTAGCGGGATTAATTAATGCTTTAAAAGTAGTTGATAAGAAAAAAGAAGAAGTTAAAGTGATTATTAATGGTGCTGGAGCAGCCGGTGCGGCCACTACCAAATTAATGTTAGTTGCTGGATTTACTAGTATTATTATCTGTGATAGGTCAGGAGCGATTTACCAAGGTAGACTTGAAGGCATGAATAGTAGTAAGGAAGAATTAGCAAAAATTACCAATTTATACCGCGAAAAAGGTGCTTTAAAGGATGTGCTTATCAATGCAGATGTGTTTATTGGTGTTTCTGCAGCCAATGTTCTAACAACAGAAATGGTAAAGACTATGGCTCCAAAAGCAATTATTTTCGCGTGTGCAAATCCTAACCCTGAAATAATTCCTGATGATGCAATCAAAGGAGGAGCAGCTGTTGTAGCAACAGGTCGTAGTGACTATCCCAATCAGATTAATAATGTTTTAGCTTTTCCTGGTGTTTTTCGTGGAGCATTTGATGTCAGAGCAAAAGAAATCAATGAAGAAATGAAACTAGCTGCTGCTTATGCGATAGCCAATCTAATCTCCAGTCAAGAATTAAACTCGAAAAATATTATTCCAGCAGCGTTTGATGAAAGAGTTGCGACAGTTGTGAGTCAAGCTGTTAGTCAAGCTGCGATTAAAACAAGAGTAAATAGGAAAACAATAGCAAAATAAGTTGATTAATAAGCCTCGTTTCTAAATGAGGTTTTATTAATTACACAGGTTATTCCTTTAAATATAAGCTAAAAAAATAACATCAGCTTATAGAATGCTAAGCGATAATTTCCTTTTTAATATTATTTTAAAAGTTTTTTCTTTATTTTTTCTAATCGGTTTAAGGAATAAAAAGATTGAAAGAATATTTTTTAAAAAATAAAAAAAATATATTGCATAAATGAATTAATTAGTATACAATTTATGCGTTATAAATCTATAGAAAACGAGGTAAGAAATTGGCACAATTAGATCATAATAAAACACCATATTTAAATGCGTTAAAAAAATATATGGAGGAAGGAATATCACCTTTTGATGTGCCAGGTCACCATATGGGGAATGTTGAGAATGACTTAAGTCGTTATATAGGAATCAGTGTCTATAGAGCGGATGTTAATGGACCTAGAGGACTAGATAACTTGAATCGTCCAGCGGGGGTTATTAAAGAGGCGGAAGCGTTAATGGCAGATGCTTTTGGAGCTGACCAAGCTTTCTTTTTAATCAATGGGACGAGTAGTGGGATTATTACCATGATTATGACCGCTTGTAAAGCTAATGATAGAATCATCATACCAAGAAATTGTCATAAATCGATAATCAACGGACTAATTTTAAGTGGCGCAATGCCTGTTTTTATCATGCCTGAATTGGATTCAGATTTAGAAATTGCGAATCAACCGACATTTGAAGATTATCGCCGCATGATAAAAAAACATCCAAGTGCTAAAGCAGTGTTTGTTATCAATCCAACGTATTTTGGTGCTGTAGGAGACTTACAAAGAATCGTAAAATTAGCACATGATAATTCAATGTTGTGTCTGGTTGATGAAGCACATGGTGCTCACTTTGGCTTTACAGAAAATGCTCCACTTAGCGCTATGGAATGCGGTGCTGACATGAGCGCAGTCAGTCTTCATAAAATGGGGGGATCATTAACACAATCTTCTATTCTATTAAGAAAAGGCAATCGAGTTTCAGATTATGATATTCGTAAGACTTTAAATGCAATCAATTCAACAAGCCCATCTTCTGTTTTAATGGCAAGTCTAGATGCTGCAAGAAAGTTTATGGTCATAGAGGGAAAAGAAAAAGTTGATCAAGCAATTGCTTTTGCCAATTATGCACGAGAGGAAATTAATAAAATTCCTGGTTTTAGAGCACGGGGAAAAGACCATTTTCAAAGTATGGGTTGCTTTGATTATGATCAAACTAAGTTGGTTATTGAACTAGACATGATGAAATTGACTGGTTTTGAATTATATAATCTGTTGAAAGACAAGTACCATGTACAAATGGAACTAGCAGAAACCTATGTTGTTTTAGGAATTATCGGTATAGGCACGAAAGAGGAACATATTAATAATTTAGTAAAAGCACTGAAAGAAATTTCGAGTGAATATTTTGTTGGAGAAATGAATTATCCACGACATCATTTCAATATTGAATTCCCAATTGCACTATTAAGACCACGTACTGCTTATCATGCAGCAACAAAACGAGTAAAATTAGCGGATGCGATTGATGAAATTTCTAAAGAATCGATTATGGTATACCCTCCTGGTATTCCGCTTGTTGTTCCAGGTGAGGTCTTTACAGAGGAATTAGTGCGTCGTATTGAATATTATAAAGGAACTGGTTCTACTATTCTTAGCGATTATGATGATGGTAGTGTCTCTGTAATTGACCAAAAATCATGGACAAATTATTCTCGCTATCATCGCAAGATAGAGGGGTATTATTCGCGTGTATTAACTACTCCAAAAGAAGATGGTTTTATTGTTCCGTTTGAGGGACGTAAACACTTAGCTACTTTGATGTTATTGCCATATCGTAAAGATATATGGCGTAATAGTGGTACCTATGCAAGAAACAATTTAAAGGAGATTATTGAAGCAATTGCCAAATATGAACCCGTATATTTAGGTATTGATCCGAGTATCTATGCAAAAGTAGCGAAGGATTTCAGAATCAAGAATGTTAAAATTTTAAAAATTGAATATAATGATGCTTGGTCACGGGATAACATGCCAATCTTCGTAGTAAACGAAAAAGAGATTAGAGGAATTGATTTTGGCTTCAACGCATGGGGTGGAAATGTCGATGGTTTATATACTAATTGGGATTTTGATGATGCCCTAGCAAAAAAGGTTTGTGAGAAACTGGGTTTTTCTTACTATTTGAATAAAGGATTTATCTTAGAGGGAGGTAGTGTTCACTTTGATGGTGAAGGAACTTGTCTAACAACAGAGGCTTGTCTACTAAGCGAAGGAAGAAATCCAACTCTAACTAAAGAAGAAATTGAGAACATTCTCAAAGAAAATTTAAATGTAGAAAAAGTAATTTGGTTAAAAAATGGAATTTATCTTGATGAAACAAATGAACATATCGATAATATGGCATGTTTCTTAGCACCTGGAAAGATTGCCCTTGCGTGGTGTGATGATGTTAATGATCCACAATATCAAATGTGTGTCGATGCTTACAATACATTAAGCGAAACAACCGATTCTAAAGGGAGAAAATTTGAGATTGTGAAGGTACCATTACCAAAACCTTTATACATGACTGAAGAAGAAGCAAAAGGAATTGATAATCGTGAACATACAAGCAAAGAACGTTTGGTTAATTCGCGTTTATCGGCTAGTTATATCAACTTCTATCAATCTGATGCTTATGTCATTTTGCCTGCATTCGGAGTTCCTGAGGATGAAATAGCTTATAATATTATGAAACAAAATTATCCTGAAAAGGAAATTATCCAAATTAACACAAGGGAGATTTTATTGGGCGGTGGTAATATCCACTGTATGACAATGCAGATTCCGACAAAATTATAGGGAGGATTCGTTATGAAAATAAAAGTTGCAGCAACACAAATGAAAATTTCTTGGAATATTGATGATAATATTAAAAAAGCTAAAAAAATGGTAGAAGTATGTGCTAAAAAAGGTGCTAATATTATTTTATTACAAGAACTTTTTAAAACGCCTTATTTTTGTCAGACAGAAAATTATGATTATTTTTCTCTAGCAGAAGAGATAGAGTCTTCGGTGTTAATAAAAGAATTTCAAAAAGTAGCAAAGGAAAATAATGTTGTTTTGCCAATTAGCTTATTTGAGCGATCAGGCAATAATTATTTTAATTCTTTGGTTATGATTGATGCTGATGGTACTAATTTAGGTCTTTATCGTAAAACTCATATTCCAACAGGAGCATGTTATGAAGAAAAATTTTATTTTTCTCCTGGTGATACTGGATATAAAGTATTTAATACAAAATTTGGTAAGGTTGGTATAGGTATTTGTTGGGACCAGTGGTTTCCTGAAACAGCTAGAATATTAACATTACAAGGAGCAGAGATTTTACTGTTTCCAACAGCGATAGGAACTGAACCAATTTTGCCTCAAGATAGTATGTTACATTGGCAAAATGTTATGAGGGGGCATGCAGCGGCAAATATTATTCCTGTGGTTGCTTCTAATAGAGTTGGTCAAGAGGTTCAAGACAATTCAACAATGACCTTCTATGGGTCTTCGTTTATCTCTGGTCCTGATGGTGAAATTATTAATTCCTTGAATCGTGAAGAAGAAGGGTATTTGATTGCTGAATTTGATTTAGATGAAATTAATAAAAAACGGCGTTATTGGGGAGTTTTTCGCGATCGCCGTCCAGAAATGTACGAAACAATTATGCATTTAGATGGAAAAGCACATAAGTAAAATTAAAAGCATCATTTAAACGATGCTTTTTATTTCTTGAAAATGTTGTTTGGCCATAGTATAATTGATACGTGGTAAAAGATGGAGAATAATATGAAAACTAAAGTTGGAATTGTTGGTTTATGTGGGCAATCAATTTTCATGCGGATTAATCATTTTCATAAGCCAGAAGAAACGCTTCATGCTTCTGATGTTCATCAAGAAGTGGGTGGTAAAGGATATAATCAAGCTGTTGCAGTAAAAAGGCTAGGGGGAGAGCCCTACTTTTTGGGTGCAGTTGGCAATGATACCTATGGTGACAATTGCTGTGATTACTTAACTAATCAAGGAAT
>ERZ795052.6374-NODE-6374-length-10891-cov-5.913160_pt1 | contig 10891 bp, 9 predicted proteins | sample MGYA00375136_ERZ795052 | MGnify/ENA primary metagenome ERZ795052 (study PRJEB30181, sample SAMN05720156) | activated sludge metagenome | isolation source: Anaerobic digester | place: Japan | collected 2015-05-26 ... | reverse complement strand
TGTTGGCCCCACAATGATTATGAAATATGCGAGCTATATGGGGCTTGATGAACCAACAAAGATAGATCTCCCTGGAGAAATTACAGGCTTTGTCCCATCGCAAAGATGGAAGCTTAAGACCTTTGGGCAACCGTGGTTTGATGGAGATACTGTCAACCTTTCTATAGGTCAGGGCTTTACTGTAGTGACTCCAATTGGTCTTGCGAATATGATGTGTGGAATTGTTAATAATGGTATAGTTTACAAGCCTTATCTTGTAAAGGAGATCTATAGCCCTGACAATAAAACAGTTTTAGGGAAAACTGAGAAAGAGAAATTAAGGGAAATACCACTTTCTCCTGTTACTTTGAATACGCTCAAGCAGGGGATGAGATATAGCGTTCAAAACGGAACATCGGCACTTCTTGGTCGACTGAAAGTCCCTGCTGCAGGAAAAACTGGAACAGCTCAGACAAAGTCAAATCGAAAAGAGAATGTATCACAGCATGCATGGTTCCTTGGATACGCTCCTTTTGGCGGAGATGTGGATTCAGCGGTAGTTGTTTGTGTTTTAATAGAGTATGGGCAGTGGGGCTCATCTGCTGCAGTGCCTGTTGCAGAGAGGGTTTTTTCAAAATTAGTTGAGCTTGGATATTTTGCTACAGGTGATACAACAACTCAGATAAAATGAGGTTATATTATAGTTATGTTGAATGATATTTTTTCAAGATGGGATAGACCACTTGTAATTGCAACCTTCCTTGCTGTAGCTTTGGGCATTTTGATGATATACAGCGCAGGATTTGATCCTGTGGAGCAGATTAACAAGGGCTTTTATAAGAAACAGATTGTCTGGTTTATAATAGGCATTGTTTTCATGGTTGTGATGTCTGTTATAAATTATAGACATCTTGGAGACTATGCTCTCCAGATATATGGAATAATTTTGTTTATTGTGTTGCTCACAACTATATTTGCACGACCAATAAGGGGAACATCTGCCTGGATCAATTTTGGTTTTTTTTCAATACAACCCTCTGAATTCATGAAACTGGCTGTTGTCATACTTCTGGCAAAATATCTTGAACTGCGTGAGAGAGATATAAGGAATTTTAGAGAGCTAATAATTCCGGCTCTTATTGTCATGGTTCCTGTTCTCATAATACTCAAACAACCAGATTTTGGGACAGCTGCGATATTCATTCCTGTGATGTTTACCATGCTTTTTGTTGGTGGAGCTGATATTTCACACCTTGTGGCGACTATTTTAATAGCGTTTATTGCACTCTTTTTCCCGATGCTTTATACATACTGGGAATGGGCAGGATACAAGGGAAGTAGTATAATTCTACAGATGTTTACCCATCTTGATGTATTATTTACAATTTCTGCTATTTTACTTTTTATCGCTATATCGACTTTTGTAGCTCATTTTTTCTGGAATCAAAAAGTGCTCAGAAAAATTTACATTCCTGCAACTGTTATTTCCCTTGGGCTTATGCTTTCTGTTGTTATACATAAGTGGTTTAAGGAATATCAGAAGAAGAGAATTCTGGTTTTTTTAAATCCAGAGCTTGACCCTCACGGATCTGGCTATAATATAATTCAGGCAAAAATTGCAATAGGATCTGGCGGTTTTTTTGGTAAAGGATTTCTTAAGGGCACGCAAACACAGCTGGGATTTTTACCAGAAAAGACCTCTGATTTTATTTTCCCTGTAATATCTGAAGAACTGGGTTTTGTTGGCGCTATGGTCGCTATTGCGCTCCTTGGTATAATTTTATATAGAGGTATCCAGATTGCTCTTTCTACAAGGGATAAATTTGCAGCTTTGCTTGCTACTGGAATAACAGCAATTTTATTTTTTCATATACTAATTAATATTGGTATGACCATAGGAATTATGCCAGTTACAGGATTGCCTTTATGCTTTTTTTCCTATGGAGGCTCTAATCTCTTTATGAGCATGATCGGCATTGGTATTTTAAATAATATTAGCATGAATCGGTCTTATTATTAGCTTTTATATCGGAGCTCTGCTAAGAAGGTGGGGCTCTTTTTTTAAAATTGCCTCTTTACTCATCATTTTTTATTCAGTATTTCTTCCTCTCTTTCGATAATAGCATAAAGCAGCCTTTTTATTTGAGAGGGGAATAGATGATTTCTAATTCTGCATTATCACTTGTCGATTTGACTTCAGCTTCACACAATACAAAAGATAGCAGATCTTCTTTTGAAAATACAGGTGCAGACTTCTATTCATTTGTGCTGGATTCTATCAGCCAGAGGATTAACAGCGCAGAGAAGAACAATTTCAGTGAAAGTAAACCCTTTGAACAAAATGATTTTAGTAGTGGAGAAATAAGTAACTATAAGGTTAACTCTTATGTAGATGAGATAGCCTCCAATAAAAGTTATTCAGTAAATAACAGGCCTGCTGAATATAGAGAACCGGAAAATAAAATAACATCTCATGAGAAAACACAGGAAGAATCTAAAGATGATGGGCCTGTTACTGATACTTCAAAAAAATTGGATAAAATAAAAATAACTGATGAAAAGATTGGTAAAAACACTAAGGAGATAGATAGCGCAAAAGATAAAAAGGGAGAAGCAAAGAATTTAAATAATGCAGAGTTATTAGAAAATTCAAAAGTTGAAAATTTTATTTTAGCTATACTTTCATCAGAGTCCTTTATTGAAAAACTTTCATCCAAACTAAAGGATAAAATTAAAGATAAAGATGATAATTTTAAAAAGGACTTTCAGACATTTTTGAGAGAAAAGGCTACAACTGAGATAAAGGGAATAATTAAGTCCATAGACCATAGCCATAATGGGAAGTTTGATCTAAATGAATTCAAGGTCGAGAAGCTTTTTGAAATGGCAGAAAAATCAAATATTTTTAAAGATATATTAAAGAGATTTGAAAAAGAAATTATAAAATTCACTCAAAAAGAAAGTAACACCCTTACAAATCTTGATATAAAGGATGGGCTGTTGTCGATAGCAAATGAGCTTAAGAAAACTAAGGGTGAAATAAAAAATTTTAATGAGCAAAAAGAAAATAGAGATAGCCTTCAGATAAAAGAAAAGCTGGACATATCGTCTGATGCTGCAACTTCAATAAAGAAACAATCTTTACAAGGTGATGGCGATGATTTCTTGTCTGGAAAAGATAGAAAAAATCATGACATAAATTTTTCAGCAAGCAAGAGCCATATATCAGGCAAGGAAGTAAATAAAGGGGAAATAAAGGTGTCAGATTTTTCTCGCACTTTGCAGGAGATTATAGATCGAGCAAAGATTTCTGTGAGAGATAATAGCAATGCCACTTTTTCTGTTAAACTCTTCCCTAAGGATCTGGGTAATGTAAATGTAAATCTACTTTATGAAAATGGGGTGCTCTCTGGCAGATTTATAGTAAACAATGAAGATGCAAAAGCTGCATTACTAAATAATATTGAACACTTGAAATTCCAATTATCTGAGGCAGGAATTGAACTGGGCAATTTTACTGTTGATGTAAATCACAGTGGTTCTGGCTTTGCCAGAGATGGCTCAGAACTGGATGAGGTAATAATTGTTCCTGGATTGAAAAATTCAAGAGTACAGGCAGCGGAAAATTATGAAATTCCAGCAAGGGCAAAGCATGATGGAATTATCAATATGGTTATATAGAGGTAGACATGAAAGTTTATGAAATGACACCACAGGAGAGATTTAATGCAAATTTGCAGGCCTCTGAGGTAAATAAGAAATTTAAAACTGGAGAGCCAGGGGAAAAAAATGCTCTTGGGAAGGATTCTTTTTTAAAACTTCTTGTGACAGAATTAAAACATCAGGATCCAACAAGGCCTATGGAAGATAAAGAGTTTATAGCACAGATGGCCCAGTTTTCAACTCTGGAGCAGATGTCGAATTTAAACAAGGAGTTTAAGAATCTCACCATGAGTGCCCGTTCTTCTGAGGCTTATGGACTACTGGGACGCCATGTTGATAGCTTTGATACAGAGAAGCAAAAGAGAGTATCTGGAGTCGTAACATCTGTATTTTATCAGGGCGATGAGATAATGCTTAGAATTGGCTCAGAGGAAGTCGCAATGAAAAACATAAACTCAGTCAATGCAGTGCTTAATGGAAAAAGGTAATTTGCTAAAAAATATAAGAAGTTAATACGATAAAGATAAAAGATAAAATAACAGGAGCTTTACAGTATGATGCGTTCACTTTTTGCCGGTGTTTCCGGTCTGAAAAATCATCAAACAAGGATGGATGTAATAGGCCACAATATTTCCAATGTAAACACTTACGGTTATAAGGCTACAAGGGTTACATTTCAGGATATGCTCTCTCAAACAATAGCAGGAGCAGCAAAGCCTGAAGAAAACAGAGGAGGTGTAAACCCAAAACAGGTTGGACTCGGCATGACAATAGCATCAATTGACAGGATTTTTACTCAAGGGAGTCTTCAAACTACAGGCAATCAAACAGATGTGGCTATATCTGGAGACGGATTTTTTATACTTGCAGATGGGGACAAGAGGTATTATACAAGAGCTGGCACATTTGGGCTTGATAGGGATGGCAATTTGGTTAATCCAGCAAATGGTCTCAAGGTTCAGGGATGGAGAGCTGTTACTGATGCTAATGGGCAAAAAATAGTAAGAGCCAATGGCGCAACTGAAGATTTAGTTATACCTGTCTATGGGAAGATAGATGCGAAGGAAACAACCAATGTTAGATATAAATGCAATCTTGATGCAAGGAGCCCCATAGTCCCACCTCAGGCAGATGAGAGAATGAGAGCATCAGCTGCAGTGACTACAAACATAGATGTCTATGACAATTTAGGAGAGACTCACAGGCTCACCATGACATTCTGGAAAACGGGATTTAATCAGTGGACAGCCTCAGCTGCAATCACAGGATCAAACTCACCTGTCACCCTTGATGTTCCTGCAGGTGGAGGGCAGAATAATCAGGCAAATCCATCAAGCAAAATAAACTTGAGATTTTCTCCAGATGGCAAGCTATTGGCTGTCTCTGATGCCTCAAGCCCTGATGAATTAAATCAGGGGACATTGACTGTCAATGCAAATTACAGGGTTGCAGGGGATCCTCAAGTGAGAACTATAAGGCTAAATTTGGGTGAGGCAAATGTTTTATCTGGAATTACTCAATTTTCTTCTGTATCAACAACAAAGGCAGTAGAGCAAGATGGATATGCCATGGGCTACATGGAGTCCTTTAGTATAGATAATTCAGGTCTTATAACAGGAGTTTATTCCAATGGAACAAAGCAGGCAATAGGTCAGATTGCACTGGCTGTATTTACAAATAATCAGGGACTTACAGCATCTGGGGAGAATCTCTTTGAGGTATCAAATAACTCTGGTCTCCCAAATATAGGACCTGCAGCAGAAGCAGGCCGTGGTAAGATAATAGCAGGAACACTGGAAATGTCCAATGTTGATCTCTCTGATCAGTTTACAGATATGATTGTGACCCAAAGGGGATTCCAGGCCAACTCAAGGACAATCCAGACAACGGATCAAATGCTCCAGGAAGTACTCACACTGAAACGATAAAACTTGGCCTAAATAAAACTTTAAAATAAAGGGGCGCTGCCCCTTTATTTTTCTTGACATGGAAAATTTTCTTGACTAAAATGTCCACGATTTTTTATTGGATTGAATTGTATCCAGTAAACATCTGAAATACATCTCGTTTCTTAAATATTCTGAAATCCCAAGAGGTAAATTAATGTCCAAAGAAAAGATATTCTGCTCCAACTGCCAGCATTGTATTGTAATAAGGCAATACGAATCAGAGCCAGATAGATATGTTCTGAGAGTAAAATGTTTAAAAAAGCAGTGGTCAAAGAGATCCGGAGAGGAGAAGCTGTATAAATATTTCACAGTGGCCAGACGTATAATGGATGAATGTGAATATTATGAAGAATCAGGGGAACTTTTTCCTTATATTAAAAATCTTAGAAAAGAGCTTCCAATTAAAGATGAGATATACTCCACAAGGGAAATTTAATGCTTTTATTGTTTTTTTGCTAAACCTGCAGAAATGCAGGTTTTTTAATGTCTTTTTTTGAATAAAAAAATTTTTTTTTATAATAAATTACTTGATTTTTGCCGATATAGTGCTATTATATCTATAAAATTAACATTATTTGAGTTTTATGCTCAAAAGGAGGTGCAATGATAAAAGTAGAAGTAGAATTCAAAAAGACTTTCTATATATTGCACCTTTCTGGTGATCTTCATTTTGAAAGTCTTGATCATCTTATAAATATCTGGTCGGAAATTGTCTTTAATGAGCCGCAGCTAATAGCTATAAACTGCGCTAATTTAAAAACCATAGATTCTGCAGCCATAGGGACGTTGGTTTATTTTTTTAATGATGCTATGAGGAAAAATATTAAACTCATTTTTTATGACTTAAATTCTTCCATAAAACGACTTTTCAATTCCACGCATCTTGAAGATTTTTTTACTGTAACATCAAAGGATAAATTCTTGCAGCAGTATCTCTCCTGTGCCTCCTGAGGTTTGATTTTTTTGAACAATATCTATTCAATAAAAAAAAAGAAGCCTCCACTTGAGGGAGGCTTAAATCAGCCGGTTTATACTAAAATGGGGGAGGTAAGCAATTGCTCACTTCAAGTCAACTATGGAGGACTTTTGTGAGGATCAGATTAGCTACACTTAGATTTCAAAAGTGTTAACTGTAAAAAGTATTAGCACAATATTTGATAACTATCAATAATCATATAAATGAAATTTCTGTAATTGTTTTAGTTATAACTTTGTAACTGTTTTTTAGTTGTTGAATGTAAAGCAATTAACTATACAACAAAAAGAGTTATTTTTCTTACTTGACAAGTATTTGTCTGTAAAGTTACAAAAAAGAACTGCCTTTTATTGATAAGTTATTAATAGAATGAATTAAGGAAAGGAAAATTATGTTAAAAGCCTATTTTAATGATTTAAATAAAGTATTATCAAAAAAAAGTTCTGCAAAGGGAACCAAAAAAACATCTGTAACCTTTGATATTTCTCTTCTCATGGAAAAATTTGAAGGGATAATTCCATCGGAATTAAAGATTTCGCAGGCTCGCCCGATAAACACAACAGGATTTTCGCCTGAGGGTGCTGATTTCATAGTTCACAAAAACTATTGCCGCGATTTTGGAACACTTTTTAATGGGTATGTTCCTTTTGAATTGATTCAGGGTGCTTTTTTCTTTATACCGGAACTCAAAAAAAATACTCTTGCGGATGCTCTTAATAGGGTTTCTTCTATAAAAAAAATAAATCGCTTTTCTGATGAGGAACATAATTTTTCAGTTCCCTGTTTTATTGTCACCACTTCTGTGCCTGAGTATTCACTTCTTGATATAAAAAATGATGTTCTCAATTATTATATCTCAAAGGGTATTGGATCTGAGGAAGAGTTTGAGTTAATGATGATTTATAATCATGGTATACTAATCAAGGACTGGCATAGCGATAACAGAAGATATGTTGGGCTTGAAACTGGGGAAGACACTTTAATGTGGTTTTATGTCCTGATGTCAGAATATGTCTCTATTGAGAGGGATGATGAATTTGACATGAGGAGATACATAAAAAGCGATAAGGTCTACAATGAATTTTGATGTTCTTTTGTTAAGAAATACATTTTAATTTGAATGTGTTTTTAAATATAGTTGACAGAACTGTTTAATTGTTTTAAATTTAAAAAAAATGTAAACAGGTGGTCAAAGTGGAAACAATAAAGAAAATCCGCTTTAGGGTAAATTGGATTATTGCAGTAGCAATTTTGGTTTCATTTTTTTGTCAGGGCTTTGCTTATAGTGCTGCAAAGGTGAATAAGGACGTAATCCTTGTTCTTGATACTTCTCTAAGTATGGTTGGGTATCAGGGGAGAAATATCTTTGAAGACGTCAAGGTAAGTGTTTATAAATATATTGATTCTCTTCAGGATGGAGACAGGGTTACCTTTGTGACCTTTGATGAGGATTTAAAAATTTTCCCCACAGTTGTCCTTGATGATAAGAATGATAGGGATATAGTAAAGAAATATATCTCTGTTACAGAGGCCAAGGGTCAGTGGACTTTTACTTTGAAGATGCTTAAAGCTGTCTTTGCTCTTGCTGATACAATAACAAAACAGAATCAAAAGGAAAACCCAGTTAATCCACGGAATGTTGTCATAGTTATTATGAGTGATGGGCTGGATGATCCACCTCCTGCAAATAGCAAGGAAACTTTTAATCTAAAAAAGATAGCTGAGCAATATAGTGGTAACGACTGGTGGATTTATATTGTAAATTTAGCTGAGATGCAAAAATCAAAGGAAATTTCTGCAGCCCAACAGGCATTAAAGGAGGAACTGTCAAAGGTTAGTGAGAACACAGCAATCATAGGAGGAGAAAATCCGGACAAGGCAATTAATGAGGATCTCAAAAAAGATGTTGAGGAAAAGGAGTGGCAACAAGTTGTAAAGCTACTTCCATATTTAGCTGCGATATTTTTGATTGTTCTTATAATAGTGATTCTGTTGCTAAGAAGATCTGCTGGCACAAAGATCTCCGGTGTGCTGGAGTACTGGAATCATGAATTGCTCAAGCCAGAGGTTCATAGTGTAAATTTAGCTGGCTATAATATGAAGCTCATTGCCATCGGCAGACACCCTGATTCTGTTTTGAGAATAAGAGACTTCGAGGCAAGAGGAATGTTTTACCTTAAAGCAGTAAGAGAAAAGGGTGTAATCAGGATAAAAATTAGCCATGATGAGGGCCTTGAGATCTTTTTTAAGAATAAGGAAAGCGATGGCTATGTGAATAATGGAGATATTTTTGCTGTTTCCAATTATAGTTTTCGCTATAGTGCCTAAAAATATTTTTATTATTATATTTTTTATTGACGATAAGTTTTATGAGTTATAATTTATTTATAAAGTTTTATGCCATTTTATAAATAAATCTTGACAGAGTAAACAAGTTGGTTATTTTTAACATAATTATGAAAAATTATATATTGTCCAGAATGGATATATAATTAAAAATTAAGAAGTAATGTTGTTCTGTTATATATTTAAGGAGGGTTCATAATGTCATTAAGCCAATTCCCAAAAAGTCCAAACAAGGTTCATCCAACAATTCCAAGTGCTGTTGGTTCGAGAGATTCAATAGCTCAGGAGGGAAGGGATAAAGTTCAGGAGGCTAAGCTTATTTTAGATGAAACCTATGATAAGGTGCTTAACCACATCCAGAATAAGCTTCCCGAAGAAGTGTTGAAAGAGCTTGATGTAATGGGTGGTTTGAAAGAGAAGCTGTATAACTATATTAACCAGACTTATGTAAACATGTTTAATCGTTATACAGTTACAATGGAAGACGAGTTCCTTAAAAAAGTAAGGGATTTCGTAGACAAGGAGGAGTCTAAGGGTCTTGCAAGATATACTCCAAAAGAAATAGTAGAGATTCTTGATAAAATTGGTGGTGCAGATAAGTTTCATACAGGTGAAATAGAAAAATCAATAGTAAATATGTATGGACATTTACAGGGTCATATCCAGAGAGGTGTAAACGATCTGGAGACAGAAACCAACTCAATTTTGCGACAAAAAACTGATGTTGGAGCCTTTGTAAGAGGGGAAAATGCTTATGCAATTCTTAAGTGCGTTTTCAAGGATAATGAACTCCGTCCAAAATATGTTTACGATGTAAAGCTTTCTATTAATATACTTGAAAGTGAATTGATAAGCCCAATGTATCACTATCAGGTAACTGTTGAATCTATTATGAAAGACACAATACAAAAGCATATTCAGAGTCTCATCGAAAAACAGGTTCAGCAGTTTAATGATGAGCTTGTTGATAAGGGTAAAAATGAACTTACAGCAAGCGAAAAGATGTTTGAAAAGATCAAGAGAATTGAAAACTTTACAGATGATGACAAGGAAGATGAAAAATCTAAGAGATATACAATCCTTGCAAAGAAATTCCTTGATAAGATTGAAGGGCTTAGAGCAGAAATTGATGTAGAGGAGATGGATCCCCTAAATATCAGGGAAAACATCAAGTATATAATTGATGAGGAAAATATCAGGAACAGGGGCTACAATACCTGTATAAATTCAATCACTTCAATTCTTGACACAAGTAAACTCGGTTATCAGGTATGTGATAACATGAAGAATGCTCGTGTTTGCAGAATAAGTGAGTATGAGGAAACTGATAGAACTATACTTCCAGATGAAAGATATACCATAAGAATGGCATACTATGATCAGAATCAGTTGAAAGAGATGAAAAAGGAATATGATAAGCAAGTTGCTGCTTTCACAACTGAGATTGGTATGCTCTGGGATGTTGTTCATGCTCACTATGAGTCCAAGAAGAGATTCCGTTCTCTCCAGGACTTCGATGATCTCTGTGGTCGCTTGATGAACAAGGAGTGGAAAAAGCAGAAGAAAGCCTATGAAGATGATCCAGACAGCGTTCTGTGGAGTGAAATAGGCGATATGTATAATGAGAGCTCCTTTGTAGAAAAGAATAACAGAACATATGAAGATAGATTTAGAAATCTCAAAAATAAGCTTACATATCTTAAGAATATGCTCCAGAGGATGCATGGATTCCAGAACCCTGTAGAGCGAGTTATTCTTGATGAAAGGCTGAATTTTCTGGAAAAGAGGTTTAACGAGTTTACACACCTTGTTAATCCACATCACATTCAGCCAGGTCTTGTTCTTGATATAGATGTCACAACTATTAAGCGTAAGCAGTATATATTGAAAGGAATGTCAAACGTTCTTAATGAGTTCCTTTATAGTGGGTCTAAAGGTTTCTCTGATGCAGCATTTGCTACATATTAAAGAAGAAGAT
>ERZ795052.6369-NODE-6369-length-10898-cov-6.794245_pt1 | contig 10898 bp, 7 predicted proteins | sample MGYA00375136_ERZ795052 | MGnify/ENA primary metagenome ERZ795052 (study PRJEB30181, sample SAMN05720156) | activated sludge metagenome | isolation source: Anaerobic digester | place: Japan | collected 2015-05-26 ... | reverse complement strand
GGTCTTGGGATCAACCTCTTTCCCAGATAAAATAAACCTAATTTTTCATATAAATTCCCATCGGACCATCTCTTGTCAGCATAACTAACAATTTTTTCTGGCGTAAATTTAATTATAAAATAATTTAATAATTTATTTGCCCCACCAATTACTGAAAATCCTAATTTAGAGGCAAACCTAGATAGTTCATACCCATCATAATTCTGGCCAATACCTAATCTTGGTTTATTAAATAACATTACAGATACTAATTCATCTTTATAGAATAAACCTATTCTTATTTTTGAATTAGTGTAACCTTGTAAATGATTTTCATCCATGAAATTTTTAGCTTGTTCAGGTGATATTTCTTTAATCTCACATTTTCTAGCATATATCTTATTTTCAGTTAATCCTAATATGTGTTTCAATCTTGATTTAACGATATCTTTTTTGAATAACCATTCATCTTCAAAAATATGAATCAATCTAATATTTTGTTTTTCACATTGAATAGTTTTATTAAGATGATAATTTTTATCTTTAAATAATTCTGAATGCCAATAAAGCCCATTAAATTCAATGGCGATGTTATGAGATGGGATAAAAATATCCAATTCATTTGGTGGGATAATTGATTTTGAATTTTCGATTATTGTAATATTGAGGGATTTAATAAAATCTTTTAACTCAATTTCAGCTTTTGAAATAATACAACTACATTTATTACAATTTTGACCTGATAATATATGTGCTGGCCTAATCTCAAAAATACCGTGTTCTTTACATATAATTTTCACTTTAGTTCTAGAATTAATATAATCAACTAAAGAATAATCATATTTATCCCCATGAATTTTTATTAATTCATTAACAAAAACAAAATTTTTCTTTTTTTGGCTATCTATAACGCATAATTTACAATCACAACCTCTAAGATGTGATTCAGGTTCTTGTTGGAAAATACCATGTATTGGGCAAATAATAACCACTTTTTCCTTAGAACTTTTATATTTTACTAAAGAATAATCATATTTTTCACCATGAATTTCTTTTGCTTTCTTAATAAATTCATATTGTGACATAGATAAGTTTTTATACCCACATAATTTACAACCTTTACCTAATAAATGGTCTTTAGGCTTTTGTTTAAAGGTACCATGTATTGGACACGTAATTATAACTGGTGTATAATTATTAATATATTCAACTAAAGAATAATCATATTTTTCACCATGAATTTCTTTTGCTTTCTTAATAAACTCTTTAACATCTAATTTTAAATTTTTCGAACATTTTTGACACCCCCTACCTGATAAATGATTATCTGGGGTTTGCTCAAAAATACCATGTATTGGGCATATAATTTTTATTTTTTCTTTACAATTTTTATAATCAACTAAGGAATAATCATATTTATTTCCGTGAACAGAAATTGCTTTATCTAAAAATTCAAATTGTTTTCTCTTTTTCATTTTCCAAATCCTTAATTATTAAATAACGAATTCTTTCAGATAATATGTAATCATTATCAATACAATGTTTTTTAAATGCTTTACGTAAATCATTATCTAATAAAACATTTATTCTAACTGGCTTTTTATTAAATTTACTCATATACTCATAAATATTTAATTAAATACAAAAATACAACTTTTTTTCTATTTAGTCAAATATTTATAATAAAAAGATTTATATGTCGCCAACATCAGAAGAACGTGAACGTTTATATAGACAAGTACGCACAGAACTCGGTGCTCCTATTCGTAAAGTAGAACTAACCGATGAAATGTTATGTACATTACTCGAAATTTGTATTGAAGACTACGCTCAATTTGTACAAGATTGGTTAATTGAGCATCAATGGCCATCATTATTAGGTCAAAATATCGATACTATTGATATTGCATTTGCATTAAGTACTAGGTCATTAGATTTCATGACACAATATACTTATGCATATTCAAAACAAGTAGGTCTTCAAGCTAGAGGTCCATGGGAATTAAAGAAAGATTATATTGAAATCGTTCCAGGTCAACAAGTTTATACCATTCCAGCTGGAAGAGAAATTAATCAAATTCTTTGGATTACACCAGGTTCTATGGACTTGGCTTTATTTTCTCAAATAGGTGGAATAGATTATGGTTTTGGTGGTGGATATGCTCAGATGGGTGGTGGATATGGTACCACTGCTGGTGGTTTAGGTGGTTATGGTGGCGGTGCTATGGGCGGATATTATATTGCCCCAGCGTTTGATGTTTTATTAACCGCATCAGATTATAATCTTAAAAATAGACTTTTAAGAAGTGAATTAATGTATAAAATAACTGCTGGTCCTAATGGAACAAGATTATTGCATTTAATGAGTACACCTGGTTCAAGACTTTCTTTTGGTCATGGAGCGGCTACAGGTATTAATGGTATCGGAGCTAGCGGAATTGGTCTTGCGGGATGTCATGTATGGTATTATTATTATGATACAGGTGCTGACCCTGACAGATGTAGAGCTGAAAATAAAGATATTATCAAACTCCCAAATGAAGTTCCTTTAGATAAATTATCATATGAAGATTTTAATGAACCCACTAAAATTCTAATTCGTCAGTTATTGGTAGCAAAAGCTAAAATTACTCTTGGACGCGTTAGAGGTAAATATAGTGGCTCTTTAAATATTCCAGATGCAAGTGTTACTATGGATTATGAAAGTTTATTAAGTGAAGGCAATGAAGAGTGGAAAGCTATTTTAGAAAGATTATCTGAAAGATTAAAACGAATGTCTTCCACATCAATGATTGAACGTCAAGCAAATGAATCAGAAAACTTGAACAAACATTTAAAATATAGACCTTTAGGATTTTATGTATATTAATTAAAAAAGGGCTTTCGAGCCCTTTTTTATTCATCATCACCATCAATATCATCATTATCAGATTCACTATCATCATATCTGTCAGCATGTACTATAGCTTTTGTTTTTTCTTTTCTATACTTTTTTTCCCATTCTATAATATATCTTTTATAATCTTCCAATGACATTCCAGATTTTTCAGCCATTTTTTGATATTGATATTCTTCCCATTCTTTATATGCTTCTTCTATTGTAATATCACTACCTAAACTTGAATAAAATAAAGCTCTTTCTTCGGCAATAGTTCTAAATCTTAATGCCAAATGATGACATTTCAGATTTTAGACGCTTCAACGGCTTCGTAACCTCTGCCTCTGCGTCCGTTAGGTCGCCTGAACTCCTACGACCATATTCTAAAATATTCTGTGCTGCAAGTAAATCCCTTTGGTTAACAGCACCACAGGATTTACAAGTCCATTCTCTGTCAGATAGTTTCAAATCATCGTTTTTTGCTCCACACTTACAGGTTTTGCTGCTTGCAAAAAACCTATCTATTTTTATAAGTTTTTTTTCATACCAATTACACTTGTATTCAAGGATTGACACAAACTTACTCCAACTAACATCGCTTATAGCACTGGCCAAGCAATGGTTTTTTAGCATACCATTGACATTTAAGTCTTCAATAAATATCCTATCGTAGTTATTTACTAAAAATGTGGTGTAATTGTGAAGAAACCAATCTCGTTGATTAACTATTTTTGTATGCAATCGTGCTATTTTTAATCTACATCTTTCGTATCTGTGGCTGCCTTTTTGTTTTCTGGAAAGGTGTCGTTGCAATCTTTGTAACTTCGCTTGGCTTTTGCGAAGAAACTTAGGATTGTCAATTTCTATTTCATCAGATTGTGTGGCAAAAGTTTTAATTCCTAAATCAATTCCAACTTCTTTATTAGTTTTTGTTTTAGGTGTTACTTCTGTTTCAATCAGAATAGAAGCAAAGTATTGTCCTGATGGATTTTTGCTGATGGTTACTGACATTAACTTGCCATCAGGTAGTTGTCTGTCAATAATCATTCTTATCTTTCCTATCTTTTCCAATTGTATTTTGTTGCCTATCACTTTAAACTTTTGATTAGGTAATCTGAAAGAATTTCTACCCTTTTTCTTTTTAAAAACAGGAAATCCTATTTTATTTTTTCTTTTTTTGCTAAAAAGCTGTTTTAGAAGTTGCTTGAAATCCATTTCTTTTTGTTGTATTGCTGCTGCACTGACTTCCTTTAACCATTCAAATTCCTTTCTTAATTCAGTACTTGTTTTAAATTTGATATCAGGATTAGTATCTTTATTATAGGTTCTGAATGTAGCAACTTGATAGTTCCAAAAATAACGTACACAACCAAAGGTTTTGTTTATCAAAACAACTTGCGTTTTATTCGGGTATAATCTGAATTTATATGCTCTTAGTATCTTCATTAACTATCTCTTTTATTATTTTCTCTGTTAATCTTTTGCTTCTTCTTTTACCATATAATCTTGCTACAAAGCTAGTGATTATAGAAACAAAATCTTCCATCAAATCATTTTCTTCATTATCTTGAACATTGACAACTTCAATTTTTCTGTTATCTAATTCTAATAGTTTCTGAATGTAATTGAAACCAAACCTTGCCAATCTGTCTTTATGTTCAACAACAATAAGGTTGATAGACCTATCAAGCAAAACACTTTCTAACTTTTTTCTTGTATCGTTTAATCCAGAACCTATTTCTGTAACTACCTTTGCGACATTATATCCTTTTGCATTACAATAGGAAATCAATCTTTCTTTTTGTCTTTCAAGGTTGTCTTTGTTTTCTGAAGAACTTACTCTTGCATAAACACAAACTTTAAGTTCGTGTGGTTTTACTTCGTCAATTTCAACAAAAACCCTACCCGTTTCTGACCTGACAATAGGCAAACTGCCTTCCTTTATTCTTCTCCAAAGGGTTCTGACGGATACACCCGTCATTTTAGCATATTGTGATAATTTTACTCGCATAACATATATTAATCAAATTTCGTGCCAAAATTCTTAATATGACGTTATTTCTCTTAATTTTTAATTAATTTTTGTAATACTTTTATATTTGAATATATCATTTAAATTACATATTTTTTCATCCCATTTTAATGATTTTAATATATATTCTTTAGATGTTTCATCAAAATCCAAATCAACTTTAAGATTTTCAATAATCCACAAATAAGCAGCATTCATATCATTATCAAATAATGCTGAAAAAGCATCAAAATCTTCTACTTCTAAACGTTTTAATTTATTTTCAAGTTCAAACATTTCATATTCTAATCCATTGATTTTAGCTTTTTCTAGTCTCTCTAAATAATCAGTTTTAATTGATTCCCATTTATCTAAATCTATATTATTTGGAACTTTATTTATCGAAATCCAAAACCTTATTTCTTTATCTTCCATTTTCATTAAATCATATTCGTAATCATCTTGGTCTTCTGGATTGTAAGGCATGCCAGAAACAAGTTCAGTTTCTTTTCTAGTAAAAATACTTCTTTCTTCCAATATAACTTTTTTGGTTGATTTATCAATTTTAGTATCAATAAGAATATTTTCTCTAATATCAGGATGAAAAACGACCAATAATGGCTTAATTCGTTTGTTAAATTTGTCAATATATTTGGCTACATTATATTTGTCAGTGGTTAAATCTGGGTCATTTTCAATTTGCTCATTAGGAATTAAAATACAATTAAATTCAACTTCTATTTCACCAGTTTCTTTATTTTTAATTGTTTTAATATCGGCATGTGATTTTTTATTCCCAGTATTAACATAATATATCGTATCACCTAAATTAACATTAATATTATCTTTAATAATCAATTCCATATGAGCTTGACGAGGCATTGGATTACCAGCTTTATTTAGTTTTTTACATTTCATTTTATATTCATCAATGCTTTGTTTAATACGACCTTTAGATGCTATCTTCATAATTGGGATTTGGAAATTAAAAATCTTATCAATATATTCGTAATAGTATTCAATAAAATCATATCCCCTACCTTCAAGTAACATCCTAATACCGTTATCTATGAATTCTTCAATATAAAGTTCCATTTTTTTAGATTTTACGGTATTTCCTACAAGTTTTATTTCACCATCAATAAGGTCGGCATAATTTTTACGAGAAAAATTAATTGTCGCTTCACCTATTTCATCAATATCAAGACCCATACGCCCAATCATATATTTGTCATTAAATTCTGCTACAACGGCTTTAATACCTTTATAGAGCTTACCTTTTTCAGTGAACCTATGGTTTCCAGTTGAAACATACTCAACTGAATCGATATTTTCTGGAATTGCGAAGTTAAAACCATCAGTATTTTTTAAATTCACCCCACCAATTCCACCAATAAATGTTCCGTCTTCGGTTGAAATATCATAGACAAATTTATTTTTATTATGAATTATTTCGTTATTCCAAACTTCATTGGATTTCATTTTTGTTTTATTCGTAAAGTTTGAATTATTTCTATTTCTATTTTTTAGTTTAAGTGAAATGAAGTTTTTATCTTTTCGTAATTTTAATTTTTTATCTATATTTAAACAATCCATTAAATATGAAATTCCAGCCATTGCCACTTGCGATTTCATTCCGATATCCGATGCACTTTCTAAATCATCACCATATCCGTCAGATGAAAAAACACCATTCAAAAACGCTAATTTGGCTTTTTTTGATGAATTTAAAATAAAATATGGAATTCTTTTTTCCCTATAAGATGTATAAAAATTATCGGCAAAAAATTTAACTATCATTTTATCATTGGAAACTAAATTGTAAACTTTTGATGATTTTAAATGGTCTTTAATTTTAACAGATATATTAAACCTACTTTCAATAATTTTTTTTAATCTTTCTAGTTTTTCTAAATTTTGACCAGATATTTTAAAATCGTATCTTTTTCCTTTATTTATGTTAATCTTTCCAGTTTTTTTGGATTTATAATATTGTTTTCTATTACCGTAGACACTAGAGCCGTCACCCAAAAAATAACCAAATAAAAAATATAAATCTTCGTCATAAATCCCTTCTTTGTTTAAATGTTCAATTTCACTAACATCAATTAAATCATTTCGTTTAAGTGATGATGGTTTAATTTGTTTTCCATTTTGAAATAGTGAATGGTCTTCTGTTACACATACCATTCTATTTTTTGTTGAAATTCTGTGAATGGGTTTATTTGATTCGTGTTTATAAACATAGTTTATCTCTTTCCAACCGTTAACTGTTAAAACTTGATATGGTTTTTCTTCTAAATCTCTAAGTTTATATTTATCAAAATTATTTGAATTTTCGTTAAAAATGTCACATATCGGAATAATATCAATCATCCCATTATTTTTCCATTTTACATATATTGGGGTATCATAAGTAACCGAATCACCTACTAAAGGACGAAAACCATGTTTTTCTTTAAAGTGACTTATAAGTAAACGTAAATATTGACGACCCCTACAAGTAGTTTCTTCAGCACAATTAATATCACCCCACGGAAAAATATATGAAGCACCGAAGGACCCAAAAAATGAGTTAGCTAAGATTTTAATAGGTAATTGTTTTTTATCGGCATCTTTTGCTAATTTATCATGTTTAGATATTGCTTTAAGGCATTTATTTCTTAATTCAGGAGTTAACTCATCTTTAGCTTCATATTCAAGCATATTTTTTTCAATTTCTTTTACCCTATTTTCATGAACATTTTTAAGGTCTTTGTATTTATCACGGGTTATAGCTATATAAAGTAACATACCTTTCATAACCCCACTAATATCAAGTTCAGGAAAAATATCCCAAGTTAATTCAATATTAGGATAAAGAGCGGCATAGTCAAATTTAACAAATCCTTTTGTATAACCAATAACCAAAAGTCTTGAAAGTCCACCAGTAAAATCTCTTTTTTCTTCATAATCAGGAATACCCAAACCTTGTTCATATGACCATGCACACATTAAAAGCTTCCATAACGAAGCAGTACCCATTGTACAAATTTTACTATAACTTGTCGGAACAATTTTAGAAAGCAAAAATGATGCCTGATTAAATGAAAAATCTACATGCTGCGTTTCCCAAAGGTCATCTAAAAGATAGCGTTTAACTATGTATTTACCTTCTACTATTTGATATCCTTCCTTTAGAGGATGTTTATCAGTTATTTTATACCAATCTCCATTAATATCATTAAAAGCATATTTGTTTTCTTTATCTGACCATGTATGAAAAATATTATCACCTTTAATATAAACTCGGTTAGGTTTATTAATCTTTGAATATTTTGTAATATACTTTAAGTCAGCTTTTTTAATATTTGAATTAATAGCTTGAGCTCTGCGTACAGCATGATAAATATCAATAATATTATATCCATACATTAAAGTTTGTTCATAATATTCAGTTTCAGAACCGTATTTTACTGTTGATTTTTTTCTTTGTATTTTATATTCTGGATTTAGTGTAATCGCGATATTTTCTATATTAACTCCTAATTGATGACACCTTTCTATAAAAAAATCAAAGTCAAAATTTTCAGAATTATAACCAGAAATTATATCTGGTTTTAATTCATCTACAATAGCAAAAAAGGTTTCAATTGCAAGTAATTCTTTATTTTTAATTTCTTCTTCGGTTTCACCATCTACTTCTAAAACTATTTCATGACCACGGTTATCTCGAATACCTATAGCGAATATTCTATTAATTTTAGGATTAAGACCCGTGGTTTCAAGGTCAAATTGAAGTCTATGAAGGTCATCATAATCTTCCATTCCTTTAAATAATCGTTTACCAGTTTGAATCATAAACTGTTCAACAATTGATAGCGTAATAAAATTTTTTTTATGTTGCTCTGAAAAAATGTCTACACCGCCTCTTTTGAAGAAGTTAATTAATTCACCATAACTGCAATTTCCTTCAATTAATAAAGTAAAACCATTACCCATTCTTTCTGGAATAAAGCCTTCATCGTTCGATATTTTAAGTTTTTTAGCTTTAATACCAGCATCACTCATGGCTTTTCTAATAGTCTCTTTGTTTCCTTTGAATAAACTTAACATTCCCTCTGGTTTAGCCCAAAGAAATGGTTTATACTTAACTTTTTCAATTATTTTTCCTTTTTCAGGGTTATTAATTATTAAATTAACATATTGACTTCCATAAGAACCTTCAACTGCTACAATGTATTTTTGTGGGTCTTTACCTTCTAAAAAGGATTCAATTTGTTCAATTGGAACTTCTTTTTTCATTTTTAATACTTTAATATTTTATTATTCGATATAATCTAAAAATCCAAATATTAGTTAATATGGATGTAGATTACTAATCTTACAAATATACAATATTAAAGTAAAAAAGTCAAAAAAAAAAAGGTGTAAAAATTTACACCTTAATTGAGCCATCTAAAATATGAATTATTAACTCTTCTCGAATTGGAACTATTAAAGTTCCTGAACCATCAAGAAATACTATTTCAAATAATCCGCGATATGAACCAGGTCTATTTGTATCCCTTTCTGTGAATTGATAAGTAATATAATATTCCTCTTCTTCATTGCAAGAATTAGGTTTTAGCGCGCAGCCAGCAGGTTCCCTACAAATTTTCTTATAACCAGTATCAATATCAGTCATTGAAAAAAATATATCTGAATTTTGGATTAACTCATGAAAGTTTCTAAAATCATATCGCCCATCCTGAATCAGTTCCATTTTTAACAATGGTAGTGTAGCATTTTTATTAATAAAAAAGTTCATATCTTTTTACTTATAAATATTCAAAATTTAACAATCTTCCCAATCTGAATAACCATTTGCTTTCAAATATAAATAAGCTTTACTAATAATACTATTTTTAATTGAAGTATTAGATAATCCTTCTTCAGTTAATATAGTTGAATCAATTTTTTCGTGTAATACTTGAGCATTGTCAAATTTTGAGGGATTTAATCTAATTGCTTCACTAGCCCATAAATCCATACGAACTATTAAATTTTTAGGGTTTACTACATCAACCATTAACCCGCTGATTCGTAAATAATTTCCATTTTCATTTTTTAGTGCCATAACTTTTTATTTTTTATTATTTATTATTTATTATTATTTATTAAAAATTATAATCTAACATAATTCTACCCCACGAACCACCATTTTTGTTTGTTTTTATATATAAATAGTCTCCATCCCACCTAATAGCACCGATTTCTCCTGAAGTATCACCGCTATTTGATGGAACTCCACCAGGAGTAGTTAGATTAATATAACCAACATACATGGTATTTGGTGATGACCCAGTAATTTGTGAACCGCCGAGAATTGCACTGTTTTCAGCATCATTTGTTAAATAATTATTACTACCACCAACAAAAGAATAATTTCCACCTGCAAAATTATTCCTACCAATTACATGTGAAGTATCACCAGATGCTATTGACATATAACCTTCGGCATGTGAATATTGACCTATTGCAGTGGTAAACATACCTTCACTGTGTGAAGCAAGTCCTTGTGCTGTAGTTGTAATACCTTCAGCATGGGAATGATTACCAATAGCAGATGTATTAAAATTTTCGCTATGTGAATAATCACCAATCGTTCTTGAATTATAACCTTCAGCATGTGAATTAGTACCTACAGATGTTGTAGTATAACCTTCAGCATGTGAATAATTTCCTTTAGCCGTTGTATAACTACCTTCAGCATGTGAATAATTACCTTTAGCTGTAGTAAATTCACCTTCAGCATGTGAATAATAACCTTCAGCTCTTGTATAACTACCTTCAGCATGTGAAAAATTAGATACAGTTATTGTATAATTACCTTCAGCATGTGAATAATCAGCTTCAGCGGTACTATGATAACCTTCAGTATGTGAATGAACACCTTGAGCCATTGTATTACGACCTTCAGCATGTGAATAATGACCTTGAGCTGTTGTACTAGCACCTTCAGCATGTGAATAATTACCTTTAGCTGTAGTAAATTCACCTTCAGCATGT
>ERZ795052.6365-NODE-6365-length-10901-cov-4.645860_pt1 | contig 10901 bp, 5 predicted proteins | sample MGYA00375136_ERZ795052 | MGnify/ENA primary metagenome ERZ795052 (study PRJEB30181, sample SAMN05720156) | activated sludge metagenome | isolation source: Anaerobic digester | place: Japan | collected 2015-05-26 ... | reverse complement strand
AAAGTGGACTGCCGGAGCCGTTCGAGACGATGCAGACAGAGATAGTTCTGACGGCCCTTCATACTACAGACCTTCAAATGAGGAAACAGGAGTCTTTGAAGAAAGGGAAGATCCTTCCGAACAATCTGATCCTGTAAGGTCAGAGTCGCGGTAGACACCAACACCCGTTTCTTGCTCAACAAACTCGGAACAAGATACGCAAGCGTCTTACCGGTCCCCGTTCCTGCTTCTACACAAAGCACCCGCCGTTCCACAATCGCGCGGTAGACGGCTCGAGCCATTTCGATCTGCGCCGGACGGACCTCATAATCGGGAAGCGCACGATCCAACAGCCCCGCGGGCCCAAAGACCTGGTCCACTTGAAAGCCAGAGTCATCCTGACGTTTCATCTGTAGAACCTGTATTAAGCGACACCGTAGAATGCCCGCTCAAACTAGGCTGTCATGCCACCCGTTGTTATGCGTGAACTTGAGCCACCCCTCCGGCGTAAAAGGGAAACGCTGCGGCCAGATCCCGTACTTCACCCCGAACCCGGCGACGCACCTCTGGATCATTGATGTTCCGGAGGACGTCTGCGATCCATCGACCGATTTGAGCCATCTCGGCCTCTTTCATCCCGCGTGTTGTAACGGCCGGTGTTCCAATTCGGATCCCACTCGTGACCATGGGGGGATGAGGATCGAAGGGAATCGTATTCTTGTTGACCGTAATGCCGGCCTCCTCCAAAGCCGCCTCCGCCTGCTTTCCGGTGAGTCCCTTCGAGAAAACATCCACCAAGAAGAGATGATTGTCCGTCCCTCCCGACACTATCCGAAAGCCTTCCTCCGCCAGGGTCCTCGCCAACGTTTGCGCATTGACCACCGTCTGCTCCTGGTACCTTCGAAACTCGGGGGTGGCCGCTTCCTGCAAACAGACCGCCTTGGCGGCAATCACGTGCACCAACGGCCCCCCTTGCGTTCCGGGGAACACGTTGCGATCCACAGCCTTCGCAAACTCTTCTCGGCATAGGATCATCCCACCCCGAGGGCCTCGCAAAGTCTTATGGGTGGTCGTCGTGACGACGTCGGCATAAGGGATCGGACTTGGGTGCAATCCCGTCGCCACCAGCCCGGCGATATGGGCTATGTCCACCATCAGTCGCGCCTCTACGGACTCCGCTATCTCTCTTAGTCGGTCGAAGTGTAACGTCCGGCTGTAGGCACTGGCCCCCGCCACGATCAGCTTCGGTCGTTCCCGGACTGCCAGTTCCGCCAGCGTGTCATAATCGATCTGCTCGGTATCCCGATCCACCCCGTAAGGGACTACCTGAAAGAAGCGCCCGGAGAAATTAAGGGGATGACCGTGGGTGAGATGTCCCCCATGGGAAAGGTTCATCCCTAAGATCTTGTCACCCGGTGCGAGCAATGAGAGATAAGCCGCGATGTTCGCTTGCGTCCCGGAATGGGGCTGAACGTTGGCATGTTCCGCCCCGAACAAGCGACGCGCCCGCTCAATGGCCAGGCTTTCCACCACATCCACGTACTCGCATCCACCATAATACCGGCGGGCGGGGTAACCTTCGGCATACTTATTGGTAAAGACCGAGCCCGTCGCCTCCAGAACGGCCCGGCTGACGAAGTTCTCAGAGGCAATCAGCTCCAGGTGCTCCGCCTGGCGGCGCATTTCGTCGCGAACCGCCGCCGCAATTTCAGGATCCGTCTCACTTAAGGTACGATTCAACATAGCCACAACATCTTCTCCCTCTACTCCTGAGTCTCCAAGGCAAGCGCCGTACACCGACGCCCGCGACCCGAATAGGCCGGGGCAACATACTATGCCACTTCAAGAAAAAGCAGTTTCAACCCGTATCGTTTTCCACCCCAGTTGGTAGTGTACTTCACCACCCCCGGCAAAGAAGTAGACCGAACCCACGCCTTTGGGTACTTGACTTGGAGCTCGACTCTCGACTAAATAGGGCGCTCTCATGCGATGGTCGAATTTGTTTGCACCGACTTTGCGGGAGGCTCCTGCTGACGCCGAAGTAGCCTCACACCGACTACTGGTCCGTGCCGGCTACATTCGGCAACTCGGCGCCGGCCTCTACTCTTACTTGCCCATGGCCCGTCGTTCCCTTCTGAAGATCGAGCAAATCATCAGAGAGGAAATGAACCGGATCGGGGGGCAAGAGTTTTACCTCCCGGCACTGAATCCCGACGACATTTGGCGGGAGTCGGGCCGTTGGGAAACCATGGGCGACAACATGTTTCGCCTCAAAGACCGGTTTGGACGGGACCTTTGCCTGGGCATGACCCATGAGGAAGTCTTTACGGCGATCGCCCGCAACGAACTTCGATCTTATCGGGATCTTCCCCAGATTTGGTACCAGATCCAAGTGAAGTTCCGTGATGAGCCGCGTCCCAAATCCGGACTGTTGCGGGTTCGCCAGTTCCTTATGAAGGATTCCTACAGCTTCGACGTTGATGATGTCGGGCTGGATCGGAGCTACCGGCTACATGCTGAGGCATACCGGCGGATCTTCACGCGCTGCGGGCTGCGGTTCTTGGCGGTGGAGGCGAGTTCGGGAGCCATGGGCGGAAGCCGGTCCGAAGAGTTCGTCGTCTTCAGCGACGCCGGAGAAGATTGGATCGTCCACTGCGAGTGTGGTTACGCCGCCAACCGGGAAAGAGCCGTTTCGGCGCTGCCGCCCGCGGAGGATCCGCCCGGAGACGAGGAACCCAGACCCGTACACACCCCCGGAAAGAAGACCATAGACGAGGTCTCGAGTTTTCTCGAGCTTCCCCAATGGCGACATATCAAATCCCTGGTGTACATCGTAGAGAGTCAACCTTGCATGCTTCTTCTTCGGGGCGACCACCAGCTCAGTGAAGCAAAGCTGGGAGCGGTACTCGGTACGGAGCAGTTTCGACCCGCCACGGCCGAAGAGATTCGGGAGGCCTTCGGAGCCGACCCCGGCAGTCTGGGACCCGTCGGCGTAACGTCCTTGCGCATCCTGGCCGACGAAGCGCTTCGTGGACGTCGAGACATGGTCTGCGGAGCCAATCGTGACGACTACCACCTGGTTCACGTTACACCGGGAAGCGACTTCATTGCGGAATTTGCCGACCTACGGGAGGTACAAGCGGGCGACCCTTGTCTCCGATGCGGCAAGCCGCTCCGCCTGGACAAGGCCGTCGAGGTAGGACACATATTCAAACTGGGGGTCCGGTACAGCTCATCCATGGGAGCTACGGTGCTGAACCGGGAAGGCAGGGAGGTTCCAATCGTCATGGGAAGCTATGGCATCGGCCTTGAGCGCATTCTTGCCTCCGCCGTAGAGCTGTACCACGACGATAAAGGAATCGTTTTGCCCCGCTCTATCGCTCCGTTCGAAGTGGTAATCACATTGGTTCGTCCGGATGACGCAGACCAGCAGTCGGTTGCCGAGCAACTGTACGGCGAACTTCTCCGTAACGGCGTGGATTGTCTGGTGGACGACCGTAATGAGCGTCCCGGAGTGAAATTCAACGATGCCGAGCTGGTGGGAATCCCCCTGCGCATCACCGTCGGAAAGAAGCTCGCAGACCGACGCGTGGAGATCTTCCACCGCCGATTGCGACACAGCCGCGAGGTACCTGTAGCAGAGGCGGTGCCGTCTGTAATCTCGATGCTGGAAGGGTACGACCAACTCGCGGTTGACGGCGAAAGATCGGGGGGAGACAGGTAGCACGAATTGCGGGGGATTTCCGGACGCCTGCTCTGAAAGAAGGGAGGTTTTCAGGCGTCCAGCCTGAAATTTGAGGATCCAGGTCAAGCACCTCCGCCGCGAAGGCCGGGAAACATTCGAGGCCCAAAGGAACGCCGTCGATCGTAAGACCGCCGGATTCCTTCATTTGTAGCTTGGGATCCCCACTTCACAAGCATCCCCGTTTTAGGGTACACTCGCGACTCCGGCCTCGAGAGCGTCGGAACTCGGGACGAGGCGAGCCGGAGTGGCGGAACTGGCAGACGCACTGCGTTCAGGGCGCAGCGGGCCATAGCGCCCGTGGGGGTTCAAATCCCCCCTCCGGCACCAGGTTTCCCCGCCCCTCGTCCCCTTTTTTGTTCGTGATACCCGTGTTCGCACACCCGTTAAGGAAACCTGTAATTGAGGCCGGTGAAGGGTGGCACGTTTGAGCTGCGTCGCTAGATCACTCAGCGTCCGGTAGGATCACTTGATTTTACTTCTGGAAGGAAGATGCTGGTAATCCGATTCCCTTCTGAGGGATCCCGCGACAAGCAGTTTTCAGTTATGATCCGATAAGGCCGGCCTAAGGCGTCCAACGGTTGGCGTCAGGAGAGGTCGGACTCGGTTTTGGAGGTTAAAGTCGGCCCTTTTCGGCCTGAGTAAACCGAGATAGAGGCTCGGCAGACTTGAAACAACCTGGACGACTCAAGAAGACTCCAGGACAGAGGTGGGAAGATCACCATGAGAAAGAATTACACCATCCAGGCCATTGCAATTCTGAGTTTTCTCCTTACGACGTTACCTTTATGGGCGGCCAAGAATAACGCCCTTACAGTTCAGTGCCTCGACCCTGACGGGAACCCTCTCGCCAAGGTCCAAGTGTGGATTATGGACATTGGAAGTCAGGACATCAAAGACGAGAATACGAACCGTGAGGGACGGGCCGAATTCAAGAAGCTCCAGGACGGCATCTATCGGGTTTGGGCCCGGAGTGAAGGCTTCGCACCGGCCTTTCAAGAGTTTTTTGTCCTAGAGAATGGAGCCTCCAAGGAGGTCACGCTCTCCCTCGAACCGGGGGATCCCAACCAGGCACTCTACTTCGAGGACGGAAATCTGGCAGCCCGGGCCAACGAGCTCCTGCAGCAGGGCGCCGCCTTGCTACATCAGCAGAAATTCGACGAGGCGGAAAAGGTATTACAGGAAGCTTTGTCGGTGAATCCTTCGGAGCCCAATACTCACTTCAACCTCGCCCTGGTGTACCTAAACCAGAAGCAATGGGACAAAGCCGAGGAGAGTTTGCACAGGGCACAAGCCTTGCTCGAAATCTTCGCGCGGGCCAATCCGAACAACCCGATGCTTCGCCAGCAATTGGAGAACATACGCCAGCAGGTTGAGCTGATGCCGTTGCGCAAGCTAGCGGGCGAAATTGATACGGCCATGGAGAACAAGGAATTCGAGACCGCTGTCGACAAGCTGGAGGAAATGGCCGAGCTACAACCAAACAATCCCAACGTCTACTACAGCGCTGCGCTTGCATACATCCAGATGAACCGAATGGATGAAGCGGTAGAGCAACTTGACAAAGCGATCGAACTGGACCCCAACCAGCAAGCTTTCACGGAACTCAAAGGGCGTATAGGGCAAATCCAGGAAGCTAGAGCGGAGGCCGCGCTGAAAGCAAAAGTCGCTACGGTGCAGTCGTTGAATCAGGAAGGTAAACACGCCGAAGCTATCGAGAAGGCCAAGGAATCCCTCGAAGAAGTCGGTGACGACCTGAAACCCACTCTGTGGGCGGAGATGGCCAATGCCTACATGGCGCTGAAGGACTACCCGCAGGCTGTAGCCGCATACACAAAGTATCTTGAACTAAAGGGAGAACCGGTCGATCAAGGGTTGTTCGAACTGGGGCAACGCTTTGTTCGGGCGGGTAACCAGGAACAGGCCAAGCTGGTCTTCGAGAAGGTGCTGGAGGTCAACCCTGCTTACGCCGAAGCCTATTATCAACTCGGAATGCACGCCTTTTACGAGGAGAACGATAAGGAGAAGGCCAAACAGTTACTGTCGAAGTATCTCGAAATCGGTCAGGACGAAAACAACCGCAACAATGCACAAAATGTTTTGGTCGTGATCGAGAAAAGCTAGGAGTAGCGGCGACACCGCCTAACTCCCAAGTCGCCCTGATTATTCCAAAGGGGGCGCCGAAGATGAAGGTGACGGCGCCTACCTTCTTTTTTTCCAAAAAAGGTAGACACTCCCACTAAGAAGTGTATAATGGGTTTGCGCACCACCCAAACTAGGTTTGGTTGCGTCCCTCCAGCGAACGGGGCGGGCTTTCCCGCCCCGTTCGTGTTTCTCCCTCCTTTTCTCAGCCGTCGTTCGCCGTCACCTTTCGCCGATATATTGTAGCAACTTGCGTGCCGATATCACAGCTAAAGCCGGCCGAAACTCCCAAATATCTGAAAAATGAAACGTTGCGTGAGGCACAAAATTCTTCAGTCGGCGTCTTTTCCCTCCCGCTGACAACCGATTAATCCACTTTCTTGAATTTCACTTCGAAATCTTGAACTCGGGCGCCCGGCAAAACCGGCTGACCGCGTTCTTCCGGGACTGCGAATGCCTCCCTGCCCCTATTCCGTAAAGGCGGCAGGCGAGAACCTGTCCCGACGCCCCCGAACGTTCCCCGGCCACAATCATCTCCTTCACTTCTCCCGGATGGGGCGACCTCGCCCGAGAACTGCCGGTTGCTCGATCTGCTAGTTAGGACAGCGAAACCAATCTAACGCCACACGGAGCCGGACGCCGAAGCCTGAGACGAACATGCCGCTACTTCACCGGACTCGCTTGCGCTCCTCCGAAAGTCCAGCGCCGACGCTTCCTCCCTGGAAAGTTCCACCGTCCGACTGCTTATGCAGCGAGGCGGCTCGTTACACCTAAGGTTCTCCAGCGGTAAGACTTATTACCGTCGAGCACCGTTTCACGTAGTCGCCACGTGGAACGGCCGCCCCACTACAGGCTCCGGCTCGAGTCACTCGGCCACCGCCCGTAACCGCATGATGGGGTGCTCCATCCGGGTTCCACCCCTGTACGTAGCTCCGCCGAAGGGAGACAATAGTGATTTGCGGCGATGAAGTGACTCTCGACAGCTAGAAGAACTAACTCATAAGTTGCTCTACTACCAGAGGAGGTGCAAAACATGAACCAACCAGCTGATTTCCCCGTAAATCCACCTACCCAGCGATTGATCGGCCAACTTCCGAAGGTGGGCATACGACCAGTGATCGACGGTCGCCGCCGGGGCGTCCGCGAGCTCCTGGAAGAACAGACCATGTCAATGGCCCGGAGTGCCGCTCGATTGATCGAAGCGAATCTACGGCATCCCAACGGCCTGCCGGTGGAGTGCGTCATTGCGGATAGTACGATTGGCGGCGTCGCCGAGGCCGCACATGCGGCGGTGAAATTTGCCCGCGAAGGAGTCGGAGTGTCTCTCACGGTGACTCCCTGCTGGTGTTACGGGCTCGAGGTTATGGATACGGATCCGCTCACACCCAAGGCCGTCTGGGGTTTCAACGGCACCGAAAGACCGGGCGCGGTGTATCTGGCCGCGGCTCTCGCCGGGTACACGCAGAAGGGTTTGCCGGCCTTCGGGATTTACGGTCGCGACGTCCAGGATCCCGACGATACTTCCATACCGGGTGACGTACAGGAGAAGATACTTCGTTTCGTAAAGGCCGGCCTGTGTGTCGCGGAGATGCGCGGCAAGAGTTACCTGTCGGTGGGAGGAGTGGCCATGGGGATCGCGGGCTCCGTCGTCAATCACGACTTCTTCCAGGACTACTTGGGAATGCGTGTGGAGACGGTCGACATGTCGGAGATCGTGCGCCGCCTCGAAGAACAGATTTACGATCCGGAAGAATACGAGCGAGCCGTCGGCTGGGTCCGCCGCTGGTGCCGCGAAGGAGACGATCTGAATCCTTCCGAGATGCAGGCCGACCGAAAACGCAAAGACTGGGAATGGGAGACCTGCGTCAAGATGGCCATGATCGTTCGCGACCTAATGATCGGGAACCCCAAATTGGCGGAAATGGGCTACGAAGAAGAGGCCATGGGCCACAACGCCCTGCTTGGCGGTTTTCAAGGACAGAGACAGTGGACCGACCACTTCCCCAACGGAGATTTCCTGGAAGCCATACTAAATTCTTCCTTCGACTGGAACGGGATCCGCGAACCCTTCATAGTGGCCACGGAAAACGACTCCCTCAACGGGGTCGCCATGGCCTTCGGCCACCTATTGACCGATACGGCCCAAATCTTCGCGGATGTTCGGACATATTGGAGTCCGACGGCCGTCCGGCGCGTGACCGGCTGGCGACCGGAGGGTCCGGCGGAAGCCGGCTTCATCCACCTGATCAACAGCGGTTCATGTACCCTCGACGGCACCGGCCGTCAGAATCGAGACGGAAAACCCGTCTTGAAACCCTACTGGGAGATTAGTCCCGAAGAGGCCAAGGCCTGCTTGGAAGCAACTACTTGGTGTCCCGCTAGTCGAGGGTATTTTCGGGGCGGCGGCTTTTCCTCGCACTTTTGTACTCGCGGGGGAATGCCTATGACCATGAGTCGAATCAACCTGGTAAAGGACTTCGGGCCCGTCTTGCAGCTCGCAGAAGGCTTTTCCGTCGAATTGCCGCCCGAGGTACACGACCGGCTGGATCGACGGACCGATCCCACCTGGCCTACGACATGGTTCGTCCCGCGGCTTACCGGAAGGGGTGCCTTCCGCGACGTTTACTCCGTTATGGCGAACTGGGGAGCCAATCACGCCGCCCTCAGCTACGGGCACGTCGGGGACCGTCTCCTGACTCTGGCCGCGATGCTGCGCATTCCCGTATGCATGCACAACGTCGAGGAAGAAAGAATTTTCCGCCCCGGCACTTGGAGTTCTTTCGGTACGGCCGACGCGGAGGGAGCGGACTACCGTGCGTGTACTCGGCTCGGACCTCTGTACCGCTGAAGATCACCGGCGCTTCATGGCACTACTGTACCCTGGAGACGGACGAAACAACCGAAGCGGCGTCGGGCAAGCAGTGTCCGAACCAACCCTTTCGGGTCAGGGGTCTTTTGCACCCCGGGTTCCTGGAAGGCGGTTCCACGTCCGCCGAACGCGGTCTCAAGAGCGACCCATTTCGACAAGCCGACGCTGCAATACGGATCCGGACGCGACCCGGAGTAACAGATGCGAATCGTGTCGCCGCAGAAAGCACCTGGGGGAAAGGTTAAGCTTCTCGGGTGCAGCGGCTCGCCTATGCCGGAGACCAACGGGATCGAGAAGGAGGTCATAACCATGGAGCCGTCCCATTTCGTCGCCGTCGATTTCGGAGCGGAGACCGGCCGGGTGATGCTGGCCACGCTGGCCGACGAGCACCTGGAATTGGAACTCATTCATCGTTTTCCAAACCACCAGGTACGCATGCTGGGCCGCTTGCACTGGGATGTGCTCGAGTTGTTCCGTCAGTTCAAACTCGGTCTGGCAGATATCGCTCAGCGGGGTTTTCGCAGCCTGGACGGCATCGCGGTCGACACATGGGGAGTCGATTACGGACTGCTCGATCAAGATGGAACGTTGCTCGGTTACCCCGTGAGCTATCGCGATCCTCGAACCGACGGGCAGATGGAGCGGGTCTTCCGGGATCTTTCGCGCGAAGAAATATACGAGATCACCGGCATCCAGTTCATGCAGCTGAACACCCTCTTTCAGCTGGTCGCCACTGCGGAAACGTCACCGGCTTTGCTGGCCGCCGCGGGGAAGCTACTCTTCATGCCCGACCTGTTCAACTACCTTCTGACTGGAATGGCATGCTCCGAGCTAACCATTGCTTCCACTTCTCAGCTCCTGGACGCCCGGAAGCGGTCCTGGGCCGACGAGCTGTTCCGGCGTCTGGAGCTTCCTCGCAAGATCATGCCGGCTATCCGACCCACTGGTAGTATCTTGGGACCGCTCTTGTCGGAGATCACGGAGGAGACGGGCCTGGAGACCGAGGTTGTCTTAGGGTCCGGACACGACACCGCCTGTGCCGTTTTGGCCGTTCCGGCTAAGGGTTCCGACTGGGCGTACCTGAGCTCAGGAACTTGGTCCTTGCTCGGTGTGGAAACAAGCGAGCCGATCATCACTTCGGAATCGCTTTCCCGGAACTTCACGAACGAAGCCGGCTACGGAGGGACCATCCGTTTCCTGCGGAACATCATGGGAATGTGGCTTTTGCAGCGCTGTAAGAGGGCCTGGGAAGCCGAGGACGGGCGGGAAATCTCCTATGACGACATGGTGGGGGCGGCAGCCGAAGCCAAACCGTTTGCCGCTCTGTTCGATCCGGATGACCCGTCGCTTCTGCATCCGTCGGATATGCCGGCCACGATCGCGGAGCTGTGCCAAAAGAGCAGCCGGAGAACTCCCCAGGGTCGCGGCGGTATGGTGAGGGCCATCTTCGAAAGCCTGGCACTCAAGTATCGACACGTACTCACTCAGCTGGAAGACATGAGAGGATCACCGATTCGAGTCTTAAACGTTGTCGGCGGGGCCTCCAGAAATCCTTTGCTCAATCAGTTTACCGCGGACGCGACAGGCATGACGGTGGTGGCGGGTCCCTCGGAGGCCACCGCCGCGGGAAACGCCCTGGTCCAAGCTCTAGCCAAGGGAATTGTTTCCTCCGTAGCCGACGCTCGAGCCTTAGTAGCCCGCTCGTTCGAGCTCCAGCACTATGAGCCGCAGTCGAAAGAAAGCTGGGACGCAGCGTACGAAAAGGCTCGTCGGTTCTTCGGCTGACACAGCCCAGGTCTCGATTCTTTCCCAGAAGGAGAAAAAGCCGGTGTGGCACACAGATCGAATTGGTTTTTCGAACCTGACAAATCGGAGAGGTTTCTGCCGTCTACTGTTGGCTTTGGCGGCCGTCGTCGTCCCGGCGCCACCGGGCCGGGCGCAACCTGCTTCAAGCGATCAGACTGAAATCGGCGTTTTGTTTCGAGGTGACGACATGGGCTCAACCCATGCCGCCAACCTTGCTTGTATCCAGGCCTACCGTGAGGGCGTGCTCCGTTCCGTCGAAGTCATGGTTCCCGGACCGTGGTTTCCTGAGGCGGTGCGTCTGCTTGGCGAAAATCCCGAACTGGACGTGGGAGTTCATCTCACCTTAACCAGCGAATGGGACAA
>ERZ795052.6362-NODE-6362-length-10902-cov-7.710150_pt1 | contig 10902 bp, 13 predicted proteins | sample MGYA00375136_ERZ795052 | MGnify/ENA primary metagenome ERZ795052 (study PRJEB30181, sample SAMN05720156) | activated sludge metagenome | isolation source: Anaerobic digester | place: Japan | collected 2015-05-26 ... | reverse complement strand
CGGAACACCCCCACATGCGTGGGGAAAACCCTATTTCGTAAGCCGCGTCGTAAACTGTTACGCTATTTATTTTACCATTTTCTCGCTACAGGCACAAAGCTTGTGACTTCTGGAAACTGAACAATGTGGGCGAATTCGTTAACTTTTTTTGCAATTTTTTTTACATGCGATTTTTTGCAGATTTCAGATCAAATCAATCTTTTGCATATTTATTTACGAAAGAGTGTATCAAATTTTTGAAGTTTTTTCTGGGCGCTCCAACTGTAAAGTGAGTTATGATCGGCTCTCCAGTGTATTTACAAATTTGCTGTGGTACTTCTCTGGCTTTTTTCAACCAATACGTATAAGAAATTTTGTAAATCGTTTTTCATGCAATCTTTCATATATAGTTTTACAAAAGATTGTATCGTTTTTGATTTTTATTTTTTTGCCTTGCGTAGCATTGAAAAAAGGTCAAGAAGTACCACAGCAAATCCGAAAATACACTGGAGCCATTTTTTCGCTGAGGGCGATCTTGAGGATGCGCAAAAAAAGTTATCAAAATTTGACATACTCTTTCGGAGAAAAAATTATAAAAGAGTATGTCAAATCTTGCGGTAGCTTTCTGCAATTTTTGTTGCTAGCCCGATCTGTGCCCCCTCAAGTTTGCGCTTGACATCGCGGCTGAGTGGTGTTATGATGGATGTAATTTTTCTGGGACTGGGTTCGGAGTGGAGATCTGCTGCATGGCAACGCCTACTAACGTTTCGCCTGAAGGGCTGGAACAACTCACTTGGCTTTCAAATCAAGGCTGTATGTTCGCGCTGCCAAAGGGGCGAACGAAAACCGTGTACGATGACGGTTGGCAAAACACCCCGCACACACTAGATGAAGCTATCATCCATGCCAATCGCCTGGGTAATGTTGCCATTCTAGTCGGGAAATATAGCAGCGACATCTATGCAATCGATATAGATGTTGCCTTTGATGTTACCCTCGAAAGACTTGGCCCTCTGGCCAACACCGCCAAGATTGTCAGGGATAACCGCCCTGGCCGTGGCAAACTCCTCTACCGCGTTAACTGCACCGAACAAATCCCAGTGAAAGCCTGGAAGCCTGATGGCCCTAAAACGCCGCCGCATGTTGAACTACTCAGCAACGGGCGCGCCGCTCATTGTCCACCCTCGGAGTACAAAGGCGATGAAGATGCCGACTACGGCAAATACATGCTGATTGATCGCGAGTACGGCATTAAAGAGATCAGCTTCAAGGATTTGGACGGCATTTGGTTCATCATCACTGGAGAGAACGTTACCCCGCGCCAACAGCGGGGTGAATCTGCTGAACCGCGCACCTATGACGCTGATAGCCTGGCCGGCAAAGTAAAGGCCCACTGGACAGCATTAGCCGTTTTTGAGCATTTTGGTTGGGACACAGACGGGACACGCGATGAAAAGAAAGGCGAGGTACGCCTTCTCAAGCGCGGTGGTCTTCTGGTCAATGGCCAACGGTGGTATAGCCACTCGGATGAGGTTGGCGGCGATGAAATCGATGCCTGGTCATTTTGCCAGACAGGGAAGGTCTTTGACCGATCCGATAAAGAGGCATTCAAAGCGCTTTTGGAGGATATGGCCAGGGCCGCTGGCATTCCCATCCCTGAAGCAAGGCCAAAGAAAAAGACAAAGACAAAGACCTATACCAACGGCCATAGTAGCGCTCATGCTATGGGAGAGGCAGAAGGCGGAGAAGAAGATGGCGAGCAACTTCCCAATGGCCTAGAAGAAATTTGCAAAATTATCGACAACGCAAAAAAATCAGAGGAAGGTCCGCCGGTACAAAAGGTAATCCGCGATCTGGCCTTACCTATTGGGCGCCTGAGCGCTCTGGATGCAAATGATTTACAACTCAAGCTCATCGAGACGGGGCTATATTCCAGAATAGCCGCCGGCAAGTTTATTGCGGCTTGCCAAAAGGACGCCAAAAAGGCCGACAAGCAAAAGCGGCCAGACGATTTAGACCCAGATCTGCCCACGATCATCGGCAACGAGCGACAGCTACGCCATATCGTGGATGAAACATTGGACGCGGCTTATGCCTATAACCGCGAAAATGCAAACACGCCAGGCTGCTACGTCCATAGCGGATCATTGGCGAAACTAATCGTCAACGAGCACGGACGCTACGCCAGCCAGCACCTGAACAACCCTTCTGCAAAAATCTTTTGGTCGCGGCTGGCCAACTGGGTCAGCTACAAGAGCACGCCCATCTTCCCTCCGGATGACGTGATCAACGCAGTATTGAACCTTGGCGAATGGGGCGGCGACATCCCGACACTGGAGGGGATCAGCGACGTGCCTACCATTGGGCCAGGCGGCGTTTTGCATGACAAGGTTGGGTATTCTCCAAACACCCGCATGTTCTACAGCGGTCGCCTGCACACAGATGACACTCAGCCGACGCCAGAGCGTGTAGCCTGGGCGAAGTCAATGCTGCTGGATGAACTGCTGTATGACTTCCCGTTTGATTCCGACGCCAGCCGTGCTCATGCTATAGCGCTGATCTTATTGCCTTTTGTTCGCCCGATGATTAGCGGCCCGACGCCCCTGCACCTGGTTGATTCTCCCCAGGCAGGCACCGGCAAAGGGTTACTCATCGATGTGGCTGGTCTGATCTCCCTTGGTGAGGAGATTGCCCACTCTGCACCACCACGCGATGACGTAGAGTGGCGAAAACTTTTGACCACAGCGTTGATGAATGACGCTATCCATTTTTCAATTGACAACGCCAATGGGCCACTCACCAGTGTTGTTTTCAATACGGTCTTGACCCAATCGATCTGGAATGATCGTGTGTTGGGGACCAACACTGGCGTGACACCACGTATCAGAAAGATATGGGTAGTCAACGGGATCAACGTTACCCCAACGCAGGAGATTGCACGTCGCTCTATTTGGATTCGTATTGATGCCAACCATGAAACACCGTGGAAGGGGCGCAAGTTTAAGCACCCTGACCTAAAACGCTGGGTACGGCAGAATTTGAAAGAGCTATCGGCAGCTTGCGTGATCCTGGTCCGTCACTGGGTAGAAAGCGGGATGCAACCCTACACAGGGGATGCCAAAGGATCATACCCCCAATGGACAGAGGTAATCGGCGGCATCCTGCAAGCAATCGGCGTTGATGGTTTCTTGTCGAACGACGATGACCTATACGCAAACACGGACGATTCCACCACCGCCATGACCGATTTTGTCCTAAAATGGGCCGAGATCTATGGCGGCGCACTAACGTCTACATCGGAATTGTTCAAGCTGGCCAGCGCTCCAGACCCTGGAACGCCCGTAGAGCCAGGGGACAAGTACCACAATCTGCTTGGCGGTTTGTTGGTTGGCGAGAAAATGCACGCCCGATTAACCAGCTTTGGGCGCTTAATGAAACGTTACAGAGATCGGGTTGTGGGTGGCTACAAAATCCTGATTCGCCCTCCAGAGCATGGATCTGCACCGTACTTCCGCCTGGTTTCATTGGTAGAACTACAGGCCGCTGAAATCGAGCGACGTGCCGCCGAAGCAGAGCGCCGCGCAGCCGAAGCTGTCGCGCAACAAGCGCCTCTAGACTTTGCCGAGGTGCCCCCTGCTGACTCTGCACCAGAGCCAGAAGTGATCCAAGATGTAACGTCCGTGCAGCCAACAGCAGAATTGTCACCGGAAATTCTGGAATTGCATACCCGCCTCGATGCGGCATTGGCTATGCAGGAACCCCAGCTAGAACCGTTGCCACCAACTACAGAGGATGATGAACTGTGGACGTAATCAGCATTCTGACTGAATGCCTAATATATGGCGTTAAATTCTCTGTAACCGATACCAGCGATCTTGTCGCCAATAAAGAACTATCGGCGATACCTGCGCAATTGCAAGCTGAGATCAAAGCGCAGGAGGCCGACATTGCCTGGGTGCTGGAGTTTGATCGGCCCTCTTTGCCATTTTCCCTGTGGAAACAGGGTTTTCCTGATTACGAAAGCGCAGAGAAGTATGCCAAGCATATTTACTTCTGCGCCTCAACCATTGCCACAGACAATGAGAGGCAATGTTTTGCCGTCGTGGAATACGGCTTTCGTCATAGCCAAGCCAACATCGAACGAATGCGTAGGGCCGTACCATATAAATCTAAGTAAAGTTTGCGCTTGACTAGAATGAGGTATAAAATGAGAACAATAATTGCTGGTAGTCGTACCACAGAGAAGAACCAGTTAGAGGAGGCGATTAACCAGTGCCCTTGGGCTGGAGAAATAGAGAGGGTTATCTCCGGTGGGCAACATAGCTACGATCCCATAAAGAAAAGGCACTACGGTGCGGACTACTGGGGCGAGCAGTGGGCGCGTGAAAACAAAATCTCATGTGACGTTTACAAGGCCGATTGGCGCAATGGTCGCCAAGCTGGCCCGATTCGTAACAACCTCATGGCCCGCAATGCTGATGCTTTGCTGGCCGTGTGGGATGGCAAAAGCCCTGGCACGGCAGACATGATTGCCAAAGCACGCCAGTACAACTTGATCGTTTTCGTTCATCGGACAGACAGGCCGGCTCAAAATGGCAAGCAAGATGGCTAGAAGCGCCGAAGAATGGGCGAAGCTCATGCAGCCGGAGACGCTTGCCGAGGCCCAAAGGATGCACCCCGATGTGTTTGGCGGCAAAGCGCCCATTAAAGGCGTTCGCGTGAAGCCTGAAATTAAAGTTGCTCGTCTTACCTGGAAGGATGAAGACGAGTTTATGAGGGCCGTATTTGAGCACCTGGCGGTCATGGCCGTGGAGCAGCCGTTATACAGGCTGGCCTACCATCCGGCCAATGAGAACGCCCACCGGCGCCCAGGTGTTATTGGCGGCGTACCGGACATCCACTGGCCCATAGCGAGAGGGAAGTATATTGGGTTGTGGATAGAATTAAAAGTGGATGATAACTCACTCAGAGAGAAACAGCGGGAAATGATCTATCTTCTTCGGGAAGCAGGGCATTCCGTCCATGTGGTATGGGACGATCTAGATGAAGTCAAATCAATCTTTACAAACTACGAAAGGGGCAATCGTGAACAATAATTTTTGTGATGTAGTTGAAACCAACGCTCCGCCCAATGGGAGAAGCGTGCTGAACTTTATGGCCAAAGAGAATGTGCCGTATGGCAATTTGCTAGTCGTGACGGCCAGCTACCCAGAAATGATAGAGTGCGTGGCCTATTTGCAAAGCTTCGGGGTGAACGCGAATGCACTGACCGATGCCAACGGCGAGATTGATGATCCCGTTCTTGGAGGGATCATTTTCAACCGAGGGCCACAGGTGCTTGTGTCCGCAGCATACACCCTAAACAGCTTGCCAAGTTTTTTGTGGATTAACTCGATCCACTTCTTTTGCAAGCCACAAGAGGATACGGGAATTCGCTTGATCGGCGGGCTAATTACTCCGTGGCCAGGGAAAAATGAAACCACCCGCGTCTTTGTTTATGGCGCCAAACGTGGAACCGCCGTCGAGTGGTTTCATGCGGAGGAACCTGGCGATGGCGAATAACACTCCGGCATTACCAACCGAAAACTTTCGGATGGCCCTGGCCAGCATCGATCAGTATCCGCCCAAAGACCAGGTAATTATTTTGCTAAAGTCTGCGGTCGAGATTATGGAAAACATGAAGACCCTTGAAAGAACGCAACAGGACCGACACATTGCCGTAGGAATTACGGATCTGGAAAAAATTACATCCTGGTGGTTGGCCATGATTGCCAAGAAATTACTTTAGGCACAAAACTTGCGCTTGACTTTTCGGGCACAGTATGTTAGGATGTTAACGGGTTTGCGGAGAAAACGGAGATGCGGCCAAGGATTTTTCTTGAAGGCGATAATCTTGTAATGCAGTTTGACTACACAAAGAAGCGTGTAGAAAAACTCAAAGAGATTGGCGCTACCGCCAAAAAACTTCCAGATAACACATGGGTTTGGCGGTGCCATACCGAGAAGGCGAGCGCAATCAAACGCATTTTTCCACAGGCCCGCTGGCTGGGCGATGCGGCGAAGTATGGCCCAAAGCATCGCGGCGGTGCGCCGGTCAAAAAGCGATGGCGCCCACCAGAACCAGAGCCGCGCGGCAACCACGGAATTAACTATTTCCTGTACGATCTATGGAGAACCCAGAGATTAGCGCTATCTCTGCAAGGGAACAAAATTGTAATTCGTGGGCCAGAGGAGCCGTCACCCGTTTTGATGGAATACATAAACGGCAAACGGCGCGAAATTATTGACTATCTGATTGAAAACTCTTTTGAATAGATCCACCGTAGGAACCGGCTGGGCAGCGCATTGCCCAGCCGGTTGGGCAATGAAGGTTTTTAGAATGGTTCTAAATTACTCGCCGGTGTTGATAGCTACCACTATCACCACCGGCGGCAGCGCAGTTCCAGAAAATTACGCTGTTGTGTTGTGTTCTCCACCTTCATCCACGTTGTTCCCCATCCAGGCAAAGGTCGCTACTCGTTGAGTAGCGACCATCTGCATTTGTATATTTTTAGAAAGGAAAAGTATAATGAATTCGTCACAGGTCGTGCAGTTTAGTTACACCAATACCCTGGGCAGCACATACTATCTGCACAAAACCAACGGCAAAGGAACGTCGGTAATTTATTATTTCTCTAAAACCCCTAACCCGCAAAAAGCGGTTTACGATCTTCCGGCAGATCGGGAAGTTTCAGAGTTACGTAACAGCAATCTGCCGACGCTAATTAAGAAGTCCCCAAAATCGGCATAAAAAAACAGGCCAGATCTACGGATCTGGCCTGTTGGTTTGTCTTTTGTGCTTATTTTGCGGCTGCTGGTGCGGCGGCTGGTGTAGCTTTCTTTTTATCCAGCCACTGCTTAACACGGTTCAGAAACGCCTGCTGATTTTCAGGGGACAATACTGCAAGGCTTTCTACCTGATAGACGGCTTTCAATTTTGCAGCATATTCTTCTGGCCATTTGTCGCCAAATAGTTCTACGCCAAGCGCGTCCACTTCGTCCTGTGTCGCATTTACAACAGGTGCGTCCTGACCAGTGGCCCCGGCCTTGCTCTGACCAGTGGCGCCGGACTTTGGGGCAGCGGATGTCGTCTTGTCGTTCTGACCAGTGGCGCCGGACTTTGGGGCAGCGGATGTCGTCTTGTCGTTCTGGCCAGTGGCGCCAGACTTTTTATCGGCGTATGTCGTCTTGCCGTTTCTGCTACTCTGCTGTTGATCGTCCGCGCCGTCTTCGTCGTCACTTTCTCCACTGATGTGAAGAAGGTTCGACAGCAACATACAATGCGCAGATGTCATTGCACCCTTTATGGCCTTTGCCGCGGTGCCGAACGAAACGCCGTTACCTGGAATGGTAACGGTGAAAACATCGCCGTCAACGGAGCAAATGTGGAAGACTACCAAAATGTCTGCCTGCCAGGTACGTTCAACTTTTTCAAGATGAGGGCTTGTAATGTCTGGGATGACCACTACGCCCTCCGCGGCTAGCGCCTTGCCGGCAGCAGGGATAAGAACATCCGCCGGCACATAGTAAAACGCCGATCCACCAACCGCTGGGTGGAATTTTCTTTCAAGCGGCGGCAAGTTGATCGTTGCGCGGGCGATGCGCGCGAACAGTCTGCCTAAATTTACTTTATCGAATTGCTGAGATAATTGATTTTCAGCGTCCATGTTGTCTCCTGGGAACCCAAAATGAGATTACTGATTGACAGTGTGAAATTACTTGCTTTTTTAGATCAAAAAGGCATGAGCGAAACCGACCTGGCGAGTCGGCTAGAAACGGAAATGCGGCCTAGCCATCGCCTGATCAATGACTGGCTGCGCGGCAGTAAGACCCCAGTTCGCCAGCGATGGCGCCGTGCTCTTTCGGAACACTTTTCTTCGTCGGAAGACGAGATGTTTGATGAGCGTGGCATACTTAAACCAGAGGTTACAGGTTGGCCGAACTGGACACCAGAAAACTTGTTTAGCGTTCGATCCAAAGTTTCCGTTTCAAAAGCCGCCATCCACGAATGGAAAAAAACTACATCCATTGTGGCTGGCAAACAAATGAAGTCCCGTACCGGCATCAGCGAACAGCATTTGGATGCCATTGCCGCGCTGCTTGGTTGCCGGCCCGTCGATTTGGTTTCCCCAGATGTCATTAACTGGATGACCGAGTTTCTCAAGGGCGGGCCAGCAACCAATGACGATATTTAGAAAGGAACATCCTCGGTGCCAGCGAATTCAGCTTCTTCGGGCGCTCCACGTTGGGCGCCCGATCCTCCACCATTCCCACCACCACCAGGAAGCAAGCGGATATTCTGGGCGGTAACCTCCAGCGATGCCGCTTTGTTTCCGTCCCGGTCCGTATACATTCGGATCTCAAGCTCCCCAGTTACTACTACCAGCTTTCCTTTTACAAGAAATTGGTGCAGGTTTTCAGCAACGGCGCGCCAGACCGTCACGCGGAACCAAGTGGTCTGTTCTTGAGTCTGTCCATCTGCGTCTTTTCGGCGCTTATTAATGGGCAGGCTAAAGCTACAGAACGGGACGCCGCTAGGCGTATAGCGCATATCCGCGTCCTTGGCGATAAAGCCAACCAACGTCAACTCTTGAAACATGTGTGTGATCTCCTGTTTTGAACCCAACTTGAAAGTAAAAACTTCCCTCTAAGTATAGCATGTTGACACAATTGTGTCAAGCGCAAACTTTTAGACGGGGAAGAAAATCGCCAAAAATATCGGCAACTATCTGAATCGTGAAGCAAACTTTTTTGTGAAAAAACTTTCTTTCTTTTCCCGTAGCCAATCTCGGTTTTTTTCTTTTGAGATACTGGCCAGAATGCCGGAAGCTTTCTCGATCAGATCCATGTTCGCCCTGGGCAACAGTTCCCTAGTTTGGATCACTTCAAGCACGGCTCGGTCAATCTCTCTGGTCCGGCGTGCCCGATAGTGGCCGCGCGGCTCTCCTGGCCTGCGTTCGGTCTTGGCCTGTTTCTTTCCGTAGCCCATGATTTTATCAAAATGTTCGGGCTTTAGTCGTGTGCCAAGCAGTTTGATTTGGTGGGGCTTGAAACGGGGCGCCAGCAATTGGGCCTGTTCTTCTGTAATGCCGGCGTGTAGTATGCCGATGGCAATATGATCCGCACTCTCTCGGCGGTAAGCGCGCAACAACGCACGCGACGGCGAATGAGCCGGAACTGTGTTGGCCTTTAGTTTTTTGCTGCGCCAACGTGGGCCAGACTTGAATTGGGACTGACGCTTTCCGATAGCGCGAAATTCTCTGTAGGGTAACCGCGGTGCCATGATGTTGTCTCCTATGAACCCTTTTCACTTGAGCCGAAAAAAAAATAAAGCCGGGAGCTGCCTCCCGGCGTTGGGTTCGGCTCGATCTCTCGATGAGCATGACTACCAGGGCGGAGACCGAAACGTGGGCAAGGTGCCCGGTGAAGGTGACAACGCTGATAGCCGTTCACAGAATACACCCGAACCCCGTAAAAGTCAAGGGTAAAGATCAGAAAAATGCACAAGATTCGTTACAATCTTTGATATTGACATATTAGCGCAACCGTGCTAGCATTAAATCAAGTAAAAGATGCTTCTAATTCCAAGCTGCGGCTTGGGTTTCAACGTAAAAAAGGGGTGCCATGAAAACAAGAGCGAAAACCGAGAGAAACAAGGCTGTCGTTGACGCGGTCGGCGGCGGCGAAAAACTTAATCTTGTTGCGAAAAGAATGAGAATATCTAAGCCGCGCGTTTCGCAGATTCTTAGCAATGCCGGCCCAGAGGCCAATATAAAAATTAGAAGTATCCGCGACACAGTGCTGAGTGCGGAGCAACGAAACGCAGAGACAAAAAGTGTCTTGGATGCAATAAGAACCTACAAGAGGAATAACATTAGTTCTCCCTCTTTGATGGATCTCTCCAATGCAACTGGGATACCGAGGGACCAGGTGCGCAACCGTATTAGGTGGTTGCGAGATCGTGGGAACGTGGTCATTTCCGCACAAGGCATTGGCCTTGCGGGAGAGGGGTACGTAACACCTGAGCAAAACACGGCGTTACGCAGACTTCTGGAGCTAGCAGCCAAGTCAAACGATACGAATGTGGCCGAGGCCGCAAGGGCTTTCTCAGAAGCGATGTAACCAATAGAAAAAGAAGGGCGAGATCAAGTTGATCTCGCCCTTCTTTTTTTTGCCCATCCCCCACAGCGTGGGGAAACAGGCGTCCATCTCGGCCGAACTGCGAATTGGGACACCCCCACAGCGTGGGGAAAACGGAGACCAAGCGGCGCAAGAGTGGTTAGACGTAGGAACACCCCCACAGTGTGGGGAAAACGGATGTAACGCACCCCCGCCTATCAATCGAGGTGGGAACACCCCCACAGCGTGGGGAAAACATGCTGCTGCGTGACCGGTGCAGCGGGAAGTAGGTACACCCCCACAGTGTGGGGAAAACTTTCCGCTTTAATCGTCTCGGCAATGTACGCCGTGGTACACCCCCACAGTGTGGGGAAAACGCGCCATTTGGCTGTGTTGGCCGGGGTGGGCAACGGTACACCCCCACAGTGTGGGGAAAACGAAACCAAAAGCGGAATGTACAGACGCAACCTGCGGTACACCCCCACAGTGTGGGGAAAACCCACCAGGCCAGACCAGGACAAGGTAAAGGCGAGGTACACCCCCACAGTGTGGGGAAAACCCTACTCATGGCCGCGGTCGCCCGTCAAGCCTGGCTGAGGTACACCCCCACAGTGTGGGGAAAACCCCCTGCGCATTTGTCTAGGCTCCCCCGCTCATGGTACACCCCCACAAAGTGGGGACCACCCCCGCAACCAACCTGTACGCCGTAAAAGGCGGGAACACCCCCACAGTGTGGGGAAAACGCTGTTAGCCGACGTGGGCTTG
>ERZ795052.6355-NODE-6355-length-10911-cov-4.552045_pt1 | contig 10911 bp, 4 predicted proteins | sample MGYA00375136_ERZ795052 | MGnify/ENA primary metagenome ERZ795052 (study PRJEB30181, sample SAMN05720156) | activated sludge metagenome | isolation source: Anaerobic digester | place: Japan | collected 2015-05-26 ... | reverse complement strand
CGGGGACATGGCGCCTCAGCCCGCCAACGGCGGGATCGCGACGTGTCCCCGGAACCAACGGGCCGCCAGGGCTTGGGAACGGCCGGAGCGCGTCAGTTCTCCGGCAGGACGGCCCGGGCTTCGCCGGGTCCGGCGTCCGGGGGCGGCGCGGGGTTGCGCGCGTCCGAGTCCTGGATCAGCGCGTGGATGCGGCTGTCCGCCATGCGGAACTTGAGGCGGACTTCGCGGCCCACGAGCGCCGAGGCGTTGGGGTGGCGGTTCCAGCGCAAAGGGTGGGCCAGGCTGTCTCCGCGGATGGGCGCGGCTTCCGCGTCCGTAAAGCCCGCCAGCGGCGTCCAATCCCGGTCCAGCGCCTCGACGCGGATGGCGCCCTGGCCCCACGTGGCGGCGTTGAGATACAGGTTGGGCTGGGCCACGACAAAGGGCTTGGTGACCAGCTGGCAGGGCGGCGGGCCGCCGGTCTCGAAGCTGGCGAACCGGTCGCGCGGCAACGTGGCCAGCCACGCGGTCTGGCGCGAGAAGGGCTGGCGCAGGTCCTTGCCCGTGTGGGCGTAGTTGCCGCCTGTCCCAAACAGATAGACCATGTCGTTGAGCACGATGGGCTGGGGTTGATAGGCCACGGTGAGGCCGTAGTTGTACGCGCCCGGCAGTCCGCCTCGCAGGAAAGTCTCGCGCCGGCAACAGCGCGTGAAATGAACGCCGTCGCGGCTGGCCACGAGCTGCGCGTCGATCCGCTCCACCTCCGGCGCCATGTGATAGACCCACAGGAAGCCTGCGCACACGCCTTCGTAGCGATAGCAGCTAAGGCCGTAGAACTCGGCGTCGGGCGGGTCGTCGCCATCGGGCGCCAGGATGATCCGGTGGCCTTCCCACGTGGCCAGATCAGGGCTTTCGGCGCGGCCGATGACGCGCACGTAGCGGTCCACGGGGGGGCGGGTTTCGTCGCCGGGCGCGGCGAAGAAGCGGGCGCTCTCTTGGGGGATGAGACGGCGGTAGACCACCCACCGCCGAATCTCGGCGTCGTAGATCATGCAGTGGATGTTGTCGTCGCCCCAGTTGGCCGCGTCCACCGGCGTGCGCCAGAACGGCTCCTTTTCGCGGACCCAGCGCAGGCCGTCGGCCGAGCGGGCCAGGTAGCAGCCGCGCTTGCCCTGGTCGAAGCACAGGGCCACGTACTTCTCCGTCTCGTCCTTGGGGCGGGGGTGGGCGACGACGGAGTCTATCCAAGCCTTGCGCCCGGCCGCGGGGTTGCACTGGTTGGGCCGGTCGCTGCAAAAGACCACGTTGTGGTCTCGCCGTCCGCCGAACTCGAAGACCCCGAGCGGCGGCCGCTCCCAGCGCACACCGTCGGGCGAGACGGCGTACGCGGTGTAGAGCTCGTGCTCCCCCACGCGCAGGTCCTGGCGCGCCAGCGAACCGGTCAGGTACCACATCTTGAAGAGCTTCTCTTCCCGATCGTAGAGCACGGCGCGCGGCGAGACCAGGTTGCCTTCGTGCCAGAGCTCGGGGCAGAGGACGGGGTTGAGGCGGTGGTAGTTGGGCAGGCGCAGGCGGCGTTTGACGCCCGCGGACACCTCGATCATCTGATCGTCGAGAAAGAGTTCTGTCTGCGAAGGCATGGGCGCGTGGACCTTGGACGAGGGGCGCGGCTTGTGACAGGACGGCCGTTGTTGAGGGAGTATACCACCCTTTGGCGAGGACTCAAGAGCAGACGCCCGCGCTTCGCCGGCGCGTCAGCCGGGCCAGCGTTCGAGAATGGCCTCGGCTTGGGCGCGGGTGGCGACCTCGGTCAGGCCGGCGATATAGAGGTACTGCCTGGCGCGCAGCCCGCGCCACAGGTCCGCCATCTGCCGCGGCGAGCCGGTCCGCATCTGGCCCAGGCCCAGCTCGTCAATCTGCTTGTACAGAGCGGACCAGTCCTGCGCGGCGGCGTTGCCCGCGCCCGGCTGCCACTGGATGGTCTTGATCTTCTTGATCTCGGCGAGAGCCGGCAGGTGCTTGATGGCGTCCGGGCCGTCCAGGTGATACTCGGCCGCGTCGAGCAGGCCGCACTGGCGCTGGAGCGAGGGCAGGCCGAACTCGCGGAACATCTCCGGGCTGATCATGGCCGAGAAATCGCACTGGGGCACGTCGAGCAGGCCGGTGGAGTACATGCCGTGGCGGGTCATGCTGCCAAAGCGCGCCGTGTCCAGCTCGGCGGCCAAGGCGCGCGTGGCGCCGGCCAGGGCCTGGTCAAGCTGGCGCAGCGCCTCTTTGACGTCATCCGGGCAGAGAACGAGGTCCATGAGCAGTCGCTCCGGGCCGCGGATGGCCGACAGCGCGTCCAGCCCGCCCTGCAGTTGCGTCCAGAAGACGAGCATGCGGCCATCGCAACGCTGGCGGAACGCGCGGATGCTCTCCACGGTTCGCTGCCACCACTTGCACTCGGGCCGGAACCGGATTTCCTGGTCGTAGTCGGTGAGGAACGGTTCGACCCATACGGTCTCCACGGAACCGTCCTCTCTCGTGGAGCTAGGCGTCATGTCAGCGCCCAAAAGCAGCGCGAAGTGGTCGGGCGCAAAGGTGATCTGCACGCCGGGGATGGCGTCGCCCAGCCAGTCCAGCCCCGCGGCCCAAGCCAGGTTCTGCTCGATGATGGGGCCGAGGTCCTCCGCCCACGCCACGGCGTAGTTGCCGGGCTTCTTTGCCTGGGGCGCGCCGGGCTTGGGCAAGACGATGCGGATGACGGGGCGGTCAAAGCTCTCGCCGCGCCAGTACTTGTCCCATCGCGCGCGGGCGCGCTCGAAGTCGGGCTTGAACTCCAAGTCCATCCGTTCGGTCCTCGATAGAGTCCGCCTTCATCGCGGCGGGGTTTGTATTCGCGACAATGGGTGGATTATGATGCCTCAAATCGAGACAGACGGCAACGGCGGTTGAGCCACGGGTGGAAACGCCGCATCGCGCGTAGGACGGCGTTCGCGTCTTTTTGGGGAGATCGCCCCTGCCGCAAGGGCGCGGCATGGCGCGGCCCAGCGGCGCGGGAACCGGCCGAGGCGGAAGCGCTGCCCAGGGAGAAACAGCGACGCCGAACGACGCGCTCGCTCGAAGGCGCGGAGACCGGGGAGAAGGACAACGACAAGGGCGGTTTGAGCATGGGCTGGAAGCTGGTGGCGTTTGACATGGACGGCACGCTGACCACGGGGCGCACGCTGTGGGAAGTGATGCACCGCAAGTGGGGAACGTGGGAGTCGCACGGGCTGCCCTACTGGGAGCGCTACCGCGCCGGCGGCTGGCCCTATGATGAGTTCGCGGCCATGGACGTGAAGTCGTGGGCCGGCGCGCCCGAGGCGATGCTCTTCGAGGCGGCGGACGAAGTGGAGCTGATGCCGGGCTGCGAGGAGCTGTTGACCGGTCTGAGGGCGGCCGGCGCGGCCACGGCCATCATCAGCAACGGCCTGGCGTGCCTGGGCGAGCGGCTGGCCGCGCGCTTCGGCATGGCGCGCGTGCTGGCCAACCGCCACCACGCGCGGCAGGGCAGGCTGACCGGGGGCATCGACATCCTGGTTCCCTATGAGAAGAAGGGCGAAGCGCTGAGGAAGCTGATGGCCGAACTGGGCGCTCGGCCGGAGGAAACGGCGGCTGTGGGCGACAGCCGCTCCGACGCCGCCATGTTTGCGGTGGCGGGTCTGGGCGTGGCGTTCCGGCCCAGCGATCACCACGTGCTGAACGGCGCGCATCATGTCGTGGAGGCTGGGGACCTGAGGGATGTGGCGCGGCTGCTGGGCGTGGCGTAGACGACGCCACGGCAGGCCACGCCACGAAGAGCACGAAGGGACACGAAGGACGGAGTTGGAGGAACAGTTGGGCCGGGTGATTGGCTGTGCAGTCTCGACAGCGCCAAGGTCAAGAATTGCGCCAAGCGTTTTCTCTTTTCCTCTTCGTGTTCTTCGTGTCCTTCGTGGTAAACGAACAAGCGTGAAAGGACGGAGACGGCGGGTTGACCACGAAGAGCGCGAAGGGACACGAAGGACAAAACCAGAGGAACTGCTGGAGAGGATGATTATCCGTGCAGTCTCGACGGCGCCAAAGGCGTCTATGGGGGGCGTGGTCCTTTGTGACGGCGAAGCGGTGGCGTCCTTTGGGGACGGTCTGCGCGCCGTGCCGCCGTTCAGTCTTTGGGGCGCTGGCTGACGGTCTGAGCTGGCGTCAAGGGCGAAGTCTGGCCCGGAGAGCGCGTGGTGTGCCCCTCACACCCAAGCCCCAAGCCCCAGACCCCCCTCTGAAAGGAGCTCGGGCCAGGCTCGCGTGGCGAACCTGGCCCGTGGGAGGAGACAGCGGGGCGCAAGGGGTCAGGTGCGCTTCTTGGGGTCGCTGACCGGGATGCGCAGGACCATGCCGGGGCGGATGGCGCCCGGATCGGAGAGGCTGTTGTCGCGGGCGATGCGAGCCAAATCTTCGCGCTGCGCCTTGAGGCCGAGCTTGCGGCAGATGCTGTAGAGGCTTTCGCCCTTCTGGACGCGGTGGAGGGTGACCTTGACGTTATCGGTCTTGCTCTCCGCCTTGGCGTCCGCGGTCTTGCTGGAGGCGATGGCTTTCTTGAAGGCGTCGGCCAGGGCCTTGGGGGCGGACGTCTTGGCGCTGGGCGCTTCGGCGTCGGACGTCGCGGCGCCGGGGGTGTGGGAGATGAGCAGGGGCACGGCGCCGGAGGGGGCGGTTTCGGTTGCCGCGGCGACCATGGGGCCGGGCGCGGACGCCTTGGCTTCGTCCTTGATGGCGGCCGGCGGCGAGGCGAGGAGCGGGGGGCGGGGGGGGGGGGTCGCGGCCGCGACTTCGGGGACGTCGGCGTCGGTGATCTCAATGGCGTGGGGGCGGGGGGCCTTGGCCTGGGCGTCCGCGCCGGAGACGTTCAGTGAGCCGGGGGCGGCGGGGAACCAGGCCATGGCGAGGACGGCGAGGGAGGCGGCGCAGGCGACGCCCAGTCCGGCCGCGGCGTTGCGGAAGAAGGTGAGGCGGCGGCCCAAGGCGCGATGCTGCCGTTCGGCCGCGAAGCGGACTTCCTGGGATTCGCGCAGGTACCGCTCGCGCATCTCGGCCAGGGTTCGGTCGCGCTCTTGCAGGTCGAGCTCGGCCTTTTCGGCCGCGGCCGCGGCGGCGCGCGCCTTGTCGCGCAGGCTCTCGATTTCGGCTTCGGCCTGGGCGCGGGCGGCCAGGGCCTTCTCGATCTGCTCGGCGCGGGTGGCGTTCTCGACGCGGAGCGCGCCGGCCTGGGTCTGGACTTCGGCCAGTTCGGCTTCGAGGGCGGTGGCGCGCTGTTCAGCTTCGGCGCGGAACTTCTCGGCGCTGTCGCGGTGGGCGCTGACTTCGACGAGCGCGGCGCGCGTGGAGGCGAGGAGATCGGCGGCGGAGGCGTGCTGCTGGCGCAGGGAGGAGAACTCGCCCTGCAAGCGTTCGTGCTGTTCGCGGAAGGCTTCGATGCGGGCTTCGAGGTCGCGCTCGCGGGTCTCGAGGGCGGCGATGCGCTGCGACAGGGCGTTGCGCTCCGCGGCGATGGTCTCGATGCGGCGGTCGCGCTCGGCGATCTCGGCGTCGAGGGCCTGGACGCGGCTGGAGAGCTCTTCGCACTCGCTCGTCATGGAGCCGACCTGGGCGGCGAGCTCGGCGGCGCGGGCGTCGTGTTCCTGGACAAGGGCCTGCTTTTCGCTGGCGATGAGGTCGCGCTCGCGCAGTCTGGCCGCGGCCAGGGTTTCGAGCTCCTGGCGTTCGGCGCGGACCTGCTCGATCTGGCGGGCCAGCTCGTCGCGCTCGGCGGTGACGCCGGTGAGCTGCTGGGCCATGGCGTTGCGCTCGGCCAGGAGTTCCTGAATCTGGGCGGCCTTGGCCTGCACTTGGGCGTTGATCTGCTCGCGATCGGCGGCGAGGGCGTTGAGACGGCCGGCCAGCACGGGCCGCTCGCTCAAGAGGCTGTCGCACTCGGCCGTCTTGGCTTCGAGGCGGGCGGTGAGCTCGCGGCGCTCTTCAGCCAGGAGCTCCATCTGGGCGGCGAGTTTGGCGCGCTGGTCCACGGCGCTCTGGCGCTCGGCCTCCTTGGCTTCGAGGCCGGCGGCGAGCTGGTCGCGCTCGGCCTTGAGGGCGTTGAGCTGGTCCATGAGGACGGGCTTTTCGGCGGCCAAGGCTTCGCACTCGGCGGATTTGGCCTCGAGGCTCGACGCGAGGGCGTCGCGTTCGGCGGTGAGGACCTGGACGCGCTGGGCCAAGGCGGGGCGCTCGTCGGAGAGGCTGTAGTACTCGGCGGTGCGGGCCTGGAGTTGGGCGGCCAGGTCTTCGCGTTCGGCGGCCAGGGCGGTGATGCGGGCGGCGAGATCGGCGCGCTCGGAGGAGAGAGCCGCGTAATCGGCTTCGCGGGCCTGGAGCTTGGCGGCGAGTTCGTCGCGTTCGGCGGTGAGGACCTTGAGGCGTTCGGCCAGCGTGGCGCCTTCCTGGCGCAGGCGTTCGGCTTCGCTGGCCAGGGCGGCGCTGGAGGCTTGGGCGCCGCTGCCCTGCGATTCGAGATGGAGCACTTTGGCCACGAGTTCTTCGCGTTCGGCGGCCAGCCCATCCATCTCCTTGATGAGGTTCTCCATGCGGGCGGACATCTCGTCGCGGTCGCGGGAGAGGGCGGCGGCGCGTTCGGCGGCGGCTTTGCCATCCTGGCGCAGCGCGGAGCACTCGGTTTCAAGGTGGGCGCGCGCTTCTTCGATGGCGGCCATCCGGTTTTCGGTCTCGTCACACCGGGCCTTGAGCTGGACCTGGACCTCCAGGAGGCGGGCGCATTCGGACTTGAGCAGGTCGCGCTCGCGCGCGAGGTCGTCGCGTTCGGTGGTGAGCTGGGCCACGTGGGCCTGGAGCTCGCCGAGTTGCTTTTCCATGGCGGCGACGCGGTCGCTGGCGCCGTCCTGGGGCTGGGAGGCCAGAGCGGCTTGGAGCTTCTTCATCTCGGACTCAAGCTGGGCGGCTTCCGCGGAGCGGCGGATGATTTCTTCTTTCAGGGCGCTGATCTGTTGGTCCCTGGCCGCGGTTTCGGCCTCGAGTTGCGCGATGCGCTGGGTCAGGGCCGCATCCTCGGCGGCGCTTTCGGCCGTGGTCTGAGAGGAAGCGGACTTCCCTTTTCCCGGTCCATCTTCCTGGAAAGTGATGGTTTGCTGAGACGAAACCGCGCCTTGAGTCTCGGCGTTCTTGCGCGAGAGGTCGAGCAGTTTGAGCACCTCACTGCGCATGGGTTCAGACCTCATGCCAGCAATGATGCGTATGCGTTCGTCGCTGTAACCCACTTTGCGATAATCGTTAATGAGATCCTCAGCCCTTCTTGTCACCTCTGCCTCCCCCAAACTATTGTGGCTCTGCGTCTGCCTTGTCGCCTACATTTTGTACTCTACGCAGTCCTCACGTTCATTAAATTGTACCAAATTTGCCCGGAAAAATCAAGTTAAATGTCTGAGAATCCGATGGTTACTGAGAAGCCCACAAACTTTATGCGTTTTGCGAAATAATCGCCCTGGCAGGGCGGTAAACGATGGCCCCAAAGGGTATTTTTGGGGTGGGTTGTTCTGACAGCTTGACAGGTTTGACAGGCGGATTGTGGGTGGCGTGCGCGTCCAGAATTCTGGGATTGCGCCGGGACCAGCGCTTCGCAGTTGGCCACACTGGAGACTGCGGCTGCGCGCACGCAAGGAAGTCTGCGCCCCTGTCTGCCCTCTCCGCTTCCATTGGTTTCGTCTTCGCGCCCTCCAACCCCTTGGTCCCAATTCCCGATGGCGGCCGCGACACTTGCCGGACTTCGTCAGCGCGGAGGTGGCGCGCTCGAAGGGGGCGTGCCGCCTCTCGAACCCGCAAGAAATTGTTTGACACCATGTCCGCATTGTGATATAAGTATGAATTCGCGCCATGACAGCAGCCCAAGAAACCGCCATCCGGCACGGGAGAGGTTGTGTTGCGCCAATCCTTCTGCGGCTCACCCTCCATTGTCGATGTTTTGAGAAACACCGTGCCTGCGGCCTTGCCGTGGGGCCTTCGCCGCCTTGCCTTGGCGCCTCTGACCGTCACCCCCTGTTCGCGCGAGGAAGACCACGCCATCGCCGCGGCGCGATCGCCCCTCGCCGCGTGTCGCTAGTCTTTCCTCCTGGAAAGGAGCCTGCGGGATCATGGAAATCCGCAACTTCGGCAGGATCCAGAACTCGTTGCCTGTTCCCGATCTCGTCCGCTTGCAGACCAACTCCTACGACCGCTTTCTTCAAGCCGACGTGCCGGCTCAGAAGCGCAAGAACGAAGGCCTTGAGGCCGTCTTCCGCGAGATGTTCCCCATCAAGGGCTATGACGGCAAGCTCTCGCTCGAATACATCAGCTATGACCTTGGCAAGCCCCGCTACTCGCCCGAGGACTGTCTGCGCCTCAAGCTGACCTACGGCCGCCCCTTGCGCGTCCGCCTTCGTCTTATCAAGGACCATCCGGTCCAGGAAGACGTGTACCTCGGCGATTTCCCCATTATGATGGGCGGCGGCGAGTTCATCGTCAACGGCGCCGAGCGCGTGATTGTCGCCCAGCTCCACCGCTCGCCCGGGGTCGACTTCCAGGAAGACACCAAGAGCTCGGAAAAGCGTCTCTACTCCTGCCGCATCATCCCCGAACGCGGCAGCTGGATCGAGATTGACGTCAACCGCAAGGACGTGGTCTCCATCCGCGTGGACCAGAGCGGCCGCTTCCCGGTCACCTGTTTTGTGCGCGCGCTCTCGCCCGAGTACTCCACCAACGCGGACATCATCCGCCTCTTTTACGACACCGAGTATCTGGAAGTGCCGCGCCGCGGCGGCGTGCGGCTGCGCCACCGCGTCATGGCCGAGGACCTTGTGAACAAGGAAACCGGCGAGATGATCCTTCCCGCCGGCCACGAGATCACCGAGGATGCCATTCCCGCCATTCTGGCCACGGATCGCAAGCGCCTTCGCGTCATCACCAAGCTCGACGACTCCCTCATCCTCAACACCCTGGCCGAAGACCCCACCACCACCCATGAGCAGGCCCTGCTCTACATCTACAGCCGCCTGCGCCCCGGCAACCCGCCCAGCCTCGACCGCGCCGAAGAGCTCTTCAACGAGCGCTTCTTCGACGCCGACCGCTATCGTCTCGGCGCCGTGGGCCGGTTCCGCCTCAACAACAAGTTCCGCCAGGACGTGCCCGCCAGCCAGATGACGCTCAACCCCCTGGACATCATCAACGCGGTGCGCTACCTCGTGGGCCTGGGCCGCAACGAAGGCCACGTTGACGACATTGACCACCTGGGCAACCGCCGCCTGCGCACGATTGACGAGCTCTGCGGCGAAGAGATTCGCAAGGGCTTTCTCAAGCTGCGCCGCACCGTGCAGGAGCGCATGGGCCTCAAGGAGCCCGACGAGCTCACGCCCCGGATGCTCGTCAACTCCAAGACCATCTCCGCGGCCATCGACTACTTCTTCGGCCGCAGCGAGCTGTCGCAGGTGGTGGAGCAGACCAACCCCCTGCACCAGCTCACCCACGAGCGCAAGCTCAGCGCCCTGGGCCCCGGCGGCCTCAACCGCAAGCGCGCCGGCTTCGAAGTGCGCGACGTCCACATCTCCCACTACGGCCGCATCTGCCCCATCGAGACCCCGGAAGGCGCCAACATCGGCCTCATCACCTCGCTGGGCATCTACGCCGACGTGGACCAGTACGGCTTTATCGTTACGCCCTATCGCGTGGTCAAGAACGGCAAGATCACGGGCGAGATCGAGTACCTCCGCGCCGACCAGGAGATTGACCGCTGGATCGGCCCCGCCGACATCCACATGCAGGAAGACGGCACGATCCTGGACAAGGAAGTCATCGCCCGCCGCAACGGCGACTACATCATGACCTCGCCCAAGATGCTGGAATACCTGGACGTGTCTCCCTGCCAGCTCGTAGGCGTGTCGGCTTCGCTCATCCCCTTCCTTGAGCACAACGACGCCAACCGCGCGCTGATGGGCTCGAACATGCAGAAGCAGGCCGTGCCGCTGCTGCGCACCGAGCCCCCGCTCGTGATTACGGGCATGGAGCGTTCCGTGGCCGAAAACTCGGGCATGGTCGTGCGCGCCGAGCGGCCCGGCGTGGTCACCGAAGCCGACGCCAGCCAGGTGACGGTGGGCGACCGCCGCTACCCCCTGCGCAAGTTCGTCGGCCTCAACAAGAAGACCTGCCTGAACCAGCGGCCCCGCGTCAAGCCCGGCGACCAGGTCAAGCGCGGCGAAATCCTTGCCGACGGCCCCGGCACGTGCGACGGCGAGCTGGCCCTGGGCCGCAACGCCCTGGTGGCCTTCATGCCCTGGGACGGCTACAACTTCGAAGACGCCATCATCATCAGCGAAAAGCTCGTCAAGCAGGACCGTTTCACCTCCATCCACATCCAGCACTTCGAGATCGAGATCCGCGAGACCAAGCTGGGCAAGGAGGAGTTCACCCGCGACATCCCCAACGTCCCCGAGCGCGCGCTGCAGAACCTGGATGAAGAAGGCATTGTGCGCGTAGGCGCGCACGTGCGGCCCGGCGACATCCTCGTCGGCAAGGTGTCGCCCAAGTCCAAGAGCGAGCTGACGCCCGAAGAGAAGCTGCTCATCGCCATCTTCGGCCAGGCCAGCGAAGACGTCAAGAACGAATCCCTGGAAGTGCCTGCGGGCATCGAGGGCGTCGTTGCGGAGGTACTCGTAGATGTCGCCGTGAAAGCGCTGCGTGCCGGCCTTGGTGACGATGTTGACGATGCCGTAGCCGAAGCCGCCGGCGTCGGCGCCGTAGTTGGACTTCTGGACTTTCACCTCGCCGATAGCTTCCATGGGCGGGAAAAGGTCGAGGCCGCGGTTGCCGCCCGTGTCCATGGCCAGTGTGCCGTCATAGGTGTACTTGTTCATGGAG
>ERZ795052.6350-NODE-6350-length-10915-cov-28.754972_pt1 | contig 10915 bp, 9 predicted proteins | sample MGYA00375136_ERZ795052 | MGnify/ENA primary metagenome ERZ795052 (study PRJEB30181, sample SAMN05720156) | activated sludge metagenome | isolation source: Anaerobic digester | place: Japan | collected 2015-05-26 ... | reverse complement strand
TTTTTGACTCTTATTTCAAACTTAACATTTTTCCATTTCCAAGTGAATCAAAACATTTTTATAAAAAATATCGCCTGTTAAATTTAATGAATCGAATATTACACATATATTTCCATAATTATTGGAATACTTATTTTTATAAGATGTAAATTTTTTACAACGTACTAAATAAGGGTTACTGTTATTTTTAATAGCACTATTTGATATATTTAAATAGCCCTCACTGCCACCATCATATATATTTCCACCACCATTGATTGTACTCCTTTTAATGATTTTATTACCAGAAGATTGCATTAGACTAGAGTAATTATTAATAAAACTGCAACTATCTATATTGACAGAACTTTCCCCCACTATAAGCACACCAGTATTTGATTCAAAATTACAATACTGAAATTGTACTGGTGAACCACTCGAAGCATAAACTGCAGAGCCTAAGTTAGATGAGTTGTTTTTAAAAACACAATTTATAAAGGTCCCCGAACCATATACTGCCCCTCCATACTTAGTACTCTGCGATTTATTATCGATAAATGTACAATTCAAAAATGTGCCGGTACCGTATATTGCTCCACCCCCTATTGATCCGCCAATATTACTAGTGAAATTGCAATTTTCAATTCGAACTCCACTTGGATAATATATAGTGCCTGACGTATTTGTGGCAAATATTGCTCCACCAGTATTACTATATGACCAACATCCGTTATTACTGAATGTTGAGTTTTTAACAACAACAGTTTCTGGGCCTGGTTCACCAACGCCATAATAATAAAATATTCCTCCGTTATTATTATGAAAAGTACTGTTTATGACAACAACTTTTTTCTTAGCTTCAATAGCCCATCTTTTTGTATTTTCAAACGTGTTTCGATCAACATGTATATTACCATGACTTTGTATTCCATCTAAATTTGAACGAAAAATGTTATTTACTAATATTAAATCACCATAATAACTGATTGCACCATTATTATTCTCGAAAACTGAGTTAGATATTAATAACCTTTCTGTTATTGTAGATACACTAGTAATTGGGACTCCATTAGAGTATGAAAAAGTACAATTATCAATAATAGATCCGCTTAAATAAGTTGAATCAGATGCTAAAGTTGTTCCTATAAAACCATCCTCAAATGATATATAATTACAATAACTTGCAGTATTATTTTTAATAAAATTTATCCTTTTGTCTTCTTCTGCTTTAGCAATAAGCGTTCCTCCAGTAAGAACTTTCATTTGTAAGCCTTGGCCGTATATAATTTCCGTTCCAGGACCAATTGAAAGAGTCGCATTCATTATACCAATATTACCTGTTACAATATATGGACTACCGGTAGAGTCCCAGGTTGTGTTTGTATTTAATAACCCGCTCACCTCGGTTTGAGAATATCCAGCAGATAGTACAATTAGTAATATCAATATAATAGTGAGTTTACTCTTAAAAATACTCATTTTATACCTTCTTCTCTCCATAACAGATTCGTTATTGAAATTACTTTTATATTCATTTGATCTTTCTAGCACGTTCTTGAGCCTTTTTGATGACATCTATTTTATTCTCCCCAAGGAATATTGCCTTCTGAACTCCAAATTCATCCATATAATCTGTAGAAATTATCTCCATATTATCATGGTAAATCACTTCTTTATCTTTATTCTCAATTCTTGCAGCAAATGATTTTCGATTGCTATACAAAATGCCCTGGTAGAAAATTCCATTCCTTAATACAACTTTGTAGATTTGTAGAACATATAATTTTCTGTCCTTATTTATTGGAGCTGATGGTTTTGGGTGGAATTTATCGTTATCCGGTTTTTCACTATACTCAAGAAATACAGTTTCTTCATGAAAAATAATTCTTTCATTCTCCTTTAACTCAATGTCAATTTTTGTACACATAATCTTTCTCCTTTTTAAATGCTAACATATGTTTATCTTGCACTTTTCCACACTTCCGGTTTTTCTACATATAGAAAAAAGTTTCTACATGTAGAAATAAATTCGGGAGTTTTGTCTATGGATAAATATTTTAATTTCTCTATAAACAAAACTTTCTTCAAAGTTTAATCCTCATCAAACACCTGCAATCTAATCATTTAATATCCTATTTTCAAGTCCTAAAATTTGCACCTCGCGATAGGCTAATTCCCAGTAGCCCTTTTCCTTGTTCCAGCGCCCACCGCACGATTTAACCAAATTCCTGATCTGTACCTCGTCGTATTCAACTCGCAAATGCATGATCTTGTTAGGTGGAATAGACTGCCGCTTTCTACTTCACGGCTTTTGCTCTTCTACAAATTCCACAGTCTTCATCTTTATCCCGCTAATCGCATTGTAAATATAACACACATTCAATAAACGCTCCTGATATTTCTCAACCAACTTCTTGGTGCCTTGCCGTCCCGGACGGAGCTTTCGGTTAAATCTTCAGCCCTAAAGATTATCCGCCGGACTTCCTATCTGGTAAACATGACTGGCAGACGTTTTGCCCTTTGCGCTCAAGCCACATTCCCAAGTTCGCCCAATTCGATTTTTAACATCTGACGATACATAAAGATTAATGCAATAGAGTGCCGATTTTGGGTCGCAGCTGCCACATTCTTGTTGACTGCCATTAGTTTTATATGATAATTAAAACATAATTTTTAGTAATGGCAAGGGATAGGACAATCAAAGACAATGCGATTAAAATTGTTGCCGATTTCATTATTCAACATCACTACACCGCAAGGCGATGAGGATTAATCTTACAACCGCTCCCTCCAGAAAAACTGGAAGGGCTCAGGGTTTGGTCAGATACTTATTTTATTATCGCGAATTACAATCTTTCTAAATGTGATTTATAAATTTTTGATAACTACGATTTTTCGTTCATCGAATCGCTTTTTCTGTTATTTGATCGAATATATGAACTTTATCTATGTTGAAAAAAACAGGTATGGATGCTCCGATTGATAGAGGCATATTGGTTTCCTGAGTGCGAAGAGTAATTTGATGCCCCTCGTCGGAGAAATACAAAATTGATTCATTTCCCAACGGTTCAATAACTTCAAGAGTTAACCGCACTTCCTGATAGTGAGCATCTTGCTTATTCAAGTGGACGTCCTCGGGTCTAATGCCCAATACTACCGTCATATTATCCATTTCTTTATATGGTGATTTCTCTAAAATTAGTTTGATATTATCGCTCGTACTTTGGAAAACACCGCGCTGTAACATACCCGGAATGAAATTCATCGCTGGACTACCAATGAATCCAGCTACAAACAAATCCTGCGGATTCTGGTAAATTTCCGAAGGTGAACCGATCTGGTGAATTTCTCCATCCTTCATCACGACAATTCGATCACCCATAGTTAAAGCTTCCACCTGATCGTGAGTTACATAGACCATAGTAGTTTTTAGATGATGGTGTAGTTTTTTTATCTCGGTGCGCATTTGGACTCGCAATTTTGCATCCAGATTCGAGAGTGGCTCGTCGAATAAAAAGACTTTTGGTTTCCGGACAATTGCCCGACCGAGAGCTACTCGCTGACGTTGCCCGCCTGAAAGCTGTTTGGGTTTTCGATTTAACAAATCGCCTAATTCCAAAATTTCAGCCGCTTCCTTAACCCGTTGTCGAATTTCCGATTTAGGGTATTTACGCAGTTTCAAGCCGAACGCCATATTTTCGTACACCGTCATATGGGGGTAAAGCGCATAGTTTTGAAAAACCATAGCAATATCGCGATCTTTGGGCAGAATATTATTAACCAGACGATTGTCAATATAAACTTCGCCTTTGGTTACTTCTTCCAAACCGGCAATTAAGCGCAAAGTGGTAGATTTTCCACATCCGGAAGGTCCAACAATCACCAAAAACTCGCCGTCGAAAATCATCAAATTAAGGTTTTTAATGACTACCGCACCTTTATCAAACTCTTTGACAATTTGTTTTAATTCAATAGAAGCCAATGTATTCCCTTTCTCATTTTACAAGTTTATTAATAAACAAAATTTACTACATTATCTTTTAAATTGTTACTTTTAGCATTAATCCCTATATCAGTTTCAAGTGTCTTTTTATACTTCTTTGACATTCTTGCCCGCTTGACATTTAAATTTCGTTAAATAATCAGCCAGGCGCTCACCTAAACGTAAACAGGCGGCTTTTTCCGCCGCCGAAAGTGGTTCACCGGCCAGAGCTACTCCATAATGAAGTGTCAACTGTTCAGCAACGTAATCAGTAACACCAAAAACCAGGAATCCGAAATTAATAAGAATCATTAAAGCCGATTGGCAGGTGATCTCGGCGCCACCGCCCCAACCTCCGGACGAGGAAAATGCGCAACCGATTTTGCCGTCAATTTTTCCCCAGAGTTCATCACTTAAATCATCCCAGAATTTTTTCATTTTCCAAGATACAATTCCCATATTAGTCGGCGATCCGAGGGCAATGCCATCACACCAACGAATATCTTCCGCCTTAGCATCATCAATACGCAAAATCTTAACATCGTGATTACCATTTGCCCTGGCACCGAGGGCTACCAACTCAGCCATCTTAGCCGTATTACCAGTTTTAGAATCATACAATATAAGAATATTACTCATATTTTTCTCCCAATGTTGAGTTAATTATAATAGACTTCAAGCAAATTGCATACATATTTTACTCCATTTAGGATAATCCATTAGTTTTTTACTCAATCTCTGATGATAACAGGCGCTTGATTTTTTCACTGGCAACCTGCAGTGACTTTTCCGGGGACATTCCACCTACTATACTACTTTCGAGGGCTTCGGCTATACATTGATTAACCTCTACCCGAAATCTATCCGGCAGACTACGTCCCCGGGCATACCGAATCTGTGCATTGAAGGATTTTTGCTGAGGAAATTGTTCCAGAAAATTAACATAATCAGAATCATTCAATACTGAACGTCGAACTGGCAGATAGCCGGATTTTTCAGAAAAAGTTCGCTGAACTTCCGGCTTGAGGAACCAATTGATAAAACGCCAAGCTTCCTCTGGATTGATACATTGTTTAAAAACGACCAGACTTTCACCCGCCAAGTAACTTGCCCGTCCCGCTGAACCGGCAGGTAGCGGCGCCACGCCCCAATCAAATTTAACATATTGACGATAGCGTGGTAAATTCCAAGGTCCATCCATAATCATCGCTACCGTCTGACTTATAAAACCCATATCGTGTGCCATAGAAAAGCGCTCGAATTTTTGCTGATGATAAAGTTTACTCCAAAAGGCAAGCGCCGCAACGCCTGCCTCGCTGGCAAATGTTGGTTGATTATTACTAAAAATCTCGCCACCCGCTTGCCAAACGAAAGGCGCCCATTGCATAGTCATCCAGATATTGAGCGGACCAGAAGCCGGAAAAACAGGAATATAAAATCCGTAGCGCTCCAGCAAGCCATCACCATTTGAATCATAACACAATTGCATCGTAAAACTATCCAGTTCCGCCCATGTTGCCGGAGGATGATCTGGATTCAATCCAACCTGTCGCAACAAATCTCGGTTGTACAGAAGTGCCAGCGTCGTTGCTTCCATAGGCAGAGCAAATAAAGTATCCCGAAAGGTTATCGGCGGTAATAGCTGAGGAAATATATCGGGAAGACACTGGTTGTAAAATAATGAATCGTCACCAGCGAGTTCATTTATCGAGAAAATTGCTCGACTATTAACCAAATTATCCAGAAAATCAGAATGTATCCAGGCAATATCGGGCGCTGTTCTGCTTTGAATTGCCGTAATAAGCTTTTGAATTAGAGCATCACCAGTTGGTACATATTGAGCTTGAATTTTGACACCTGGGTTTTCTTTTTCGAAGTCAGCAATCATCGCCTCCAATATCGGTAAAGTAGTAGCCACGAAGCTATGCCAAAACGTCAAAGTAATGCTATTGGCATCTCTCGGTTTCGGCTTGGAACAATTATTAGCCATAACAATCAAAAAAACAAAACCGACGATAGACAATCTTTTAATTTTTCTATTTTTCACGATACAAATGCCCCGGACGTTTCTTACCTTTCATACTGCCTTCAAACCAGACCGCCAAAATTGGTTCATAGACAATTGGGAAGTCGTGATGATCACCGGCTGGGGTAATTACGCAATCACCAGCTTGAACATTATAACTTTTGCCTTCCGATATTACGATGCCCTTGCCTTTGACAATGAACCAGTACTCATCACAATCGTGGAAATGATTGTCAAATACCGTGTTTCGGTCGTAATCTGCCGGATCACCGTCATTGTGGGCTTGTTCGCTTCGCTCCAACCTGAAAACACCACAACTCCCCCGATCATTACTCCAACAGCCCCCAATTTGAAGCAATTCCACTAACGGTTTTGGTTCAATCCACACCACCTCAGAAAAAGGTTCCCATACATAGCCAGCAGATACCATCTTTTTCCCAGTTCCATCGCCAATCTCAGTCGCACCATCTACAACAAACAGGATCGTTTTAGCATATTTCGTTAATGGCTGAAGCTGATATCTCTTAGACATTCGAATTATTTTACAGCTTTTGACTTCTGACCAATCCGGAAACAGTTCACTATTATAAGGTATTACAGGCATTTTAACTTCGAGGATATTTCTCCAGCATAGGCACATTTGGATTTATATCCGGTCCGAAAAATTTATAGATAATTAAATCACGGTCGCCAGTATTGACTACTTCGAGCGGGTAAATGGCACGCTGATGGCAAACCAGCAACTCATCTTTTTCAAAATTCAGACCTTCAATTTCGAAATTTCCGTAGGTTCCCTTACCCCGCCAGACTAAAATATTATACACTCCTTTCTCAACTGAAACGTGTTTTCCCCCCGGACGGATAATCAGCTTCTTACCGCTGAATTTATTAGTATTATAAAAAATCCAGGACTGTTCACTTCCAGATTGCTGGTCAGAATCAATGAGTATTGGTGGTGTATGCCGGTTTTCATAAAAGTAAGGGTCGCCATTTAATTCCCAATCAATCATATCGAGAATAGCTCTTTCCGCTAATTTTTTCCGTTCAACATCCGACACATCCTTGTACAACAACTCCTTATCAATAATAATATCGCCACCGACTTTAGCTTGAAGCATTGCGAACACATCGGAATCTTCTTGTAATTCAATGGTCAATGCTGAACCAGGTGCGTGCAGAATTCCCGCCGGCACATGAAATCCATCACCAGCCTTTAAGCGATAGGCACGCGAATGGATGAGAATGCTATCATCTTCCCACTTTTGCATCGAAGGTAACAGTAATTCATAACGCTTTTCCAAACTAATATAAGGATGAACACCAAAATAGGTTTCCGGCTCAGGTCCCAGCGGTACCTCTTCGGGGAAATAATAAGCCTCTTCCTTACTATTACGACCGACTTTATGCGCATCTTTTGCCATCTGGTGTAAGTGATATGGCAAGCGGTAAGCATAGTCAAAAATTTTCGGCAAGCGTCCCAATCCCTTATGTGTCCTGGCGTACTCAGTACCCATAATCAAATCCGGTGCCATCTCGACTGCCGCTTTCAGAGTAATTTCCTGACCATCTTCAAGATCAAAACTGCATAATCCTTCATTCGGCACTTTAATACGATTATCGGCTGGTGTGGTAGAACCTACCCAGCGTTCGCAAATACCACCTCGCTCGCCTAAATCATACATTTCTTCAGGCAATCCTAAGCGCCTACCCGGCGGTAAAAAATCCCTGGCAACCCAGGCTGGTCTAAGGCGCAAAATACCATTATTGTGTTCAATCAGTTTTTCTAGTTTTGAAATAATTTCATTCATCATTCACCTCTACAAAATTATAGTTTCCACATAATCTTTGGCTGGCAATCTTTGCTTTTAATATAGGCAATTAATTCCGCTCTTAAGGTAGTCGCAAAGGGATCATCACCATAAGACCGGTTCAAATTAAAGGTCGTTAGGATCAATTTCCCTGAACCAACCCGCATTTGCATTAAATATGCTGAATTCAAATGTAGCCAACCCACATACATTCCTGCTAATACATCAACAAACTGCTCTGGCTGAATACCCGTAATCACATATTTAGGTAGCACCGCGTAGGCTTCAAAGCCGAGCACTTTTTTATCATTCAAATTAATAAATGGTCTTTGACTATCGTCAACCCAATTCAGATTCGAAGCCCAGTTGCCATCATAGTCATCCGATTCTCGCGATGTAATTTTAAAAGGAAAATTAGCAGGTAAAACAGAGCTCGAATCAATTACACATATCACATTATGACCCTTTTTCAAATGGTCAATTGCTTTAATATCAATGGAATTGCAGACCAACAGGTCTGAATCAAGAGAAGTCTGGTTCTCCATCCGAGACGGAAACGCCATATATTCGATAAAATTCTCCGCTAAGACATCCCCTTCCCTGCTCAATAAACGGAATTTGACACGTTGAGATACCGGTTGTTTTACCGGCTCTGAATTAATTTTCATACTTCCGACAAAATATACACCGACCGAATCAATCGCAATACTCTTGTCACCGATAATCTCACCATTGTAAATCCCCTGGATACGCACATTAGAAAAATCTCTATTACTATAATGTGAAATAGATAATTGCACGTCTATCTCTTCATTATCCCAAAATCCATACTTGGTTAGTCGAGGAATTATAATGTCAGGCTGTTGAACTTGGGCAAGTATCTGGCGATCGGCTTTAAAATTGCGCCACATATCCAGTAAACCGTTACATTCCCAGTTAATGTCGGTAAATTCAGTGATTACGTAACCTTGCAATTCAGGTTGGAGCCGAATTTCTTCGATTTCCCACTTCAACGCCTGTGCTTGAGCTTTCTGGCTAAATTCCGCTAGTTCGTTATAGTTTTTGAACATTCGTCCATACTGATAATCATTAAATCGTTGGATGACTCCCTCCGGCAATGTTACCAGATTATCCAAAAATTGGCGACCGAACCAGAACGGTAATTTCTCCGGCAGTCTGGGCAAGCCCCAATTGCCGAATTCCGAGATCATCAAAACCTCCTGTCCAGTTTCTACTCCATCGCCATGGGGACTAAAAAGCCACCGAGGACGGTCGCTAACTTCCTGTACTGTTTCTCTAAACTTTTGATGATTTTCGGGAATCGCCCAATAGGTATGATAGTCATTAATATCGGTTTTAAGGTGATAGTTACCCCAGCAGGCGCTATTATCAACTACTAAGCGGCCAGCGGCGAGTGACTTGGCAAAATCAAATTCAGTTTTGAGCCATTGTCGCTGACCGGATTGATTGAGGTCTATACCCCAGCTTTCGTTGATCAGGCTGATAATCGCGAGTGATGGATGATTCCAATCACGCTGAAGCATCTCCTCCAGTGTTTTACGTGAGCGGGCTTTGACACTTTCCTGAAATATATCCCAGTTAGGAATTTCATACCAAACTAATAAACCTAATTCATCTGCCACTTTCAGATAACGCGGATCAGGAATTTTAATGTGACACCGAAGGGTATTCAATCCAAGTTCGCGGGCTTTTTGCATCTCATCGTATAAATACTTTTCAGACGGCGTTTCATAAACGGTTTCCGGATAGAAATCCTGATCCAATGCACCAATCAGATAAAAAGGTTTACCATTAACATATAATTTCCTATCCCGCACCACGATTTCTCTAAAACCGAAACGGTCGTATAAAATATCTTCGCCAAGCCGGATTTCCAGAGTATATAAGTTTGGCTGATCTACATCCCATAGTTGGGGATTGTCGATTTGCCCGGTAAATTCTACGGCAGAACTCGTGTAATTCACCTCACGTTTAGTAGAAAAAACGATCCTATCACCCGGGTCGCGGATTGTTAGAATTAACTCGACAGGAGTAGCACCAGCCCCAGCATTTTCAATAAATACCTTCGCTCGAAACGTTCCGCTGATGTGAGAATTTACCTGGACTCGGGTAACATATATTTCCGGTTTGATGACCATTGTGACTGCTTGCCAGATGCCGCTGGTTTGGACATACCAGTTTTGTTTGCCGTGCGGTATATGCCAGTAGCTAATACCATCGCTACCGACTTCGTCAGCCACAGGATCAACGACTCGTACCAGGATTTCATTTTCTCCCTTTTTCAAGAACTCGGTAACATCAAAACTAAATGGCGTATAACCGCCTTCATGTCCACCTACTAATTCTCGGTTGACATATACTTTAGCGAGGTAATCCACTGCTCCGAAGTTTAACAGAAAGCGATGTTTGGGAGGAAGCGATTTTAATTTGAACGACTTGCGATACCAGACAACTCCCTGATAATCTAACAAGTCCACATGCAAGCGATGCCAAGAACCGGGTATTTCGGTCACGCGCCAATTTTTAATCTGATCAATCGAATTAATCGTGATTTGTCCGGTGCTATCCGGCGCTAATTGCCACCGACCGTTTAAATCAACCACCGGATTTTTATCGCAGGAAGTAATCATACTTAATCCCGCTAAAAATACTGTAATTAAATTCAATCTGCTCATAGTAAAAATTTTAGTTATTTGATTAATGCTATTTACTCCAACTTTGGCTAAAAGCCAGCTCTAAAACTCGATTGGAATGCTCTTCCGAAATACATTAAACCTTCCATCTTATTTCAATAACAACATTTTCCTGATCAGGGCTTGGTCTTCATATTTCAAACGATAAAAATAGCAACCGCTCGCCAATTGGTCAGTTTGGATTAGTATCCGATATTCGCCAGGATTTTGTTCGCTATCCACCAGATCCATAACCTCACGCCCTAACAAATCCAGTACGACAAGTTCTACATTACCCTTTTTAGGGATCATATATCCGATCGTCGTTGAAGAATTGAAGGGATTAGGATAATTTTGGAAAAGTGTGAATTTATCAGCAATTGGTGGGTGCTCTTCCGGCACAATCTTAACGGTGACCATTGAATCA
>ERZ795052.6341-NODE-6341-length-10925-cov-6.470377_pt1 | contig 10925 bp, 10 predicted proteins | sample MGYA00375136_ERZ795052 | MGnify/ENA primary metagenome ERZ795052 (study PRJEB30181, sample SAMN05720156) | activated sludge metagenome | isolation source: Anaerobic digester | place: Japan | collected 2015-05-26 ... | reverse complement strand
CCGCAGCTCTGCGGCGGAAGCGAGCCGGCCGTGCAGTACATCAAGTCGGCGGATGAGGCGGTCGCCGCGGCGGATCAAAGCCAGGGCACGGTCTTCCTGCTGCAGCCGAACACCATGGAAGAGCTGCGCAGCGTGTGCGGTGCGGGCGATCTGATGCCGCACAAGAGCACGTACTTCTATCCGAAGCTGGCCAGCGGCCTGGTTATCAACCCGCTGGATGAGTAGCACCGGCTCGAGGCCGGCGTTTCGGCATTCGTTTTCACTGTCGACGCCGGCCGGCCGCTAAGCGTAGCGGCCGTCGCCGGGTGTAACATTGGCAGCCGGCCCACGCCCCTGTTCGTGTGGCCGGCTGCGTGACTATTTGTCCATGGGCTTGCGCAGCAAACGCGAATAAAAGAACACTACCACCGCCACCACGACGCCCAACGAGGACAGCATGAATACCCACCCGCCGGCCGTCAGGCCACTGCCCGCGAGAATCATTTCTTGCCCTCCGCGGCGACGTCTGCGCACACCTCAATGGCAACTCGATTCGGCCCCCAGCGCCGGTCCGCCAAGTGTGCCATAAAGAGATAGAAAGCCAACAACAACCCTATGAGGCCCACGGCCAGCGCGGGTACGCCACCCTGGCCGATGGAGCGCAAATGGCCCCCCATGTAGAAGTAGCACCACATGCCTAACACGATCAGCAAGAGCGCCGGCGTGACAAAACGCATAACGTACTTATACATCCAGGCCGGCGGTCGCATTGCAGCCCCGTCCAGCGCTACCTGGTAGCCGCGCCGCGCCCCGAACACCCACGCCAGAACGATCACCTCCAGCGTGCCCAACACCAGGATGCCCACTTCCGCCGACCAGAAGTCGAGCGTGCTCAAGGCCGCCAAATTCTTGCTGAACCAGATGACGAACAGGTTCCCCAGCAAAGTCACGACGGCCAGGATCGTAACCGACGTGCGCCGGGTCACGTTCAGCGCTTCCTCGAGAAAGGCGATCACCGGCTGCAGCAGCGATACCGAACTGGTGATCGCCGCCAGGAACAGCATGAAAAACCATAAAAAGCCGAACAGCCGGCCGCCCGGCATATTCTGAAACACGATCGGCAGCGTATTGAACGCCAGGCCGAAGGTCCCCTTTGACGCTCCGACGACCCCCAGGAATATGAACGCGGCCGGAAGGGTGATTAGTCCGCCCAAGCAGACCTCGAAGAACTCGTTCGTCGAGATGGCCGTCGTGGACGTAAGCACGATATCCTCTTTCGGCCTGATATAACTGGCGTAGGTGACGATCACACCGAACCCGACCGACAACGTGAAAAACACCTGCCCCGCGGCGGCCAGCCACACCTTCGGGTCTGCCAAAGCCTGCAGCGCCGACTGGCCTTCATGTACCGGCTTGGGATTCCACATGAAACCGAGCCCATCCAGCACGGTACGCGTCTCGCCCGCCTCGTGAACCGCCGGCAAAGTCAGCACGCGGATCAGCACGAAGATCGCGCACACGGCCATGATCGGCATGGCCAGGTTGCAGAACTTTTCGATGCCCTTCGAGATGCCGCGGTAAATCAGCCAGAAGTTCGCCGCAACTACGATCAGCCAGAAGTACACGCTGGTGTGCACGGTGCCATTGAACATGACGCCGTCAAAATTATCGCCCGCGAAGCCGCTGAAGACTTCCGCGCTTCTCTTGGCATACTCGGCCGGGTCGCTACCCAAATCGATCGTCCCGCACAGGTATGACCAGGCATATCCCAGGCACCAGGATTCGATGACGACGTAGTACAGGTACACGACCGTGGGCATCAGCAGCCCCAACGCGCCGGCGTAGCGCCAGGCGCGGTGCCCGCCCAGGTGACCGAGAATCGCCGAACACGAGTGCAGCCCCAGGCGGCCGCCCGCCTTGCCCATGGTCCATTCGGCCCAGCAGATCGGGATGCCCAGCAGCAACAGGGCGCAGAAATACGGGATCATGAATACCCCGCCCCCGTTGGCCGCTGCCGTGGCCGGAAACCGCAGAAAGTTCCCCAGGCCGACCGCCGAGCCGGCCACCGCCATTATCACGCCGATGCGCGTCCCCCACTGTTCCGTCGGGCGGGCCATATGCCGGTGTTCTCCTCTTTGCTGCCGGTGCAGACCGATGCGAATTTGCGGCCGGTGCAGCCCGGTGCGAACGTTGCTCCTCTGCGGACTCTCGTGCCGGTGCGGCCCGCGGGCACGCTGCTCGTAGCCCACGCTGCCTGCCAGGCCGAATTCTAAGCCCTAACGCGCGCGGAAAACAATGGAGCTTACGACCCCGCACCCGTAGCGTCGGCCCCCGTAGCCGGCACACGCGTAGCGTCGGCCCCCCGTGGCCGACGTCAATATCCAGCCCGCTGGGCAGTCTCTGGTCACATTCCGGCTCGGCACGAGCCGGCTCTGCTCACGGACGGGAAACGGATTCCTTCAGTTTTCGGAGCCCGAGAAGGCAACCTGGAACACGGCCAAGTCGGACAGATCGACGTCCAGATCGCCGTCGAAATCCGCTCGTGCGAACTGCTCGGGCGTCGCGCCGGGCGGCGGCGTGGTGACGTCCGGGCCGGCCATGCAGGTCGTGAAGATTGCTAAATCGGCGGCATCCACGTACCCGTCGCCGTTCAAGTCCGCGCTGTAGTCTACAATTCCCAAGGCACACCGGAACCCGAAGTAGTTGTAGCAATAGCTTGGCGGATAGTCGCCGCGATCCGCAACGCGGCAGAGGTTCGCGTGCCCGTCCCAACTGCCGCCGCGAATTAGACGGTGGATCCCCGACGCTGGTCCACGCGGGTTGTCGTACGGACTGCTGCTGTAGTAAGCCGCGCTATACCAGTCATTGCACCATTCCCATACGTTGCCGGCCATGTCATGCAGACCGTAGCCGTTGATGCCGCTCGCGGTCTGAAAGCTGGTCAAACTGCCGGGCCAGTCCCAATCCGCCTGGTACTGCAGCGCGCCGGTGAAGAAGCCGACCGGACTGGTAAAGGGTATGCTTCCGCTGCCCCAACACGGGTGTGAGTCCCGCGTCGGACTGGTGTCGTATGCAAACACGGGTGAACTGAAGTAGTTGCTCCGGGCGTGCTGAATTGTCTCCTGGTCGGACCAGGGGAAACGGTGTCCCGCGCTGCCGCCCCGCGCCGCTTTCTCCCACTCGGCCTCGGCCGGCAGCCGGTAACCTCCGTGCACGAAGTTGCACGTCCAGGTCGAGAAGTCGTAGCACAACGGCCGGCCCTCCCGCGCGCTGCGCCAGTTGCAGTACGCGGCCGCGCCGTACCAGCTCACCCTCACCATGGGATGGTCCTCCTTGCCGGGCGTCACGCCAAAGGTGCTGCCATCCCAGGTAATGCGGCTGATCGGGGTGCTGGTAGTCGTGTCGCAATACGGGTAACTCGTGCCGCTCCCGTGCTGGTAAACCACGCCGTCGGTCACCGTGATCAGGCCGCCCTGAGCCCAGGCCCAGTTCAGCCCATCGCAGTACTGCTGGTTCGTCACCTCGTATGTGTCGATGTAGAAGGCGTCGACGTACACTGGATGCCTGGGCCGCTCGTCGGTGTGGCCATCGCCGAACGTGTCGCCCATCTGGAACTCGCCGGCCGGGATAAGGACCATGCCGTCGGGCTCCCCCATGTCCCCGGCGCAGACGCGCACCGGAGGCGCCAACAATCCTGCCAAGCAGACTCCGAACGTCGCCGCGACGACCTTCAATCTCATGAGGCTTCCTTCCTGCTTCGCGAACGCGCGGGCCACGTTCGGACACGGCCTCGCGTACATCCTTTCCCCGCTCATCGGGGATTTTAGCGAGGCTAAGTCGCGGCACCGACCGAGTTTCCGGCCGGGTGATCGAAAACGCACCGGGCGAGCGCTGAGGGTCGCTCGGCGGCTGCCTTGGAGAACGGGGGCCCGCCTGCTTTTTTTTCTGATGAAGCGCGAACCGACCCGCCGATCATTCGTAAGGAAGTTAGAAAACGAGAAGTTCTCCTCCTAGCCTCCTTCTCCAATGAGACCCGAATGCGGCCGCCGTGTGGCGGCCGCAGTCGTTTATGGGTTGAGCCTGCCGGCAGCGGCTCCGCACGCCTGACCCGCCTTGGGGTCGGCACGTCTCGACGGCACGTCGGCGAGCGTTATTATTTGACCGTGGCGAGTTGCCTGGTTGCGCCGCTGCCGTGTCGGCGGACTCGACTTTTGTGTCATAAATGCCCCTCAGCAGCCTTATTCTCCTGATTCTGCATAGCGCACAATGGCCGACGGTTTCGCCGGCAGAGCTGAAAGCCGTCGATCTCAACGCCGGTTGGGTCAAGGTGGCCAAAACCGAGGGCACGACGCTCCCGAACGATACTGAACTCGTCCTGGCGGCCGAAGTGGTGCCGATCGGCCGCTTTCGGTTGACCGAACAAGGCGCCGATCACGCCACGTTCGCGCGGGCGGAACCAACGGTTCATGCCGGCGCCGGGCGTCTGCGAGCGTGGTTCGTTTCGCCCCGCCCATCGCCTCAATTGTGGGAGAAATGGCCGCCTGAGGCGGACTTCATGGCGCGGATTGAGCGCGTGGGGCCGGGGATGCGCGGCGTCTGGATCGACGCCGGCGCGACCAGCGGCATTCAGCCCGGCATGAGCTGGTGGCAACGCATCGACGGCCAGCCGGTGGCTCGCTTCGACGTGCTCTCAGTCGAAGCCGATGCCTGTTACTGCTCGGTGGCGCGCCTGGCGGCCGATGCGCCGATCCGCCGCCACGATCGCGTCGCGCTTTGGCCCTCCCCCGGCCGGCGCCGCAATGGGACTGCGGCCAGTGCGGTCAGCTACATCGAACGCAGCGAAGAGCGAACGATCGTCTGGGTGGCCGGCCTACGCGGAGTGGAAGTTCCGCCCGAGCCGCACGTTGATTTCTTTCACAACGCGCAACACGTCGCCCACGGCGTCGTCGAGTCGGCAGACCATCTGTTCTGGTATGCTCGGCTGATCGAAGGCGGTGCAAACGGTGGAGGCGATCGCGCCGAGCAGCCGCCGTCGATCGCGGTCGGCGATTCGGCGATCATCCGTACGCGGGCCGACATCGCCGCGCGCCGTTTCCCCGCCCGCGTGTTTGAAATTTCGGCCGACGGCGCCCTGATAAACGCCGGCGAATCCGACGAACTCAGCGTCGGGCAAACGGGCGGCCTCTATCGCGGCGGGGAGAAGATCGGCGAAGTCCGGATCACCCGCCTGCAGCGCAGCTATGCGGTAATACAGCCGGCAGAAACGCCGCCCGAGCCCACAGCGACGCGCCCGGCCAGCCAGCAGCCATCGTCCGGAGCGACATCCGCCATACAACCGGCGGTCTTGCCGGCGATTGGCGACGTAGTGCGGTTCAGCGACCCGCCCGCGCCGGCAGTGCATCTGGCCGAAATCGAGAACGTGGTGGACGGGAATCTGTTTTCCGCCCGCGCGCTGGCGCATGTCCAGGTAACCGCTCTCACGCCGCTGCTGGTTCGTAACTTTGACGGCGGTGGCGGAGTAGCGCTGGTTCTGGCCTCAGATGGACAGCGCATTTGCGGACTGGTCCTGGAATGTTCGCTGGCCGCGCCGCTGCGCCCGGGGGCAATCATTGTGGGATCAAATCCGGCACAGCCGGCCGAACAGCGTTGAACTCTTCGCGGCTATGCAGCGCAAATCCTTGGATGCGGGAGCGCGAGCGGACAGCGCTGCCCTGCGTCGCTGTGGCTACAATGACGCGCGCGGCGCCAAACGCCCGCCGGACCTGTCCGACGTTGGGGCGTTCGCGCCTCTGCTGTGCCGAAAGGAGAGCCTCGTGCCAGACCCCATCCGCACTTGTGATGTCGAAATTCGCGTTCGGTACGCCGAGGTGGACGCGATGGGCTACGTCCATCATGCCCGCTATTTCGTGTACTTCGAGATCGGGCGGACCGAGCTGCTGCGCCTTAACGGCATCCGCTATCGCGACCTGGAAGCCCGCCAGTTGTACTACGTTGTGGCGCGGCTGGAATGCCGCTTCAAGGCCCCGGCGCGGTACGACGACCTGCTCACGCTGACGACCTCCACCGAGCGGCTGTCCCCGGTCCGCGTCGACCATAGTTATCGGCTGCGGCGCGGTGAGTCATTGCTGGCCGAAGCGCATTCCACGTTGGCGCTCGTCGGACCTGATGGGCGGCCCACGGGGCTGCCGGACGACATCTACGCCGCCTTGACCGGGTCGCAGGCAACTGACCGGGACGGGCTGGCACCCGCGGAGCGGGTCGAATAAATTGCCTGCCTGCGGCCGGTTTCGACCGTCGGCGGCAGCGGAGTTCTGAAATGCTACGTTTTCGGGTAATCGCGGTTTGCGTGTTCGTTGCTATGGGTGGTTTGGTGGCGGCCCACTCGGCGTCGCAGCGTCCCACGAAAGCGGGGCCACGAAAACCGAACACGCCGCCACAGGCTTCTGAGCCGGCCATGACGACAGTGCATGAGGGCCCTGCCAACAACCGGCCAAAGCGTCCCCCTCAGGTAGGCCGCCGTCCGATGCCCTCCGTTTCCGAAGCGGCCGCTTCACAACCAGCCAATAATGAGTCCGCCCCCGCCAAAGCCGACAATGAGTCCGCCCCGGCCAGCCAGGAAGCTCCGCGCCGCCCGGAACTTGCATCGCGTCCGGCGCGCGAGCCCCAGGTAGTCGAGTTTGAGATTACCTCGTCAGAGGATGAACCATGGGGCCGGATACTGATCGAGTTGTATCCTGAGCGTACGCCGGTCACGGCCCGGACTTTCGTTCAGTACGTCAATAGCGGGTTTTATGACGGGACGATTTTCCACCGCATCATCCCCGGCTTCATCGTTCAGGGCGGCGGCTATACCAGTTTGACGGAGAAGAAAACGGAGGGGCTGGGCGACGCAATTCGCAACGAAAGCCGGCGCGGCACGCTGCGGAACTCGCGCGGCATGGTTGCAATGGCCCGCAAACAGGACCCGCATAGCGCGGTATCGCAGTTCTTCATAAACCTGGGCGACAACGAACAACTCGACTATCCGCGCGCGGGGGCGTACGGCTACTGCGTCTTTGGCAAAGTTATTGAAGGCATGGACGTAGTGGACCGCATCGCCGAGGTTGAGACCCGAGTCAGCGACGCGGCGCAGCGACGCTACGAGCGCTACATGCAGGAGGGGCGCCCGGTCGAGAAGGCTGAGCAGTCGGAGCCGCTGAGCCCTCCGATCCTCAAGCGCGCCCGGCTACTCGAACAATCTGAACTACCGGCATCCGTCCTCGCCAGCCCCGCCAACCGGCGTGCGCAGCCCGCGGTGGAGCCGCGTCCGCAGACCCGCCCGGCCGCGGAGGACGAGGAACAAGCGACTGAAGAGAGCGGCATTGAGGAGCCTGCGCTCGAGCCGGCGGAAGTTGAACCGGGCGATGAATCCGTGCCCGCACCCGAGTCTGCACCGGCAATCGACGGCGGCGAGTCGGAGGCGGAGCAGGACGAGTCTACGGATGAGAATCGCGGCGGCGCGGCCCGCATGAAGCGGGCGATTCCGAAGCGCGCCCTGGGCTCAAAATCTTGACAATTGGAACCCCTACCTCTTTCAGTCCACAGACTGGAGCATCATGCCAAATACGTCGACTAACCCACGCGTTGAACTGGAAATCACCTGCCAAGGCGACGACTGGGGCCGTGTCGTCCTGGAATTGGACGTCGAGAAGACGCCGCAAACCGTCCAGAACTTCCTCGCCTACGTGGACGAGGGCTTCTATGACGGCACAGTTTTCCATCGCGTGATTCCGACCTTTATGATCCAGGGCGGTGGATACGGACCGGATTACAGACCGGTCCGCAAGGGCCTTCGTAAGCCCATCCAGAACGAGGCGGCCAGCGGTGGCTCCAACGTACGCGGGGCAATCGCGATGGCCCGGACGGACGACCCGCATTCGGCAACCTCGCAGTTCTTCATCTCCGTGACTGACAATCCATTCCTGGACTATCCAGGACACGACGGGTGGGGTTACTGCGTGTTCGGCCGCGTGACTGAAGGCATGGACGTCGTGGATCGAATCAAGGACGTTAAGACGCGGAATAACCCGGCCATGGGGGAAGCCTCGCAGCCGATTGATGCGCCGGTCATCAAGAGTGCGCGGCGCTTGTAATCGAGCAGAGCCGGGCCGTGCCGGCCCGGACTATGCCCGTGCGCATCTACATTGGGTGCCACGCTCCCCATCGCGTGCCGTGCCCGTCCACATCGCGTGCCGTGCGCGCCCCGTCGCGTGCCGTATGCTTATTGAAAATCGCGCCCCGTGAACTCGCCCAGCACGTCCCGGTGAATGGCCCGGGCCGCCTGCTCCTTCGCGCTTGGCCCTTTCTTCAGCAAGCGGTCCTCGTGCGTCGGCCATAGCGATCCGTAGGAGAACAGCGCCCAGTCACCGCCGCAATCCACGCAGTACGCGAGCTGCTGTCGCATCGGCGCCGCAGTCGCGTGCTTGTAAATGCCCAGGCCCGGAATGATTCGCCCGCGCCCGCCAAGTTGCCGGTAGGCCTCGACGTCCTTCTCGAATTCGCCCAGCTTGTCCGTGTAGGCCATCGGCATTAAGGCGTCCACCATGCCTGCCCGTAGCCAGCCCACCCCATTCTGGAAAAACTGGTTGTAGGCGTCGTGCGGGTCGCTGAAGACGGCCGCCGTCAGCGTGGCCCCGGGCCGGCGGCAGTTGACGATGTTGCGAATGTCGGCCACCAGCCGTGTGAGCTGGTTGGCGCGCCAGTGCTTCCAGCTCGCCGAGTCGTCCTCGGGGCGTTTGCCGGTCTCGTTCCAATAGATCGACAGCGTCCGCTCATCGCGTGGGTAGCGTTTCTCCGCCCCCGGTGTGGTGTCCCAGGCGTAGCGCACGTAGTCCATGTGGATGCCATCCACGTCGTAGTTGGAGACGATCTCGTCGATGATTGCCCCAATATGCTGCCGCACCTCCGGCAAGCACGGGTTAAGGATCAGGTAAAAATCGCCCAGCGGCTGCCGCTGCCCACGCGAGTCCTGTAGAAACCACTCCGGCCGGGCGTTCCAGAGCTGGTCGCGCAGCGGCGGCGGCTTGGGGCCCCTCCAGCCCGGCAGAATGTTGACCCAAGCCTCAATCCGCAGCCCGCGGCGATGCGCCTCCTCTACCGCCAGCGCCAGCGGATCGAATCCGGGCGAGGTGAAGCCAAACTCCTCTAACCAGGGTTCGAGCCGGGATGGGTATGCCACCGTGCCCGCGCCGCGGACCTGCCAGAGTACGGTGTTAACGCCCATGTCGGCACAATTGCGAATGATCGTGCGCACGTCGTCGGGATAGCGATAGTGAAACCGCGCCACCCACACCGCGCGCTCCACCTGCGGCAACGGGCGCGGCGCACTGCGAGAAACCGGCTGCCGAGCATGCCGCGCCTGCTCGAACATCGGCGACGACGAGACCTCCGGGTTCCGGCAGCCAAGCAATCCGCCCCAGGCCAGGAGCATTCCCGACAGGATCACTCCCCACTGTGCAGCGCGCATGAGTTTCATAGAGCGGAAAGTAAACGCTCGTCGCGAGGAACGTCAATTCCGCACGTCCCGCCGAGCACGACTGCTGACTTCTGCCTCCTCATTGCCGTCACGGCGGCGTTGCGTGCGCGGCAGGGCATCGCCGGTGCGCCGCCGAAGTGCTAATATTCCTCGTAGAGTCCTGGCGAGGCAATGCCGGTGAAATTCACAAAAATGCACGGCCTGGGAAACGACTACGTGCTCGTGAGCCTTTTCGAGCAGCACGTAGACGACCCGCCCCGCTTGGCGCGCGCCATCAGCGACCGGCATCGCGGCATCGGCAGCGACGGCCTGATTCTACTGGCGCCGCCCGATTCGCCCGAGGCCGACGCCCGCATGATCATGTTCAACTCGGATGGCTCGCGCGCCCAGATGTGCGGCAACGGCATCCGGTGCCTGGCGAAGCTGGCCTGGGAGCGCGGCTTGGTGCGGCGCAACCCGATGCGCATCGCCACCGACGCGGGGGTCTTGAGCATCGACCTGACGTTGGATTCGGCCGGCAAGGCCACTCAAGCGCGCGTCGACATGGGCGCGCCGATTCTGCAACCGGGGCGCATACCGGTGCGCCTGGCGGGGGAGCGCGTCGTGGCAGCGCCGCTGGCGGTGGGCACACGCTCATTGCTGGTTACCTGCGTGTCGATGGGCAACCCACACGCGGTCTTTTTCACCGATCGGCTGGAAGATGTGCCGCTGGCGGATTGGGGGCCGCGCATCGAGCGGCATGCGCTTTTCCCAGAGAAAACGAATGTGCACTTCGCGCACGTCCTGGCGCGCGGCCGCGTGCGGATGATTACCTGGGAGCGAGGCGCAGGGCTCACACAAGCCTGCGGAACCGGCGCTTGCGCCGTAGGCGTGGCGGCCGTGCTCAACAACCTGACCGACCGGATGCTTACGGTCCACCTGCCTGGTGGCGACCTCCAGGTAGAATGGGTGGCGGCCGAGCCGGTGCGCGGCGGGGCCGGCTCCCCCGCGAACCCGGCCGCTACGGCGGGCCCCGGTCAAGCCCTAGCCCCGCCCGAGCGCAGCAACCACGTCTTCATGACTGGACCGGCCGAAGAAGTCTTCACGGGCGACTGGCCCGATTAGGGCGATGGCCCGCGATGCCCGCCTAAACCTCCATGATCTCCTTCGCCTTTTCCTCCGTCATTTTGTCGATCTTCTTGATGAACTCGTCCGTGATCTTCTGCACCTGCTCTTCGCCGCGCTCCGCGTCGTCCTCGCTCAGCGTCTTGGCTTTTTTGGCGGCGTCGAAGGACTTATTCGCATCCCGCCGGCTGGTGCGCACCGCCACCTTTTGCTGCTCCGCAAGTTGCTTGATGTGATTCGTAAGCTGGTTGCGCCGCTCGCCCGAAAGCGGGGGAACCGGCAGGCGGATCATCTTCCCGTCATTCTGCGGATTAATCCCCAGTCCGCT
>ERZ795052.6334-NODE-6334-length-10941-cov-6.243432_pt1 | contig 10941 bp, 6 predicted proteins | sample MGYA00375136_ERZ795052 | MGnify/ENA primary metagenome ERZ795052 (study PRJEB30181, sample SAMN05720156) | activated sludge metagenome | isolation source: Anaerobic digester | place: Japan | collected 2015-05-26 ... | reverse complement strand
GCCCCACCTCGCCAGCGCCACCTTCTACGCCACCAACTGAGCCAAACTCCAGGGCACGCCCGATGGGGCGTGCCTCGTTCTGTGTCCTGTGAGTGAAATTTCCCGTTTCGTTCTGGACAGCAGCCGAAGCCGCAAATCAGTTGTAGTTCTCGTGGTTACATACGTTGTCTTTCCGAACGGACGGAATTCAACCAGAAGGGGGAAATCTCGGCAAGACCGTGTTTTGCGATTGTGGCTGGCCTTCTGCGCTGGATTAGCCCCATGGCTGTGGCACTGAATTCGCTTTTGCGATTCACTCCGCGTGTTGCGCAGCAGCTACACCTTCGCCGCGCGGCTGCGTGGTATCCCGTGCCTGTGAATATGAAAACAGGCTCAATGCTCCTCCTCCTGTCGGCAACGCTCGCGCTTGCCGAACCGCCCGAAGCCATCCAGCGCATCACGCTCGACGAACGCGTGGTTATCACCGTGCCGGTCGCAACGAACCGGGTCACCACGATCAGCCTGCCCGGACCGATTTCGGCGATTGATGCGGTGGGCGTGACTGCCGACGGCAAGACGCCAGGGCAATTCCAACTGGCGCACACCAAAGGCTCGTCTTTCCTGTCCGTCCGCGCTCTGGCACGGAAGGCGGCGACGAATCTGAACCTCCGTTGGAACAAGCGCACCTACGTCTTCGAGTTGGTGGAGAGCGACACACCCGTGCTGGCGCTGAACCTGGAAGACCGGGCTGCCACCGCCCAGAATGTCCAACCTGCGCCACAGGTCACCCCGACTCGCCTGCTGGCGTTGCTCGACAAAGCCAAGGCGTTCCCGTTGCTGAAGAAACAGCAACCGGACGCCGTGGCCGGCGCGGAGGCCAGGACGTTTGCCGACAAGCCGCTCGTCACGGATTTCAACGACTACGAGATCCGCATCGAGGAGGTGTTATCAGTAAATCTCAAGTACCTGATTGCGGATGTTTATCTCGGCCCTGCGCATTGACGATATGATTGTTGAGCGCTTTTTACGGTTTTCAGCAACTGTTTAGCTGCTGTGCAATCTGCCACGCCTGAGCGACTGGGTGCCAAGAGTGGAGTCGGGTGCAGGTCGCTTGGGGAGCGGCATGGGGCTTGGGACAAAGCCAAAACCTGCACCCGAAAATCTGTGATGTTGCCTAATCGCGTTTCGCTTCTTTGACGGGAGTGTAAAGAATCACTGTGTGTTCCTGACCTTTGTGCGTGAGCGTTCCTTCCCAACGCAGCAAAGGCGGAATGATTTTCTGAAACTTCTCCGGCGCATCCTCGAAATACACAAGTTCGATCAAGGTCAACGTCAGTTCTGCTGCTTTGTCTTTTCGCAATTCGTCACTGGATGCCGGCCAGCGAGCGCAAAAAACGTCCTTGCCAGTGGCCAACACTTTTAACTGTTCGGAAACAGGGGCGACGTGAATGGCAGACAGCGGTTCTGTAGCGCGGGCGATAAGCTCGAACTTGTAAATCATCCCGTGGAAGCCGTATTCCACGGCGAAACCGCCGTACAAGCGTCCGTTGGTTACAGGAAACCCATCAATCGCCCGGCGCAACATGACGCCGCGTACTTTGACGCGCGGCTCCAGCCGGACGGGGCCTCCTTCGATTTTGGTGAAAAGGTAGTCCAACCTGTTCTTGAGCGGATGCCGCGCAAAGTCGGATTCGTTCAAGCCAAAGACGTTCGCGAATTCAAGTGCTCGGCGGAGAGTTTCCTCCTCACTCGGGCCGGTTAACGTTTTGTTTCCCTTGTCGTCCATGGCTTCCAGCCGCTCGTAATGCATCCAGCCTTGAGCAGGAATCACAGCCAATGTGTGGTTCTGCTCCAAGCTGCCGTAGTAACGAACGCCCGGAGTGCCGAAGACGCCTTCGGTAGCACCTTTGAACGTGCTGTTCGTGTCGATGCCGGTCAGCTTGAACACCTGTTGCATCGTGTTCTCGGAAAACTTGCGAGGAATGACCTTGTGAACGCTGACACGCGCCGGAAGCGCATTGCTGGCAATGGCATCGCTCTTCAGTTTGGGACTGTAACCAATCGGCTCCCCCAATGTTCGCAGCGCTTGGCGAACGGCTTGGTCGTAAGATGCGCCGCAGCATGTGGCGGCGGCGCAACACAGAAGAATCGCGATCAATCGTATCATCGACACAGAGACAATCACGGTGAATAAACGACTGGATCGTCGTACTCGAGGTTTTCGTAACTCCGACCGATGAGGCTGAAGTTGGCTTCAAACGGATGAAGCCGGTCTTGGATCGTGTAAGCGCCGCCTTCCTGTCGAGCATCCCAATAGAGATAACTCATCCGAATCGTGTCGATGGCGAGCGACTTGGCGACTTCCGCATGTGAGCGACGGCCAGCTTCCACCCATGCCGGAGCCATTCTCATGGGGGTTCCGTTCAGGATGCCCTGCATTCCTTTGGCCCAAAGGCGGCCCATTTCATCATACATGTAGATGGTGGAGCCTGTGGCAAGATACAGATTCAGGGAAGGATTGAGCGGCCAGATGAAATGGTCTTTGGCTCCGCCAAACCACCGCGATCGGGTCAGGACGTTGCAGCCGTAGTACGCCATCCACTTGAGGTATTGGCTGCCAAATCGCATCTCCCCGTCTGGAATCCACGTGTAACCTCCCGGATTCGACGTTTGGTACAAGGGATATGCTGCCAGCGGGCCAAAGATCCCTTGTGGCCATCCCGGCGGATTGTACTCAAGGGTGTGTCCTACCAACATGCCTATGTTGGCTCGGGAGTTGAACCAACTATTGCTCGTGATGATGTTACCATTGCTATATCCCGTGCCGACGACGTTCGTCTTTTTCACCTGGTCGTCGGTGAGAAGGAAACTTCGCTTCCACGAAGGAAACCCGGTTTGTTTGTGGCCCTTTTCCATTTGTTCCACGAATAACTTGGCGATCACATTGGCCTTGTTTAGCGGCCCGTAAGACCAAGGGGCAGAATTCGTCTTCGGATGGTGCCCTTGAGACATGACGCCGATCCCGCCAACCCAGGACATTTGTGTGCGTCCTCTTTCACGTCGGGGATTGCGAGTGCTTTGAGAGTTCGCGGCGAATGCCGAGAGAATCTCGCCGCTTTCATCCGCCGCGGTCTGCATCGCCGATTGATTCGATTCAGTCTGCGCAGCTTTGAGTTCTTGACGCTTCAAATTGAGTTGTCCCGCTGCTTCATACGCGCTGGCAACGATGTTGTTGGACATTTGCAGATATTCCGCAACCTGGGCGTCCCAATCCGCTGGCTTTATCTCAGGTTCAATGAGGGGAGGAATGGGCGGAATGATCGGGGTGAACGGTTCATCCGCCGCCGCTGCTTCATCCGGCTTCGGTTGCATGAACCACGGCACACGCGATGTGACGGCAAAGGTCGCACGTTGAGAGGCGGCGTCGCCCTGTGGCACTCTGATGCTCCGAATCGCATCAGCAGGCCCTGTGGCTCGTGTTTGATTGATGGCAGCGATCTGCGCCGAGCGCTCTGCCGTGTCTTGTATCAGCACGGGACTGTTCTTGAGGCGCGCACTTGCGTATCTCGTGGTCATTGCGTTCTCGTCAGACATGCTGCTGGATTGCATGGCAAAGGAGCCGCCCTGTTTGGTGGCCGTCAGAATGTAGTCGTAAAACCCAGGCGGCAAAGGATTGCCGAAGAAATCCGTGCCATCCCATTCGATATATATCGAAGTTCCAGATCCGGCGAATCCGTCCACGGGAACATCGTTGGCATCGACAATATCGACGGTCCAATCACACGCCTCAGTCAATGCAGCATAAACAACCTGGAATTCAGGAAAAAACGGGTCGTACGGGTCAAAGAACGGATTCACGACGGTGAAGTCGTGAATGAGATTGTCAAAGTTCAACGTCAACGGTGCGCTTGAACCCACATGCGCTTGTGACGTTTCCGGTGCGCCGGTCGTCCCGATTTCACCGAGTAATTCGGCAGTGACGTGAATCACGTGCGGCCCGTTGAACCACTCCGTCGTGTTGATGGAGAACTGCCAAGTATCAACGCCGAATTCGTCGTCAACCGGCTGGCCGTCCACAAACAAGCGAATCAATCCTACCGCATTTGTTGTGTTCACAGCGACCTCGATGGGCACGTCGCCGGACACCGTCGTGTTCGTGGGCTGAAGAATGGAAACGGATACCAGCCCGGACGCTTGATCCACTTTGCGCACTCGGTAGTACCGATCGTCTGTATCTATCGGATGGTAAATGCGGGGAAGGTGGGCGGCGTTGCCGTAGTCGAGCCACGTGGTTTGCGCCCCTTGCGAAACAATCCGGTCGTCGCGGACGATAAATTGAAGTTCTTCTGTGAGAGCGCCGATGGATTCCACGGAATAAACCGCGCCGGTTTCGCTTTGCCATTTCAACTGGATGGAGCCGTCCTGAAAACGGGTTGGGGTCAGAAGAAGGAGATTAGTGCTGCTGAAGCTGGACGAAGTTCCCAAGAGGCTGAAAGCAGCGACGAGCCACCTGGTTGTCAGGTTCATTTTTTTCATTGTTGCCTTTAGAGCTGCACACAAGATGCGAATGCAGCGAAGGAAGGACTGATGTCGTGACTGGAATCCCGTTATGTTGTTTGCGGTTCGACTGGGTATGAAGTCGTGGGTCGCAAATAGAGGCCGGTTACAGTCCCGCCCGCAACCCTTGTGTCAAAATCCACCGCCGATAGCAAGGTCTATTTTATATGATCTAAGATGTGATAGCTATTTCGACCGCTGTTGCCGCTTTTCGGATTTCGGCGGTCGTCCCCTGCGAAGTCGAACGAAGGTTTTCTTCAGATTCGTTTGGGGGATTTTCGGGCCAAGTAGTTCGTAAACTTCGATACCGTAAGTGTCGGCGACACGGATCAGGGTTGAAAAGCGGACTTCCTGCTTTCGTCCGGCCTCCAAGGCCTGGTAGTGCTTGTAGCTCATACCCGCCAATTCGGCGAAAGCCTCTTGCGAGAGGCCATGTTTCGCGCGTAATTGTTTCAAGCGCGTTAAGAGCTGGTTGAGAGCGGCTTTTGCCACTCCATTAGGATTTGTTTTTTCATAATTCTCGCCACTTTGCTTGCGGTAGTGATTACGGAGTGCATTTCTGGAAACTCTATCAGTTCAGTTACATGCAGGTGCGCAAAAAGCAAATTCTTATCAGTAATTGGTTGAGCATCACCTCTGGATCGATTTCCAACGGTGCGGCCAGTTTTACCGACACAAACGTGCTGCAACTGCGATTCTATCGCGCACGAACTCCATGACAGTGGAATCACCCGCGCAGCGCTGAGTACATCCAGGTGCGCAAAAAGCAAATTCACCCGCGCAGCGCTGAGTACATGCAGGTGCGCAAAAAGCAAATTCTTATCAGTTTGACAGGCCGTTCCCTGGACCTATGCTTGGGTTAACGCGCTTTTGTTATCGTTATGAAGTCAACCCTGCGCTGTTTCGGCCTCGCGGCTGTGGTGGCCTTCCTCACCATCCCGCTGCCAGCCCAAACGACCACGGTGGTCGAATGATTTGAACAATTCACGGAAAGCTGGGTGCCCGGCGCGCTCGTCATTTCGCCAACGGGGGCGGATGTCGAGCTCTGGACCCAATGGGGCGGCCGGGCTGCAAACGGGCAGGTCACCGTCAGCGTTTATTCCGCCACGAGCCCGGGAGATCCGCGCGTGACCGAGGGCACTAATTCGATCGCCGTCACCTTTCTGGCGGAGGGCTTCGGCAACGATCTGGGCATCCGGCTCGATGACGTGGCCACGCAGGCCATCCAGAATGCCGCAAGCTCCAACCAGCTTGCCCGCTACATCCTGCGTTACGATGTCATCTTCGAGCACGCCGACCAATACATCTACTTCAATCAACACGCGCTCCTCGGTCACGATTGGAATTATCTTAATCTCGGCGGGGCCGTGATGACCACCAACAACGGCGTGGTCTATGGCGTGGCGAGTTTCTCCTCGCCGCTGGACCTGGCCACCCTCGCCCTGCCGCCGTCGGGCCCGCTGGCGTGGTGGGGCGGAAGCTGGATTATCACGGACCAATTCGACACCCGCCAGCCGGTATTCACCAACTGCACCATCTACCTTGATAACATTCGCATCGTGGATACTTACGCCCCCGGCGCCACCCCCGTGGTTTACCCGCTCCAGTCCTTCGAGAATCCCGCCAATCCATTGGGCGGGGCCACCAACCTTTACCCCACGGTCTCGACGTTCTTTGGCAACCCCACCACCGCCCGCGCGACGCTGTCTCGATTTGTCACCAACGGTTTGTATAATCCGGCATCCAACGGGGTTCCCGGCATCTATACCACCAACGGCGGGCCGGCGGCTGGCGATTTTGCCGTCACCGATGGCACGCACGCCCTCCAGGTCAGCAACAGTTTCCCCGGCAATATCAATTTCCAGTTCGATTTTGCCATCCCCTTCGCCGGCACCAAACTGGCGGAAGTCCTGGCCGGGAACCCGTCCCCGGCGCAGTTGGCCCGCTACACCCTTCGCTGGGACACGACGATGGCCGCGGTTTATTCCGCAGGCAACGACGGGGATTACATGAACATGGTCTTTAGCACCGGCTCAACATATCTGCCGGTCGCTCAGGGACGCCGCCAAAGTCTTGGTCAGACCGGCCTCCAGCGCGTGACGTACTCCGTCACCCTTGACCAAATCACCGCCTGGGGCGGATGCCCGACCGGGGGCGACCCCGCCCTTATCTTCGCGTTCAATGGCGCGCCTGAAGGCATCCCCTACCTCTACTATTACGACAATTTTGTGCTCATTGACACGGCGCCCCAGGCAGAGCCGCCCCGCATCACGGCCACGCACTACAATCCCGCAACCCGCCAGTTCAGCCTGACGTGGAACTCGACTCCCGGGAAAACATACACCGTGCTGGCGTCGCCCACGCTCAACCCGCCGAACTTTGCGCCTTTGGTTTCAGGCATCCCCTCCGGCGGGGCTCAAACCTCCACCACCGTCACCATGCCAGCCACCCCCGCCGGCTACCTCCGCCTCCTCCAGCAATGAGGCCGGTGCTTGGGGTTCAACGTTCGAGCCTTGGCCTGCGTTGGGCCCGGGGCCGTTCGGCGTTTTGGCGACTGCGTTTGGGGCCGTGGAGGTCCGCCTTCTGGCTGCTGCTTTTGCTGCCCGCGTTCGTCCATGCGGCGTCGAAGCCGGTGCTGGTCCATTACATGCCTTGGTATGTCGCCAAGCCTTACAGCGCCGTTTGGGGCTGGCATTGGACGATGAACCATTACAACCCGGATGCGCTGAACCCTGACGGCACCCGTCCGATCGCTTCCTGGTACTATCCCCTTATCGGCCCCTATGATTCCGCCGATCCGGTCGTTCTCGAATACCATGTTCTCTTGATGCGGCTTGGCGGCGTGGATGGGGTGATCGCCGACTGGTACGGGATGGACAACTACCTCGATTATGGAACGATCAACCAGCGCACCCTGGCGCTGCGGACCTGGACCGAAAAGGCCGGCCTCATGTTTTGCCTGTGTTACGAGGACCGGACCATCCAACAGGAAGTCACTGGCGGCTTCATTACGGCCGCCAATGCGCTCGCTCACGCGCAGCGCACGCTGCTTTACGCCCAGACGAACTATTTTCAAACCCCAAATTATCTTCGCTGGAACAATCAACCGGTGCTCCTCAACTTCGGCCCGCAGTATTTCAAGAACAGCGCCGATTGGCAGACCCTTTTCTCCGCCCTGGAACCGGCCTTCCGGCCGGCTTTTTTCGCCCTGGACAACCGCCTCGCCGCCGGGGCAGGGGCGTTTAACTGGCCGCCCATGTGGCTCAGCCAGGCCAACGGCGGCGTTCTATCGGTGACGCAGCTTCTCACCTACCTGGCCGGCTTTGAACAAAAGGCCTCGGTTGAGAGCTGGCCGGCCTTTGTGTCGAGCGCTTTTCCGCGCTTTCACGACATTTATCAGCAGGCGGGGGTCGGGTCCTCCTACGGCTTTCTGGACGACCGCAACGGCGACACGTTCCGCCTGACCCTCGGCCGGGCTTTTACCAACACAGCCGCCTTGGTGCAGGTGGTGACGTGGAACGACTTTGGCGAAGGCACGATCGTCGAGCCCACGCGGGAATACGGCTACCGCGACCTTGGGATGCTGCAGGACTTCCGCCGCCAGTACCTTGACCCTGCTTTTTCCCGGACGACCAATGACCTTGCGCTGCCCTGGCGGGTGTACCAGTCGCGCCGGGCGCATGCGGGCAATGCGGTTGTTGCCGCCGAACTGGACGCCATTTTTGACAACCTGGTGTCGGGGGACCTGGCCCTGGCTGCGGCCCGGCTGACGGCGCTTGAGAGTTCGCGCCCGCTCATCCATTCCGTTGCTCTCAACGGACAGTCGCTGCGTTTCTCGGCCGGGGGATACCTTGCGGCGTCCGGACTGGAGATCCAAACCTCAACCACCGCCGCCCCCGACTCGTGGCAAACCGCCGCCACCCTGCCGGTTGGCACGGCGCCGGTCCTGTTCACCACCAACCTTTCGGCCGGAACTCCCGCCCTGTTCTTCCGGCTGAGGAACCGCTAACGCTGCCGTGATGACGCCGGGCCCCAGGCTTTCATTTTGTGCTCGAATTTTTCCGCGTTTTGTGCCGTCATTCCTCTCATGAAACAATCTGAACATGCCCGCCGCATCACCCGCCGCCATTTTCTTGCCGCCAGCACACTGGCTGTCGCGGCTCCGACCCTCATCCCCGCCTCCGCTTTGGGCCGTGGCGGCCAGCCCCCGCCCTCCGAGCGCATCACCATGGGTGTGCTGGGATGGGGAATGATGGGGCCCGGCAATACCGACGCCTTCCTCGGGCAGAAAGACTGCCAGATTCTGGCCGCGTGCGATGTGGATCAAAAGCACCTTGAGGCGGCGGTCAATCGCATCAACAAGCATTACCAGAACCAGGACTGCAAGGCGTACAAGGATTACCGGGAACTGATGGCCCGAAAGGACCTGGATACGGTCATGCTCGCTCTGCCTGACAACTGGCACGCTCTCACCGCGGTCGAGGCCGCCCGGCAGAAGAAGGACATTTACGGCGAAAAACCCCTCGCCCGCACCATTGCCGAACAGCAGGCCATCGTGAAAGCCGTGCAGGCCAACCAGCGAATCTGGCAGACCGGCTCCTGGCAAAGGTCCCAGGCCCCCTTCCGCAAAGCCGCGGAAATCGTCCGCAACGGCTTGATCGGCAAGGTCAAGCGGGTCGAAGTCGGCCTGCCCGCCGGCCATCATGATTTCGCCGGGACGAAGAACTTCATGACGCCTTCGGACCCGCCACCCGAGCTGGACTACGACTTCTGGATCGGGCCCTCCCAAATGGAGCCTTACATCAAAGGGCGTGTCCACATGAACTGGCGCTGGAACTACAACATCGGCGGCGGCCAGCTCCTGGACTGGATCGGCCATCACTGCGACATTGCCCACTGGGGGTTGGACGCTGATAACTCAGGGCCGTCTGAAGTCGAAGGGACCGGGGAGTTTCCTCCCAAGGACGCCGTTTGGAACACCTGCACCAAATACCGGATCACCTGCAAGTATCCAAACGATGTGGAGCTGGTGATTGCAGGCGGCCACCCGGACATTCGCGGCGGCACCAAATGGATCGGCACCGACGGCTGGGTGTGGGTGGACCGAGGGGGTTTTGACGCCTCCAACACGGACTGGTTTGCCCAAATTCCGCCCGAGAAATACCAGGTCAAGCTCTATCGGTCCGACAGCCACCACCGCAATTTCCTGGACTGCGTCAAGTCGCGCAAACCGACCATCACACCGGTTGAGACGGCTCATCACTCGGCCATTCCGGGACATCTCGGTCTGATCGCCATGCTGGTCGGCCGCAAAATCAAGTGGGATGTTGCGACCGAAACCATTATCGGCGACACCGAGGCGTCCAAACTGCTGACCCGGCCCTATCGGGCGCCGTGGAAGCTCCCGGCCTAGCCAGGGAACCCTTGGCTTGGGACTGACGCGTGCCGGCCGAAAAACCACCGGCTTCAGGCCGGGCTGGCCTTTCTGCTGCGTGCGGTTCGAAGTCCGATACGGGTCGCGGCCCGGTGCCGACCGCGAGCGGCCTTGACGCTTAGGGCGCCTTGACAGGGTGCCCCTGTCGGTGCTTTGGGTTCCGCCGGGCCGCAAGCCTTGGGCTGATTCCGGAAAACACTGTTTGAGGTGCCCATTAGGCTTGCGCATTACGGGCTTTTGAGACTAGAATGTAATGTAGTTAGTTTAACCACTGTTACTGGAATGATGAATCGCAAGAGCCGCCCTCTGCCTTGCCAAACTCGGATGTGTGCTGTGAAAGAATCCTCCTTCCAAGGCGTTGTGCCCCGGCAGCGCGCCTTTACCTTGATTGAGTTGCTGGTCGTTATTGCAATCATAGCGATTCTGGCCGCGATGCTGCTGCCCGCGCTGGCCAATGCGAAACGCAAGGCCCAGCAGACCGGTTGTCTGAACAATCTCAGGCAAACCGGCATGGCCTTGCACATGTGGGTGGACGACAACAACGGCTGGCTTCCTCCCGGCGAGGGGTCCTCCTTTGGGCTCTGGCACGGGCAGCAAACCAGCTATAACCAGAACAGCCGGTCCGAACTCGTTTATTACCTGGCCACTTACATGGGGTACAAGGCGCCGGACAACGTCACCCGCCTGGCGCCCGCCATGTTCTGCCCCGGCTACCAACGTTACAACGAGAACCGCGCCAGCACCACGATGTCGAATGTGATCGTTTATGTCCGCACGGTTCCCCGGCAAGCCGGTCTCACCAACGCCGACGGCAGCGTCGTGTTCGACCCTTTCGGATATCCCACCTACCAAGGCAACCCCCCGCTGCCGCCCCACCGTCTGAGCGAAATCGCGGGCGTCCGTCCCTTCACTGATGTGTTCTTCATGATGGACGCGGACCAAATCGCCTTTCCGACGGCGGGTTGGGTGGA
>ERZ795052.6324-NODE-6324-length-10955-cov-8.222844_pt1 | contig 10955 bp, 8 predicted proteins | sample MGYA00375136_ERZ795052 | MGnify/ENA primary metagenome ERZ795052 (study PRJEB30181, sample SAMN05720156) | activated sludge metagenome | isolation source: Anaerobic digester | place: Japan | collected 2015-05-26 ... | reverse complement strand
CCTTCAAAAGAGGAAGTGTAATGGGGGGGATATTCATGCGTGCTGTCATATTGTAAACAAATTCTCTAAAAAATGGCCAGGTATTAATGTGCAAGTTGGCCTTTTTAAACTCCTCAAAAAATTCTGGTGAGAAACAGCTGGCGGGAGAATAATTCAAGCAAAAGGCACATTCTATCTTACCAGCCGCTTTAACTTCAGCAGTCTTCAACATCATCTCCACACAATAGCGGTGAATTACATCAACTGTATCATTGTCCTTAACTGCCATAGACGGCTCGTCAATAATATTGATCAAGTGTTCTGCTTCCTTTCCTTGAAAAAAGGCGTCTCTATCTATTTCGCCTGAAGAGCTCTTGAGGTACATAGCATTCAGCTTAATTTTCCCTATGATTTCTGCATATTTTTCTTTGGTCATAGGCTTCCTTTTATTCACTGTTTTCTCCTAACAGAGAGATTTTTCACTGACATATTTATTTTCATAAATAGTCTCTTGTGGTATAGAGTCAACACTTTGAGTATTTATCCGATATGAAGGCTTTTGCCATTCATTAAACACTTGTAACATTGTCTAGGACATTGTTTCGACTTAATTTTCATACTTAAGAGACGCTAAGCCGCGTTCAATCAGGTGATTCAAGAGCTGGTTGAGGCTGATATCCTGTTCTTTAGCCAGTTTAGATAATTCTTCGTGAAGATAAAATGGAATTCTAAGCAATATTCGCCCGCTGTACCGTTCTTCCTCTTTTTCAGGCTCAGGAATTTCCACCCCATCCCGCAGATACATTTCAAAGAGGTCTCGTTTTACAACTTCAAGGTGGGCCAGAGCCTCTTCAACGGTGTCGCCATAGCCACGGAAAGCTTCCCTCCCAAGCTGAGGAATTCTGGCTTCATAGCCACCGCCATCCTCCTCAGCAAGAGGCATGATTTCTACCTTATATCTCAGATTCATAAAATAGTTTAGATCCTTTTTTTCAGTTTTCTGTTTCATTATCTTTTTCACTTTTTTCCTCCATTAGCTCACAGATTTCTATGGCTTCAATAATCTTCTCTACATAACAACGCTTAACAGTTTGTCCGCTTTTAACTGGATATGCTTTCAGCTTCTTCTATCCTAAGCTCTGGAATCTTTTCGCCGCGTACCCGCTTCTCTTTAAGCTGCTGGATACGCTTTTTTACACTCATGTTATTGCCCTAAGATGATATCACGGGTAATATCATCTTTGTCAAGTATTTTTTATAATTTCAAAATATGTCGGATAGGACTGTGTCTAAAATTCACCACTCTTTATCTCAAAAGACGGCGGTGGACTAAGTAATTTCTCATTTTAAGCAGAGAGAAACTTAAGCCAGCCTATCTGATTTGATAGAATAAATCTTATTAAAAGAGCCAATCTTCAGGAATTGGCAGACAATTCACAATCAAAGCCCCGAGACAAAGCTAAAGTCGCCTACCCCGCGTCTATCGACAGAAAAGGCCAGGGCTGAGCCGGACCAGATTAACAAACCAGACTGATAAAATTTGAATGAAGGCAAGGGGATTGGGTTATAATAGGCGCGAAATTAAAAATTGAGGGCAATGAGCAACTCTAGATAGATAATGGAACAAACCATAAATAAAAAAACAAACTCAAAGGAGACAATAATGAATTACTCAGCCAGCCCATCCTGGCTTTCCTCCAGGCCTTCGTCCCGTTCGAACCTGAGCCTCAGGCAAACCGGATCGAAAGCCCCGAGCTTTTTCTCTAAAGCCTTAAGGTCTGTGGCTATATCAACAATATCAGCAGTCATTACCCTTATTTTATTCCTGACCGCCCCACTCCTCGCCCAGACTGCGCCATCCACCGCACCACCCAAGGGCGCCATCGCTCCCTATGATCTCCGTGTTGAGTACCTCACCAATCCTCTCGGCGTTGATGTAGCCAAACCGCGCTTTTTCTGGAAAAACAGGCACAGCGAGCGCGGCCAATCTCAAACCGCCTTTGAATTAATTGTCTCCTCATCGCCTTCTGCCGACACTGGTGATATGTGGGAGTCGGGTAAAATCAGTAGCGACTCTTCGATTCAGATTGTCTATGGTGGAAAGCCCCTGGCCAGCAACCGCACTTACTATTGGAAAGTCCGCATCTACGACTCTGAGGATAAAGCCAGTCCCTGGAGTGAGGTGGCCCGCTTCGATACCGGGCTTCTGGCGCCGTCTGACTGGAAGGGACAATGGATAGGAAGCGACGGGCTTCTGCGCCGGGAGTTCATTTTACCAGAAGAGCCGCGCCGCGCCCGGGCTTATATCGCCGGCCTGGGTTATTACGAACTGCGCTTAAACGGCCGCAAGGTTGGAAATCATGTGCTTGACCCGGGCTGGACTAACTACAAGAAAAGAGTTCTCTATGCGACCTACGACGTAACCCGCCTTCTCCGAAAGGGCAAAAATGCTATTGGTGTCATGCTCGGCCAGGGCTGGTATAAATCACGGGCCCTGATGTTTGAACTTTATGTTGAGGACGCCAGCGGCAACGTGACCGAAATTCATTCTGACTCCTCCTGGCAAACCGCTCGCGGGCCAATTGTCGAAGACAGCATCTACCACGGTGAAACCTACGATGCCCGTCTCGAACAGCCGGGCTGGGATAGGCCTGATTTTGCCGCGCCGGCTGCCGCCACACCCGCTGGCTGGCATCCCGCCTCCCTCGTCGAGGGACCAGGCGGCGTTCTGTCGTCTCAGATGATGCCAGCCATCCAGGTGATTGAGACCATTGTGCCTCTTACCATGACCAATCCGGCTCCCGGCGTTTATGTCTTTGACCTCGGTCAGAACATCAGCGGCTGGGCCCAACTCAGAGTCAATGGCCCGGCCGGGACCGATATTCGCCTGCGCTTCTCTGAGCTTCTCTACGACAACGGCCTCATCAATCAGGAAAACCTGCGCTCGGCCCGAGCCGAAGATCATTACATTCTGCGAGGCGACGGTGCAACCGAAGTCTGGGAGCCACGCTTTACCTACCACGGCTTCCGCTACATCGAAGTGACCGGCTTCCCCGGAACACCCAGGCTCGACTCCATTCGAGGCCGCGTCGTGCACACAGCTGTTTCTCCCGCTGGCAATTTTTCCGCTTCAACTCAAATCCTCAACGACATTCAGCATCTCATTCTCTGGGGCCAGAAAACCAATCTCCACAGCATTCCCACCGACTGCTGCCAGCGCGACGAGCGGATGGGCTGGATGGGCGACGCTCAGGTCACAGCCGAAGAAGCCATGATGAACTTTGATATGGCCGCTTTTTATACCAATTTCCTGCGCACCATCCGCGACGAACAGGCGGCGGATGGCTCCATCACCGATACCGTGCCTCATGTCTGGGGCCAGCGTCCGGCTGATCCGGCCTGGGGCACAGCTTACCCGCTCATCGCCTGGTATATGTATCAAAATTACGGCGACCGCCGCCTCATCGAAGATTATTACGACTCGCTCAAAAAATACGTTGAATTTCTGCGGGGCAAAGCCGAAAACGGCCTCCTCAAATACAGCTACTATGGCGACTGGGTGGCAATTGACAAATGTCCAGGGAGCCTGGTCTCAACCTTCTATTATTATTACGACACTAAAATCCTAGCCGACATGGCACGCCTCATCAACAAGACAGCCGACGCCCAGGCCTATGATAAACTGGCCGGCGAAATTAAGACTGCCTTTAACCGCGAGTTTTTTGACCCGAAGACCAGGCACTACGGCCCGACCCAGACAGCCAACGCGCTCCCCCTCTTTATCGGCCTGGCCACCGACAAAGAACGCGGCCCCGCCTGGAGCGAACTCTTTAATGACCTGGTCTATGAACATAATTCCCACCTTACGACCGGTATTATCGGCACAAAATATATCCTTGATGTCCTGACTTCAACCGGCAACTCCGACCTGGCCTATGACATCCTGACCAAAACCGATTTCCCGAGCTATGGCTATATGCTTAAAAATGGAGCCACCACTCTCTGGGAAATATGGCAGCAGCGCGAGGGGCCATCCATGAATTCTCACAATCACCCCATGTTTGGCAGCATCGGCGCCTGGTTCTACCGGGCCCTGGCTGGCATCAACATCGCTCCCGACTCTGAGGCTTATAAAAAGCTCGTCATCAAACCGCAGATGGTAAGAGACCTGACCCACGCCTCTGGCTCACTCAGCACCATTAATGGCGAAGTCAGCTGTGCCTGGTCAAAGGGCGACCGCCACGTTAAGCTCGAAGCGGTTATTCCGGTTGGAAGCGAAGCTCTGATTTATATACCGGTTTTTAAGCTCCGAAATCTCCAGTTGACCGAAGGCGGGACGGTGGTTTTTGCCGACAGCCAGCTTAAGACTTCTCTTCCCGGCATCAAAAGTATCGAGGCCAAAGGAGGAAATCTGATTATCCGGGTTGGCTCCGGCCGCTACACTTTTAAGCTGACTGGAGAATAAATTTATCAGGCTTTTCTGGAAACATAGGCGGTGGCGGCGACAAAATAAACCACAGAAATCAGTAGAAACCACAGCTTAAGAGCCGGGGTTGAGATTTTCCCGGAAAAATTCAATCCGGCCAGAACCAGGCAGGTCAGAAGTGCCGCTATTGAGATTATCTGGAGAAGCCTTTTCTTCATTTATTTTTCCTTTTTACTAACCTTGTTATTTTTTTGCCTCAGCCAATTAAATTCATCCTTTCTTTTGAGTCCGTCCCTCTCAACCTCCATCGTCCAGCCTCCACTTTTTCCCCATAAACATTCACCTACACTCAGGGATTCCCTTTTGGCTTTTGTTTTTCTACTTCTCTCTTCTTTGATCATTTCTATTCTATATTTTTAAGCTTTCGCTCCGGCCAGACTTTCTGACGCCCTGGCTTTGTTTCTAAGCGGGAGATTCAACAGTACATAAAACGCGAGGGCAAAGATGTAACCTGGCAGCCAGCGAAAATAAAGATGAACCGGCAGAGCAAAAGCAAAAGCTAAGCTTCCGCCCCAGACCAGCAGCACCTTCCAGTTAAAGGCCTTTTTCCTCTCTTCAGCCTGGTAGCGTGGAATTCCCAGCCTGGGAAAAATCCAATGTTCAGTAAACACGATGGCTCCAACCGGCATGAGCACCAGCCCGTAAATCGCCACATAATCCAGGAGTTTCATAAAAAATAGTGGAAAACAGGACAGAATCGAGGTGACCGCGCCGGCCAGCAAGGTGATCTTCCAGCGCGGCCAGCCGGTTATGGTCTGTAGAGCCAGTCCTGCCCGGTAAAGTGTTGGATTGGCTGTTGTCCAGCCTGAAAGCACAACAGCTAAAACTCCAGCCAGACCCAAAGCCTCAAACGCCATCTTACCAGGATGCATTTCCCGCCCGATAGCCGCCACCATGACCCCAGAGCAGATCCAGGCTAAAAAGTGGCCGGAATAGGCGCCAAAAGCTGAATATAAACCATAGGTCCACTTTTTGGCATAACGGAAAATAGCCATATCCGACAGGCCAATATTCATAGCCAGGTTGCAGAACCAGGCAAAAAAGACCACATGCCAGAAACTCAGCCTTTCCTGACCGGCCACCGCTATTCCATTCCAGATTTTGGTCGTGGCCACTTCCCAGAAGTTTCCAAAATCTGGTTTGACCCCGAGTTTCGGCAGGCTAACCAGAGCTCCAGCAATAAACACCAGAAAAATCCAGGGTGAAGCTACCTCAGCAAATCGGCTCAGTTTTTCAAAACCCAGAATGGCCAGCAGGGTAAACAGTGCCCCAAGAACGAGGCAAATAACGACCCACAGGACACTGTTCGGGAAAATATCATTTAAGCCTGGGACCTTCATTTTGAAAGCCAACCCGACGGCCGTGGCCGAAACCGAAATCATCGCCCCGGCTAAGATGCAATAGAGAAAAGCATTGGCCACATTATAGATTAAAGTGACACCGGGCCCGGCGATTTTTCTCAGATACCAGTAAAGTGTCAAACGGGTATCAACAGCAATCGGGGCGCAGATGAAGGTCCAGCTTAAGACGGCCAGAAGATTGCCGAGAAGCAGACCTAAAATTAAATCAGAGGCGGTAACACCATGGAGGACAAAAAATGCTCCGATGACAAACTCGGTAGCAGCCACGTGCTCCCCGGCAAAAACACTCGCAAAGAGAACACCAGGTTTGAGATTTCCTTCGGTGACCGGCTCCCGATCGAATTCATAGAGTTTATCCATCCGTGAGGCAACTTCTGACAGTCTGAAGGCCATAATCCCGTCTCCTTGGACACAGGCAATTTAGAAAAATCGTAGCACGTCCCGTTTTTCTTATCAATAAAAATTGAAAATGGCGGGCGTTTTCAATTCTGCACATATAGCAGGTTTGGCAGCCGCCAGAATAAAATACCTTTTTAATTCAGAGCCAAAACATTATAAAATAGCAGTATGTTTGATTAAAATCATTCTCAGGAGAGAGGGATGAAAGAGACAAACCCCAGCCTTGGTCAGGAAAATTCCAGACGGCGCTTTTTTAAGCTGCTGGGTGGGGGCTTTATAACTGCCTCCAGCTGGCCGCTGGTCCGTCAGGCGTATGGTCAGGTGGCCAATGGCCAGGAGAAAGAACAAGCCCCACCTATCCCGAAAGCAACTGGTGCGGTTGATCCGGCCGATAGCAAATTCTGGTCCTTTGTAAGGGAGCAGTTCCCGATTACCAAAAACAATAACATCATCTACATGAACAACGGTACAATGGGTCCATCGCCTTATTACATTCAATGGATGTTTTTTACCAAAGAGCAGGAAGTAAATTTTAACGGCACCTATGGCGGACATGATATCGCCCGGGCTAAAGTGGCCGAGTTTATTAACTGCGATGAAAAAGAAGTCGCCCTGACCCATAACGTGACGGAAGGCATAAATATCATTGCTCAGGGACTGAAACTCAAAAGAGGCGACGAGGTCATTATCACCAATCATGAGCACGCCGGCAATGCCATCCCCTGGTACACCCGAGCCAAAAGAGACCGGGTGGTGATCAAAGTTGCCCCACTTGGCCGGGACGCAGCCGAGACTTTGAACAATATTGAACGAACCATCACCAAAAAGACCAGAATTATCGCCGTACCCCATATGACCTGCACTAACGGCCAGATTTTGCCAGCCAAAGAAATTGTTGAGCTGGCTCACCGGAAAAGAATTCTGGTCATGCTCGATGGAGCCCATCCGCCCGGCATGTTCAAGGTAGATGTACGGGAGCTCGGCTGTGATTTCTATGCGACCTGTGGTCATAAGTTTTTGCTGGGGCCAAAAGGAACGGGCTTTCTTTATGTCAAAGAGGAACTATTTGACCGGGTTGAGCCAATTATGACCGGTGGCGGCTCAGATTCCGGCTGGGATTATAAAAAAGGCCTCCACGGCTGGAACAGCACCGCTCACCGCTACGACTATGGGACGCAGAGCTTAGCTCTCTATTACGGTCTCATGGCCTGTTTTGATTTTGTCAATGGTATCGGCGTAGATAATATCACCTCGAGGGATAAAGCTCTGGCCAGCAAATTCCTGCAAGGATTGCAGGAGATTCCTCAGGTCGAGATTCTAACACCTCTTGAGGAGAAATCGCGCTGTGCCCTGACTGGTTTCCGGCTGAAAAATATGCCCTATGATAAATTTCAGGACTGGCTCATGGAAAAATTTAAAATTAGAATTAGAGGCGTGGGAGAAGGTGGATTAAATTCGCTGCGGGTCACAACTCATATTTATAATACCTTCGAAGAAGTTGAACTCCTGCTCAATGCCATTCGAGAAGCTGCCAGAGTGTAATTTCAATCTTGAATTGAGGCTGAATGGACATCAGTCGAGGCTATTACGTTGAAACTTTTTAAGCCAGCTTACCGTTTCATCTGATTTAGAGATCAGATATTAATTGACAGGGCTGTCTGGTTTGAGTATTTTTTAAAAACATGACTTGAGTCTAAAATTAGCACCTACGAACAGATAAAAAATATAAAAGTGAGACAGTAAAGTTAGATATGAGGATGCCGAGGAAATTTATTATACCTGCTTTATTTCTGTCACTGGCCTTTTTTCTGCCGGTAGAAAGCTGGGGCCAGGTGCCATCGTCTGACCAGCTCATTAAAAACCAGTTAACTGATGATGATGTCCGGGCAAATTGGCTCGAAGAATTTAATCTGACTCTTAATTCTTTTTACCTCAGAAGCAAATCTCTTTCCAGCCAGAATGAATTTTATCTGAGCTTTAAACTGAGTCCTTTTTCTACCCTACCTGGCTTTGCTATAACCGATCCAGTTAAGTTTGAGAGTCTGGCCGCGCCTTCCCCTAACCGGCCCAGGGCAACTATCGAATTGCTAACTCTGATGACTATTTCGGGCGTTGATTACTGGCATAAATATGGCCAGTTTCTGGAAGACTGGCAATATCGACCTGTCTGGCGTGATCAGAAGAAAAGATTCTTTTCTTTACAGGCCCACCGCTTTGACCATAATAACTTCAGGCTGAACTGGCGCCATTCACTGGCCGGGATGATTTATTACGAATTGGCCAGAAGCAACAATCTCCCCTGGTGGAACTCTATGCTGTACTCACTGGGTGGTTCTCTTTACTGGGAATATATCGTTGAATGGCGCGAAGTTATCTCCATCAGTGACAACATCATGACCGGTTTCGGAGGCTATATTCTGGGCGAATCCTGGTTTCAACTTGGTCGCTACTTTTTCAATTCGCCCAGAAAAGTCAGCTATTACCTGAGCTGGTTAAATCCATTAAACAGAATTAATGGCTGGCTGGAAGGAAGAGATAAGCCTCTTTCTCCCCATTTTTATCCATTTAACTATCAAGCCCAGGATGTCTTTTTATTCCTTGGCTACAGAAATTCACCGACCTCGACCAGCGGCAGGAATGTCGGCAATATGTTTTTTCAATTTGGTTCTGAACTTTTCATCGAGCCCGTTTACGGCTTGCCAGGAAAGGTGAACGAAACTTTTACCAGTCCCATTTACAGCAGCCTGGACTATTCCCTGACCTACCATGGATGGAAACGCGAGGAATTGGAGCTCCGAGCCAGAGTTATTCCCTTGGGAAAATTTATTCAAAAGATCGATGAAGACAAGAACGGTTACAGTTTAATTTACGGTCTGGGTTCAGCTTTTCACACTTATCTCAAGAGACCGGTTACCGACTATGACGCCGGCAAGGTTAAAATTACTGACACCGCCGGTTTTCACTTTGAAGAACCAAGAAATTTCCGGGATAAAATGGGCTCAGTTCATCTGCTGGGCCCGGTGGTAGACGGCACATATTATAAAAGCGACTGGTCTTTCCGTTTTAGCGGTGAAGCTTATTTTAGTTTTGGCATGATTAACGCCCTGGCCCTCAATAAATATTCCCTTGACCACGATGTTCAGGGCATGAAGACAACTGTCACCTGCTATGGTTATTATTATGCTCTGGGGCCGGCTCTGACTGCCATGGCCGAAATTGATCATTCCGCTTTTCGCCTTCGTGGTTTCGCCAGTTATATTTATTACCGTTCAATTCAGGGTCTGACCGAACTCCAATACGAGGTGACCGATGACTCAGTCATTAAGGATTCCAGATGGCAAACCGGAATTCAGTTCCAGTGGCGTCTGCCGATTGATAATCTGTCACTTTTCAGTTCAATAGAATGGGTACGAAGATGGGGAATCGTTCATGAGGTAACTGACCGAACGTTAGAAAAGCGCTATTATCTAGGTCTTAAATACAATCTTTGATAAAAACTTACATTAAAAGGCTCAAATCAGGCCTTGCCTGGCCTTTTTGTCCTTTTATATTATTAAAATAGTCAGGTTGTTATCTTAACATGAAAGTTAAAACATGTTAAAATGTGCTGTAACTTAGGGAAATGTCATGGCTCAAAAGAATAAACCGGCTAAAAATTTGATATTCTGGGTGGCCTCGCTCGTTTTGCTGGTTATCCTCTGGAGCATCTTTCCTGCCGGCCCAAAGATTAAAGAATATACTTTTACCGAGTTTCTCGAACAGGTAGAAAAGAAAGAGGTTCAGGAAGTTACCATTCAAGACACCCAGGCTCAAGGAAAGCTGAAGGATGGCACGGCTTTTAAGACCACTCTGCCGCCTATTTATGCTGACCTGATCAAGGAATTGCGGGAAAATCAAGTCAACATTGTGGTCAAGGATAATTCCAGAAATAGCTGGCTGGCTATTCTTCTCAACTGGTTTCCCATTTTGCTGCTTATCTTTTTTTGGTTTTTCTTCATGCGCCAGATGCAGTCGGGCGGCAATAAAGCCATGGCCTTTGGCAAAAGCCGGGCTAAACTTATTTCGCCAACGCAGAAAAGAGTTACTTTCAAGGACGTAGCTGGCGTAGAGGAAGCCAAGCAGGAGCTTCAGGAAATAATCGAATTTCTAAAAGATCCGCGCAAGTTTCAGCGGCTCGGGGGACGGATCCCCAAAGGAGTTCTACTGGTTGGAGCTCCCGGAACAGGCAAGACTTTGCTGGCCAGAGCCGTGGCCGGTGAAGCTAATGTGCCTTTTTTTTCGATCAGTGGTTCTGATTTTGTCGAGATGTTTGTTGGGGTTGGGGCCTCCAGAGTCAGAGATCTCTTTGATCAGGCTAAAAAGCATGCGCCCTGCCTGATTTTTATAGATGAAATTGATGCCGTTGGTCGGCAGCGAGGAACTGGCCTGGGTGGTGGTCATGACGAGCGCGAGCAGACCCTCAACCAGCTTTTGGTGGAGATGGACGGCTTTGACTCTAATGAGGGAATTATTGTTATAGCCGCTACCAACCGGCCGGATATTCTGGATACAGCCTTGCTGCGACCTGGTCGTTTCGACCGCCGGATTGTCGTGCCGATGCCTGATGTTAAGGGACGAGAAGAAATTTTAGGTGTCCACGCCAGACGAGTGCCACTTTGCGAAGATGTCAACCTCAAGGTCATCGCCCGTTCAACCCCTGGTTTTTCCGGGGCAGACCTGGCCAATCTGAT
>ERZ795052.6320-NODE-6320-length-10958-cov-4.348803_pt1 | contig 10958 bp, 7 predicted proteins | sample MGYA00375136_ERZ795052 | MGnify/ENA primary metagenome ERZ795052 (study PRJEB30181, sample SAMN05720156) | activated sludge metagenome | isolation source: Anaerobic digester | place: Japan | collected 2015-05-26 ... | reverse complement strand
TGTAACGCCGATGAAGGAGACCCCGGCGCTTTTATGGACCGGTCGGTACTCGAAGGCGACCCTCATGCCGTACTCGAGGCTATGGCTATATGCGGATACTGCATAGGCTCATCCAACGGACTGATTTATATCCGTGCAGAATACCCTCTGGCAGTCCAGCGTCTCAAGATTGCCATCACCCAGGCAAGGGAATACGGCCTCCTGGGTAAAAATATTATAGGTACGGGCTTCGACTTCGATATCGAAATCCGTTACGGAGCCGGAGCTTTCGTATGCGGAGAGGAGACAGCTCTTATTCATTCAATGGAAGGTCTCAGGGGCGAACCGACAGTGAAACCACCCTACCCTGCCCAGTCGGGCTTCAGGGGCAAACCCACAAACGTGAACAACGTGGAGACATTTGCCTGCGTTTCGCCTATCATTCTTAAGGGCGCCGATTGGTTCAGCAGCATCGGGACACAGAAATCGAAAGGTACAAAGGTGTTCGCCCTGGCCGGCAAAGTAAATAATGTCGGCCTTATCGAAGTTCCCATGGGTACAACTCTCAGGGAAGTCATCTTTGAAATAGGAGGCGGACTGCCAAAAGATAAGAAATTCAAGGCGGTGCAGACCGGAGGCCCCTCGGGCGGCTGCCTCACCGAAAAACACCTCGACACGCCGATCGACTTCGACAACCTCGTGGCCGCCGGTTCAATGATGGGATCGGGGGGTATGATTGTCATGGACGAAGACGACTGTATGGTTGCCGTGGCAAAGTATTACCTCGACTTCACCGTTGAAGAATCATGCGGTAAATGCGCTCCATGCCGTATCGGAAACAAAAGACTCCACGAGCTTCTTGAACATATTAGCAAAGGCCACGGAACAAGGGCTGACCTCGACAGGCTCAGAAACATGAGCGTTGTGATAAAGGATACTTCGCTGTGCGGACTCGGGCAAAGCTCTCCCAACCCTGTTCTTTCAACTCTCGATAACTTCATGGACGAATATATCGCACATGTCGATGCAAAAAAATGCCCCGCAGGAAAGTGCCGCGACCTTATGCAGTATTTAATAGTGAAAGAGAACTGCGTTGGCTGTACAGCCTGTGCAAGGGTTTGCCCCGTAAATGCCATTTCCGGCGAAAGGAAAGAACCACACCTGATAAACCAGTCGGTCTGCATCAAGTGCGGCGCATGTTATGAGAAATGCAAGTTCGACGCAATTATTATCCAGTAACAATCAATATTACCCGATGGAAACAGTAAAACTTACAATAGATAACAAAACGGTTGAAGTCCCGAAAGGCACCACGGTCAGCAAAGCAGCCAGAATGCTCGGGATAGATATTCCTTTGCTCTGTCATATGGAACTTCATGACCTCGGCATTGAAAACAAACCGGCCGGCTGCAGGATATGCGTAGTGGAAGTGGAAGGAAGGCGTAACCTTGCACCATCATGCGTTACAACCTGCGAAGAAGGTATGGTGGTAAAGACTCATACCACAAGAGTGTTAAATGCGAGACGGACAGTTATGGAATTTATCCTTTCCGACCACCCCAAGGATTGTCTTATCTGCCCCAAATCAGGCCATTGCGAGCTGCAGGATATGGCAAAAAGACTTGGCATCAGGGAGATACCGGGCCAGGAGATTGCCGCCATGTCAACTTACAGGAAAGACACGTCACCCTCAATTATAAGAGACCTCGATAAATGCATCATGTGCCGCCGCTGCGAGATGATGTGCAACGAGGTCCAGACCGTCGGGGCTCTATCGGCAATCAACAGGGGATTCATGTCGGCCGTGGCACCCGCCTTTGAGCAGAACCTGGAATACTCACCATGCACCTACTGCGGACAATGCGTTGCCGTATGCCCCACCGGCGCACTTACTGAAGTGAATCATACTCCCGACGTGCTGAGGGCGCTTGCCGACCCCTCAAAAACCGTTGTTGTTCAGACTGCCCCGGCCGTAAGGGCAGCACTGGGTGAGGAGTTCGGACTTGAACCCGGCACTCTTGTAACGGGGAAAATGGTTGCCGCACTCAGGGCTCTTGGTTTTGATTACGTGTTCGATACTGACTTTGCCGCTGACCTCACAATAATGGAGGAAGGCACAGAACTGCTCGACAGGCTTAAAAGGCACCTCAGCGGCGATAAAACTGCCCGGCTCCCGATTCTGACTTCATGCTGCCCGGGCTGGGTGAACTTCTTCGAGTATTATTACCCCGATCTGAAAGATGTGCCGTCTACGGCCAAATCGCCACAGCAAATGTTCGGAGCTGTAGCCAAATCGTACTTTGCCGGGAAAAAAGGCATAAACAGGAAAGATATGGTTGTGGTTTCCGTAATGCCCTGCCTTGCCAAGAAATATGAATGCCAGCGCGGGGAGTTTTCGGTCGACGGAAACCCCGATGTCGATTACTCAATCTCCACCAGAGAGCTTGCCGCTTTTATTAAACAGGCAAACATTGACTTTAACAACCTTCCGGAGGAAGAGTTCGACAACCCTCTCGGAGAGTCTACCGGAGCCGGCGTTATTTTCGGTACCACCGGAGGCGTTATTGAGGCTGCAGTAAGAACAGCCTATGAACTTTACACCGGCAAGAAACTTGAAAGACTTGATTTTACAGAACTCCGCGGTTTTGAAGGAGTGAGAAGCGCCACAGTCGACTTTGACGGACTGAAGCTTAATATAGGCATTGCTCACGGGCTGGGTAATGCACGGAAACTTCTCGACGACGTGAAATCGGGCAAATCGCAGTTCCATGCCATCGAGATTATGGCTTGCCCCGGTGGCTGCATCGGCGGAGGCGGTCAGCCATTACATCACGGCAAATCGGAGATTCTCAAGGCCAGGGCCGCCGCAATTTACCGCGAGGATAAAAACAAACCTCTCAGGAAATCGCATGAAAATCCTTTCATCATTGAACTTTACAAAGAGTACCTGGGAGAACCAAACAGTGAGAAGGCTCACCACCTGCTTCATACTCACTATTTCGAAAGAAAAAAGAAAATCTTTGTAAAACCGTAAAGTGATAATCAAAATTCAAGATTATGTCAAGCATTAAAATAGAACTCAGGCAGGAAGACATTTCGAAGATAAGGGAAATATGTGCTTCTTTCAATAACGATGAGCAGGAACTCATTAATGTACTTCATAAGTGCCAGGAACATTTCGGTTACCTGCCCGCCGAGGTTCAGGAGGTGATTTCTGATTGCATGGGTGTACCCACTGCCAAAATATACGGTGTGGTCACATTCTACTCTTTCTTCACTATGACTCCCAAAGGTAAACATCCCGTAAGCATCTGCATGGGCACTGCCTGTTATGTAAGGGGCGCCGAAAAGGTACTTGAGGAATTCAAGAAAGAACTTGGCATACAGGTTGGTCAGACCACAAAAGACGGAAAATTCTCGCTTTCGAGCCTAAGGTGTGTGGGAGCCTGCGGACTTGCACCCGTGGTACTCGTCGGAGAGAAGACTTACGGCAGGGTGGCACCCGACGATGTAAGAAACATACTGAAAGAATACAAGGATAAATAAGAGAAAAGGATAATACGGCATTTTTCCGGTTATTTCCTTTCAGACCTATTTTTAAAGAAGTAGCTCTTCTGCCGGCGTTTTCCGTCAATTGTTCTCTCGACAAAAACTTTTTTACCGGTGTACGGATCGTACCCCGTGTAGTAAATTACGGTTGAAAGCGTCATCGGGGTGGGTGTGAAATCCTGCACCTGTTCGGGATTTAATCCGAGATGTTGCATAGTTTGTGCCAGGTCAGCCATATCTTTTTCGGTGCAGCCGGGGTGTGAGGAAATAAAATACGGAACAAGCTGGTAGTTAAGGGAGTTTTCGGCAATCAGATTATCAAACTCCTTTTTGAGTTTCATAAAGAGGCTGAAGGGAACCTTGCGCATCAGGTTAACAACGTGATCTGCAGTGTGTTCAGGAGCCACCTTGAGCCTTCCCGACACATGGTTAAGCACCAGTTCGGCTAAATACTCCCTCTCCTCCTCTCCTGCCTTCGGATTCCACTCCCTGAAAAGAAGATCATATCTTATCCCGCTGCCGATAAAAGCCTTTTTGATATCTTTTCTTGCATTTACCCTCCGGTAGAGCTGAGTGAGTTCCCTGTGGGATGTATTAAGGTTGCTGCATACCGATGGCCATATACATGAGGGGCGCGAACATTTATCACAGATTTCCCGGTTTTTCCCCTTCATCCCGTACATGTTGGCGGATGGCCCTCCAAGGTCGGAAAGATAACCCCTGAAATCAGGCAATGAGGTTATCCTGTCAATCTCCTTCATCACCGATTCTTCCGACCGCGAAGAAACAAACTTCCCCTGGTGGGATGCTATGGCGCAGAAACTGCAACCCCCGAAGCATCCTCTGTGAATATTGACGGAGAATTTAATCATTTCCCAGGCCGGTATTGGCCCCTTCTTCGAATACCGCGGGTGGGGCATATATGTGAAAGGCAGATCATAGATTCTATCCAGTTCGGGTGTAGTCAACGGAGGAAAGGGAGGATTTACAATGACATTGTATCCGCCCGAGGGCTCTATGAGACGGGCGGCATTAACCTTGTTCGATTCCTTTTCGAAGGCGACGAAATTTTCGGAGAACTCCTTCCTGCCGGCAAGGCACGCTTCGAAGGAATGCATATACCTGTCTGTCCAGTTTTTGTTTACAGGGAGCTCCTGGTCGCGGCTTTGCCTGATAACTGTCTGTGGAACTGTTCTTAGTGAACCAAACGGTACCCCTTTTTTCAGGAGGCGGCATATCTCACGTACAGGCTGTTCTCCCATTCCGTACACAAGCATGTCGGCTCCGGATGAAACCAGAACCGAGGGCTGCAGCATATCCTTCCAGTAGTCGTAGTGTGTCAGCCGGCGCATAGAAGCCTCGATGCCTCCGATAACCACCGGAACGGAGGGATAGAGCTTCTTAAGAATGTTTGTATAAACAATTGTGGGATAATCCGGTCTGAATCCAGCCTTTCCCCCTGGCGTATATGCATCATCGGAACGCAGGCGGCGGAATGCCGTATAATGGTTTACCATAGAGTCCATATTCCCCGCCGTAACTCCGAAAAAGAGGCGCGGAGGGCCCAGCTTCTTAAAATCCCGCAGGTCGTCGCGCCAGTTTGGCTGGGGTACAATGGCAACATTAAGTCCTTCCGACTCTATCACCCTGCCTATCACAGCAGGGCCGAAGGAGGGATGGTCGATGTATGCATCACCGCTGAAAATAATCACATCAGGCTGATCCCATCCGGCTTCCTCAACTTCCCTGGCAGAGGCAGGCAGCCATATTCTCTTTTCAAAACCTGATCTCAATTTCCGGCTAATTTTCCGTAAAGATCATAAAAACATCTCCATTAACAAGCAAATATGATTATGACAATCTCTTTTCCGGCCCGATTGTTGCAATTGTTTAATGTGAAAATTTCTGGACCGAACGGAATTTTTTCAGAAAAAAGAGGAAAACACCAATGGATACAAGGCAGATAAACGAACAGCATAAATCCGTGTGCAGGCTGGTTGCGGAAAAAAGAATCCGGCAAAGTCTTGATATTCTTGAGAATATGATATCCATGGCCATGTCGGGCCAGTTCCGCGACGAGTATGAGAACCTTAACCTGACCTACAGGAATATTGTCAAATACACCATTGAAGGGGTTAGGGATCCGGAAAGGGAGAGAATATACAACAATCTGAGGAGATCTATTCTTAATCTTGCCGACCGTGTCAAACAGGACATATTGTCATACTATTCCGGATGGTACACATACTGGCTCCGGCAGCAGATTGAAAAGGAGCACAGGCTGAGCGGGAAGAGCTTTCCGGAGAGTGTGAACGATCTTATTTTCAGGCAGGATCTTGACGACTGGCTTAAGGCATCAGCCCCCGCCGACCCTGAATCTGATTACCTGAAGAAACACAAAAGCATCATAAACAGCATTTTCAATCATCTCTGGCTGACCGACACTTACGGAGAGGCCGAGGAGAACCTTTGCGTCAGCATAAGGGATTCAGGCAGATTTCAGTGGCATGAGGCCTGTATTTTTGTCAGTGCCGTTACACTGAGTCTTTTCCGGTTCTGGCAACCCGAGAAGGTCCTCATCCTTGCCGATTTTTACAACAAGGGTGATGACCAGGTAAAGGGAAGGGCGCTGGCAGGAATAGTACTCGGACTGCATTATTACAACAACAGGCTTGAATTGTACCCTGAAATAACCGAAAAGATTAAGAAGATGAGCCGGAAGACAGCATTCAGGGAACATTGCCGGATACTTGTTCTTCAGGCGGTAAGATCGAGGGAAACGGAGGCACTGAGCAGGAGGCTTAACGAAGAGATACTTCCGAAAGTGGCAAGTCTGAAACCAAGGCTCGACGAGAAGCTCGACCTTGATAACATACTGCCCCTCGGAAAGGATGATGACAGGAATCCCGACTGGTCGAGGATATTTGAAGGGCAGGATGAGATCTTCAAGACCATGGAGGAGCTTACAAATCTCCAGATGGAAGGAGCCGATGTTTATATGTCAGCATTTGCAAACCTAAAGCATTTTGATTTTTTCCGCGATCTGCACAACTGGTTTGTACCCTTTTATCCCGACCATGAAGCTGTAGACGTGATCTATAACGATGAAGTTCTCGGCCCCGGCATCAACGAACTCGCTGAAGCCCTTTATAAAACTCCGTTTATCTGCAACTCCGACAAGTATTCCCTGCTGCTTAATCTTAAGAATCTTCCGTCTGCACAAAAATCGATGATGCTGAAAGTCTTCCGGATGGAGCTCGAAGGCCTCGGCCAGATGGGTTCTGAGGATGCAGGCACTGATCCTTACAAAACCTTCAGGATAAACGTCACCCAGTACCTGCAGGATATGTACCGGTTCTTTAAGCTTTCGCCATATAAAAAAGACTTTGAAGATGTCTTCACCGGAAGGCTCGACATATACAATTCCTTTTTCTTCCGGCTGGCATGCCCCGGCTCAGAATCCGAACTAAGCCTTGCCGATTATCTTTTCAGCAAGGATTATTTCGATGATGCTCTTGAAATATACCTGCGGCAGCTTGAACAAAAACCCGACGATTCACTTTTGTATGAGAAGGCGGGCTACTGTTACCAGCAGGCAGGTTTATACGATGAAGCTCTTGGATTCTACAGGAAGGCCGACCTGATAAGTTCAAAGGTATGGACTATCAAAAAAATAGGTTATTGCCTCAGAAAGCTGGGCAGGTACAGTGAATCGCTTGAGTATTACCGGCAGGCGGCCGAGATGGAGCCGGATAATATTCATACCGAAATAATGATAGCTCACTGCTGTCTCGATCTCAAAGATTACGACAGGGCTCTTAAACATTATTTCAGGGTTGAATATAACGAACCCGGCAACCTGAAAGTACTCAGGCCCATAGCGTGGTGTTATTTTGCCCTGGGTAAAATAGAGGATGCAGAAAAGTATCTTGAGCGCATCCCGGCCGACAAGCTTACGGGGTATGATTATATCAACAAAGGTCACCTTGCCTTGTGCAGGGGCCAGAAACAGGAAGCAGCAGGCTATTACAGGCAGGCTGTTGCAACTCACAATATAGGGATGCAGGAACTTGTTAAGATATTTAACGAGGACAGAGAGATACTTACATCAAACGGAGCTGATGCCGGCGATTTTCCGATACTGCTTGATTATCTGTTTTATATTGCCGGCTGAACGGCAGTGTCAGGTTTTGTGCGCGGAGGCATTCTTCTGTCAAAATCAGGAGGATGGGACATATCACGCCTCGGGCCCTGCCATGGCCCGTCCGGTCGCTGGCCCGGCCCCTGTCTGAATCTTGATGAATCACCCTGCAGTCTCCAGCTGCGCTTTATCATTTCCAGCCTTCGCTGTTCGGCTTCCTTGAGCCTTTCGATTTGTTCCTTTGTAAGGTTGGGTTCAATTTCCTTCCACAATTCCTTCATAAGTGAATCTGTCTTACGCCTGAAATCGCTCTGAATGGATGTGTTTAACTTTGCATATTTGGAAAGGATCTGAGTAATGGTTTTTTCCTGCTGATCATCAGGTTGAAGCATTCTGAAGAAACCCTCCCTGAACCTCTCTTCAGAAAATAAAATCATTACCGGTTTAAGCCTGGCATAGCGTATCTGTGCCGAAACGAGCATGCCAAGGACAAACCCGATTATCAATGTAGCTATTATAAGTATAATTGCCCGGATCTTCATCTGTTTCAGTTTTCTGTCAATACCGAGATAATGCTTTCATTGTTCGCATCCGTGAGCCCGAGGAACGAATCGAAGGAGATTGTTCCCTGGGAAATATAAATTGAAATGAGCAGGAAGATGATTGCGGCAATCCCGGTAAGGGCAATCCTGTAGAATACATTACTGAAAGACCTCAGGAATTCAGACTCCCTGTTAATGACAATGGCTGTTTTATTAATGGATGCCAGCACACGGTCGGTAAAACCTTCGCTGAATGAATAATCTGCTCCTGCCTCCCGCAGCTTAAGCAGAAGACCCTCGTCAGGTTCATCGCCTTCCATCAACCTGATAATAATGTCTTTTACTTCATTGGTTTTCATATCTTCGAGCTTTCAATATTTTCTTTAACTGTTCCTGTCCCCTTGCCAGTCTTGAGAGCACCGTACCGACCGGGAGTTTAAGAATTTCAGCAGTTTCCTTTGTGGAATAACCCTGCAGCATCCTCATTGCCACAACGATTCTGAATTTCGGTTCGAGACTCATCAGTGCCTTGTTTACAACTTCACGTGCATCTCTTTTTCCCTCGTTATCAGAATCATCGGCAACGTTGTATTCAATTACCTCGTCATCATCTGTCCTGGAGAACATGGAAAAGAATCTCTTTCTTCTTTTGATCTCGTTCAGGGTAAGATTTACGGCTATCCTTTGTATATAGGTTGATAATTTTGCCTCTCCCCTGAAGCCGGACAATGAATTATAGAGGTTTATGAATACCTCCTGCCCCAGATCCTCTGCAAAGACCGTATCCCCGAGCATGCCTTTAACAGTTCTTGCCACCATCTGTCTGTACCTGTTAACTATCTCACCGAAGGCATTGCTGTCACCTTCAATGGCAGCTTTTACCAGTTCGGAATCGTCAGCTTCCTTATATTTATTTGCATGCTTCTGCATATTAGACAACCGGGGTTACGTTTATATTCCGGCTTTGTTAATTTTTATTAACAATATTTATCATCGTCCGGTTTTATGGTAACAGGCAAGACTATCATTTTTAAGGTTCCATGTCCTCTATCAGTACAATATCCATCGAACCGGTGTATTTTATCAGGTAAAGGTGATTATTCTCAAACCCGTTGTCCTTACTTTTCCTTCCGAAATAAAACTTTGTCTGAAGGAGTTCGGGATTGTGCATTTCGGGGTGTTTTACAAAATCTTTTCCATGAATTGAAAGGCCGCTGAGGAAATAATACATAATGTCATAACCCATCCATGCGTAGCTGTTTTCGCCGGGTTCGGTAAGAAATTTATTCCTGAACTTTCTGATGAATGCCTTCACGTCCGGTTTTCCATAGTCAATCCAGTAATACGAGTAAAGTTCAATGCCAAGATCAAAATATAGTTTCGGGTCCAGATTAACGAGTTCTCTTACTGCCGGAAGGCCGATAAGTTTTATTCTGTATTTTCTCATCAGGGTATGCAACGACATAATTATTTCGCTCAGTACGGGATGTTCTTCTGAAGCTATAATGATGACATTCTCGTGGCGTGGCGAAAGGGAATGCTCAAGCCTGTTTATTGAATCGGCCGGCAGCGATGACCTGCTGATAAAGAGGAGTTCCCTGAACCGCAGCGTGTCGCCCCCGTTTTCCGAATCCAGTTCCTTCAGCAGTCTGTTTCTGAACCGGTTGGTTGCCTCATCCTCGCCTGAAGAGTCTGTTTTGATAAAAACAAAATTTGAATTTCTGTGCTCCCCCGCCCTCCTGATTATCGCATCCTGTGCGACATCAACGGAAGGGATTGTAAGAAAAAGGTTCGGGTTGTCGGCCAGTGGCTGATTGCTTATTAGGGTAACAGGTGATACTACAGGTATACCGTAACGGCCGGCATATTGGGCAATACCTAAAAGATTTCTTGAGTAAACAGGACCAATTATAAGGTCCATATCCCTTAGTTTTCCTGATTCAATGAGAATTTCAGGTGTCTCTTCTTCGCTTTGTGTATCAAACGCAAAAATATTTATATCAAGTCCCATTGATCGCAGAGTATCAGCTGCCAGCAGAATTCCCTCGTATAATTCGACAAACTGAATTGTCTGAGGGTACAGCCACTCGTCGGGTCTGACAACTGTTTTATAAACAGGCTTGCCTTTTATAACCTGGGAGGAATCTATTTCCATTCTGACCGAGTTCGCCGGAGTATTAAAAGGCAGCAATACTGCCACATTGAATCTTCCTTTCAGGTTTTTCACCGGGGTAATTCCCTCGGGAATTTCAATTACCGGTTTTTCGGGAATAGTGATGGTGTCGGTTACCGCTATTGCTTCTTCCTTAATCTCATTTACGCGGGTAACAGGTATTCTTAGAATGTCGTTAACGTGCGGGAATATTATTCCCTTGTTTTCCCTTCTGATATCCCTGACCGAAATACCGTATTTTTCGGCTATTGACGCAAGTGTTTCACCTTTCACAACCCTGTGTTCGAGAAAACCCTTCTTCTCCTGGGGCTGAATCTCCTCTGTGGTTTGTTTAACAGTACGCCTTGGAATGGCTATTTCATAATTTACCGGAAGTTTGTTGATTTCAACGCCGGGGTTGCTTTCAGTAATCTCCTGAACGGAAACACCGTAATTTCGGGCAAGTGAATATACCGTTTCTCCGGGTTTCAGCCTGTGATAAAAAAACTTTGATTCATCTCTCTGCTTTTCCGGTGTCTGGTTCTTTTTATCCTGCTCCTGGCCGGCAGCAGGGGTTTCCACTACAGGTATCCTC
>ERZ795052.6319-NODE-6319-length-10958-cov-5.157204_pt1 | contig 10958 bp, 6 predicted proteins | sample MGYA00375136_ERZ795052 | MGnify/ENA primary metagenome ERZ795052 (study PRJEB30181, sample SAMN05720156) | activated sludge metagenome | isolation source: Anaerobic digester | place: Japan | collected 2015-05-26 ... | reverse complement strand
GTTGCTTGTAAGTGCGCCCTGTCCGACGCCGGGAGGCCCGTTGTTCCCTTATTTCGCGGTTCAGTTCACGAGGCACGTGACATTTCCATGCGGTTTTCGACGTTGGGCCGTTCCTACTCAGTCAAACTCAACCTCAATGAAGTAGTTCCATGAAGACACCTTCAACTCACCTGAAACCTGTTTTAACGCTCGGGTGTGTCCTGGCGCTGGGCGGCTTGGCGCGTGCGGACTTCGACCCGATACCCTTGACGCCGGAGAGCTTTACGGCGGACGTGATCGTCGAGAAGACCGCTCCCAAACCCTTCCCGGCTTACGTGACCGCCACCATGGATGGTGGCACTAACAATAACGCCTGGGTTTGGTACGAACGAGGGTTTGATGGCACCCGTCCGACGACCGGCCTGCCTGCGGCGGGCTCGACCTTTACCGCCTACGGCGACCCGAACCACTCCTTCAAAATGCCGGACAGTTACAGTGCAAACAACGCGCTCTGTGTCTATTCAGCGCTGACGCCCGGCACGTTGACGTTGACGACGCCCACGGCGCTGGCCGCGATTTCGGTGCTGAATTCAGGCGGCGGCGGCGCCAGCACCATCAACTATACGGTTTATCACCAAGGGGGCGGAACCGAATCGGGAACCATTGACATTCTCGATTGGTTCAACACCAGCGCCAGCACGGTTGCCCATATCGCCGCCGGCCGGGTGAACGTGGATAACGGCCAACTGGGGAATACCTACAGCGCCAGCCCGCGCTTGTTCTACAGTGACATTGTCCTCACCGACATGGTGAACCCCGTCACGAAAATTGAATTCAGCTCCACCAGCGGCAACAAGACCGCCATTTTCGGCCTGAGCGGGTCTCTGGACGGCATGAATTACACTCCCTTGGCGGTCACCGGCTTCAACCGGGACATGGTCATCGAAGCGGGTGTGACCCCGACGGGCTTCCTGTTCACCAAATCCACAGTGACGATGGACAGCGGCAGCACCAACAACACGGGGAACACCTTCTATGAGCAAGGTTTCAACACCGGTGCTCCCACGACCGGCCTGCCCCCGGCGGGCACCAGCATCTCGGGCGGCTCTCCCCTGCACACCTTCACGCTGGCGCCCGACTACACCACCAATAACGTGTTGTATGTGGGCAACTATGAGTTCCTCAACGGGGATGTGCCGGGCGAGAATACCCTGACGCTGGTCAGCCCGGCTTCCTACACCGCGTTGTCCTTCCTGAACGCGGCGGGCAACGGTCCCGTGGCCATCAACGTGGCCGTTACGCACCAGGACAACTCGGTGACTTATTACAGTTTCAACTCTTTGGATTGGTTCAACGGCGCCAATCCGTTCTACACGCTTAATGGCCGCTTTGATCCGAGCACCCTCGGGCTTAACGATGTCAACAGCGGCAATCCGAGGCTCTACACTAATGATATTGCGCTGACCAGCTCCAGCCCCGTGACCAGCATTCAATTCACATACGTCAGCGGTGGCCGCGCCGCCATCCTGGCCGTCGCCGGCCAGACCACCCCTGACGGCGCTTTCACGCCCGTGGCCGTGACCGGCTACAACGCCGACGCCATCGTTGAAGCGGCGGGGACGCCACGGTTCCCCAGCGCGCTGTTGACGGCCACGACCGTGTCCATGGACGGTGGCACCAACAACACCGGAAATACCTGGATGGAAAAGGGTTACTATGCCGCTATGCCGGACTCCGGTTTGCCCGCCCCCGGTACCATCATCAGCAGCCTCACCCAGCCGGACCACCACTACCAGATGCCGGCCAGTTACAGCGCCAACAATTGCGTGTTTGTGGATTCCGTCCACGCCGAAGCGAACCTGACACCGGCCACGCCGGCAACCTACTCCGCTTTGTCGTTCTTGAGCGCGACCGCGAACAATAACGTAACCAACGAGGTCGTCATGCAGTATGCGGATGGCACGCAGGAAACCAATACGTTCGTTTCCCGCGACTGGTTTAACAATACCCCCTTCGCCTACACCGCCTTGGGCCGGGTGAATCTGAACACCCGCACCATCAACAACGACCCGGGTCGCACGACCACACCCAATCCGCGCCTTTACGAGGCCCAATTTGCGCTCGGCAACACCGCCAGTCCGCTGACCAACATCGTGTTGCGATTCCTGGGCGCGATCAATCCCACCACCGGCCGCATGGTGGTCCTGGCCGTCAGCGGCACGGCCGGCGCCGTCCCGCCCATCATCAGCACCATCTCGCCGCAGAACATTCCGACCACCATTGAGGGCTCGAACATCACCTTTACGGCTACGGTCACGGGCGGCACCGAGCCCATCGCGTACCGCTGGCAGGTGGGCACCAATGGCGTGTGGGTGGACCTTAACGATGGTGGGCCGTTCTCCGGCACCGCCACCACCACCCTGACCATCACCAGCATCGGCTGGACCAACGCGGGTGATTACCGCATGGTCGCCACCAACCTCGCCGGTTTCGGGGTCAGCCCCACCGCCACCATCGGGCGTGTCCTGTCCGGTCTGGCCGACATCACGCTGCCGGGTGATCCCATTATCGCCTACCAGCCCAATGGCGGCAGCTCTCCGGCCAACGAAGCCGTCGAGCACGCCATTGACAACCTGACCTCGAAATACTTGAACTTTGGCACCGGCTCCGCGCCGTTCACCGGCCCCGCCGGCTTCATCGTCAAACCGCTGCGCGGCGGCACCATTGTCAGTGCGGTGCGGTTCTACACCGCCAACGACGCTGAGGGTCGGGACCCTGCCAACTACCTCCTGGAAGGCTCGAATGACGATGGCACCACCTGGACCACCATCGCTTCCGGGCCGCTGGCCTTGCCGGCCGGCCGCAACGCGGGCGGACTCGCCTTGGACCCGCTGACTCAGAACTTGCAGGAAGTGCGCATTGCCAACACGGCGGGCTATACGTCCTATCGCGTTAGTTTCTCAGCCGTCAAAGGCAGTGGCGATGCCCTCATGCAGATTGGTGAAGTGGAACTGCTGGGCGTCTTGAACCCCAACGCGGTGCCGACCATTCTGACCGCGCCTGCCAACACGACGGTCAACGAGGGCGCCACGGCCACCTTCTCCGTCACGGCCATCGGGCCCGGCACGCTCAGTTACCAGTGGTATGATGTGACCGCGGGCGACCCGGGCACTCTGCTGGCGGGCAAGACTGCCGCCACCCTCGCCCTGCCGAACGTGACTGCCGCCATGAACGGCAATGCTTATCGCGTCGTGGTCTCCAATCCCTACGGCTCGGTCACCAGCCCGGCCGTCGGAAATCCCGGCGCCCAGCTCACCGTGATCGGTGGCCCGCCGGTCATCGTCACCGACCTGGCCTCCGAAGGCGTGGTCTATGCCGGGCGCACGGCCTTGCTGCCCGTGATCATCAATGGCACCGAACCCTTCACGCTGCAGTGGCAGAAGAACGGCGCCAACCTGACGGACAATGATCGCATCATTGGCTCCCAGAGCAACGTGCTGGCGATTATTAACACGCAAACCGCCGACAACGGCAATTACCAGTTGGCTACCATCCAAAACAGCCAGGGCAGCGCTCAAAGCGCCGTCCAGGCCCTTACCGTCCAGAAGATTCCCGCGTTTACGCTCAACGGCGCGGGCTGGGCGCTCAACGGTGTTCAAGGTAGTACGCCGTTCCCGGCCACCATGTTCAATGGGGTACTGGAACTGTCCGCCAGCCTGGGCAGCACCGCCCGCAGCGCCTGGTACAAATACCCGTTGTACATCGGCGCGTTTAAGGCCTCCTTCGTCTATCAGGACGTCGGCGGCGGCGGCGCGGATGGCGCGGCCTTCGTGTTGCAGAACGATCCGCGCGGGACCACCGCTCTGGGGGGCAGCGGCGGCAGCCTCGGTTACTCCGGCATCACGCCAAGCGTCGCCCTCCAGATTAACATCTACGGGGATACCCCGGGCGTTGCCTTTAACACCAATGGCAATACCGGCGGCTATGTCGCGACTGGTGATGTGAACGTCAGCAGCGGCGATCCGATCAAGTTTGACATCACTTATATCGGCGGCGTGGTTTACCTCACCTTGAGCAACACCATCACCGCCGCAACCTTCTCGACCGAGTTGCCGGTCGGAAGCCTGCCCGAACGAGTGGGCTCCGAGCTTGCCTGGGTCGGCTTCACGGGTGCGGATGGCGGCGTGGTCTCCACCCAGAACATCAGCGAGTTCAGCTTCATCCCGTTGCCGACCATGACCGCTCAGCCGGTTGGCGCAAACGTGGTGTTGGCGTGGCCCGGCACGATCGGGGGTTACAAGATTCAGTCCGCCAACAGCCTCACCGCTCCGGTGTGGGTTGATGCGGGCCTCACCGAGACCCTCGTCGGCGGGCAGTTCCAAGCCACCGTTCCGGCCGGCAGCGGCAGCAAATACTACCGTCTGGTTCTGACGCCGTAACTCATCCGCTCAGCGAACCGGCCCGGCGCGAACCGCAGGGGCCTGCGCCGCCCGGACCGGATTCGCAAAGGTGATCAAACAAGGCCGGGAGGCAGGTGCTTCCCGGCCTTGTTATTGAGAATCAGTGGTGGGATGACCTCGGCCTCCGACGCCGGCGCAATCATCCGTCCGCGGCTACAACGCGATCAAAAGCACCGGCGGAGGGGGTGCATGGGGCGAGAGTCCCGGGCGCTTGAGAGGCTGACGCCCGGCCGCGGCGGCAAGGGGCTCACTCGTTGAGGTGGACAATTTTTGCCGGCGGAAAGCCATTGAACCACGTGGCCGATGCGCTGCTGTATGCGCCAATGTTCTCCGAATAGACCAGGTCTTCGATTTCGAGGTCCGGCAGTTCCTCCGAGAGCGAAATCTTGTCCAGCGCGTCGCAGGTCTGGCCGAAAACCGCGCAAACCTCGGTCCTGCCCTGCTTGAAGGCCTTGAGGTGGTACTGGCAGTGATCGAAGATAATCCCGCTGAACGTGTGATAGACGCTGTCGTCAATGTAGTAGCAAGTCTTGCCGTCCCGGACGGCCTTGCCGATGATGCGGGCCACCGACGTCGCGGCGGTGGCCACCAGAAAGCGTCCGGGTTCGGCGACGATTTGGATGTCTTTCGGAAACAGCCGGTCAATTTCGGCATTGATTTTTCGCGCCAGCAGGCTGAACGGTTTCACGTGCCGGTCGTAGGGGGCGGGGAAGCCCCCGCCGATGTCGAGAATCTTGATTTCGTGTCCCCGCGACTTGGACTCCTTCATGACCGCCGCCGCGATGTCCAGCGCCTGGACGAAGTTCTGAAAGTTGGTGCACTGGCTGCCCACATGAAAGCTTAATCCCTCCACCACCAACCCCAGGTTCAACGCCGCCAGAATCAAATCCACCGCCTCGCCCGGGTCGCAGCCGAATTTCGAGGACAGCTCGACCATCGAGCCGGTGTTGGGGACGCGCAAGCGCAGGACCACGCCGGCGTGGGGGGCATATTGCTTGATTTTTTTCAGCTCCAGCAGGTTGTCGTAGGTGACCAGGGGCTTGTATTGGTCCAGCGCCTGGAGCGTCTCCTTGGGCTTGGTCGGGTTGGCGTAGATGATTTTGTCCCAGATAAAATCCTGCTGCTCCTTGGGCGGCAGATGTTTGATGTTCTCATACACCAGCATGAACTCGGGCAGGGACGCCACGTCGAAACTGGCCCCCGCGCGGTATAGTGTCCGGATGATCGCCGGCTCGGCGTTGGCCTTGACGGCATAGTAGGCTTGCACCTTCGGCAGATGCTTTTTGAAGGCGGCATAGTTGTCGCGGATGAGGTTGTGGTCAATGACCACAACCGGCGTGCCGTGGTCCCGGGCAATGGTTTGGAGCTGTTTTTTGGTCATGTTCTGGCGCTGCCTGAGCAAGCGTTGCGTGCCTTTAAGCTGTTTCGCCTGCCAGCACAAGCCAAAAGCGAGGAACGGGTCCCGGATTTCGGCCTGCCTGCTTTGAGATTGAGTTTTGGGATTGTGTTCCAAGGGAGGGAGGTTGAAGATAATTACGGCTTTGTTTAACGTCGGATTCATGATTTCGTTAGTGTCTCGAGTGCGCCTGCTGCCGGTTCTGGCCGGTGGCGCGTTGCTGCTGGGGGGGTGTCTGCCCACCACCCACAGCCAGCTTGACGAGGAAAAAGAATATCATTTCCTTGCCAAGAAGAGCCGCATCAACGGGATGGACTACCAAGGCGCCATCGAGAGTTTTCAAAAGGCCCTCGAGAACAACCCCCACTCCGCCTCGGCGCATTTCGAGCTGGGCTGGCTTTATGATCAGAAGGAGTCGGACCCCGCCGCGGCCATATACCACTACGAACGCTACCTGAAGCTGCGAAAGAACGCGGAGAATGCGGAAATGGTTCGCACCCGGATACTGGCGTGTAAACAGGAACTGGCCCGGACCGTTTCCCTGGGGCCCGTGACCCAGACCCTTCAGCGCACGCTCGAGCAACTGGCTGAGGAAAACCGGGTCCTTAAGGAAACCTGCGCGTTTTACAGCAACCGCCTGGCTTTGGTTTCGGCCCAGGTTGCCCCGCCGGTCCAAGCGGCAGAGGGCGCGGTCCCTTCTCGCTCGACCACCCCCTCGGGAGTCACCGTTGCGGTCATGACCAATCCGGGGGGCCAGCGCACGCAGTCCGCCGCCGGTCACCAGCCCGCCGGTGCTGCGCCAAGCCAGCCAACTGCTTCATCAGCTTTGCGGAGTCACACCGTTAAATCAGGTGAAACTCTCACCACCATCGCTCGCCGCTATAACGTCAAACTCAGCGCCCTGATGAACGCAAACCCGCGCTTGGACCCGCGACGGATGCAGGTCGGGCAGGTCATCAACATCCCACCCTCGGGCACCTGAGCCTCAGGGGCGGATCACTCCAATTTTTCTTTCCGATAACGTTAATTGCGGCGGTTTCCTACCCTCACTTCCACAGCCGCACCTTCGACTTCAAGCCGTGTTTGAGCTAAATTGACTTGCTATGATGACGAGTTCTGAACTGAGGGTGCCGGAGGTGACGCTGACGGTCCCCAAGGGACGGATTTACAGCGGCGAGGTGGTCTATATTTATTCATACGACGTTGCCTACGACATGACCTGCCAGCCCATTCGGGTGCTTCTCGGCCAGCCGGTTGAGGAATTCACGGTCGGCGCCAACAAACGAAGCCCCCGCCAGGTGTTCTTTTACCGGCCGCAAATGGTCCGCCTCCCGCCGGTTGAGCGGATTGGGCCGCACGGCGCAGTCCAGGTTGAGCGCGTGGTGAAGCTGCTGCCGGTGGGGGCCATCAGCATTACCGTCCGGGTCCCCTTCGCGGTGAATCGGATCGAAGACCTGGTGGTCTATCATGATCTGCAATTCAGCAACGGGTCGTTGCATGAGGAAGTGCGCAACCTGGCCGAAGAGACGCGCCGGGAACTGGCCGCTCATTTTGTCCGTCCCGTGCCCCACCTGGCCGAGGAGGAGGCCTACACGGTGTTCTGCATTGAATCGCCCTTGCGGTCCGAGGACGGCACCCCTCTCCAATCCGAAAAGTGGCTCAAGGCGAATCGGCGGGAAGTGGCCGCCCTGCTGACTCAGGAACCGGACATTGACCATCTCTCGCGCCAGGAATCCGACGAGTCCACTGGGCGGTTTTTGAGCTATTACGAGCACGACCTGGTCGTGGTGGACTGGGACGCTGCGCTCATTGTGGACGAGCCGAGACTGATAGATGAAACGCTGTACGTGATGGAGCTGGCGAATCTGCAACTGGCTGAGTTGGAGGCGTACGACCGCATCCTGGATGACGCGCTGGACCGCGCGTATCGTGACCTGGCCAGCCATTCCCGGCGGGGGCGGAGCGCCATGCTGCGGGAATTGCGGGAAATCCGCATAGACCTCGCGCGGTTCGGGGACGAGCTCTCGAACATCACCAAGTTCTTCGGCGATTGGCACCTGGCGCGGATTTACGAAAACCTTTCCGCCCGATTTCACCTGGCCGACTGGCACCGGGCGGTCAACGACAAACTCAAGACGCTCGACAACCTTTACCAACTGCTGCAGCACGACTGGACCAACCGTTGGATGTTGGTGTTGGAGTCCGCCATCGTGGTGCTGTTCATCATTGACCTGGTGGTTCTGGTCTGGAGCATGAAAGGCCATTGACGTTGGCGGGGCAGCCGCGTTCCAAGACGGCGGCAATGGTCTCGAGAGCGTTTCCCTCCAAGCGATTGTTGACGTAAACGAATGTCCGGCGCGCCGGTCCGGCCGCCTTCCCCTCCGCGACCAAGGCGCGGGCTGCCGCGCGCGCTTCCGGATACTCCTCCTTGATTTGGTCGTAAGGCTGAAACGCCTGGACCGCGGCCTCATAGCTTCGGCCCGGCTTGAGCAAAAACCGTGCGGGGACCAGGGACGGATTGGGGCGGCTGCCGGGCAGGGCCATTTGCTCCTGGACTGGCGGCATGGCTTCCCACGAATTGAATACATGCGCCACACCGTGGCGGGCGAGACATTCGAAGTAATCGGGTTTGAGCCAGTTGCGGTTGCGAATCTCGACGGCGTAAGGCCAGCCTTTGGGGAGCCGATCGAGGAACCGGTCCAACTCGGCGACAAAATCGCGGCCGTGCTGGTAATCGGCCGGCCAGAACCGGGAAAACTCAAACATCAGCACCCCCACCTTTCCCCGCACCGCTTCGCAGGGCTGAAGAAAGGCTTCGGCAAACCGGTCGGCGTTGAGGAAGTCCGGATTGGGCTTCCCGGCCCGAACGCCAAATCTTTCCAGATTCGGAAACTGTTTGAGGGTGATGGTGTCAGTTACTTTGAACCCAAAGAGGAAATCCTCGGGAACCTGTGCGGCGAGGCCTTCCAAATACTGCGGGGTTGGGAAAGCATAATAGGCGGCATCCACTGACACGGTTTTGAACACCTCGGCGTACTCCGCCAGACAGTTGCGGTTGAACCGGCTTTCAGCAAACTTCCCCCGCCATTCATATCGCGCGCGGTCGTAGAGCATCCCGCACCAGCCCGCATACTTCCAGGAGGACGTCCCGAGGAACACGCCTCGGGATGAAAGTTCGGCCAGTTTTAGCCGCGCCTGCTCGCGCTGAAAGCTCACCTTTCAATTATGGCTCGGCCATGACGGCCCGTAAAGGATGGGAGGACGGAACGAGTCCTTGGGCGCTGCCGCGTTTGCGTCGGCTGCCGGGCCAGAAATAAATGGCTCACGGCCGCGGAGGGCGGGACGCAAAAAAGCAGTTCATGCACGGCTGGTCGGTTTAAGGAGGTGGGAAGACGATGGAATGAACACGCCTCCGGCCCGCGTGCATTGCTCTGGAGTCAGGGCCCTTTTCTGGCCGCGCCGTTTGCCCGGGTTTCGTGCTGGCTGAGCCAGCTCAAGGCCCCGTCGAGGTCGGTGAAATGACCATCCAACTGGGCTTCGTACGCTGCATCCAAAATCCGGCCGAATTCCGGACCGGGCGGAAGGCCCGCCGCCAAAAGGTGCCGTCCTTGGAGAATCGGCTTGGGGGCTGAATCGCGAATTCGCAACTGCGTGGCGAGGTGAAGCAGCTCCGTGACGCCCGGAGGGACAGTTTGGGGTTTGGGGGGCCGGCCGAAGGCATCGGCGGTAATGACAAGGCAAAGGCCCTCTATGGTTTCCGGTTCGAGCCTTCTGGCCAGGCGCCGCACGAACCGTTCGTTGACGGTTTGCAGGTGTGCCAGATGGTTCTTTACCAACAGAACGACCCTTTCGATGATGGCCCGAGGAGTCCCGATTCGCGCCAGGAAAGTCTCGGCCAGCGGCCCCCCCGCCGGCTCGTGACCAGGCGAAACGATCCGTTTGCATCCATCCTGGATTGTTTCCTGGGTGGTCGCGGGTTTTCCGAAATCGTGTGCCAGCACAGCCATCATGAACACAACGCGCGACGTTTCATCCGCCGCCCGCCAGCCCGCCATTTGCGCCAGCGCGTCGCAGCAGTGACAGGTATGGGTGAAGACATCCCCCTCCGGGTGCCACTGGGGGTCCTGCGGCACACCCCGAAGCGCCGCCAGTTCAGGGAAATGTTCGATCCAGCCGGTTGCTTCCAGGAAACGCAGTCCCGCTGAGGGCACCCGGCAAAAGGCCGCCCACTTGAACCACTCCTCCTTGATGCGTTCCACGGCCAGTTCGTGGTAACCGCCTCGAATCTCACGGCACAGGGCGAGGGTTTCCGGGACAGCCTTCAGATCAAAACGGCTCGCCAACTGCATTCCCCGCAGGACCCGCAGCGGGTCCTCGACGAATGCACTGCTGGTGTGGCGCAGAATGCCGAGTCTCAGGTCGGATTCGCCCCCGAAGAAGTCCAGCACCTGACCCGAGCGTGGGTCGAACATCAGCGCGTTGATCGTGTAATCCCGCCGCGCCGCGGCTTCCTTGGGGGTGATAGAGGGATCGAACGCAGTCCGAAAGCCGGTGTGGCCGGGGCCGGTTTTGGACTCGCGCCGAGGGATGCTGAAATCGAACGTTTGGCCGGTGGGCAACCGGAGTTTAACCACTCCAAAACTCCGCCCGACCACATCGGTGGCCCCCCAACGGGAAAGGACTTTGGCAAGCTGATCGTAGGTGAGGCCAAACACCTCGACATCAATGTCCTCGGGAGCAAGCCCCAACAGCCAGTCGCGCACGCATCCGCCTACCAGGTAGGCGTTCTCCAACTCCGGCGTTTCCGCCAGAATGCGCTCCAACTCGGCTGTCAAGAGTCCGCCCATACGCTTCGAGCCAGCTTAGTCCTTGAGACAACCGAGTTCAACTTCGGCAGCCCCGAGGTTTCCCTCGAAAACGAAGGGGCAAGGGGCGTGAACGCTTGCGCGCAGAGGTGCAAATCTACTTTTGCAGATCGTCGCCTTGTGGGCGCGTACGAGCGAGCTTAGACTGCCCTGCAAGTGGCGGTTGAAACTGTTGATAGAATACTCGGCGGCTTGTCCCTCTGCTCGTTCTGCGGGTCCTGCTGATCGGTCCGGTCGCCCTTGGCCGAGCCGAGGAAA
>ERZ795052.6312-NODE-6312-length-10969-cov-6.039857_pt1 | contig 10969 bp, 8 predicted proteins | sample MGYA00375136_ERZ795052 | MGnify/ENA primary metagenome ERZ795052 (study PRJEB30181, sample SAMN05720156) | activated sludge metagenome | isolation source: Anaerobic digester | place: Japan | collected 2015-05-26 ... | reverse complement strand
AAATTCCGATATTAATATAAATTCGCAAGAATTTTCATTTTACACTCCAACGGTCTTCCTTGGAAATTAAGGCAGTCAGAGGTAAGACCTTTTGCAACAAACGGGATAGAGATATCCCGTTTTTTTTTATACTTCTGGTCTATAAATTATTACATTCTTATTGTTTCTGTGAGTTCATATAGAGTTTCAATATATTCTTGAGCTGGTTTGTCCCAATGATATACAGATTTTTCAGCATTTTCTCTTATCTTTGAGAAGGTATAATCATCTGACCTATGGAAGAACTCAGCTGCCCTTGACATCGCATCATAAAAAGCCCAGGGAGTGAAGTCTGTAAAGAGAAATCCACATCCCTCAATATTATCTCCAGAAACAACCACTGGTTTTATTGTATCCCTGAGACCGCCAGTTGCTCTTGCTATAACAGGAGCGCCTGCTGCCATTGCCTCAAGCTGAGATATGCCACCTGGCTCATGGAGGGAAGGCATTAGAAAATAATCGCAGCTTAGCAGAGGAACTGCAACATCCTGGAAGCCAAAGGAAACAGAGACTCTATCTGGATAGTATTGACTCAATAGGTAAAGTCCATGGGCTATTGCCTCACCTCTGTTGTCCCCTGCAGCAATACCTCCACCTGCAATGAGTTGAAATCCTAAGTTTTTAAATATTCCCTCTGAGGCCTCAAGTAAAAGCTGAAATCCCTTTTGCTCAGAAATTCTGTGAATCATTACAGCAAGTATCAAGTCTGGATCAACTTTTATTCCTCTTTCCACTTGCAATAAAAGCTTTCGCAGCATTCTTGTAACAACCTTTCTTCTAAGGGGATCTGCAATTCTCTCTATATAATCTTTTCCGTGGAGAATCTCTGGATATCTGGAATTTATTTTTTCTTTTAAAACTGTATCCTCATCAATGATTGTCAGTAATCTGTTGTAGAATTTATTTATAAATCCAGATCTCTCAAGAGATTCTTCAATCTTTTGGCGGAAGTCTCTGGCAATTGCATTGCTTATTCCTTTAACATTGTAAAGAATATGTTCAAGGCCATCGCATGCAATTTCGATCTGCTTTGCATAAGATGGACTTACTGTAATACTCTGACGGGCAAATCGTATTCCTGCAGCCATGCAGTTCAGTTTATCGCCATGGACTGGATCGCAAAAATCTCCAGCTCTCCAGGAGGGAAGATTGAATAGGTTAAATAGATCAAAGCCATTCTCATATCTGTAGTAGGAGTCAAAGTATTGCCACCCACCATTGTGTATAATGTGAACAAAGGTGCATTCCCTAAAGATTGGATTATTGTCATAGTAGGAGTCACAACGTATAATACCATTGAATATACCAGCAAAGGCATCATTTGTAACTGTATACCTTGGTTTGAGATCAAAGGTCAGTATTACCTCAGCGCATGCTCTTGCAAAGGCAATTCTTTTTCTTAGCTTCTCTTCTGCTGTGATTCCCCAATAAAGGCCATTAAAGAATTCATAGTGATCAAGGAGATAGTATTTTATTCCATCAACAATTCCACAGTGAACTCCAACCTCATATTCAGCATCCATGATTTTGAATTTTACATTTTTGCCTGTATATGTAATGTTATATTTTTTAATTGCCTCTTCCATTTTGTTTTTTTCTTTAAAATTGCCGTTTTGATACATAGGGGTGATTACAAAAACCTCCTCGCCAAGTTTGACTAATTCCCTCGGCAATTCATAAACTACATTGGCAAGTCCTCCGCTTTTTGAAAAGGGTTCAGCCTCTGCTGACATAAAAACAATGCTTCCTTTGCGATAATGCCATCTCAATTTTTGAGAAAGAGTTTTAAAGAAGTCACTGTCACTGGACATATTGTCAAGGCATTCCATGACTTCATTAAGGGAGAGCTCTTTGTGTTTATGGAGATAGAAAATAACTCTTTTGAGTCCAAGCTCAATCTGGTCTATTTTAAGTCTATCTGTCAGTAGATAATTTTTTATAAACTGAGAGAATTTTTCATAGGGTTTGCAATTTGCTACAATTTCGCTAAAGGCAAAATTGGAGTATATTTTTCCTGTATCGCTAAGGTAACAGAGTCGATTAAAGGAATCGCAGAAAAAGTCAGAGTACTTTTCTTTTATGGAAGTCCTTTCCAGTTTAAGGAGCTTTATTCTGTCTGTATAACTCACTGTGGAATTTATGCGAGAGACCTTGAGTTCCTTGCCTGTGAAGTATCCATAGGTTCCTGTAATGGCAGAGTAAAGTGGATCAGAGAGTATAAAGGCATCGTCATCTTTTATTGGCAGAGTAGGATTATCGAATTGGATTGAAACTCCCTGATTTGACTCGGAGAAGTTAAAAATGCCAATCCAGACAAAATCATCTACAAATTTAAGCGCTGCAGCAACTTGAGTATTATTTGCCCATACAAGAGCTCCATGACCTTTTTGTGTGCTATGAAATTTATATAGCTCGTGATAGAATCTTTCAAGACTTCTATGGGAGGCATATTCAAATTGGTTCCAGTTGACATATATGTTGTCAAGGTAAACCTTCCAGCCTTCACCTTCAGCGCTACCTTCGTAGTCCATTATAATGTTGTTCATAAATGAAGTCAGAGCAACAGCAGCGCGCAAGCCTCTGTGGCCAAAGGTATTTAAAGCTCGTCTTTCGTCATGGTTGCCAAGTATACCAAGTAGCTCTGTCCCCTCTGGCATAACTGATGGGAAGTAGTTATCGTATATATGATAGATCTCCCGAACGTCAGTGAGTCCATGGGTAATGTTTTCACATATTTTAAAGAGGGCTGAATTATAAGGCACAAGTCCTGTTCGTGTGAGATATTTTTCGTGTCCCCAGAAACACTCAGCAATGTTTATAAAAAAGCTTTTTCCTTTCTGGTGAAGCTTTCGCTCGATGTTTTGCATCAGGAAGTAGTGAATTGGAACTGCTATCTTTTCACGGCATTCGCAATCATAAAAGGATGTTGTAATAAAGTGACCATATTCTCTATCATTGACAATGATATTACCACAGAGCATTTCATAATCAGAACGTTTTTTGCTGTATACATAGGGGTAATTGTTTCTCTTCATCATGATAGGAAGAGCATGGGCTGAGTCAAATCTTATGCCATCAATGTCAAATTTATCTATTAGCTTATCAATTGAGTCAGATAGCCATTCCCATATTTCAAACATTCTGTAATTAAGGAGTTTTCCATCGTTCCATGAGCCATAGCGTCCATCAGTGGATGCCCTCTGCACAAGGTTGCCACTGCTATCATAAGTTAAGACGACATATTCATCAGGCAGTTCATCGCTTTTCCGATTTAGGTGTGGAACAATATCTACAATTACTTTAATATCAAGGGAGTGTGCTTTTTTTATGAGTTTTTTCAGTTCCTCTTCTCCACCAAGGGATGGCTCAATTTCTGTTAAACTCATAGGAGAAAATGGTGAAGGGGATGTTGCCTCAGGAGCCCAATCTTCTCTGTTGTTGCCGCGGCGTTGCACCCCAAGAAGATAAACAGCTGTAATGAAATAGCGAGATTTTAGGTCTTCCAAATGATGAGTAATGTCAGAAAGGTTTCCTAAGCGTATGACCTCACCGTGTTCGTTGTAGACAAGGCCTGGATGGCCGTCGTTGTCTGCCCAGTATATTCTTGTGTGGCCATGGATATCAACAAAGATCTCCAGTATAATCTCGCCACGGAGATCGGGCAAAACATTTATTCTGCCCGATGATCCATTTTCATTAATCCATAAAAAGGAATCTTCTTTTCGAAATATTACAGAGTAATCATAGTGCCCATATTCGTTGAAAGTATAGGCGGCAGTAAAATTGCCTGTTTCATCTTTTTCCAGAGGAATTTCATCAACATTGATTTTGCTTTCAGAGTTGAATTTTTCATTTCGGTTATTTTTATAGATTCTTAGATAATATAATCCATTCTCTTGAGGATCTGCAAGATGAAATTTGAATTTATATTGAGAGTTAATTCGGACATTTATAAATTTTGTTGCCAGAGGAGCATCGTATTCTTTTGGGGAGAATACTCTGTCAAGAATCATATTTGCTCTGTTTCTGATCTCATGTATGTCATGTCCAGAGGCAGCAACAAGAATCTTTATAATTTCGCGTAGAGATTTTTGGTCTCCATTTTTTTTGTATACTCTGGCGTAATTTTCCAGTTCCAGTAAAGCATCAAGATTTTTATCATAATCAAAGTTCATTATGTCTGATGGTATTCTGACATTGAGCTTTTCTATTATTTCATTCTTTTTTTCTTCTGTAAATATTGCCGCAGGAACAAGTTGAATGTCTTCTCTGTATCTTTCTTCAATACGCCCAGTGTACTCAATAATCCTATCAAGGAGCTTAGATAAAAGAAGAGATGTCTCTGCAGGATATATTGTAGTATGGCTAAATCCTGTTTCAATAGCTCTTTCTTCTATATCAAGGAGCAATATAAAGGCCTTAAGGAGATCTGGCTCTTGACGTCCTTTCCAGTCGTTTAATGTTTCAAAGGTTTTTAGCCCAAGGTATATAGTGGGTATTTCTTTAATAATAGGACCCTGACCTACGTGGGCAAGAACTGTTGTTTCTTTTGAGATGTGGTGAATAGTTGGCCTACCAGGAAGCTCTTGAACTATAACAATTCTTCTTGAGGATATGAGTTTATTTTGACATTGAGCTGCGGCTCTATGGAAAGTAGCAATGGCATTTATGATTTTTATAAAAAGTCTTGTATCACCTGTGAGTTTATCTTTCAAGGCAGCTTGATTTCCAGAGCGCTTTTCAAAGACCTGATTTGTCATTTCAAAGAATCTTTCTCTAAAGAGTTCAGGGGGATCACCTGCTGCAATTCTTTCAATTATGAAATTATCTGGTGAAAATTCAAAGGTTCTTCCCTCTCTGTATGCCTTGGTAATGGAGTCCTTTACAGCAACATCAGTTACTAAATGTTCATCAGATATTTTAAATCTGCTTAGACTTGTGAGAGTACTTGTTTCCAACTTATTCACCTTTTTATAAAGATATTAAGACAAAAGTTATAACTTTTTAAAAAATTAAAAAGCGATATATGTTTTTTTAGTTTTGAAAGTAACTCTTATATAAATATAGTATAAATATTAAGAAAGTGTTTATAAATATTTAAAAAAGGGCAAGTTTTTTGTGATTTTAAGTGGAATTTTAAATGCCTGCCGCAGAGGATGCGGCAGACAGGTAGATTTTATTTTTTGTTAGATCTTCTCCAGATTTTCATTCTTTCCGCTTCTTTAATTAGATCATCACGAAAATCAGGATGAGCAATATTTATTAACTGTTCAGCCCGTTGCCATACAGGTCTTCCGCCCATTTGAACAACTCCATACTCTGTAACTACATAATCAACAAGTTGCCGTGGAATTGTAATCACTGTGTGTGGCTCAAAACCTGGGACAATACGGGATTTTTTATTGCCATTTTTATCTGTATAGGTAGATTCTATACATATAAAGCTTTTGCCACCCTTTGAAAGCTGAGAAAAGTAAACAAAATCAGTCATTCCGCCGTTTCCAGAAATTTGCTTTGGAACTCCACCAGCAACAGAACTTTCTGCATTAACCTGACTTAAGAGATCTATTTCTATAGCACTGTTAATGCTTATGAAGTTATCAATCTCCTTGATTTTTTGAGGATCATTGGTATAATTTACAGGATAGGAAGCAACAGCAGGATTTTCTTTCATGAATTCATGTAATTTTGGGCTTCCCACTGTAAATGTAAAGACAGATCTATGTCTGTCAAAGGGCTTTTTGGAGTTGGTAAGCTTTCCAGCCTCATACATATCTAAATATGTATCAACAAACATCTCTGTGTGGCATCCAAGATCCTTAAGGTCAGAGTCTGCAACTAATCGGCCAATGGCTGTTGGAAGCCCACCTATGCCAAGCTGAATGCAATCACCATTTTTGAGATATGGTAGAATGTTTGCCGCAATTTGTTTCTCTACTTCGTTTGGTTCCTCTGGCTGTGGCTCAAAAAGAGGAGTGTTTGCCTCGTCCTCAATTATCACATCAACATGGGAAATATGCACAGATTCCTCAGCTCCACCATAAACAGTGGGTATACTCTTATTTACCTCAAGTATAACCAGATCTGCCACCTCAATGGCTGATGTGTGGAAAGAGTTGTGTAGCCCAAAGTTAAAGTATCCGTGCTCATCCATAGGACCTGTTCTTATGGCAAAGATGTGCTTTGTCTCTTTAACTTTAGTTGGGTCATTATAGTAATAAGATCGGACATTAGTTTCATATTCAGGCATTTTCCTCATCCAGTTAGTTGTAAACCTGTAAACAACAGGATTATAATAGGGATGAGTCCCCGGAATACACTGAATCATCCTTGTGAGTTTACTCCAGTGCCAGTCATGGAAAATGAAACTCTCTGGATACTTGCATGTTTCTGGCAGAGGTGGCAGTGTAACACTGAAAAAAAGCCCAACGTCACGCAATTCCTGGTGTCGTTTGGCAAGAGCCTGTTCAAAGGCAACAGGCCTCCCATTGAATTGAGCAAATTCAATGGCATCCCCCGAATTAATTAACTTTGCAGCTTCTGCGGGAGTTTTAAGCTTGTTTTTGTATTCAGCTTTAAAACTCATAAAACCTCCGTTTATATTTATTTTGGAAAGCCGAGAGGCAATCCCATTCATGTAGAATGCTCATCTTTTATTTTTTTTGTTTGATTATATATGAACTTTATTTCATATAAATATTTCATTATAAATATGCTTATTATTTGCAAGTATATTTTTGTATATATACAAAAGAGCATTCTTTACATAGTTAAAAAATTTTAATCCCAGAGAGAGAAAATTTTTTAAAAATCTGTTGACGTTAGAGCAGTTTAAAATATCATGTAAATGAAAATCATTTTCAAAAAGGAGATCTTGATTGCACGGAAAAGGACCCTGGTGGAAACTTAAGTTTGATGAAAATTGTATCCGCATTACTGCAGGGAGAGAGGCAGTAATAAATATATTGCACTCCACAGATAAACATCTCTCTGCTACTGATATATATTTAATGGCACAGAGGGATAATCCAGATATAGGGCTCACTACAGTTTACAGGACTCTTGAACTTCTGGAACAACTCAATATGGTACAGAAGTTTGATTTTGGCGATGGTCATGCCAGATATGAATTACTGAATAATCCAGGAGGTAAGGGGCATCATCACCATCTTATATGCCTTAAGTGTAAAAAGATTATTGATTATAAGGATTTTGTAAGTGAAGAGATGAATTGCCTTACAAGGACAGAGGAACTCTTATCAGAAAAGTATAATTTTAAAATTACAGATCATGCTGTAACATTTTATGGAATTTGTGAGAATTGCAAAGATTAATTTTTTATAGATTCAGTGAAAATGGTTTTCATTTTTTTAAAATTTTAGGAGGTGTTATATGCCAGGTGGAGATGGCACAGGACCATTTGGTGCAGGTCCAAAAACAGGCAGGGCTATGGGCTTTTGTGCAGGTTATAACAATGCAGGTTTTGCCTATGGTCGCGGCAGAAGGTTTTCAATTGGTAGAGGCTTTGGTGGCAGGAGTTTTGCCTTTTGGGGAAACAGAACCGGTGATGAGAGTTTTATACAATTGCAAAGTAGAGTTAGTTCACTTGAGAAAGAGATTGAGAAATTGCGAAGTGAATTAACATCGAAAGAAATACCATAAGGCGTTTTAAACAACTCTGTAGTTGCTTTAATGTAATGCAGAGTTTTCTAAAAAGAAAGTTTTTGACCTTTTTATCATATACTGATATATTATAAAGGAGGAAGCTATGCAGGCAATTGCTGTTAATGATTACTATGAGTTGTATTATAGCAATTCTGAAAATACCATATACTGGAAGATGAAAGGTTTCTGGAAGGATATGTCTGTTGTTCCGGATTTCCACAAAGATTGGGAAAGGGCAAGAAAGTTAACAAGGCCGGGATGGAAAATTTTTTCAGATGCAAGTCAGTGTAAGGTTATTCCTGATGAAGTTAAAAAAGCTAAAGCAAAAAATCAGGTGGAGTCTTTGCAGGCGGGCTGTAGCAAGATTGCTCTTGTGGTGGACTCATCATTGACAAAGCTTACTTTGATGCAGGCAAAAGAGGTGAGCGGCATTACCGATAAAGTTGAGGCCTTTAGCTCCTCTGAGATTGATGAGGCAAAGAAATGGCTTAACTCGTAGATGAAATTTTAATAAATACTATAATATTAAAGGAGTAGAAAATGCAGAGAAAAAAAATAGTTGTTATAGGAGGATCTGCAGCAGGTCCAAAGGCAGCTGCAAGGGCAAGGAGACTTGATGAGCATGCAGAGATTACAATAATACAAAAGGCGCCAGATCTCTCTATGGCATCATGTGGTTATCCTTATTATGTTGGAGGAACTTTCAATGACCGCAATATGCTTATATGCACTCCCACAGGGGTTATAAGGGATCCAAACTACTATCTCAATGCCAAAGGAATAGTTGCAAGGACAGAGACTGAGGCTGTAAAGATTGATAGAAATAGCAAGACTGTTACAATAAGAGATTTAAAAACTGGTAAAGAAGAGGAAATCAAATACGATAAGCTTATAATAGCTACAGGAGGTGTTCCAAGAAAAGTTCCAGTCCCAGGTGCTGAGCTTCAGGGTATAACTACATTGCAGTCAATGCAGGATGCTGATTTTCTCAGGAAAATTCGTGATGAAAAGAAAGTTAAAAAAGCAGTTATTGTAGGTGGTGGACTTATTGGTATTGAGGCAGCAGAAGCTCTTCAGCTTGCAGGTATTGAAATAACAATAGTTGAGATGCTTCCTCAGATATTGACTTTTCTTGACTGGGAAATTGCAAAGGTTGTGGAAAATCATATTCGTAGTAAAGGAGCAAATGTAATTCTTGAAAATGGAGATGCTGAATTTCTTGGGGAGAATGGAAGGCTTACAGGTGTTAAACTTCAAAATGGAACAGAGCTACCCTGTGAGCTTGCTGTTGTTGCGATAGGGGTCAATCCCAATGTTCAGCTTGCCAGAGATGCTGGTATTGCCATTGGACACAGTGGTGCTATAGTTGTTGATAAATATATGCAGACTTCAGATCCTGATATTTATGCAATTGGAGATTGTGTTGAGTCTTTTAATCTTATTACAGGTCAAAAGGTTCATGCTCCCTATGGGGATTTTGCAAATCTTCAGGGAAGAGTTGCAGGAGAAAATGTAATACTTGGAAACAAAGCGGAGTTTCCTGGTGTTATACAAACAGGTATATGCAAAGTTTTTGATTTTGCTGCAGGCTCAACTGGTCTTTCACAAAAGGCAGCTTATGCAGCAGGATTTAAAGAGGATGAGATTGAAACTGTTATAAATGCAAGCCCTGATAAACCAGGATTTATGAATGGCAAGTTGCTCATTACAAAAATTGTTGCACGTAAAAGCGATGGCAAGATCCTTGGGGTCCAGTCTGTAGGTCCTGGGGATGTTAGTAAACAGCTTGCAATATGGGCTATGGCCATAAAGGGGAATCTAAAAATTGATGATATGGTAAATGCGGATCTTCCTTATGCTCCTCCTTTTTCTCTTGCTATAGATCATTCCATTGCAGGTGCTCATATTATGCAAAATAAGCTACGAGGCTTATTTAAGGGCATAAGTGCTGCTGAGGTCAAAAGGCTTGTTGATGAGGGGAAAGCTCCTTTTATAATTGACACCCGAGGTCCAGATGAATTCGAGGAGATGAGGCTTGGGATAGGTGAAAGGCTAATACCACTTGGCGCTTTGAGAAAAAGGCTTAATGAACTTCCTGAAGATAAAAATGCTCTTATTGTTTGCTATTGCAAGATATCTCTCAGGGGATATGAGGCTGCGAGAATTCTTGAAGGCCATGGCTGGAGGAATGTAAGGGTTATGGAAGGGGGAGTAGTGTCCTGGCCCTTTGCAAGGGAAAAGTAATATTTTAAATACTATGCTGGAAAAATCCAGCATAGTATAAGATTAGGAGGTTTTTTGTGACCAGTGAAATACTTGAGGCAGCAAAGCTTTTTGAAATTGGTCAGAGAGCTTCTATAGAGGAGATAAATGGTAAATACAGGGAGCTATTGCTAAAATGGCATCCTGATCATTGCAATGACAAAATTCTTGCCAAGGAAATGACTATGAAGATAATTGATTCTTACAAAATTTTGATAAGATATTGTCAGAGTGTCAAAATTTCCTTTACAGAAAAAAATATATCACAACATTTAACAAAAGAGGATCCAGAAGAATTCTGGAATAAAAAATTTGGCCATGATCCTTTATGGGGTTATAGCGGGCAATAAGGTTTTTATGGACAAGTGTAGTGCTTCTTCTTTAATTGAAGGAAAGAATATTAAGCTGACAAAGCAGAGAAAAGCAGTTCTTGAATCCATACTAAAGAGGGATGAGCCCTTTTGCGCTTCTGATTTATATGAATCAACTGAATACAATATAGATCTTGCTACAATTTATAGAAATCTTGAGATTTTCTTTAATGAGGGAATTGTTCGCAGGGTTATAAACGAAAATGACAGGCAATATTATGAGCTTGCCTGTGAGCACAATCCGCCACATCCTCATTTTTTATGCACCAGTTGTGGAAAGATTTATTGCATAAAGAACATATCTTCATTAAATAAAATCAAAAGAATACTCCCAGATGGATTTTCCACTGAACAAACGCTCTTGCAGTTTAAGGGGCTTTGCCCTAAGTGTAATTGAGTGTTTTATGTAATTTTTATTTGACAATTTAAACTCTTAGCAGAGATAAACTTCTATTGCATTTTGACAATACTAATAAATCATGTGGAGCATTTTATGATTGAAAAAAAAGTTGCAGTCCTTGCCGGAGACGGAATTGGACCTGAGATAATGAAAGAAGCTATTAAGGTTCTTGGCGAGATCTCAAAGATTTATAATGTTAAATTTACATACACTCATGCAGATGTTGGTGGAG
>ERZ795052.6308-NODE-6308-length-10974-cov-4.048539_pt1 | contig 10974 bp, 6 predicted proteins | sample MGYA00375136_ERZ795052 | MGnify/ENA primary metagenome ERZ795052 (study PRJEB30181, sample SAMN05720156) | activated sludge metagenome | isolation source: Anaerobic digester | place: Japan | collected 2015-05-26 ... | reverse complement strand
AAGTCCGACAGTTCGCATCTGAAGACAGAATATTGAATGCGGTCTCCATAACCGTTCATGATGCGAAATACAGAGCGAAGTCGCCTGTCATTGCAAATGTCATACGTCACAATATACAAGAGGCGCATCTGTTGCCTACTCCATACGATGCTTCATCGCGTTCGGAATGAGGGATATTCTGTTATTTCGCCGGTGATATATCGACCGAGGAGCCGTGCTTGAACTTCGAGCACCCTTCGGTAACTTACCCGATAACCGAAAACTGGGTGGGTGATCAGGGTTTCAAGCCGGCGCTCATAGGCACTGATGAATTTTTTTCTGGCATCCGAGGTCAGTGCGACTGCCCGTCCCCTTTTTGTGAAATCATTTTGCACCAGAACTCTGTTATTTATAGTCCACAGAACAACCGAGTCTGCTATGATTGGCCGAAATTCTTCCATGAGGTCTAGGGCAAGGGACGGGCGACCGTAACGCAAGGCATGATAGAAACCGAGAAACGGATCGAGCCCCACGGCATGCAATATAATTGTCAAATCTTTTACCAGCATGGCGTATGCATAAGATAATAGAGCGTTTACCGGGTCGGGCGGAGGCCTTCTGTTCCTGCCTTTGAGATCGAAGCCCATCGCCTCGCCGGTGTTGTTTTTGAGCATTCCCTCAAAAACAGAAAAATACGTTCGGGCGGCCATGCCCTCGATGCCGAGCAGCGTTCCGGTTTCCTTTGCGTTTCGAGCAGCCACGGAATACCTCTTTAATTCTGCCGAGACTTTGTCCGGTAAATCCATGTGATTGCGCATCAGTAAGGTCCGACAATTGTCTATTTTTGCGGATATCATTTCTTTCGCAATATTCAAGCACTTTTCCTGATTCCGTGCAGTCGAATATTGGGCGATCCTGAGCTCTACATTTTTGTGCATCATCCCGCTCAGATTGCCGTAATACCAGCCGCCCGTCGTAAAGAGAGTGAGTGGGATTCCCCGAACGCACATTTCCTGTAAGGCCTGTGTAGATACCTGCACATTTCCGAATATGGCAACATGCGACGTCTCAAAAATGCGAGATTCGCCGAGTTTCTCGTTTTTCAGTCGTATCTCAAAAATTTCGCCGTTCTTTGTTATGCGCGACCCCTGCTGTTGAACATATAGAGGCATTGCGTCACCCCGCGCCGGTAAAATTCGTCGCATGTTCTCAGCGTTCGCCTTTGACCTTCCCGCAAGCATGTTGGTTTCATCGGGCAGGCATATACCGGCAAGCGAACAACGTACGCATCTGGGGCTGTCTTCAAGGGGCGGAGGTATCACCCCTTTTTCGGCCATGGACTTCAGACTGGAAACAACTTTCCTTGTTTTGGACACAAGGTCACAATCGAATGTCACGGGCACTTTGGTTTTTGATTCCACGTAATAAACCATGCCGGTATCGCACGTATAGCCGTTGGCCTGGAGCACAAGACCCTGGGCGCAGAGTTGTACTTTGTCGGCGTCCCAGGCGCGGTCGGGGATATCGGGAACTGAACCGCGCTTGTAATCCACCGGTATAACAGATGCGTTGTTACCCTCTACCAAATCGATTCGGGCAATCAGATGGTCGGTAGGCGAAGACAGCATTACAGACCGCGCATGGACGATCTGATCTGTGCCGATTTCATCGGGCAGGTTACCTTCCTCCTCATTCACGCGACGATGTCGGAAGCGTCCCTCTGCAACCTCATAGTTTTCGGCAAAATCACCCTGCACCCACTCGATATAGGCCAATCGCGGACAGTAGACATACTCATTCACCATTCGGGCAGGGACAAGATCAGGTGTATTGTTCGTCTCGTTCAACATAGGCATCATCCATGTTCAAAACATTTAGGTTTCTCAGTGAGAAAAACAGATCTTGCTCACGGAAAAGCGTAAGTCTAATCTTCCGGAACAAAGAGCCCCATTCCGAAGTGAGATGAATGTCCTAAACATATAGGGCCGCGAACAGGTTCGGCAAAGGTTATCCGGAAGGCACCCGCGGCCCTTCTGCCGCCGTCATCCGTGGGTTTCTGGCGGAATCGCTTGAATTGTATGGGCCTCAGTCTGTGGGCACCCATGCGATGTTCCTCGTTGAGAAACTCCACTGTCTCAGGCGCAGGTAAATCAGGTCCAATCTTCTGGATTCGAATTATCTCTTCGAGTAACACATGTTTTGCGAATGCCTTTTGATTGTCGGCACCGAGAATTTCAGGGGGATCTTTCTTTTTACCACGCGCCTTCTGATGACGGGTGGCGATAAAAGGAGTTGCAGATATCCAGACCCGTGAAGGACCGAAGACTTTTGGAGCTTGAATTATTCCCTTTTGACCGATGCCCAACAATAACAGATGTAATGCCTCGTCGCCGATAAGTTTGAGACTGCGCATCATATTCAGAGTATTTACTTCCTGTGGACTGAAGCCCATTTCAGCCACGATAGTCAAGTGATCTATCCGACCGTCATCATCTTCATCAGTAGGAAGATAGTAAGCATGCTTATGACCCTTGAGAGGCTGACCGTTCCTATCTTTTCCCGAAAAAACGTCAGAATGAGGCAATTCAGTGTTTTCTGCCTTATTGCCGTCGTATGGATGTTCTTCAATACGGCGGTAGATCCCCATGGCTGTCCTCCGCGCAAGTTCGGCAATACCAAGAGTATTTTCGACAGGAGGAAGGACGACACCGTCAACGGCAAACCGCGCCACTGTAAGCCTTGGCATTTTCTTCATTCTCTTTATTGGCAAGGTTGCTGTCTTGAAGCAATCTTTCGGGCGCATGTATGTGATCCAGCGGGAACCGGGTGGGTCAGACCACCTCTCAACGTGAAGATCGAGTGTCTCCATGCATAGATGCCAATCAGGGTCGCATCGGGATATCACTTCTTCCTGTTTTCTTTTGCCCCTGCCTTCACTCTTTTTCAGTTTCGGCGTGTGATCGTTCAGGAAGGCTTTATCGGGGTCGGCACACAAAATGCGCACAGTGTCCATCTCTTCTTTTTTCGAGAATATGCCGCTGCTTGTGCTCTCGGGGCAACAGTTTACCCTTTTTTTCGCATCTTGGGCCTCGTCAGTCTTTAGTATCCTTGCCTGCGTCCATGACTCAGCCCGCCCGAGGAAACTGAGAACCCCGGCGATTCTGTCCAGGGCTTTTTTTTCAGCATCATTCAGATTGACATCCGGCCAGATGGCTATAACCTCATCTTTTTTATCTAGGGCAACGAAGGCGTCGAAGACAAGTGTGCGATCATCCGGGCCTTTCTTGAACCACGGCATGAAATGTCTTGTATGTCCTGTTGATGCCGGTGGGAGAAGGAACAATGGTGGGGTGGCAAGTTTTTTGAGCATACTCTCCGTGACCGAACTGCTGCATGATTGGTCGCAGCTCAGTTTTCGCTTCCACGATGCAACCAGGGCGCGGAGTATCCGCCACGGTGAAGGCGGCCATTCCGGTGCGCCTTCGTTCACGTGGCGACCCCAGGGAGTTGAGTGGAAGCGGCCGGAGGGGAACCGCAATGCTAATGCGATCATTTGAAGACCTCCTTTTTACTCCTCCGTTTCCGAAGGTTCTTTTGAATCTTTCTTCTTTTTTTCCTTCGCTGGTTTCCAGGATACTTCAGTCACCGGAGGGGATGCAAACAGGTGCTCATCGGTGCACCTCTTGATTAAGTTCTGACATTCGACGAGCAACGACCGCTCATCCGGCACAATGAATCCATTGGGGTGCGTAACGGAGATGTCATTTATCATCTCGAGGTCGCAGGCGGTCCTAAGCCTAAGACCGACGGACAGAATACGACGGATCTTGAAAAGTCCGAGAGCGATCAGCAGGTTTGTTGCGCTTTCACCAAGGCCGTAGCCTCGGAGCAATGCCAGATCGAAATTGAAGTATGCCTTGATTTCTTCTGCGGTAAATTCTGTGCGGGCAAATGGCACATTTCCGAAACCGGATTTGGTATCCCCACTGGGATCGACCCTATCGATCTTTACGCCGCCGCTTTCGGCTACCTTGATATTATGAGCTTCTATGAATCCGGTCAGAAGTCTTGTCATCCTCAGACGCCCACCTGCCAGTTCTTTCTTGGCAAGGAAAACACCATGAAGCACTGCATTTGGATCATATTTCAGTACCAGTTTGGCGAGATCGGAAATCTTGACCGGTCCGATTTCCATCCTTGCGGCGCCGGCTTTCAACAGGTCAAAGACTTTTTTATCTTCACCCTCAAGGATGTAAGGCGAATTGATACGATGAGACTCCAGGATCGAGTTGGTCAGCTTTCTCCCATCAGGGAGTTTTACAAAGATATAAGGAAGGCCACGAAGCCCATCTATCAAATCATCAGTCGCGTCGTCCCAACAGGCCAGCTCCATTCTGTTCGCCACTGATTGAGCCGATTCTACGAGTAACATCTCAGTCCCATCCGGTGCCGTGTAGCGGGCTGCACCGAGGTCTGGGAAACCTGTTGGCTGAAAACGAAGACCTTGTATAGGTTTGAGATTTGCCTCCATGAGAAGGCGGGGGGCGTTTTTTACTCTATCGAAATCTATCACCATGGTATCCATCCTTTCTTCCGCCATTATGCGGCATTGTGATTTTTCTCAGGTCTCAAGGCCATTTGTCTCAATTCGTTTAACCCGCGGTGAGAAATAGGGAACAACAGTGCGGCCCCGAGACGAATCGGATCAACACCTGTTGCCTGCCAATCGGTAACGAAAAGATGTTTTTCTCCCTTACGGTATGCCAATGGAGTTATGCTGCTGGCCCTGAGGCGGCGAGCGGTGATTGAGCACGCTTCTCCTATCCGCCCTGCTCTCAGGAGAGCGGTTATCGCCGACTCAGGCCGGATAACTGTTACCGAATCATCTATCTTTAAACCCTTAGGAAGAAAAAGAAGTTTTAGGAGGGCATAGGAACTGGGTATTGGAACAGATTCCTGCTCCTCCAGGCGGTTCCTTTCCTCATGGAAGGTAAAGGGTTTGACCTTGGGTAGCTTCCAGTGGTCAATGAGTATCATGCCCCAAAGCAGTTCCTCGATCTTGTGATCATCCACATCCCCTGCTATGTATTTGGCGATTGCCCCAATTGATGTTTTGTATGATGACATCAAAGGCAGGTTTTCACAACGGAGCCTTGCGGCATCCATCATGCGGCGTTCAAGGACCGCCAGCAGATTGGTGGAAAGGCTGGAATTGTTCCAGACATGACAGAATTCTTGTTTTTTCCATTTCCCGTAGGATACGGGCTCAATATTAGCCCTTATAGGTTCCAACTTGCTTTCAGGGTCGTATATTCCCGCCAGCGACAAGGCAAGTCCGAATTCAGGTGACTTGTCGTTTGCTGCTCGCAACCATTCGCGTGAAAGACCTGCAAGAGGCCTTATATTTTTGTCTTCTCTGTACTTATTGCCTTTTGCCAACTCATGTTCGGCATTTCCGAAGGCACGGAGGATTTCCGAGAACCGATCAGCGCCGCCGTGCTTGCAGAAAGCGAAGATTGAGGACTCAATGCGCCTCAAGGCAGTAATGAAACGTGGAGGTGCATTATCACCAGAAGCTGCCCGCCGGAACCTATCAAGCCATTCATCCGCCTCTCTCAGAAGGTCTACATCCGGCCTTGATCTCACATCGAAATGACCAAGTGACACTGAGGTATTATATTTATCTCCGCCTATTCTGCCCTTAACAAGCCCAATTCGCTGGAACGCACTTATTCCACGGTCGATTCCGAGGCTTGCGACGGCCCTGGCGAAATCGATACCACAGCTTGATTGCCTTCTCCCAATGGATGACCTCCCTTCTGAAAAAAGCGTCCTAATCTCGTGAATGTCTGTGTATTTATCCCATAAAGGCATCCATATCTCACGACCGGTAGTTTCCTTGTCAGAAGACGAGTCCATAAAAGTAGGTGTCAGCCTCGTTTGAAAGGGAAAAGACAATGACCCGGACGATGAAATCCCTTCACGCCTGGAAATACAGCCTGCCAGTGTAACGGTGCCTTCTATGCAGAGAATGAAGGACCAAGGATTGCCTAAAGAGATTCGTTCAAAACCTTGCCCTGCGTTGGTGCCTCCAACTGCACCTCCATCGTAAAGAGCCGATGTCCTTTCAGGAACCAGCCCACGAAATGGCGTGCCGTAGAGTGCATTTTTCAACCATTCGGAACTGACCTGATTTTGGGCGGTGCGTTGATCGTTAAAATCAGGTAAGGCTTCCCACAGGTTCTGCATAAAATTGTCTGAGAAGTGAGTATTCCCGTCACTTCCACCTCCGCTCCCAAGAAGGGCATTGAAACTGGTTTTTTCAGTTGATATTACTGCGCAAGTATCAATCCACATCACAACAGATTCACCGCATTTTGAACGCAAAGTAGATATATACGTCGATTTAAGCTTGTCCTTCATCTTGTCTTTGGTTGTAATACCGCAAATCTGCAATACATCTAACGCGCATTTGATTGCGTCCCGATAATCTGAAAGTCGTTTGCTTGTTGATGCCAAGAAGGCTTCAATGACAGCAGTGGCCGTAGGCGTTTTTGTATACGGGCCGCTATCGCTTTTGATATTGACACCGAAGTAGTCTCCTCCGCTCCAAGGGACTATGATCGGTGTGGGCTTATATTCGCTCTTGAAAAAATCAAGAAGCGTCTCCTTATTGAGGCGTGATTTAAGCACGAATTCGCCGTTTTCCCAGCATCCTTTAGCTCTTCTATCTTTCTGTTCTCCCACGAGGCGGAATACCCCAAGCGCCTTGAGATAACCCATGAGCGGTTCGGGTGTGCAGCCTGAGAGTCTGATTTTTTGAGTGTCAGTCATTCTCATGCCTCCTTACCCATTTCGGTTATGCTCGCTCGCCAGTCTGCGATGCGCACGAGTGCCTCAAGAAAGGCGAGTCTGAACGGACCGTAGGAAGGGTTGTCACGCAAGGAAAGCATGCGCGAAAGCCAGCTCGGTCCTGTGAACTCATCCTCTCCTAGTTCCATAAAGGACAGATTGATTGTAGTTTCCGGCATCATAATCCCACTGCCGAGGTCGGCTTCTTTTAGTATGTCTCCATCCCATATCCCGCGAGCGAAACGGAGGCTCGCGCCTTCGGGCACCATTTCATCGGGCAGCGAGCGGATGGAAAGCCTGACCTTACCGTGATGGGAAGCTGCGAGATAGGCCGATAGGTCGCTGTGACCATTGAGAAGCATGGCGATCGCCGACGCCAACTCATGTCGGAAGTGGCGCCTTTTGTAATTGAGCTTCCCACCTGCTGATTTTGCCCAAAGATTTGAATCGTCGGACGCGGGTCTTGGAAGAGCATTTTGGAATATTGAATGCGCCTTGCCTGCGTCATGCCAGCGCGCGGCTGTCAATAGTGCATCGCGACCCCAGTCTTCCAGGTCAAATTTCTCGATCAGGTCGGCTGTTTCAGCCACGACCTTCTCAGTATGCTGAGCTATGGTTTGCCACTGATTGCTGAAAACTAACGCATCGCTATCATTTGAATCCTCCATGTTACCTTGGGAAATGGTGACAGGTTCAGTACGGCCTTTCTTCCCCGTCCAGCCCATGTCTGGTTCATAACCGCCGTTATCGGCTCTGAGCATAAGGATGAGCCCGGGGTATATATTTGCTGATTTTATCCATCTTTTATCGAGATAGTCCCAGCGCAGGCAATCTTTATTGAATTTTTTGATATCGGCTATGGGGACGCTGCACAACTCTTCTCGACAGGGACCAGGTTCATCATCTGACGGTCCTTTATCGTCGAAATCTCGCCAGAATACCTGCACATCTTTTTCATGCACTTCTCGTACAAACCGTGAGATGTCTATATCCGCCCCCGCAAGGTCCGGCGTGGTATCGAAAAGCTCCACGATGTCTTTCCCCCTGATTACACTTGTAAAGTGCACATTCTCATTCACGGCGGGTAGATTCCAGGGACCCGCATCAGACAAACCTATCAATAATGATTCTGCCTTTCTGAGGTCTTCCGGTGAATAAGGCGCAGTCTTTTTGGGGTCATCCGGATACTGCGGCTCAATCCATATTATCTGGGAGTCTTCAGTCGCGTTGAACTCCCCTTTGCGGTTGCATCGCCCGAATCTCTGTATGAGGGATGCCCATGGTGCTAGATCACACACCATGAGTCTGCATGAAACATCGACTCCGGCTTCCACGGCCTGCGTACAGATGCCGATTGTTCCTGTTCTATTCGGTGGGGCCAATAGTCGCTCAAGTGCGGCTTTCCGATCCGGCGGCCGGAATCTTGAGTGTAACAGGACAACTTCCGCTTCCAACCTCTTTTTCTTGAGTTCTGAGTATATAACCTGTGCTCGCTTCACGGTGTTCACTATCATCAATGACAATGTACCGACTTTATGAAGCCGAACAAGCAAATCTGCCTCAGCTTTGCCGTCATCCGAAATTTTGAAGTCAGCTTTCTGCAGCTTTTTGATCGCCCTGAACCGTAACTGTAAAACTTCTTGCGCCTTGTCTTCTTCGGTTATCTCGAGCTTTCCAGGTGCGTCACTGTTCAATTCAAAATCCACGGTTTCCAGCCAGTCAGAACAGATTGTTGCACTCATCCAGATAGATTGAACGCCCTTGGCTGTGCCGAGCTTCCTGCGGAACGCCTGGAGCTGGGTGGTCGTTGCGAGGCCGTTCCCCATGAGCTGTACTTCATCCATTACCCACAGACAGTCGTTGTTGAGTAGGCCGAACTGGACCGGCCAGCGGTAACGGCTCATGGCATAGCCTCTATTGAGGGCGCGGGAGAGCAGCATATCTTGCGTTCCAATAATAATGGTGTCACGCTCGGGATAGATGTCCCAATCGCGGTCAGTATCACCACCCAGGAGAATATGCACCCGTATCTTATCGGGATTATCTTCCCCTCTCCATGGGTCGTATTCCTTGAGTATGCGTTTGTCGTCTATTTCATCAAAGTTGGCCGTTCCTCCCAGTAGGTCAAGATTGTTGAGCCATTCAACCGCGTAATTCCTGGTTTGCTCAACGAGCACACGCATGGGTAGGCAGTAGACCAGACGTCTCGGAGTGATATCGCGGATATCTTCCGATGCAAACCGCTTACGCCACAGCCAACTTAATATTGCCGCCGCCGTCTTGCCCATCCCTGTGGGAATCTCAAGAAGCGAAAGATGATCCGCTCTTTCAGCCAACTTTTTCTGGTAAGGAAATGGTTTGTTTCCTATTGCCTTTGTGAATATTTCATCGAAATTCATCTCTCTTCACCTTTACCCAAGTAAACTTTCCGGTGATTTTGTTGCGGCTTTGGGTCTCTTCCGGTTCTCCCGATAATCTCAATGATAGTTAGTGGGCATTTTAAATGGCGCCTTGAGGCGCCTGAATGCGTGCCGTCGGCCCCGCTGATTCAGGATGTTACTCGTTCAAATTTACAATGACGTTATCTTCTATCACATCCGGTCCCCCAAATGGTGTCCTACCGGTAAATTTCCCCCATTTTTTTGATTTCTTGTCTAATTTCTTCTCGGAGACGTTCAGGAGACAGGACTTCAACCCGGGAGCCGAATTTTAGTATTTCACGTTTAACTTCTCGGAAATCGGCCACGGGGAAAATTAAACAGAGGGTATTTTCATCCTCCCATTGCGTCTTCTGCTTAGGGTGCCAGACCTGCTCCGCCACCCAACCGGCCACTTCGGGTGAGAAACGCAAACATATATCGACAGTCTCGTTGCTGTATATAATCCCGAAGTTTTTTCTTATGTAGTTTTTGATCGAGCTTTCGGCTGCGCGATGGGTTATTTTAAGCGGGGAAAGAGCTATGGACCGGATTCGGGAGAGGACAAAATCGCGAATCTCGTTCTTTAAAGCGCAATAGGCGATGATATGCCATGTACCCATGTATTGCAGCAAGTGGAGGGGCAGAATATCCCGGCTTGTAACGTTTCCCGTATGGGGCGACCGGTAATCTATCCTGATCGTGTTTCCGTAAAGCAGGGCTTCAAGGGTTTTCTGAAAAATTTTCTCGTTTGTCCTTGAATATTCGATATTCTTGACCGATACTTTTTCGCACAGGTCGGCGATGGATACATACCCAGGTCCAGAAAATCTTGAGATAACCTTGTTGATGAAAGATTTCAGAGAATTCTTGAGATGGTTGTCGGGAATCGATGAGGCAAGTCGGTAGGAGACAAGTAGCGAGGAAAGTTCTGTTTCGTTCAGCCAAAAACCGGGAAGCTCGTAAGCATCTATGTCGTATGCGAAGCCCCTCCGCTCCGGTACGTAGTAAAGCGGCGCCCCCAACCTGTCCCGCATGAAAGCGATGTCGCGCTGGGCCGTTTTTCGCGATATCTCGAATTTTTCCGCAAGACTCCGGGTGTTCGGGTATTTCCTTTCCCTGACCTTGGTGTGGAACCAGAGGAAGCGCTCGTAGATGACCTTGGATGACATAAGGCCTCCAGGATGAATGCTACAACATGAACGGCGTTACGAAAATCAAGAAGAACGGCCGGAAGGGATATTTGTGAAATGAGTTAACGCTGTTACGATATGTTTTGTCAAGAAAATTGTTGGAGAATTGATGGAAGTTGGCGCGCAAGAGACGAAGTCATGCAATCTCTATCGGCAGGCCGAAAATGTCCTTCGCGTTCTGTGAAGTGACCTTTCCGACTTCCTCCGGTGTGATTCCCTTGACCTCTGCTATCTTGCGGGCGGTGAAGACTACGTAGGCGGGTTCGTTCCGTTTTCCCCGGTAGGGGTGGGGTGTGAGGTAGGGGGCGTCAGTTTCGATCAGGAGCCGGTTCAGGGGGACGCCTTTGACGACATCACGCATTTTCTCGGACTTGGGGAACGTGACGGGGCCGGGGATAGAGATGTAGAACCCGAGGTCGATACACTCCATAGCCATCGTCCTGTCGCCGGAGAAGCAGTGAACGACGCCCCTTTTTTTGCCCTTCCAGCCTTTCAGCATCTCGAGCGTTTCGCGATGGGCTTCGCGGTCGTGG
>ERZ795052.6302-NODE-6302-length-10984-cov-3.765578_pt1 | contig 10984 bp, 8 predicted proteins | sample MGYA00375136_ERZ795052 | MGnify/ENA primary metagenome ERZ795052 (study PRJEB30181, sample SAMN05720156) | activated sludge metagenome | isolation source: Anaerobic digester | place: Japan | collected 2015-05-26 ... | reverse complement strand
GAAGAACACGCCCACCGCGCCGGCAAATCCGGCGGCCAGCACGATCGAGGCCGTGGATAGTTCGGTGCGCCAGCCGGCGAGTTCGGCCACCGCCATCGCGCCACCGGTGCCAAGCAGGATGCCGATCGCGCCGCCGATCAGTGACAGGGTCACGGCCTCGACCAGGAACTGGGTCAGGATGTCGCGTCCGCGGGCGCCGACGGCCATGCGCAGGCCGATTTCGCGGGTGCGCTCGGTGACGGAGACGAGCATGATGTTCATGATGCCGACGCCGCCGACGACAAGGGAGATGGCGCCGACGCAGAGGAGGAGGTTGGACATGAGGTTGGTGGTGGAGGAGAGGACGTTGGTCATTTCGGTCATGTCGCGGATGTCGAAGTCGTTGTCCTTGCCTTCGGGGATGCGGTGGCGTTCGCGGAGGACGGCGGTGATTTCCTTGATGGCGGATTGGATCTGTCCGGCGCTGCGCGCGGAGACCAGGATCTGGTCCACGTTGGCGAAGCGGACGAGCATGGGGTTGTTGGCGGCGTAGTTGGAGGCGGCGCTGGGGTAGAGGGAGGGGGGATCGTGGTAGAGGTCGCTGCGGGCGGTGGTGGAGCTGCGGGAGGAGGTGGTGCTTTGAGAGCCGAGGGAGAGGGTTCCCCCGGCGACCTTGTATTTGATGGCGCTCCAGGGCGCGATGACGACGTCGTCTTGGTCCATGCCCATCATGTTGGCGCCTTTGGCCGCGAGCGTGCCGACGACCTTGAAGTTGACGTTTCTGAGGCGCACGGACGCGCCAAGAGGCGACTGGCCCTGGAACAGCTCGCGGACGATGGTCTGGCCGACAAGGCAGACGCATCGGGCGGCGGCGACGTCGGCCTCGGTGAAGATGGCTCCCTCGGCGACGGACCAGCCGCGGATGTCCAGAAAGGCGGCAGTGGAGCCGTAGATGGACCGGGGGGACCAGTTGCGTCCGCCGGCCACGATCTGCGTGCGGGAGGAGACGACGGGGGCGGCGGCGGCGACGGAGGGGCATTGTCTGAGGATGGCGTCGGAGTCTTTGGCGGTGAGGGTGATGGCGGCGCCGGAGCCGGAGCTGACGCCGCTGGTGGTGGCTGAGCCGGGCATGACGAGGAGGACGTTGGCGCCCATGCTGGCGATGCCTTTCTGGACGGCGGCGGAAGAGCCGGCGCCGATTTCCATCATGGCGATGACGGCGGCGATGCCGATGACGATGCCGAGGGTGGTGAGCATGGCGCGCATGGGATTGCGGCTGAGGGCGCGGCCGGCGGTTCGGAGTGTCCGGACGATCTTCATTGGGGGCCTCCCGGCTGCACGGGCGGGGCGGGGGCGCTGGCGATGAGGCCGTCGTGGATGCGGATGACGCGCTTGGCGTGGGCGGCGACATTGGCGTCGTGGGTGACGAGGATGATGGTGATGCCGTCTTCGTCGTTGAGGGATTTGAACATGGCGAGGACTTCTTCGCTGGTACGGGGGTCGAGGTTGCCGGTGGGCTCGTCGGCGAAGAGGACGCTGGGGTTGTTGACAAGGGCGCGGGCGATGGCGACGCGCTGCTGCTGGCCGCCGGAGAGCTTGGATGGTTCGTGGTGGAGGCGGTCGGCGAGTCCGACGCGTTTGAGGAGTTCCTCGGCGCGGAGGCGGCAGTCGCGCTCGGAGAGGTCTTGGGGGGAGTAGGCGAGGGGCATGGCGACGTTTTCGACGGCGGTGGTGCGAGGGAGGAGGTTGAAGTTCTGGAAGACGAAGCCGAGTTTGGTGTTGCGCAGGCGGGCGCGTTCGTCGGGGGAGAGGCGGGCGACTTCGCGGCCGTCGAGCCAGTACTGGCCTGAGGTGGGGCGGTCGAGGCAGCCGAGCAGGTTCATGAGGGTGCTTTTGCCGGAGCCGCTGACGCCCATGAGGGCGACGAGCTCGCCGCGGGCGACGGTGAGGGAGACGCCTTTGAGGACGGGGACGGCGATGTCGCCCATTTGATAGGTCTTGCGGATGTCTTTGAGTTCGATGAGTTCCATGGCAGGACTCTCCCTGGCGGCGGTTACATAGGCGGCGGGCCGTGGGGGGCGTTTTTGGGACGGGCGGGCATTTTGGGGAGGAAGGGGTTGGTTTCGCCCTGGGTGGCGGCGCTGGCGGCGGGGGCGGTTTTGGCGGCGGACGCGGGGCCAGCGGACGCGGCGGCCGTGGCGCCGGTGACGACTTGGACGCCTTCGGTCAACTCGTCGGACGAGACGGCGGTGGTGACGCCGTCGGAGATTCCCACCGTGACGGGGACGGGGCGGACGTAACGGCCGTCGCTGACCCACACGACGGCTTTTTTGGAGGGGTCTTTGGCGGTCTTGGGCGCGGCGGCGCCGGGGGCGATCATGGAGGCCTCGGGCTGCCAGCGCAGGGCGGCGTTGGGGACGAGGAGGGCGTTGTCGGCGCGGCTGGCTTCGAACTTGACGCTGGCGGTGAGGTAGGGGAGAAGCTTGCCGCCGGGGTTGTCGACGGCGACTTCGACGACGTAGGTGACGACGTTTTGAGTCATGGAGGCGTTGAGGCGGACGCGCTGGACTGTGCCGTGGAAGGTGTCGCCGGGGAAGGCGTCGACCGTGAAGGCGACGGGCAGGCCGGGTTTGATCTTGCCGATGTCGGCTTCGTTGACGGAGGCCCAGATCTGCATGCGGGTGAGGTCTTTGGCGATGAGGAAGAGGCTGGGGGTGTTGAGGCTGGCGGCGACGGTCTGGCCGATGTTGACGCGGCGGTCGATGACGACGCCGGTGACGGGGGAGGTGATGGCGCAGTAGCCGAGGTTGCGCTTGGCGCGCCAAAGGGCGGTCTCGCACTGGGTGACGGCGGCCTTGGATTCTTCGAGAGCGGCTTGGCCGATGGTGACGCTGGCCTTGGCGACTTCGGCGGCGGATTTGTAGGAGTCGTAGCTGGCTTGGGAGAGCGCCTCGGACGGGCCGATCTTCTGGGCGCGGGCCCAGTCCTTTTCGGCGAGTTCGAGCTTGGCCTTGAGCTGGACCAGGTCGGCTTCGTTGCGGGCGACGGCGGCCTTGGCGGAGCGAAGCTTGGCTTCGGCTTCGGCGACGTCGGCCTGGTAGAGGGCGTCGTCGATGCGGGCGAGCAGGGCGTCCTTTTCGACGCGGGAGGTGTAGTCAATGACGTTGCCGCCGGCGTCGGCGCCGATGGCGACGATCTGGCCGCTAATCTGGGCGCCGACGTCAACGATCTCCTCGGGTTCGAGCGTGCCGGTGGCGTCAATGGTGACGACAAGGCTGCCCCGTTCGACGGTGGCTGTCTTGTAAGCGACGGCGCCGCCTTCGGTCTTTTGCTGATACCACTTGGGCGCGGAAACGGCGGCGACGGCCAGGCCGGCCAGCAGAGCCAGGGCAATCCACGTTCTCATGGGCGTGTCACCTCTTTGCGTGAATCCGGCCGCCGGAGGCTTGAATCCGGCGCCGAATGGCTTCGATGCCTGCCAGGGCGTAAGCGGTCATGTGTTCGGTCATGGCGTCGAGGTCTTCCTCGTGGAAGACGGGCGCCATGCCTTCGTGTTTTTTGGCTTGTTGGTGGTGGCTGATGTGGATCCAGGGGGCGACGAGGCAGGCTTCGCAGAGTTGGACGTCGAAGTCGCTGGCGCCGGGACCGAGGAGTTCGCGGAGGATGGATTGGGTGGCTTGGCGGAGGGGCTGGATGGCGTCGTGCATGACTTGGCGGAGCAGGCCCGTGGGGTTGATCATCTCCGCGCGCATGATTCGGAACTCGACGCCGTCGGCGTGGAAGGCGCGCAGGAGCCCGGCGCGGATGCGGCCGTGGAGGCGTTCGGCGGCGGGGCGGTCCGGGGGAACGCCGCCGTCCGGGGGGTTCTGCTCCAGGAGCCGCCTGTGGGCGTGGCGCCAGGCTTCCTGGTAGAGGCGCTCCTTGCCGCCGAAGTGGTAGTTGACGGCGGCGATGTTGGCCTTGGCCTGGCGGCAGATGAGGGCGACCGTGGCGCCGCGGAAGCCCTTTTCGGCGAACAGGTGGCTGGCGGCCTCCAGGATTCTGTCGCGCGTCTCGCCGGCGTGCCGGCTGGTGTCTTTCATGGTGGGCTCCCGATCTAATAAACATATCAAATGCTCGTTTCAATTGTTTATTTTACCCGGAGGCCGCGGTTTGTCAAGGGGATTTACGGCGAGGGGAGGCGCGGGGCGAGGCGGCGGAAAGGAAAGAAGGAACGGGAAGCCCGGCGGGTGAGGAAGCGCCAGGGCCGCGGCGCGTCCGGGTTGGACGCGGCCGCGGCCTTCGCTTGCCCAGCGGGGGGAAGCCCGCCGGTTCTCCTCTCTCTTCCTGCGTTTCTTCGGGGACTTCCGCGCCTTCCAGAAACCCGTTGCGGTTCCGCCGTTGGCGGGCTGAGGCGCCATGCCCCCGCCGACGCGGTGTCCTTTTCAACGGGCCGTTAGAAGTCCTTTACGTCCGCTTCGTCAAGGGGGAAGACTTCCTCCGGCGGCTTCGATTCCGAGCCGACGGCGGCCATGACGCGCTGGCGGTCGCCAAGCAGCTCGCGGCGCGTCTGGGCCGGGGTCTTTGCCTGCTTGCTGTCTTTGACGACGTGCTCGACCTTGGGGGCTTTCGAGGCCGGGGACTGGCCAGGCACGCGGATCTTCTCGCGGATGCGTGGGGCTTGGCCGCCGACTTCGCCGGCCGGGATGCTCTGGAGCGCGCCGCTGCCGCCGCGGACGATCTGGTCGAGGGTGATGACCATGTCGTTGAGCTCGCGGGCCTGGGCGGACATTTCTTCGCTGGCCGAGGCGGATTCTTCGGAGTTTGCGGCGGCGGCCTGGGTGACCTTGTCCATCTGGGCTACGGCGGTGTTGATCTGCTCGACGCCCTGGGCCTGCTCTTTGCTGGCCGAGGCGATTTCGGCGACAAGGCCGGTGACCTTCTTGGCGATTTCGCCGTTCTTGGCCACGGCTTCGGCGATTTCGCCGTAGAGGCGCTTGGTGTCCTGGATGCGTTCGACGGAGTTGCCGATCAGCTCCTGGGTGTTTTTGGCGGCTTCGGCGCTGCGGTGGGCCAGGGCGCGGACCTCCTCGGCGACGACGGCGAAGCCCTTGCCCGCGTCGCCGGCGCGGGCGGCTTCGACGGCGGCGTTGAGGGCGAGAAGATTGGTCTGGAAGGCGATTTCGTCTATCGTCTTGACGATCTTGGCGGTCTGCTCGCTGGCGGCCACGGTTTCCTGGAGGTTCTTTTCCATGTCGGCCATGCGCTTTTCGATGCGGTCGAAGATGGGCTGCGCCTCGTGTTTCATGAGCGTGTCCACGACGCCGGAGTGCTCGGCGTTCTGGCGGGTCATGGAGGACATTTCCTCAAGGGAGGAGGATATCTCTTCGAGGCTGGAAGCCTGTTCGCTGGCGCCTTCGGCCATTTGCTGACTGGCCTGGGCGACCTGGGAGGAGGCCGCGGCGACTTGTTCGGACCCGCGGGCGAGGCCGTTGATGATCTTGGTGAGTTTGGCGCAGAGGGAGCAGCTCAGGGCGAGGCCGAGGCCGAGGGCGATCATCGTGCCCAAGACAATGCCGGCTTGCACGGCGGTCTTGCTGCGGCTGGCGTTGGTCGTGGCGGCGTCGCACGAGGCGGTGGTCAGCTTCTTGCTGATATCTACGACCTTGGCAAGGCTGGCCAGGGCGGCGTTCTGGAGTTCGATGGCTTTGCCGAAGGCGTATTCGCCCGCGTCGCGGTAGAGGGATTGGACTCTGTCGGCTTCGCCGCGCATGTCGCGGAAGTTGTTGAAGACGGCATCGGCCTGGCCGACGACTTCGGCGGCGTAGAGCGCCTGGGCTTTGTCGCGTTGCTGGGCTTTGACGAGATCGCGCACGTCGCCAACGCCCTTGTGGAAGCGGTCGTGGTGAACCTTGATGGATTCGAGGGCCTTCTTGAGGACGGGGTTGGAGGTCTGAAAACTGGCGTACCACCTGCCAAAGGCGCATTTGGCGGGGTCGTCGCCGCCTTCGAATAACTTGCCGGTGGCTATGCATTCGGCCGCTTGGGCTGACAGCTTGTAGTGGTCGCCCCGGAAACCTTCGAGGAGAGCGCGGAAATGGTCGGCGTTGGAGATGCCGGAGTTCTCGACTTCGGCCACTTTGCCAAAGAAGACCTCGTTGCCTTTGCGCCACTCGGCAAGGGCGGCGACAAGGTTTTTCCATTCGTTCGTCTCTTCGGGGGTCTTTGGGAGGGCTTCATAGGCTTCCTGGGCCTTGGCGTATTCGTCGCGGGCCTTCTTGACGTTGTCATGCTGGCGTTTGCGGGTCGCGGCGTCCGCGTCCGGTATAAGCAGGGTGCGCTGGGCGACGCGCAGCCGCTCAAAGGCCTTCTGCATGACGAGGATGTTCTCGATGGCAGGCATCCGCAGAGTGGCCACTTCGGTGACATTGGCTCCGACACTGGACACGGCCACCCATCCCGTGACGCCCACGGCCGTCGTGATCAGAGCAACGATCAAGAAGCCCCCAACAAATTTGCACTTCAGTCCTAACAGCATTGCCGACCCTCCTCCCTGATGGCTTCCCAGCCTTTCACCCCCCGTCGTAGACGCCCTGCCGGCCCAAGCCGGCGCGTCGTCCTTGACACAGCAAGAAATCGGCGGCGCGAATGGCAGGTTTAGTGAAAACTTATGAATTAGATTTGCGAGTATTTTGACAGCATTTGCTAATATTGCTTGCGCGGGAGAGGCGAATTCCGGCCGTTCTGCGCGGGTTGATTGAGGCGCCAGTCAGATAATAGAACTTGGGAAATACTAGCGGATGGGTCGTGTATGCGGGGGCAGGCATGCGCGGCGTGGCGGGGGAAATGGGTGGGGTGTTGGGGCGAGTGAAGCGAGGAAGGCCTTGGGGCGCGGACGGCGCAACCCAAGGCTGGCCGGGCCTATGAGAAGAGGAGGCGGCGGGCGGCAAGGCCTGGGTCGGGGCAGCGCATGAGGGTTTCGCCGACGAGGATCGCGTCAATTCCGGCGTCTTGCAGGAGAAGCGCGTCTTGGCGGGTGGCAATGCCGCTTTCGCTGATCACGATGCGGTCGTCAGGAATCAAAGGGCGAATGTTGAGCGAAACGGTCAGACTCACCTCAAAGGTGTCAAGATTGCGGTTGTTGACTCCAATGATCGGTGATCCCAACTGGACGGCGCGGCGGGCTTCTTCGGGTGTGTGGGTCTCGACAATGGCGTCAAGGCCGAGCTCGCTGGCTTGGGCGAGAAGGGAGGCGAGAGTGTTGTCGTCGAGGATGGCGGCGATGAGCAGGACAGCGGCGGCGCCGGCTTGGCGGGCTTCGAGAAGGTGGTAGCGGTCGAGTGTAAAGTCTTTGCGGAGCAAGGGGAGGGAGGTGACGGCGGCGACTTGGCGGAGGTCGTCGAGGCTGCCTTGGAAGAAGGGTTCGTCGGTGAGGACGGAGATGGCGGCGGCGCCGGCGGCCTGGTAGGAGCGGGCGATGGCGGGCGGATCGAAGTCGGGGCGGATGAGGCCTTTGCTGGGGGAGGCCTTTTTGATCTCCGCGATGAGGCGGATGGACTTGCCGCGCTGGGGTGGGCGGATGGCTTGGGCGAAGCCGCCTTTTGGGGGTACGGCCAGGGCTTCGCGTTCGAGGGCGGCAAGGGGTTTGGCGGCAAGGCGTTGGGCCAGTTCGGCGCGTTTGGCGGCGACGATGCGATCGAGGATGGTGGTCATGGGGCGGTTTCTGTGGGGGGGGCGCCGGCGGAGGCGGTGTTGGGGATTGGGGGCTGGCCGACGCGGGTTTCTCGCACTGGCGCGGAATAGGCGCAGACGAGGACGGCGTCTTCGGGGCTGGTGTTTCGCGATTGGTGATGGACGGCGCGGGGAATGCGGATGAGGGCGCCGGGGGAGACGAGATGCGTTTCTTCGCTGGCGAGGACCTCAAATCGGCCTTTGAGGGCGTACATGAGCTCTTCGCAGTTGGCGTGGCTGTGGGGGGGGGCGGTTTGGCCGGCGCGGAGGGTGACAACGGCGAAGGTCATTTCGGCGTCGGAGGCGAGGCGGCCATGGAAGAGCCAGCGGATCTGGCCCCAGGGGAAGTCGGAGGGGGTGGTGTCTTCGACGCGCGTGACAATGATTTTGCCGGTGCTCATGGTTTTTCCCTGTGGTTGGCGGGCCAGACCGGGCGCAATGATGGGGCAACAGGGGCGGGATGTCAAGCACGGGGGCGGGCGGGGGATGGGAAGCATGGGCGATATGGGAGGCATGGCATGGCGCCAGCCAAGGCGCCGCGATTGCCCTGTGTGGCGCCTGGGCTTATAATGCTGTTGGGTTCAACAAAAGGAGCGCGCGTGGATCCTGGAAAGAAGAAGACGGTGAAAAAGGCGCTGTTGCTGGGCGTTGGGCTGGACAACAAGGACGGGCACACGCGCGTTACGACGGGGAAGAACTTCCACCTCGTTGGGGGCTCTGAGGATACGCACAGCGAGATGCAGGAGAAGGCGTTGAAGTTTAACGAGGAGTTGGACCGGCGCAAGAAACGCCTTGAGGACTTGGAGTTCAAGGAGTTTGTAGATATTGCGCACAAGGTGAAGATGGTTGGGGAGTAGGGGGGGAGTATGGGACGGATGGGGCGCATGGGCCTTATGGGGATGGGCCGCTGGGGCGAGACAGGGGAAGGATGCGCGGCCTGCGACATCCCTCCGTCCTGAGCGTTCCTTTCATCCGGCGGCCACGTCCGATCGGCCGGACCTCGCCATGTTCTTCTACGGCAACCACGCTCCGTGGCTCTTGAGCGTTTGGCGCAGGGCGGCGGTGTCTACGGCGTGGACATCCGACGCCGCGGCGGCGGCCATGGCGGCGGCGCAGCCGGCGGCTTCGCCAGTGGTGAGGCAGCAGGCCATGATGCGGACGCTGCCGTTGAGGCGGCGGTCGGTGGAGATGCACCGGCCGGCGACGAGGACGTTGCGCAACCCCTTGGGCGTGAGGCAGCGGTAGGGGACGCCGTAGCTTTCGCCGGGGCCATAGCTGCAGATGGCTTTGGCGTTGGCGGCCTTCAACTCCTCGATGGTCTTCTGGCTGGCGGCGATGCTTGTTTCCTTGGAACTGTGGATGTCGATGTTGTAGGCGTTGCGGCAGATTTCGTCGGGGAAGGAGCGGCGGGCGTGGTAGTCGTCGGCGACAAGGACGTAGTCGCCCATGATGCGGCGTGTTTCGCGCACGCCCAACATGCTGCCCGTGGCGGCGAGGAAGGAGTTGGCGAAAGCGGGGTGGAACTCAGCAAAGGCGTCGCGATACTGGGCGGCCATCTTGCGGCCGTGGAAGATGGCTTTGGTTGTGCTGGCGGGGTCGGTGTTGTCGACGTCGAAGACGTGGCCTGTGTTGAAGCCCCACACGCCCGGACCGATCTGGCGGTTGCAGGCGTGGGGCTCGATGATGTCGGGGTACTTGTCGGAGCGGATGGCTTTCCAGATGGGGCTGTCGGGGTCGTAGTAGTGGACGCGGGGGCCGGCGGCCAGGCCGTATTCGTCTATGTTGGCGATGATGAAGCACATGGTGGCTGGCTGGAGCTCGCCTTTTTCGCCGCCTTTTTCAAAGGGGGCGCCGGCCCACGCGGCCAGGTCGCCGTCGCCGGTGCAGTCGACGTAGACCTTGGCCTTGAAGGCGGCGAGGCCGGTCTTGTTGGCGGCGATGACGGCGTTGACCTGGCCGCCGCCGGAGTCCACGGAGCAGACCTGGGTGTGGAAGAGGACGCGGGCGCCGGCGCCGAGGACCATGTTGTCATAGACGCGCTTGAGGACTTCGGGGTCAATGCTGGGGGCGTAGAGGGGGTTGGCTTCGATGGTCTTTTTGAGCAGGGGCATGCCGGCCATGAGTCCCTGGCGCACGGTTTCGGCCAGGCCGCGAGCCAGTATCTTCTCGCCGTCGGTGTAGCCGCAGAACCAGGGCACGAGCCCGGACGTGCCCATGCCGCCGAGGACGCCGGAGGCTTCGAGCAGGAGGGTCTTGGCGCCTTGGCGCGCGGCGGACGTGGCGGCGGGGCGAGCTGCGGGGCCGCCGCCGGCCACGATGACGTCCCAGTTGTCGTCGAGGGGGATGTCTCTAGCGGGGAGGGTGTAGCGGGGCATGGGGGAGGCCTTGGATAGAGGACGATGAGCTTGGATGGACGGCGAAACGGACGCTGAAGTCAAAGGCAAGGACCATCATTATAGTAAGCGGGGCGAGAGGGACAAGGGGAAGGATTTGCAGTCTTGGGCGTTCTTTGCTGAGTTCGCCCCGGGGGGGCCAGTGACGCGCGCGATGGGGTCATGTTCGCGGGGTCTTGAGAGGCGCCTGGCCGTTGCGCGTCTGGGCCGGAGGCTGGTAAAATCCCGCGTCGCTCCGGACGATCTGGGCGCGGGATTCGGGTGTTGGACGCGACAAATAGGATGGTCAGGACTATGGATGAAGGCGCGCTGTTTCAGTCGGATATTCCTGGGCTGAAGTTGCTGAATCGTGGCAAGGTCCGGGATATCTACGAGACCGGGAACCAGTTGGTGATTGTGGCTTCGGACCGGTTGAGCGCGTTTGACAGCGTGCTGCCCACGCCGATTCCGCTGAAGGGCAAGGTGTTGACCGCGCTGACGCTGTTCTGGCTGGATTTCTTTGGTTCAAGCGTGGAGAACCACCTCATCACCGCGGACGTGAACGCGATGCCGGAGCCGGTGAAGCGGCAGGTGGCGACGCTGGCGGGCCGGACCATGCTGGTGCGCAAGGCGAAGCCGATGCCGGTGGAGTGCGTGGTGCGGGGGTATCTGTCGGGGAGCGGGTGGAAGTCGTATCAGAAAGACGGGACCGTGTGCGGGGTGAGGCTGCCGGCAGGGTTGAAGGAGTCGTCGAAGCTGCCGGAGCCGATTTTTACGCCTACGACCAAGGCGGAGAGCGGGCACGACCAGCCGCTGGACTTTGCGGGCGCGGCGAAGCTGGTGGGGGAGGACGTGGCTAAGGCGCTGCGGGACAAAACGATAGACCTGTATCGCCGGGCATCGGAGTATGCGGCCGGGCGGGG
>ERZ795052.6286-NODE-6286-length-11004-cov-4.008768_pt1 | contig 11004 bp, 13 predicted proteins | sample MGYA00375136_ERZ795052 | MGnify/ENA primary metagenome ERZ795052 (study PRJEB30181, sample SAMN05720156) | activated sludge metagenome | isolation source: Anaerobic digester | place: Japan | collected 2015-05-26 ... | reverse complement strand
AGGACCGGCTCCCTTTCCTGACGGAAACAGAATAGACGCCCGAGCTCCGGTAAAGTACAAAAACGGCTCTTTCCCCGCCGGCCGGTCACCGGCAAAAGCGTATCTCCTTGAGGAGGTCAAGGGTCGTGGGCGTCACCTGAAGAGACCCCAGTTCCCCCGCCGAAACCCAGCGCGCGTCCACCGCATCGTCCCCGGCCTGCGGGGCGCCGCCGACGTAATCCGCCGCCATATCCACGATGACATAATGGAATTCGATGCGGCCGTTCTCACCGCGCTGGATGATGTCGAAGGTATAGAACGGCTTTCCCGCCCGGATGATGAGGCCCGTCTCTTCTCTTATCTCCCGTTCGGCGGCCTCCTGCAGTGTCTCTCCCCTTTCCACCAGGCCCCCCGGAATGGCCCATTGACCCTTTCCGGGAGGATTTCCCCTCTTCACTAAGAGCACGCGCCCGTCCCGGAAGACGACGGCCCCTACGCCGACCCGCGGAACGGCCCAAGACGACCCGACCCCGCCTTGCTCTCCTCGCCCTCCCCCGGCCAGTGTCAGCAAGGCCTTTCGGTACTTCTCCATCCTCCGGCGGTCTTCGCCGTTTGGCTCTTTTTTCCGGCGGACGTCCATGTTGTCTTCCAGGTCGGCTATTTTCACCCTTCTCGCTATCGCGTTTTCCCCGATGCGCGAGATATACCGGTCGTAGTGCTCATCCTTTCTGCGAGTCAGGCTGTCTACCGCTTCGAGGACCTCTTCGGGGAAACCCTCCCCCCGGAGGGCCTCGATCGTCCAGGCACTGTCTTCGACGACATCGTGAAGAACGGCCACGATCATCTCCTCCGTCCCTTCCATCCTCAACATCAACCGCAGCGGATGAAGGATGTAAGGGGCACCGGCCTTGTCCTCCCGGCCCCGGTGGGCGTCAAGGGCGATCCCGATCGCCTTTTCCAGTTGTCTCGATCCTAAACTCATACCTTGCAGAGCTCCAAGAATTCGGATTGCCGTCGAACACCCTCTCTTCGAAGGTGACCGTTCCCTCGCGGTCCACCAGTAGAACCGTCGACGACCTGGTGCCGTAGACAGGGCTTGTGACAAACAAGGAAGAAAGGACCCGTTCCCACTCCAGCCCCACGCCCGTGTCGGGCAACTCACCGTCCTCCGGCCGTTTCCTGTCGGCAAGCACCCGGAAAAGGTCCTCTATGATCTTTTCCCGCGACAGTTCCCCGCGGGAGAGGACATCGGCCAGGGCCTTCTTGCCCCTTTCTACCTTAGGCCACGGCGAGTCGAGCAGATGATTGCTCAGTCCGTAGAGCCCGGGCCTGAGCTCAGTAAAACTGTCATTCCGGTTCGAAAAGTAGAAAAGCCGCCCCGGGTACCCGAGGATCAGGCTGAAACCGTTGTAGCGGTGAGCAACCGCTTCAAGGCGTCTCAGATATTCTTCGGGTTCTTCCTTGCTCAGCAGAAAGTCGGAGACCACTTTCCCCCGGGAGGGGGCGTCGAACCTGTGGAATCCCGGTTCGCGATAATTGGTTATCGCGGCGATCCTGCCCGTCTTGGTCACCCCGAACCACGTGCCGCCGGCCACAAGATCCCTGCCGGCAAGGAGTTCCGGTGCCTCTTCCCAGAAAGAGGCGGGCGCGGAGGCCCTGTCGTAAAATTCGTCACGGTTGGCGGCAAAAACAAGAGGGTAGTCGGTCCGCTGCTTGAACGATAAGAGTATCAAACACATGTCGTCTTTTTTCGGAAATCGCCAACACTATCTGGGACGGGATGTACGGTCCTGCTGCTTTTCCCAGATGTTAATCGGAGGGGTGTAGATCATCACCCGGTTGTCCCCGAGCATCTTCAGGCTGGTCCTCGCCCGAAGAACGGAATACCAGACACCGACCTTCTTTCCCTGATTGTCCAGGATGTCGAACCCGTAGAGAAACTCCCCCACCTCGAGGCCCCTCGACTTCATATTGTTCACTATCTCCCTCAACTTATCGACCGTCATCTCGACCTCTTTCCAGAGTTCGGTGTCCAGGGTGTAAGCCCTGTCGATGCCGATGAGGGCACCCGGATAGAGCTCGGCACCGCTGATATAATACCTGTGATTCGGGAGTACCGTGTAGCTCTCGAAAATGCGGGTCGCCTCCTCGCTGGGCCTTATCTCGCCGTAGTTCTGAAAAGGGGACCCCACCGCTTGTGAAAAGGCCGCCGTCGCGATCAGGACGATCACGACGGGGCACAGAAATTTCACCATCTTTCGCACCATGTTCGTCCTCCTTACCCAGTCATCCCCTTCCGCCTCGCCTCCTCGACGATCTTCGCCATCACGACGCCCGCCTTTCCGTTGATGACCACTTCCGCATGGTCATCACAAAAGGTACTCGTCGCGTTCACGACCACCAGCCTGGCGCCGCTCTCGAGGGCATACACGGGCATGTAAGCCGCCGGATAGACGGAGAGGGAAGACCCGATGACTATGAAGAGGTCGCAATTGCGGGAGTGGTGAATCGCCTTGTCGAGCGCCTCCCTGGGCAGCGACTCGCCGAAATATACGGCATCGGGCTTCAGGATGCCCGAGCATTCGTCGCATTCAGGAACCGCCACACCCGCCCTCAGCCATTCTTTGACCGTATCCATGGGGAAACGTTTTCCACAACCCAGACACCGAACCCATGCCATGTTTCCATGGAGTTCAACGACCTTCTCCGGTGTGCACCCCGCCTTCTGATGGAGGTTGTCGATATTCTGGGTGATGACGCAGTCCAGACGACCTGCCTTTTCCAATTCATATATTGCACGGTGGGCCGGGTTCGGTTCGGCATCGGCGATCACCCCACTGCCCCCGAAGAGCTCCCATGTCCTCCGCCGTGTTTCCGGGCTCTCGAGAAAGCGGTGGATGGTGAAATCCTCGGGGTCGAAGCGGCTCCAGATACCTCCCGGGCTCCGAAAATCCGGTATCCCCGATTCGGTGCTTACTCCGGCTCCTGTGAATACTACAATACGGGCCGAGCCGAGGATCAGGTCGGCGACCCTGCCAATCTTGGCGTCAAAGTCTGTGTTTTCCATGCGCAACAACCATGAAATATTCGTTCGTATCTTTATACCTCACTTCTTGACCCGACGGTAGTCTTTTATCGTGAAGAAAAGGTCGTATTTCAGCCGACAGGAAACTGGAAAAAAATCCCTTCCTGTGATAGATGAGGATAAATTTACTTTGGAGGCGACGGGTACGATGAAAATTTTCGATGCCAGCGATATCTTCCAGTTTGCCGTCAGGATAGAGGAGAACGGAGAAAGGTTCTACCGCCAAGCCGCGACGGTCGTCGATAACGAAGAGGTCAAACACCTGTTCAACTCACTGGCCGACGAGGAAGTGAAACACAAAAAATACTTCAGCACCCTTCTTTCACAGATAGAAAGTTACGATCCCCCGGAAACCTATCCCGGAGAGTACATGGAGTACCTGCGCAACTACCTCGACAACAAGGTCGTCTTCAGCTCCCACGCCACCAAAGATGAGTTCGGCGGCGTCAAAGACACCCTATCGGCCCTCGATTTTGCCATCAACAGAGAAGTGGATTCCATACTCTACTACAGCGAGGCGAAGAATTTCGTCTCCAAGAGTCAGTATGGGGAGATCGACAAGATCATCACCGAAGAGAGACGGCATTTCGCAAAGCTGACGGAATTCAAGAGACAATACGACAAGAAATAGTCAGTGCTTGAAGCCGTACTTCTTTAATTTATAACGCAGCATCCTCTCGCTGATCCCGAGGAGGTCGGCGGCGCGGCTCTGGTTGTTGTTGACCTGCCGCATGGCGTCTTCGATCAGACGTTGTTCAAGGGCCTCGACGGAATCCTTCATCAGGCCGCCGCTCCGCTCCCTGCCGTTCTCCGGTGTGCGCTCCTGGAAAGGCAGGTCTTCGACGGAGATCACCGGGCCCCGCGAGATGACGACGGCCCGCTCGATGATGTTTTCAAGCTCCCTGACGTTCCCGGGGTAGTCGTACTTCAGGAGAAGGTCCGTCGCCTCACGGCTCAGACCGCTAACCTCTTTCCCGTTCTCCCGGGCATACCGTTTCAGAAAATGCTCGGTGAGGAGGGGTATGTCCGCCTTCCTCTCCCGCAGCGGCGGGATCGACATGACCACCACATTGAGGCGGTAGAATAAATCTTCCCGGAATGCGCCTTCCCTGATCCTCGCTTCCAGGTCACGGTTCGTGGCGCTTATTACCCGCACGTCGGCCCGGATCGTCTGATTGCCCCCCAGGCGCTGAAATTCCCGTTCTTGAAGAAACCGGAGGAGTTTGACCTGAACAGGCGGCGTGATTTCTCCAACCTCGTCAAGGAAAAGTGTGCTCCCGTCGGCTTCTTCGAAACGGCCAATCCGCCGCCCCGTCGCCCCGGTGAACGCCCCCTTCTCGTGGCCGAAAAGCTCCGCCTCGAGAAGTGTCTCCGGGATGGCACCGCAGTTCACGGCGATCATGGGCCTCTCGGAGCGGGGGCTTAGGTTGTGGATGAGCCGGGCCAGAAGCTCCTTGCCGGTGCCGCTTTCTCCCTGTATCAGGACCGTCGCCCGACTCGCCGCGACCCTTCCGGCCATGTTAACCAGGTTTTCCATTGCGGGACTCTTGAAGATAATCTGGTCGGACGTGACACCCTTTGCCCGCAATTCTTGCCGGAGTATCTCGTTTTCCCGGAGAAGGGTCCGTCGCTCCGACAGGCGGGTTAGGTGGATCAGGAGTTCATCTAGGTCCACGGGCTTTGTGACGTAGTCCACGGCGCCCGACTTCATAGCCCTGACGGCGGTTTCTATCGTGCCGAAGGCCGTCATCATGATGACATCGATCTCGGGGTTGATTTTCTTGACCTCTTCGAGGACCTCCAGGCCGTCCATCCCCGGCATCTTGTAGTCGAGAAGGACGAGGTCGAAATGCCCGGCCTTGACCGCGGCAACCCCCTTTTCGCCGCTCTCCGCTTCCTCAACCGTGTATCCTTGCTTGACAAGAAAATCACGGAGTATCATTCTTTGTGACTGTCCGTCCTCGACAATCAGGATGTTCAGTTTCCCCCTCACCCTTCCGTCTCCCCACTATCCGGTGCCTGATGCATCTTTTCTCTTTGTGTTCTTAGTCTCTTCGGTTTCGCCTTTTTTTCGGGGCAGCCGGATGTCGAAGGTCGTCCCCACGCCGACCCGGCTCTGCACCCGGATGTCGCCGCCGTGACTACGGATGATCTCATGGGCGATGGGCAACCCCAGACCCAGGCCCTTTTCTTTCGTCGTGTACTCGGGGTTGAAAATCCTGTCAATCTCTTCGGGCGTAAGGCCTCCTCCGGTATCCGTAATCCTGACGGAGACGCCGTCGCTGCCCGCCGCTTCGAGGAAAACGGATATCTTCCCCGCCCCGTTGATCGACTCCATCGCGTTTTTTATGATGTTGAGAAAGGCCTGCTGCAGCTTGTCGACGTCCATCAGGATCGGCGTAGTCGAGTCCAACCCCGCCGTCTCTATGGCGATACCCCTGGGGGCCGCTTCCTCACCGACGAGTCTCACCAGCTTCTGGAGAACGGCCTCAACGGGGTACTCCAGGAGCTCGAGGCGCTGGCTGCGCGAGAAGGCGAGAAACTCTTCGATGATCCCGTTCAACCGTCGTATCTCGTCCCGGATCACCACCGTCATCTTGCCGAATTCCTCGCTCCTCTGCGCGTCCACCGGCTGGAATTCCCTTTGGAGCCTCTGGCTCGCCATGCTGATCGCGTTCAGCGGGTTTCTTATCTCATGGGCAACACCGGCCGCGAGCTGCCCCAGGGCGGAGAGCCGCTCCGACTTCTGGAGTTCCTTTCCCATCTCCTCCATCCGGGCTAAATGCCGGTTCTGGTTCCGATACAACAACCAGACGGAGAGAAGCCCGATGGACATGACGAAGGCCATCGATATGATCATCAGCCTCCTGTTCTCGCCCAGGACCTGGTCGGCGTCCTCCCTTCCCAACCCGACGCGGACGGCTCCGACAAGAGCACCGTCCAGATAGAGGGGCGATACCACCTCGAGTATTTTTCGTTCCCGGAAATCGAACTTGCGGTGCGACACAGCCGTGCGACCCTTAAGTATATCATCCACCACGTACTCATCGTCCGGCCTTTTTTCCGGCAGGTCTCCCACAAGGGCCAGGACCGCCTTGTCCGTACCGACGACGGCAACATAAGGCAACTTTTGCCCCGCGACGGCCTCTTCGACTGCCTTCTGGACGGCAAACTTCATACCCCAGTAACGCAATCCCTGCCCGTCGAGAACGACCAACAGGGTTCCCCCTTCCGGGCCCCTGCGAAGGGCGATGGAGCCGAGCTTTTCCCGGAAGATATCGATGTCGATATCCCGTTCGCCCGCGACGACCGAGGCCGCCCGCGCAAGAAAACTTGGGGGAAACTGCCTGGTCCGAAAAATGACCCGTCCTTCCTCGTCCAACAGGGCGAGAAGCCAGAGGTGATTTTCCTCGGCCATCCGCTTCAGGGCCTCCCGGTCCGTCCACGCCTGATCTATTTCTCTCGCGAGGCGGCGTGAAAGACCAACCAGGAAATTGACGAAGGACTCCTGGGGCAGGAAAGTTTCTTCCGTCAAGGGCAGCAGTAAATTGCCGGCGTGTTCCCCCTGCAATACCTGCGTAAGTCCGGTAAAGTTCTCCTGAGCGTCGCGTTGAATCTTGGCGCTGATGTCGAGGCCCCGGCCCTCCATGAAAGAAAGCAGTGTTTGTTCGAGGCGCCGCAGGTCGACCAGGCCGGTCACAAGGATCAGGGAGATAAAGACGACACAGACAAGGAACATCGCCATGGGTTGAAGAAAGGGCCTTGCAACCCCGGGAAGCCTGCTCTGCCATGGGTACATTTGCTTATCTTCCTGACGATTTCTTTATGGGAGGGGCATCCTCGAGGCTTGACCATTGGCGGATCTGTTCCGGCGTGAGTATTTTCCTGACAAGGAGTTCATATTCGATCATCTCTCTCATGATCTGGCTGTTGATGGCCTCGATTTCTCTTGCCTTGTTGCGGATGGCCTCTTCGCTCGCTGCGGGATCTCCTATCAGTCTCTTGAATTCGTGATGTTTTCCCACGGCATCGTTTTTCAACTGGATGATCTTCTTCACATGGGCGGACTTGGCCCGCTTTATCGCATTGTACTGCTCTTCGGTTAGATTGAGCTGTCTTAAAGAACTATCCTGCCCGCCCCCCGTCACACGTTCACTGCCCTGTGCCGAAAGCGTAGTGGCACTGACCAAAAAGAAGACGAGGACCAGACCTATGACCTTGCAAATTTTCATGTCGTTACCACTCTGCTCCAGAAGAGGAGATGTCACAAAATATTTTCCCGCTCAAACCGGCAGGGCCTTGTCTATCACAATTCGACGATATTGTCGAATCAGTCGCCCAAGATGTCTCCCGTCGCATGTAATTGTTTATTAAGGGTTTTTACTTGTGGTTCTCTTTCTGTTCGACAATCGTTGCCGCCCCAATCGGGACGGGCGTTAAAAAAGCGGCTCATAAATCATCTAATATTACAGCATGTTACAATATCACACTCATTCTGGCATAATAAGTGCACATAAAATATGCAAAAAGCATGTTATAGAGCAGCGGGAGGTGCCCACGTTTCCACCTTCCGAAAGAAAGATAGAAGCTCTTCATGTTCTTCCGGGGAGGCCCAAAAGGCCTCCCCGCCTCCGTTTTGGGGTCTTTACACCACGTTATCATGCTTTCCCGAAAATGCAATCATATAAAAGTACGTATTACGACAATTCATGGAGGAGAAAACGATGGAGATTACGAGTCCAGCCTTCAAGTCAGGCGGCATGATCCCGCAGAGATACACCTGCGACGGGGACGATGTTTCTCCGCCTTTGGAGTGGAGAGACGCACCGAAGGATACCCGGGCCTTCGCTCTCATCTGCGATGACCCCGACGCCCCGATGGGAACCTGGGTCCATTGGGTCGTCTACGACCTGCCCGCCCACGTCACGAAACTCGCCGAAGGCCTGCCCGCCGACAGGCAACTCGAAAACGGGGGAAAGCATGGTACGACTTCCGCTCAGTCCCTTGGTTATCACGGCCCTTGTCCGCCGAGCGGCGTTCATCGGTATTTCTTCAAGCTGTACGCCCTCGACGGTCCGACCGACCTCCCGCCGGGCGCGACGAAGGAAAGGCTCCTTGCCGCCATGAAGGGGCATATCCTTGCGGAGGCGGAGTTGATGGGCAGGTACAAGAGGAAGTGAGGAATCAGGACGCCGCCATCCCTAAGAAATAACGGTGAACCCTATTGTCGTTCGTCAACTCGGGATGGAAGGTCGCCACCAGGATGTTTTCCTGACGGGCCATGACCACCCGGCCATGGTAATGGGCAAGGGCGCTTACCCTGTTGCCTATTCTCTCGATGACCGGCGCCCGGATAAAAACGGCGTGGAAGGGATTTTCCCCGACGGCAGGGACCTCCACATCGACCTCCCTGCTGTCTACCTGTCGCCCGTAGGCGTTCCTCCTCACGTCGATGTCGATCAGGTTGAGTAGCCGCTGTTTCCTCCCGGCCACCCTGTCCGCCAGCAGGATCAACCCCGCGCAGGTACCGAAGACCGGCCTGCCCGAAGCGGCGAAGGCCTTGATGCCTTCCGGGAATCCGTATTCCACCATTAGTTTCGCTATCGTGGTACTCTCGCCGCCGGGAATGATGAGCCCGTCGGCACCTTCCAACTGCTCGGGAAGCCTTACCTCGACGCCCACTGCACCCACCGATGCCAACATCCTGATATGCTCGCGAAAGGCACCCTGGAGCGCCAACACACCGACTACCATCACATTAAAGCTGTGAATCTCCCTGTGAGTTTTGCGATCACAACAACCGGTCCCGCGTCCTGAGAACGATAGGACAAAGACATCAGCGCCGTGATTCTCCGGGGAAGGATACCAGTTCAGTCCCGGTACGGGATGTTCAGTTGATCCATCTTCTTGTGCAGGGTGTTCCGGTTGATCCCAAGGAAGGCGGCGGCAGAAGTCTTGACATTGTTGGTGCGTTTCAGGGCGATCCGGATGAGACACCTCTCCACCAGGGCGAGGATATCGTCATACAACTGGCTTCTTGAACCCTCCGACGAGCCGAGGAAGTTCACTACGTCTTCGATCTTTTCCTCCAGCAGCACCTCCACAGCCAAGCACGAGGGCTTGACCTTCTCTGACCCTGCCCCTTTTGCCGGCTCTTTCCTGGCCATAGTTCAGTCCCTCTTCAAAGGGTGATTAGAGAAAAACCCTGATGTAGATGACGACGAGAAGCACAACGGCGCCCGCCCAGGCCGAAACGACGTCGGAAACCTTCGTGACCGGTCGCTCGACCAAAGCCTTCACCTGCTCTTCGACCCGTTCCGCCTCGACATGGCTGACTATCCCTCTCAGCAGGGCGGGAAAATCATCGTAGGCGTTAGAGATGATATGAAACCCCTTGGTCGTTGTCAACACGAGATAGACCCTGTTCCTCAGGATAACGGCCCCCACGTCGGTGATGTCTCCCCAGAGAAATTCCCTCTTGCGAAAAAGTTTCCGGATGGAGAGGCCTTTCTCGCTGACAGTCACCTTCCGGCAATTCGACTCCACGGTCACCAAGAGGAGAGGGACCAGGATGACCGACAGGACAACCTTCTCGACAGGGGAGTTTCCTTTGAAAAAGGAGACCGCCAGCAGGACAGCGAGAAGCGCAGTGTCGACCATAAGGGCTACGACGAGGCCCTTTTTTATCTTGTAAACGTCTTCCAAACCTCGATACCCCGAAACCTATTCCTTCCGCACCGCACTGCCTATCTTTCAGTATCTTCCCCAGGCTCCCTTACGAACGTCCCACTCCGTCCCCCGCTCTTCCGGGTAAGACAGATGTCGGAAAGGACCATGGCGCGGTCGGCGGATTTACACATGTCATATATCGTCAGTGCCGCGACACTGACCGCCGTCAGCGCCTCCATCTCCACGCCCGTCCTCCCCACCGTCCTCACGGTGGCCTCGATGCCGACCTCACCTCTCAGGCCGTCGACGGAAAAAGAGATGTCGACGCCCGTGATCTCGATCGGATGGCAGAGAGGGATGAGCTCGCCCGCCTTCTTCGCCGCCATTATCCCGGCGACCTTCGCAACGGTAAGCACGTCGCCTTTCGCAAAACCTCCCGCCTGAACGGCCTGAGCCGTCTCCGGCCTCATCAGGACCTTACCGCGGGCGGTTGCCTCCCGAAGGGTTGTCTCCTTCACGGATACGTCAACCATCCTCGGTTTACCCTTATCGTCGAGGTGGGTAAATTCGGTCATCGGGGGATCGCCTATTCGTTGGAGACTTAAAGGAAAGAATGAGCAGTCGAAAAGTGGGAAGTTACTTAACACAGACCTTTCTCCGGTGTCAAGGACGTCCCGCACCAACAAAGTTCTTGAATTATTTCCCGCTATTCGTTATCTTCAGGGTCGCCCTTTGCCTGTCTTTGACCCCGCTTCCGGGTTTCCCGAAATCTTCTGGAGGATGGCTTCTTTGATCATCAAGGTCTTGAGCAGTACCGTGATCGGGATAGAGTCCTTCCCCGTGGACGTCGAGGTGGACATCTCGCCCGGCCTTCCCCAGTTCTCCACGGTCGGACTGCCCGACACGGCCGTGAAGGAGAGCAGGGACCGTATCCGCGCCGCAGTCAGGAATTCCGGCTACGAATTCCCCCCCGACCGCGTGACCGTCAACCTCTCTCCCGCCGACATCAAGAAAGAGGGAACAAGTTTCGACCTCCACATCGCCGTGGGTGTCCTCGCCGCCCAGGAGTTGATCGAGAAAAAAAGGCTGCCCGAATTCATGATCATCGGAGAGCTATCACTCGACGGAAGCGTGAAGGGAGTCCATGGGGCGCTCCCGGCCGCCTTCCGGGCGAAACAGGCCGGCATAAGAGGGATCATCCTGCCTGCGGAGAACGCCCTCGAAGCAGCGGTCGTCGACTCCATCGAGGTCGTCCCTGTTCGCTTCCTCTC
>ERZ795052.6278-NODE-6278-length-11018-cov-6.061115_pt1 | contig 11018 bp, 12 predicted proteins | sample MGYA00375136_ERZ795052 | MGnify/ENA primary metagenome ERZ795052 (study PRJEB30181, sample SAMN05720156) | activated sludge metagenome | isolation source: Anaerobic digester | place: Japan | collected 2015-05-26 ... | reverse complement strand
TCTGTCATTTTAATACTCCTTCTAAATTGTTCAACTCATTAATATTTGCTTCATAAATACAGACGATTGTCTTTAAATTTTATTTTAAATATTGAAAAATAATTTTAAGAATAGAGAAAAAAAATTATAACTGCCTAAAATAATATTAGGTTATCGTGAAGGAAATCGTAAATTGTTATAAATACTGGTAGGTAATTGATAAATTATTCAATCGTATAGGATTGGTCTATATAAAGCAATGCTGTTGTGGAATTTATTACTACGCCTACAATTTGGAATATATTTGTAGTGGGTGGCGTCTGCGTTGCTTTGCCATTCAAATTTAAATATAGATAATTGCCTGGAATTAATGTTTCCCCGTTGGAATATTCAATTAACTTCGCACGTGAAATTGTAATCATTGAATCAATTACGCCAGAACTCAATGCAATATATTGAGCGTCGTGGAGCGTGCGGTCTGCCAAAGCTAATTTGTTGCCTGAATTTATATAAAGTGCGTCTCCAATTACTACATCTACCGATGTTTGCAATTGTTCAACTCCTATACCCGCAGAAGCCAGACTTGATAATGTTTGTAAGCCTTTCCGTAAATGCGGGGCAAGTTGCGTTTCTGTTATACTTCCTCTGGGTATTAAAACATTCATCCTAAAAACCTTTTAGATAACTCAATTGTATGTTGAGAATACCCGTAATCATAAAGATATTCAACACTACGTTTTAAAATAACTGGAATTACAGTCTTAGATGCGTGTATCCAGTTAGTATAAGCCAGCAAATCACCGCCGTAAAAAAATATTGTCTTTTTAGCCCGTAAATCTTTTAAAGTGTCTTCAAATTTTAATCCACTATTAACTTTCTCCAATGCTACTTTTAAAGTCAATTTTAAGCGGTCTTTTGAATGGTCAATCATAACTCCTCCATTAGTTTGAACCGTGTCCCCTTCCTCCTCAAATACAGGGTTATGTCCATAAACATATAAAGTTGTCCATCCACTGCCTTCTATGCCAGGTTGTTTAATGATTGTTTCATCTATAGCAACCTCTCCTTTGCTGTCTATTGTGAAGGTGCTCAAATCACTATCTAAACCCATCAAATATACTTTAAATCCTTCTTCTAACATAATTATACATTTAATTCAATAAAATCACAAGTTGCTGTTGCTTTCATAAAATCTATCTTACAGGAATTCATCATCCACCGCCGTGTTAAATCTTCTGGAACTGTCAAAAAAAATGAACTAAAATCAAAATAATATATATCTCTATTAGGTGGGAATAAATAATGCTCTAAATCAAACTCAACGCCTGTTAATTTATTAAATCCATTGCTTAATAAAGCTTGCAATGTAGTAGATATTGATATTCCATTACCTGATATAAGTTGGATAAGTTGAATATTTTCATATAAATGCCCATTGTGAATATCTCTTTCAATGTATGGTATAATACCCAAATAATCATCAGAAGACTTAGGAAAATCAGGATATAGATTGATTGTAAAAGTAGACCATTCGTGTACTCTTTCTATGTTTACACCTTGAATATAATATAAATTAAAGACTTTACTACCCTCACGGGCATATACAATCTTCCCAAAACTTTTTGAAGTATATTTCTTGTAATTCAATTGCGGTGGCAAATTGTTAAATATTATAGGAATTGTAGTAGACGCCTCATTCTCACTTCCAGGAATACTTGTATCATATTTACTTATATCTTTGTAAGTCTTATCACCCGTATCACTTGCTGATTCATAAAGTGAAGCAGTTACAACTTTGATAGGGTCGTCTCTTAAGATGAGTTCAGAGAATTTATGGTATTTCAAATCAATTTGACGTTCTGTAGCTGACCAGCTGGGTATATTTTCTAACTGATGTATACCGTTCCAGAATACATCATAGCATTGAAGACTTTCTAATGCTGTATCTCTCATAAAATCCCACAACCCCCCTTTATAATAAGTGAATATTGAATTATCATTATCAGGATTTGTCGAACATAATATTCCACCAACTATCTTATCCTCTGAAATAATTGCTATCAATAAATAAACCTCTGTATCATTATCAAGCAAGTAAGAACGCCCACCACTTTTAGTCTCCGCTTGCTTATAATTCAATGGATAATTCATTTTGAAATAAGAAACGATATTATGTCTTGTAATCCTTTGAGTAATTATAGATGCAATTTTGCTTATAAATTCATAAAAATTTGCAAGCGTGCAGACTATTAATTTATGGGGGGACTCTATATCATTAGACACAACTGTATAAGATTTATCATTTTCTAAGTAATAAAATTCAATTGCGTTGAATTTTTCAACTGCTTTCCCTATACCAACCGCATAATTTAATGATTGCAAATTATCAGATTCTGATTTTATATGAGTAATATTGTCTAAAACAAATTTATTTATATCAATTGCTTCAATTTCCATCATTAAATTTGAGTAATTGATTTTTACAGTGCCATCATTCCGATAAATGCACCATAGATTAAATCCTATTGTTTTGTATAAATGGAATACTATACCTCTGTTTCCTTTACCAATGTCAAAACATAAATTTGTTATATCAATACCCTCTGCATTGTCTTTCAATGGATATTTAGCAGGGTCTTCAAATAGCACAGTTGTAATTTCAGTAGGTAATAAACTCAAATCTAATGTTAATTTCAATACCGCTGGATTTGGTATGCCAATCGGCAATCCACCCACCGCCTCATATTTGCCCCACTCCAACGTATTTACTGTGATTGCACCATAAGGTAATGTTCTGATTTCTGGATTCTCTAATAATGGTAAATTGGAAGTTGCAAAGCCATCCGCTGGCAATATAACGTCAAGTTGAAAATCTGCCCACTCCATCCTATATATGTAATTACGTGCGTCCATTATGAATTCCTAAAATCCCTTAATCTTTTGCGGTCTTGCACTTTAAAATACTCATTATCCACGTGAATTTCTGCTTCCACCTTTGTAAATTCTTTCCTGGCATAATTTCCCCGCTCAATACTTGCCTCAATCCTATTCAAATCACCTTTTAAAGACGAAATCGCTCTTTCGGTTTTGGAATTATCTACTATTATAGGAATGACTTCGTTAGTTTTACTTATTATTTCTCTAAAACTTTCCTTTCTGAACAACTCATTTGGGTGCTTCTTCATATAAAAGTCTAACGCCTCACCACCGTTATTTAAAAACTCTAATAATTCAATGTTCTTTAATGTAGCACGGTGATTGACTACAAATTCCTCTCCTAATTCATTAACTCGATAGAATTGCTCACCGCCCTTAATTTTACCTCCTTTCCATCGCCCCGCTGCATTTCCCAATGCTGACACTAACGCTGCTGCACTCTCTAATAATGGCACTAATATAGCTATCCGTGCAAATCCAGTTGCACCAAATGTTGATACTGAATCTGGTTGAGACAATGATTCTGCAATAATCTTACCTTCCAAAATTCGTATGACTGATACTACACTTTGAGATAACAATTTAGCCATTGTCTTGCCGAAATTCTCCTCACCCATTATCAACTGCCCAATTGCAGCTACCGCCGCAGATGCCAATTGCTGATATGCTTGTATTTCAATTAGTTTCTGGTCTTGCGTAATATTAGCCATTTCCTTTTCTTTATCTGCTCGCTCCTGGTCTGATAAATTCATATTAGTATGTAATTCCCGCTGTAAATTGCCAATTGTTATATATGAATTAGAGTATTGAGTGCTAAGTTCATTTAAACTTGCAGTTGTAGTTTCTACCATATTAGCAAGCCCTGCCTTAGTTTGAGCCTTTAGAACTTCCCAGAAACTCAAATCATTTGCTTTCTCTAATTTACGCCGTTTTTCGTTTAATTCGTCTATACTCCTGATGTATTCAACGTAACTCACTTTTCTATTCTCAAAAGAAGTGCGTAAATCCGCTTCTTCTTGTTTTAATTTGTCAAGCTCGCCCGAAGTGTCCATCTGCGGTAATTCAGGTTCTGCGTTTGCAAATGCTGTCATTAAATTTGTATAGACTGATAACGCCGACCGTGATGCCACATATGAATCTTTCTCTATTTTTACTCTATTAACTGCATAATTTGTCCAAGCCTCAGTCATCTTCGAAATGTTGCCTTCTGCTTGCTTTAAATTCTCCTCTAATGTTCTCCTGTTTTCATACAATAATAGTTCACGCTCCCTGACTGTTCTATCCTTTATGGCTAATATGTTTAAACGCTCTATTTGAGAATTGAATGCTTGATTATTCTGTTCCAATGCTCCTTTTGTCTTTTTGTCAATTAGTATGATTTCTGTATTAGATTGCGAGAAATTAGCAATATATTCATTTAATGTCTGTTGCGTTTGCTGACTTTGTGTTTGATATGAAATATCCCCAGTTTCCTGATAAAGTATATTCAATTGTGTAATTTTCGCAATTAAATCCTGATAGCCTTTATCTCTACTCAAAATTGCTAATTTGTCTTTTTCAGCGGTTTCTTGAATTATCTTCTGCTGTAAATTGGATTGTTCAGTTAAATTTGCAGTTAATTCAGCACCTGATAAATACTGACTAACTTCACTCAATATATCAACCGTTGCTTGATAATTGCTAATAATCTTGTCTTTTGCCTCAATACTTGCGTCAATTGACTTACGGGCTGATTCTTTGTAGAATTCATTCAAAGCATTATCACGCTGTTTAGCAATCAATTCATTTATAGCGGTCAATGAATTAATGGATTTCTGAATTGTTTCTCGTGAAACTTTATCTTTCGTTTTGCTAAGTTCATTTTGCAAATTCGCAATTTTATCCTCATTTGCCAGGATTTCGTCATCAAATTCCAATCTAACCCGTGCATATTCTGACGCTGTTTCTTTATTTAATTCTTTTTCTTTGTTTAAGCGGTCTTTTTCTAAATTTAAATATTCATCATTCAGTTCTTTACGCTGGTCGATTAATTTCTGATAGTTATCCTGTTTTTGCTGTTGAACATTGACATTGTTTTGTGTTTCTATTTCTGCGGGGATAGTTTGTTCAATTTTAGGAACTTCTTTTGGAATTTCCTTTTTCACTTCTTTTGAAGTGTCAGTTGTCTTCTCACCTTCTTTCTTAACTATCCCAATCCATTGTAAAGCAGACACAATACCATCCACCACCGACTTTGCTAAATTCCAAATATCTACCAATCCACCCTTGATAAAGTTAAATACAGGTTCTACAGCACCTTTAATAGTGTTGAATACCGACACTGCTATATTTCTAATGCCTACAAATATACCATTTGTAGTATTCGTAAAGAAAGAAAATACTGAATTTATTGCATTCTTTACGAAATTAAACGCACTTTGGAATGCCGTCTTAATTGCATCTACAACTGTTTTAACTATCGAAATATAACTTTTGATAATTGCTACAATACCTTGAAGTGAAGCCATTATTACAGTGGTGATGAAATTACCAATGGTCTTTAACACTCCTAATATGCTTTCCCAATTCTTGACTATTAATTTAATCAATGTAATCATTGGCAATAGTGGAGTGATAAGCACTGCCACCAATACAGTCCCAATAGTTTTTAAAATTGGCATAATCGAGCCAATCCACTTGCCAATATCAGAAAACACTTTGCCAAGCCAATTACCAGCCGTCTTCACTGCTTCAATCACCCAATTGAATGCCACCCCCAATCCTTCAATTACTGATTTACCCATATCAGTTTTAGTAAAGAATAGATAAAGCCCCGCCAAAGCTAAAGCCACTGCACCGATTATTAATAATACTGGCCCCCATGCCACCGATACAGCAGTCCCTGCCGTTGCACCCGCTACTCCTGTTGCTGCCATCCCAGTGCTCGCTGCTGTTGCTGCTACTGGTATTTGTATTAAAGACGGCAGAAGTTTTGAACCAATTGACAATGCAAAATTCTTGATTGATTCTGTTGGAATTAAAGTCTTCAAAGACGCAAAACTTGTTATAAGCGGTGCAAATTGAGCGGATGCTATCAATACCGTTTGCCCCGTAGTTCCTATGAATTTCGATATTGATATAAAAGCGTCCTCTACAATTGCTTTCAATTTAGCCACATTATCACTCGCCGTTCCTGACATTTGATTAAACATCTCAAATGCCGTGCCTTGACCTAATTCACCTTCTGATATTGCCTTATCAAACTCATCAATCTGATCTACATTGTTCGAAAGTATTGCAAATGCCTGCTGATTTTCCAATCCAAATAACCGCATAATAGCATTGTTCTTTGCATAAGAAGACGGCAAATTGTCTAACCCACCTTTTAATAGTTTAATGGCTGCTCCTAAACCTTGCGTAGTGAGTGTCTCCCCTAATTGAGATGCTGTAAGCCCCATTTCTTCAAGTGCCTTATTGCCTTCACCCGTTGTTCTCTGCATTAATCCGATAACATTACGCAAAGAAACGCCTGCCTCTGCTCCTATTCTACCGCCAACTGCCAATGTTTGAACAGCTGCTAACGTCTCTCGCACCGATATATTCGCATTCACCGCTGCACCGCCGACTTGTAGTAAAGCCTCACCCGTTTGCGGAATTTCAGATGCTCCTGCCTGCGCTGCTGCTGCCAATTGATTGATGATTTGTGTAGAAGTCTCAGCATCCTTCATAGAATCACCAGTCACCAATCCAAATTGGAGCATTGCATTGCCCATTGTATCGAAAGCGGTTTTTGCGTCAACTCCTCCCGCCTTTGCTAATACATTTACATTACGAGTTAAAAGTGCTAAAGCGTCGGCATTTTCGCCGTAACTTGGTCCGAATTTAGATAGAATTTGCCCGAATACATCCATTTGTTCTGATGCTTTGCCTATGCTCGCATACTCAATACCTAATTGACGTGCTTTTTCACCTAAATTCTCTAAATTTTCACCGCTTTGACCTGTTAATGCTCCAACTTCTCTCAATTTAGTCTCAAATCTATCCCCAACCATCACAACTTCGTTAAGACTGTTGGATAGTGTTTGAATTGAGCCGTAAATTTGATTGAAATTGAATGCAGCACCTACTATTTTTTGAAATCCAGTTGCCTTTTGTGTAGTATTGACTATTTCCTGCCCCAAATTACGCACAGGAACTTCCATTTTGCTCGCACTTTGAGATGCGTTTGTAAATGCTCGTGTTGATTCAGCTCCAAATTGCTTCACTTTACCAGCGGTGGCATTTAATTCATTTTGAATCTTATTGGCGTCTAAAAGCTTAATCTCACCACCTAAAGAACCTAAACTGTTCTTTAAGTTGGCGAGCATTACGTTTAAAGCCGCTACATTAAGTGCGGGTGTTATATCGAGTGTAATATTATAATTATTCAAAATCCCTCACTTTGATTAACATTAAATTATAATAAATATCGTAAAGACTACATTCTTTGTAAAGCCTATCTATTTCAGACGGCACTCCACCCGCTACAATAAAGCATAGATAACGCATTTGCCCCTCTGCCTCCCTCCAATAAGGGAAGCCTCTTTGAACAGACGGCAGAAGATTTTCTGTTTGCCAATACCGACTTTTCTTTTCATCTACAATCTTCTGCTCTTCCTTCGTATAGACTTTTTTGACGAACATTGCAGGCACTGTAAATATCCATTGTATTTGCTCATCTTCAAATTTTATATCTTCTGCGAAAGGAGTTTCGGATTTCCTCTAACTGCTCTATATTCGCATAATTCCATATCTCTTTACCGTTGAACAATTCTTTATCACTGATTGGAATTGCTATAAGTTTAATGAAATCAATCAAACTATCCATTGTAAAGTTCTGAACAATCTTGTTCAAACTAAAAGTCTTGTCTAAATCCTCATTATCAAATTCATTGACAAATGTTAAAGATAGTTCATTTCGTTTTTCCAGCTCTTGTTCAACGGTGACCTCCCTCCCTTCTTTCCATTTAGCAATTTCTGTTTCTATTTTATCATTTATCAACTTGCCTTTATCCACCGTAGATTTCAATTCAGGCATATCATTAAGCTTTTTGCCCTTCTTTTGCAACTCGTAATCATATTTCAAAAGTTTTATGCGAAGCTCAGGCGTCAAGAACCTGAGCTTAACTTCAATTGTTGTCAAATCGTCTTTAAAGAATTCTAACTGTATTGTTTCCATAGTTTTACGGTATATCTACATAAGATTCTTTAACTGTTTCACCCGCATTCAATAAGGTTGGAGTTGTTACTGTAACCAATGTGTTATCATACAACGCTGTTGGTATTGTTAGTTTATATCCAGTAGGGATTGACGTTGATTGGAACTCATAAGTCGGCTGATTATACGAACCGTCTTTCCCTGTAAATGAGCCCGAACTCGCTGCAATACTACCGAAAGCTGTAAGTAACAAGCGTTTCTTGCCAGTTTCTGCGAAGTCGTTCAATAGATTACCATATACCAACTGAACTACAGAGAAAGTGCCAGCACTGCCGAGTATTTTTTGCCCGTCTATTAGCGTAACATCTGGCCGTGTTCCAACTTTCGTTGGTCTATTCTTCGCAAGCAAAGTCCTGAAAAGAACATCGTTTTGATATTGTGTTAAAGTAGTTTTAATTGTCCCGTCTGATTGGTATTCAAGTGCATTTTGCTCAATCACGTCAAGCCGAATAGCAGTTGGAAGTGCTGGATCTACTACTTTTGTTAGTTCGCCAGCTTCCGAAAGGTCGTAAAAGTCATAACCGTCTCCTGTTGAATTCGGTTGAACTATATAGAGGTCAACCGCATTCCCCATTCCCATTGTTAAATCTGATTTGTCTGCCATTTTTTTAATCCTTTAATTGTTTAAAATATTATTTATTTCTTGTTCTGAGAAAAATTCATTCAAATAACTATTTCTCAAATGATAATATAAAGTCTCATTATCATCTATTAAATATCCAATTACCATAAATGGATATTCCTTTTCTTTGTCTGTCTTTAAATATACAGTGTCCCATATATTGTAAGTTGCGTTAAATTTAACTTGTGTCATAATTACCCCTTAATTACTTTGTGTGCCCTTAAAGCCGCTAATATACCATTAACTACGGCGATGAGTTCATCGATTTTGGCACGGGCATCAGGATCCTCTGCAACTGTACCATACTTCACCCAGGGGGCGTGCGTATAATTAGGTATTGCAGATTCTGGATTTCTGTATTTTACCCTGTTATAATCAGTGCTATCTATGTAAAGTGTCTTCTCATTCGGGGTATCTAAAAATTTCAAATTGTCAATCCTTAAATCCCCATCAGTTGAATTTAACAGAATATAATTATTTGTAGGTGCTCCGACTTCAACGTGTCCCGTGCCATCATAATAATTATAAATATATATTCTGCTGTCTGTACCGTCATTTATAAGTATAACCTGGTCAGTCATATAAATATATTGGCTGTAAGTTTTGCTCGCTTTGATATTGATGACATTTGAATCCACTTCAAACCACCATTCAGCAGAGCCATCCGCATACCTTTCCTGAATAGTCTTATTCGGTAATCTTGGCACCCCATTTTCGCCCGCCACCACTAGATTATAATAAAGAGGGTCTCCAGACGCTAAATTAGGATATACTTCACTGTATGCAGTTCCTGTATCGTCTTTGTTTTGATGCATTATGATGTCATATAAAGCCATAATTTATGCCCAAGTTGCTAAGGATGTTCTTTTCCAGCTGTTTGTAGCTACACAAATATAAAAGTAATTGCTGTCGAATGCAACACTATTTGCCACCCCCGTTGATGTAGGTGAAGTTGGAGCTGTTACCCACTTTAATGCTCCACCAATCTTCAAAGTCACAGCACCAGCGGTAACAGTGAAGTCATTCGTGTCGAAACTTGCTACTCCCTTTGTAGTTGTTGTAGCATCTTTAATTGTAACTGCACCTGCCGTGACTGTGAATAGATTAGTGTCAAAGCTTGCAACACCTTTAACAGTAGTAGTAGCGTCTGCAACTGAAAGTGTGATGTAATCACCACCGTCGGTTTTAGATAACGCTCCAGTTACTCTCAAAGCACCTGTGCTATCTGTTGCACCTAAATAATCACCTGTTGCTGCTGAATCTACTGCCACTTTCTTATCTATTGCACCCGCAAGTAAATCTGTAACTGTTGCCTTCTTGATAGCACCGCCTTGACTTATAACAACTAAATCAGCACCCTCAGGTGTGCCCGCAGACAAGCCTGCAATATCAAATTTAAGCACTATACCTGTTGTATCATCAATTACAATAGGAGCTATTGAAGTCGCTTTCTCCAAGCTATAATCAGATGTGCCTGTATTCCATTTAGCACCCCACAACCCTGTGCCCGACGCTCCAAGGGGCATAACAATTTCAGAAAATTGTTCTCCTGTTGTTGCATGGTTAATATGCAACTGTATATCAAATTTTGCTGCCATCTTATTCCTCCCTTAATTCATATATTAAATTCCATTCTAGTTCAGCATCAATTTCTTTAACGTCAGGATTGCTGAAGACGTCAATTAAATTTCGCAATAATTTCAAATAATTTTCCCTGTTGATTTTTGAAGTTATCTTTAAATTTTGACTTTCACAAATTGTTTCAATTTCAAGTTTTACGCTATCTTTTTTTTGAGACAATTCCTCATTCAACTTTTGCAATTCTTCACGTAATTGTTTTTGTTTTAATAATTTTTCTTGCATTTTTAAATCCTATTTTTTAAAATTTATAATTTCTAATTTTAACTAATTATTGCCACGCCTATTCTTTTCCAGTCGCTTATTGCCTCATTCCATATATAAATATAATCATCATCTTTTGCCAATTCTCCATCTAATGGATTGACTACATCCGTTATATTTGGCAATATAATCCGAAACTGCCCAATTGGTATATCCTCTCCCTGTATTGCACCTAAATACTTTTGCCCAGTTTGTGCATCTATTTTTACATATAATTTCATTCATCTTTCTTTCTAATTTGGAAATAATCCATTGCTTGCTCATCCGTCTCAAATTCCATCCACCCGACATTTATCCCATCAGGCGTCCAGGCAATATTGCAACTTAACATATTGCACTCAT
>ERZ795052.6268-NODE-6268-length-11032-cov-28.738635_pt1 | contig 11032 bp, 8 predicted proteins | sample MGYA00375136_ERZ795052 | MGnify/ENA primary metagenome ERZ795052 (study PRJEB30181, sample SAMN05720156) | activated sludge metagenome | isolation source: Anaerobic digester | place: Japan | collected 2015-05-26 ... | reverse complement strand
CCGGTCGGGTGCTTGCGCCTTCAGGCAGGATACTGCTGCTTATCTCCTCCCTGACTGGGCCCGATGAGGTGAGGGTGGTCTTTACCCGCCACGGTTTCGTCTCGTTCATCGTCGACGAGGAGCCGCTTGAGGGCGAGACCCTCTACGTCCTCCGGGCGATGCGCGACATCTGCCGGATGAGGCTTTGAGCGGTCGGGGAAAGTTCTTCCGCCTGCAGTCTCCAGGCGATGGGGGGCCCTCAAACCGGTTCTTTCAGGTTGTCCCCGGCTTGAAATCAGGTTCGTCGATGAACACCGGGGATCTTTGCCGGGGCATGTAGAGACTGGTGAGGAGGTGCCCAGCGCCCATCCCCGGAGGAAGGATGTTTCTGGGTGAGACTTAGAGACAGGGGCGATTCTTCATCGATGCCGTGCGCCTGAGTGCATCCTCACCACGTTGCTGCTGAGAAACTTCCCTGAAATCCCGTCTCCGTCCTGGCACCGCTTTTCCTGGCAACCGCCCCTCACCGCCCGCCCGAGTTTCCGGGGCCTGCATGTGGGTGGTGGTTGGCGAAAGAGGTTCAACGCAACTACTGCTTGCCCCCGCGCAAGTTACATCTTCTCCGAAAGAATAGAGTACATTCATGGGGCGCAATACACACCTGCTGGAAAAGACCCTGGCGGTTCTGCTCGTGTTATCGGTTGCTGCAAATATCTTTCTACTGGGTCTCATCCTCTCCCCCGCAGGAGCCGGCCTATCCCCGGCCGTCCCGGAGGCGGAGGATGGGGTCGGCACCCCCTCGGCCGCGCTCGCGCCAGCCTCAGCGACGGGTGGGACCGCCACGATGGAGGTGCCGGTGGTCATCCAGCGCATTGAGGTCAGGCAGGGCGGCCCCTTCCCCTACCAGGAGGTTACAACGGGGGGCGGGATGGTAAACATCACGGTTGAGGTTGCGCCCGGGAAAGGGCGTGTTCTCGTTCAGACAACGCCGCTGATGGGGACGGTCTTCCAGGACGCTGCAAACCACGCGGTCGCTGCTGCCGCCAGGCACTCCGGCGTGGACATATCAGGGACCGATGTCATCTTCAGCATCAGGAGCGCGGAAGAGGTCTCCGAGATCGATGGGCCCAGCGCAGGAGCGGCCATGGCCGCGCTGCTGGTCTCGGTGCTTGAAGGCTTCCAGATCAACGAGAGCGTGACGGTGACGGGGACAATCGATGAGAACGGGAATATAGGCGCGATCGGCGGTGTTCTGGAGAAGGCTGAGGCCGCTTACCGCAGCGGAAAGACGCTTCTCCTCCTCCCCCGGGAGAACAACCAGGTGATTGGTTACCGTGAGGAGGTCAGGCTACTAGGCAACCTCAAGGTCGTGCGCCAACTGCCGGTTGCCATGGACGCACAGACCTGCATCCAGGAGACCCTGGGGATCCAGGTGAGGTACGTGGAGACCCTCGATGACCTGCTCACATACCTCCGTGCAGACGAAGGTTCAAGAACGGTCTCTGGCGCAGTCTGAAGGGTGCGGACTCATCTCCGCCCGAAGATCTTTTCGAGTTTCTTTCTATCGAACGCCACAACCGTTGGTCTCCCGTGCGGACACGTCCATGGGGTCTTCGTCCGGGCGAGCTGCGAGATCAGGAGTCGCTGCTGCTCTGGCGTGAGACGGGTGCCGGCCTTGATTGCGCCCCTGCAGGCGATTATGCAGGTGACCGCCTCCCGCCGGTCGGTGTGAGCGCGGGACTCGCCGCTGAGGAGATCGGCGATGGTCTCTCTGACCGTGCCGGCGGCGTCCTCCACCGCACCGAGGGCGGCGGGGACTGCCCGGACGGCGAATGTGTCCCGGCCGAACTCCTCCACAACAAACCCCTCCCCCGCCAGGAGCGGGATCGCCTCCCGGAGCGCGGCGGCCTCTTTCGGAGAGAGGGGGAGGATGACCGGGACGAGCAGTTCCTGTGCGGCGGATTCGGCATCACGCTGCTCCACGACCTGGTCGTAGAGGATCCGTTCATGGGCGGCATGCTGGTCGACGAGGTAGAGGGTGCCGTCGACCCCCTCCGCCGCGATGTAGGTTGCGGCCACCTGCCCTATCGGCTCCATCGCCGGCAGAAGGTTCTTCTCCCCCTCCCTCTCTGTCCGGCGGAGGCGTTTATCGGCCAGGGCGGGTCCGCCGCGGTGAGCGGCCGCGTAGACCGCTTCAGTCTCCCGCGCCACCGGTGGCGTATCATCCGCCATGATCTGCTGCTGCACGGGCTCTTCTGGCGCATCCCGTGAGAGATCGTGGTCTGCGAGCGCTTTCCTCACCGCTGCGGTGACCGCCTCCAGGATCTCGCGCTCCCTGGATAGCCGGACCTCTCGCTTGGTCGGGTGGACGTTGACGTCAACAAGCCCGGTATCGATCGCAAGGTCCATGAACGCTACCGGGTATCTGTCTTTAGGGAGGAGGTTTCCGTAACCCTCCCTGACGGCGGCGGCGATCTTGCGGGAGAGTATGCTTCGTCCGTTGATGCTGAGAGAGATCTGTGAGGGGCTCCCCCTGTTCTCCTGGGGCCGGGATACGTAGCCGCGGATGGTAAGGAACGGAAGCTTCCCCTCGACGGGGAGGAGCGATCGGGCCAGGTCGGCACCATACAGCCCCGCGATGGTTGCAAGCAGTCCGGCGGATCGCTGGGTTGCCATCCGCTCTTTCCCGTTGTGCACCACCCTGAAGGCGATCTCGCCATGCGCCAGCGCCAGGCTCTCAACGACCGCGTAGACGTGGGCAAGCTCGGTGTTCCTGCTCTTTAGAAACTTCCTGCGGGCGGGTGTGTTGTAGAAGAGCCGTTCGACGGTGACCGTTGTCCCCTCCGGCGCCCCTACCTCGGCCGTCTCCACGATCTCGCCGCCCCTTACCACGAGGCGGGTGCCGCTGAGCGCTTCGCCTCCACGCGGCCGGGTGACCATGGTCACCTCCGAGACCGCGGCGATGCTCGCGAGCGCCTCACCTCGAAACCCGAGTGTCCTGATCGTGGAGAGGTCGGTGATATCCCGGATCTTGCTCGTCGCGTGAGGCTGGAACGCAAGGACGGCCTCTCCCGGCGTCATCCCCTCTCCGTTGTCGGTCACCTGGATCTTAGTTATCCCGGCAGCGTCCGATGCGATCTCAAGCAGGATAACCGTTGCCCCGGCGTCGATAGCGTTCTCCAGGAGTTCCTTTGCCACCGATGCCGGCCGTTCCACGACCTCTCCGGCGGCGATCTGGTTCACGGTCTCGGGGTCGAGGACGTGGATCTCTGTCATCGCTCTTCATCCTCGCCGTTTGCAAGCCTCTGGAGACGGCATAGGGTGTTCAAAGCCTCTATCGGCGTCATCTCGTTGGGGTTCAACGCTCTGAGCTCTTTGATCGCGGGATTCTCCTCCACAACGCCCTCGCCCGGATCGATCAGGAGCATCTGGGTGTAGAGGGGTGCCCGGGGACCGTCGGGGAGTTGCCGTGCCGATGCCTCTTTCATGAGTTGTCTTGCCCGGTCGGTCACCTTCTTCGGGACACCTGCGAGCTGGGCGACGTGGACACCGTAACTCCTGTCCGTTGCGCCAGGGATGATCTTACGTAGGAAGACAACATCGGTTCCGGTATCCTTCACCGCGAAATGGAAGTTCTTCACCCGCGCAAGCGAGCCCTCAAGGTCGATCAGATCGTGGAAATGGGTTGCAAAGAGCGTCCGCGGGCCCACAACCGCTTTTCCGTGCAGGAACTCCACAACCGCCCTGGCGATGGCAGAACCGTCCAGCGTGCTCGTCCCCCGGCCGATCTCGTCCAGGATGACGAGACTCTGCGGTGTTACGTTGTTGAGGATGTTTGCGAGTTCCAGCATCTCGACCATGAACGTGGACTGCCCGGATGCCAGGTCGTCAAACGCCCCCACCCTTGTGAAGACCCTGTCGACGATCCCGATGGCTGCATGCCGCGCCGGGACGAAACTCCCCATCTGGGCCATGATGCAGCAGAGCGCCACCGCCCGCATGTAGGTGGACTTGCCCGACATGTTCGCCCCGGTGATGATCATGATCTGGGTGCCGCCGCTGTCAAGTTCGGTGTCGTTGGGGACAAACGGGGTCTGGAGGTTCCGCTCCACCACGGGGTGGCGGCCGTCGCGGATGAGGATCCGGCCGCTCTCCTCGATCCTCGGCCTGGTGTAGTCGTAGCGTGCGGCAACCTCGGCGAGCGCCGAATAAACGTCGAGCAGCCCTACAGCCCTGGCGGTCGCCTGCAGCCCGGGAACCTCCGCTGCGAGTGCCCTTATGAGGTCGGCGTAGACTTCTGCTTCAAGTGCCGAGAGCCGGTCCTCAGCGGTCGCGATCATCGCCTCCTTCTCCCGGAGGTCGGGGGTCGTGTAGCGCTCGCCGTTTGCGATCGTCTGCCGGCGTTCATACTCCGGAGGAACAAGGTGCAGGTTGGGTCTTGTCACCTCGATGTAGTAGCCAAAGACACGGTTGTAGCCGACCCTGAGCGACCTGATACCCGTCCTCTCCCGTTCCTGCTGCTGGAACTCGGCGATCCAGTCCTTCCCGGACGTCGCCAGGTGCCGGAGGTCGTCGAGTTTCGCGTTGAACCCATCGCGGATCATGCCCCCCGATCTGGCGAGCGCCGGGGGGTCGTCGACTATAGCCCGGGCAATTAGGTCTGCAGCCGAGGCGTGGTCGGCCATCATATCCAGGGCCTCGCGGATGAGCGGCGGAGCATCGGCGTCAAAGAGCGCTTTTATGCCAGGGATCGCTTCGAGCGAGTCCCTCAGCGTTACAAGGTCGCGAGGGCCGGCGTTTCCATAGGCGATCCTTCCGGCAATCCGCTCTATATCGGCAACATCGCCGAGAGCCGCGCGAAGCGCCTGCCGCTCAATGGTGCGGTCAAAGAACCATTCCACCGCATCGAGCCGCGCCTCGATGGCATCCTTCCGGAGCAGCGGCGCGATCAGAAACGATCTCATCGTCCGGCTTCCCATCGGTGTCTCCGTGAGATCGAGGGTTGAGAGGAGGGTGTTTGCATCGTTCCCTCCACGGATGGGGGCTGTGATCTCCAGGTTCCGGAGGGTGATCGCATCGAGCAGCATATTCTCAGATGGCACCCGGGTCGATAACCCGGAGATGTGGGGGAGGGGCGACTGCTGTGTCTCCTGGGCGTAAAGGAGCGCTGCACCTGCCGCGGCGATGGCTCCCGTCATCTGCGCACAGCCGTAGCCGTCGAGGGTTGTCGTCCCGAACTGGCTGCAGAGATGCTCGTATGCGGCCCGGGGGTCGAAGGCATCGTCGCGGCAACGGCTCACCGTCACCCCGAGTGCCTCAAGCCTGGCGGGGAGGTCACCTTCAAGGCTCTCGGGTACGATCGCCTCCGTCGGGCGGTAACGCACAACCTCCGATATGATATCGGCGTAATCGCGTTCCCCGCTGCCAGATGATACAAAGAACTCGCCTGTGGAGACGTCCAGGAAGGCGAGGCCGAAGGAGCCCCCATGGTCAGGGGCGACCGCCATCAGGTAGTGGGCGCCGGCCGAACCGAGCATCGAGGAGTCGATCAGCGTCCCCGGGGTGATCACACGGGTGACCTCCCGTTTCACGATCCCCTTAGCGGTCTTCGGGTCCTCCACCTGGTCGCATATGACCACCTTGTAGCCCTTGCTCACCAGGCGTGCGATGTAGCCGTCGGCGGCGTGGTGGGGGACGCCTGCAAGAGGCATCCGCTCACCGTTTCGGTCCCTGCCCCGGGCGGTGAGGGTGATATCGAGTTCGCGGGCCACCACACCGGCATCATCCCCGAAGGTCTCATAGAAATCTCCCATCCGAAAGAAGATGATAGCGTCCGGGTAGCGTGCCTTCACAGCATAGTACTGCCGCATTGCCGGGGTAGGTCCGTCGGTCATTGCTTCTGTTAAGAAGTACCGCGCGGAGAAACATAAGACTACTGCCGTGCAAAATCGGCCGAAACGAGCCCGGACTCAACTGCACCAGCCTCCCTTGTTCCGGCAAACTACATACGTCCCGAGCACCTACAGAAGAGAAGGATACTGTATGTCGGCGACTATCGTAGAGAAGATATTTTCGCAGCACTGCAAAAGACCCATCCGGGCGGGCAGGGTTGTTATGGTGCCGGTGGATGCGGCGATGATCCACGACATCACCGGCCCGCTTGCAATCAGGGTCTTTGGCGAGATGGGTGGGGAGCGCGTATTCGATCCGGAACGGATCATCATGCTCTTTGACCACCAGGTGCCCGCCGACTCGATACCCGCCGCCGAGAACCACGTCTTCATGCGGCGGTTTGCAGATGAGCAGGGGATCCGCAACTACGACCTGCGCGAAGGCGTCTGCCATCAGGTCGTGATGGAGAAAGGGAGGGCGGCGCCAGGCGAGATTGTCGTCGGGACCGACTCCCACACCTGCACCTACGGCGCCGCTGGAGCGTTTGCGACCGGGATCGGTTCGACTGATATGGGTTTCGTCCTGAAGTTCGGGGCGCTCTACTTCCGGGTGCCGGAGAGCATCCTGCTTGAGATAGATGGAACGTTTGGCCGGAGGGTGGGGGCAAAAGACCTGATCCTCTCCCTCGCAGGCGATATCGGTGCCGATGGCGCAACCTACATGGCACTCGAGTTCACGGGCCGGGCGATACGCGAGATGGATATGGCGGGCCGGATGACGTGTGCGAACATGGCGATAGAGATGGGGGCGAAGGCCGGTATAGTCCCGCCCGATGCAACCACATGGGGCTACGTCACCGAACGGCGCGCAATCGAGCCGTTTGATCTTGCAAGCGACCCCGATGCCTCATACAGGGAACGGAGGCACTACGATGTCACCGATCTCGCCCCGCAGGTTGCCGTCCCGCACAACGTCGATAATGTCGTGGACGTAACGGAGGTTGCCGGAACGAGGATCGATCAGGTCTTCATAGGTTCCTGCACCAACGGCCGTTACGAGGACCTGGAGGAGGCGGCGGAGGTGCTCGGGTCGGCCGACCGCTTCGCGGAGAGCGTCCGGGTGATAGTCATCCCCGCCTCCCGAACGGAGTATCTGAAGGCTCTCCGGGCCGGACTCATCGAACGGTTTGTTGAGGCCGGGGCGCTCGTTGAGGCGCCATGCTGCGGCCCCTGTATGGGCGGAGCGTTCGGGCTGCTTGCACCGGGCGAGGTCTCGCTCTCGACATCCAACCGGAACTTCCGGGGCCGGCAGGGGAGCACCGCGGCATCGGTCTACCTCTCCTCGCCGGCGACGGCAGCGGCAAGCGCACTCTACGGCGAGATCACCGACCCGAGGGAGGTGTGAGAATCATGCGGGTATGGAAGTTTGGAGATGATATCGATACGGATGCTATCATCCCCGGCAGGTTCCTGACGATCTACGATCCGGCGGAACTTGCAAAACATGCGTTCGAGGGGACGCGGGATGAGTTTGCAGCAGGGGTGCGTGACGGGGATATCGTGGTCGCCGGCCGCAACTTCGGGTGCGGGTCGTCGCGTGAGCACGCGCCGCTTGCTCTGCTCGGCGCCGGCGTTAAGATCGTGGTAGCGAAGTCGTTTGCCAGGATCTTTTACCGGAACGCGATCAACACCGGGCTCCTGCCTCTGGTCTGTCCGGAGACCGACGCCATCCAGGACGGCGAGGTCATCTCGGTGGATATCAAAGCGGGCTGCATCGATCTGGAGGGAAGAAGGCTTCCGGTCGAGCCTGTGCCTGATTTCATGAAGAGGATCGTCGAGGCCGGCGGTCTCGTGGCCTATGCGAGGAGCCTGGACCGGGTGGAGACATGCAATACCGCGTAGCCGCAATAGGCGGGGATGGGATAGGCCCCGAGATCATAGCAGCGGGCAGGGAGGTCCTGGACGCCGCGGGAGAGCGTTACGGGTTTGATATCGACTGGACAGAGTTCGATATGGGCGCCGAGCGATACCTTGCATCAGGCGAACTCCTGACGGAGGAGGATATCCAGGAACTCTCGAAGTTTCCCGCGATCTACTTCGGGGCGATCGGTGATGAGCGGGTGAGACCCGGTATACTGGAGAAGGGTATACTGCTTGCTATCCGGTTCCATTTCGACCAGTACATCAACCTCCGGCCTATACGGCTGCTTGAGGGTGTCCAGACGCCGCTTGCGAATAAGCGTCCGGAGGATATCGATTTCGTGGTGGTCAGGGAGAACACGGAGGACTTCTATGTCGGGATCGGATCCAGGTTTGCCGGGGGGCGCGAGCAGAAGACGCTGGAGGTTCTGCGGGAGATGTACAGCATCAGGTTCGGTCTGGACGTCGAGACCGATGCCGAGGAACTCGCATACCAGATCGGTGTCATCACCCGCGAGGGGGCGGGGCGGGTCATCCGCTACGCCTTCGACCTTGCCATGCAGCGGAGGAAGAAGGTCACCTCGGTTGACAAGGCAAACGTCCTCTCCGACGTCTACGGTCTCTGGCGGGACGTCTTTTCGGAGGTTGCCGCAGGTTATCCGGGCGTCTCGACGGAGTTCAACTTTGTCGACGCTGTCACGATGTGGTTCCTGAAGAACCCCGAGTGGTTCGATGTTGTCGTCACCCCGAACATGTTTGGCGATATAATCACCGATCTCGGCGCCATGATACAGGGCGGACTCGGTCTTGCGCCGGGCGGGAACATCAACCCCTCCGGCACCTCTATGTTTGAACCGATCCACGGTTCGGCACCGAAGTACCGCGGCCAGGACGTTGCAAATCCGTTTGCCACCGTCTGGGCGGGCTCGATGCTCCTGGATCACATCGGTGAGCACGAGGCCGCGGCGGCGGTTCTCCGGGCAATCGAGCGGAGTATCCTCGAGGGGTTCGTCACCAGGGATATGGGCGGGGCGAAGAAGACGAGCGAGGTGGGGCGCCATCTTGCCGCGCTCGTCCGGACGGTTTGAAGGGGTTTTATTCTCCGCCTCCTGCTGTTTGCCATGATGCCAGAAGAGCAGCATAATCCTTGCGAGAACCCGCTCTGGCCCTGCGCGATGACCGGTGCGGTGGCCTGCCTGGCCGGGTTTGAGGATGTTGCCGTTGTCGTCCACGGTTCAAGCGGCTGCTACTTCTACCCCGCCTCGCTCATCGGCGCTCCCATATACGGGACGTTTCTTCTTGAGAACGAGGTTATATTCGGCACGGAGTCAAGGCTGCGGGAGGTTATAGCGGAGATCGGCGACCGCTACACCAGGATAGCCGTGGTCAACACGTGTGTGCCGGCGATCATCGGCGAGGATATGAGCGATCCCGGCCATGGCGGCCGGGTTCTGTTCATCGACAGTCCCGGGTTCCTCGGCTATCTCGAGACCGGTTACAGGGCGGCGCTTGAGGCGATCTCACCGGAGGTCGATCCCGCCGCGCCGGGCGTCAACATAGGCGGGATCTCTCTTTTCGACCCTTTCTGCCGGGGAAACGCCATAGAGGCGCGGCGGCTGCTCAATCTCGCCGGTGTGCCTGTGCAGACCACGTTCTGCCTCGACCGCTACGCCGCAACCCGGCGGGCGGCGCCGTTCACCGTCGAGACAAACCCGGATCTTGCGCCCGGTGTCGGCACAACCTGTGGTTCGCTCCTCGGTCTTGATCTCCTCGGCGAGACCTTCGAGCGGCTTGGAGCCGCGATCGATGGGGTCGATGCCCGCCCGGTCGCAGAGGAGGCGGCGTGGGCGGATGCCAGGATCAGGAAAGGCTGTGACAAATACCTGCGCCGGTTTGATCCTCCTGTGGTGGCGATAGCGGGCGGCGCCGCCTACGCTGAGTACGCTGCCGACCTTCTCGACCGGTATCTCGGTGCGGATATAGCCTTTATCGCCGCCAGGAACGACCCGGGTCCCGGGAAGACCGGGATCACCCATACGACCGACCTTGCCCTGATCCGGGAGATGATCATGGACGCAGAGCCCGACCTGATCCTTGGCTCGTCCTACGAGCAGGCGCTCGCCCCGGACGCCGCGTTCGTCGGGTTGACGCCCCCCCTCAGGAACAGGGTCACCCTCTCTTCACCCGCGGTTGCGGGGGTTGAGGGTGCGCTCCGGTTGATGGAGGTGGTGCTCAACGCCTGTATCGACCGGCACCGGCGCAGGGGTTCCTCTGCGGTGGACTGATGCCTGGAAAGCGTTAAGACCCGGCTATCGGAACGCTCATACAGGTAAGCGGGGGAGCCGTCTCCGTCTCCCCGAGGCCTGCCGGATGTGGTCTGAATGCCGCTTGTAAAGATTGAGATCCGTATGGGAAAACCGGTCGAGTACCGGAGGTCGATGATCGAGAGCGTCCGCAGGGCATTCATCGAAGCGCTGCAAACCCCGGAGGCCGCCCTCTGGATCAGGGTCTGCGAGCGAAAAGAGGAGAACTTCCCGCTGCCTCCAGGGCGGTCGGACGATGCTATCCTGATCGAGGTCAGCCTTATGCCCGGGCGCACCGCCGAGAAGAAGGAGGCCCTCTTCCGGGCGATCGTCGGGAACCTTGGCCGTAGCCCCGGGATCCGCCCTGAAGATCTCTGTATCGTCCTCTACGAACCGCCCGTCGAGAACTGGGCCGAACACGGGGAGCGGTTTGCCGCGCCTCCGGGATGAGTCTCACCTCACCGGCGGCGCAAAAAACCTCTCCGTGGACGGATTCCGGGGGTGCAGTCACGAAAGGCGTTCATCGCTTTGGTGATTCGAGGATACCAAACTGGATTGATGCCCTCCAGCAAGCCAGTTCTGTATGAAGATGAGGATCAGGGGCTATCTGGACGGCAATTCCCGGGCGGTCTGCAACATCGAGCGCGGAGAACGGCCGGCTTCCTCCCCCCCAGACGTTCCCTGTTGCGGAATCCGGCGGCCAGATCGCCGGTTAAACCATCGCGGCTCATCTGGAGAGCCGGCCTAAAACGGGATGGGTCATGAGGCTTCCTGCTGCCGTCATCGAGGGGTTCAGGGGGATAGGCGCCGGGGGGTCTGCCTCGCGGCCGCACCGGAGAACCGCGGTGCCACGAGCATCGATTCACGGCCGACCGCTGCATCCTCCGGAGATGCCCTGGCGATCGGAAAGGCTTAACCCTGCTGGATTGAAAACTTTTC
>ERZ795052.6267-NODE-6267-length-11036-cov-5.524998_pt1 | contig 11036 bp, 8 predicted proteins | sample MGYA00375136_ERZ795052 | MGnify/ENA primary metagenome ERZ795052 (study PRJEB30181, sample SAMN05720156) | activated sludge metagenome | isolation source: Anaerobic digester | place: Japan | collected 2015-05-26 ... | reverse complement strand
CAAAGGAACTTATTGAGGGAGGTACCATCGGAGAGGTGAGGCAGATTGTTGCCCAGATAAACTATGATCCGGGTCCCCAGGATACAACCATCCAGCCGCCGCCAGCTTCACTCGACTGGGAAGAGTGGTGCGGACCTGCTCCAAAGCTTGACTACAGGCCGAATATCGGGCATAAGGCATGGAGACTTGAAAAGGAATATGGTAACGGCCACCTGGTTGACTGGGGGATACACCATATTGATGCAATCAGGAAAATAATGGGAGAGGAGATGCCGGATGAATTCTATGCCACGGGCGGAATATACGCCCTTAAGGGCAAAATAACCACCCCCGATACCCTTACTGCCCATATGAAGTTCGGAAAAGCTCCCGTGGTCTGGCAGCACCGTCTGTACGGTACAGGGGATGTTTCGAGGGAGTTCAATAACGGTATTTTCTTCCACGGCGAGAAAGGTACTCTGTTTGCCGACGACAACAGGGTTGTGGTCTTTCCTGCAGGACGTGATGCCAAACGTGAAGATATACCGCTGCGCTCGCCCGATATGCAGGATATTCATGTAAGGGGTTTCGTCGATGCCGTTAAGACGGGAAACAGGGATCTGATAACCTGCACCCCCGAGGATGCATTCATGTCGACCGCTTCTGTACAACTGGCCATGATTTCATATTACACCGGGACAGTCGTGAAATGGGACAGGCAGAAAAAAACTATCCTTAATAACCCCGAAGCATCAAAACTCCTTAAGAGAGAGTACAGGGGAAAATATGTACATCCCTGAATATTAAATAGAATATAAGAAATTATTTAACAAGATCTTAGATAGTCTTATTTTAATTTTTGGTTCTACTGAAAATAAGCCAGGTATTCCTGCATATCGTAACTGGTGCATAATTCCCTGAATTCCCTTAGCAGGTCAGGACTAAAAGGCACGCCTTTGTCTTTTCTTTCAAGCCAGTGGTAATATTCCTTTTCGCCGGCAGTGTAGATTCTTTCCGCTCCGGGCATCTTTTTCGAATTCCTTAATTCCCTCAGGATATTGCCTGTGGTTTTTTTAAAGTCCTCCGGGTCGGCAAATGCCGCGATATCTATTGCAATAAAGAAATGTCCGAGTGAGTACGGGACTTTCTTTCCGTCACGGAATCCAAGCAGCATTTTAAGGTATGAGCCCTGCTGGAGGGCGGAAGAGAGTATTTCGACTACCGTGGAATAACCATATCCCTTGTAGCCGGCTGTCTCTTCGCCTATTCCGCCCAGTGGTGTAAGGGCGGCTCTTCCGGCAATCAGATCAGATACTGCCGCCTTTGGATCAGTTTTTGTTCCGCCTGTTTCATCAATAACCCAGCCCTCAGGCATCTTCTTGTCTTCGCGCGCATACAGCTCGATCTTTCCTCTCTGTGTCACCGAGGTTGCACAATCGAGCAGGAACGGAAATTCCTCATCGGAAGGGATCCCGAAAGTGAGGGGATTTGTCCCGAGCATATTCTCAACCCCGAATGTGGGTGCTGTTGATGGTCTGGCATTTGTACCCGTAATACCGATCATATTCTGCTTTACGGCCATAAGCGAATAGTAGCCCGCTATTCCGTAATGTGTTGAATTTCTGACTGCAACCATACCCATGCCATATTGTTTCGCCTTGCCAATTGCAAGCTGCATCGACCTGTATCCGATTACCTGGCCCATTCCATGATGGCCGTCAACCACTGCAGTGGTCGGCCCCTCTCTTACAATCTCAAAATTGGTGACCGGGAGCTGGATGCCTTCCTTCAGTCTGTCGAGGTAAATCAGCTTCAGCCTGTTGACTCCGTGCGAGTCAATACCGAGTTTATCGGCCTGCAGCAAAACATCAGTTGCAATTGCAGCATCATCTTCCGGAACACCGGATCTGATAAAGATTTCCCTGACAAAACGTTCAAGGATGTCGAAACTAATATGCCTGGTATTCATGGTGTTTGATTGTTTATTTCCTGCTATTATCTTATTACTTACCTATACAGAAATTTTTAAATATGTAACCGAGAATCTCATCAGAAGTTATCTCTCCGGTTATTTCACCGAGATAGTGTATGGCATGTCTTACGTCGACGGCCAGAAGATCACCGGGAATGCCCTCCTTTAAACCGCTTTCCACCCTGCGGAGACTCTCGCCTACATTTGACAGTGCATCATAATGCCTTATATTTGTGATTATTACATCACCGGAACTCAACCTTTTCTTTTCAACGGTTTTTCCCAGTTCATCCTTCAGTAATTCAAGTCCGGTCTTCTCCTTTGCTGAAAGAAAAATGAGGGATTCGTTATCATTTAGTTTTATTTTTTCTCTTAGTTCTTCCCTGTTAAGTTCGGGAAACAGGTCTGTTTTATTGAGCGCAATGATCAGTTTTTTGCTTTTGTTTCCGGTTAATTCCCTCAGCCCTGATATCCTTTGGTTAATTTCATCCGGATCACATGTCGCTTCATCGACCAATATCACTACCTCTGAGAGATTTATTTTTTCATGAGTTTTTTTTATTCCGAGCATCTCAACTCTGTCTTCGGTGTGTCTCAGTCCCGCCGTATCAATAAACCTGTATCTTATTCCGTCGATGATAATCGTATCTTCTATTGCATCCCTGGTAGTGCCGGGAATATCTGATACTATGGCCTTTTCTTCCATCAGGAGGGCGTTGAGCAGGGTTGATTTGCCGGTGTTTGGTTTGCCTGTAATAACCACAGGGATGCCGTTTTTTATTGCGTTACCGGTAATAAATGAGGATGCAAGGGAATCTGCCATTGTTCTTATTTTACTCACCAGCGCCAGAAGCTCTTTTCTGTCGGCAAACTCAACATCTTCCTCCCCGAAATCGAGTTCCAGTTCAATCAGGGAGGCAAACTGAAGAAGTTCGTTTCTCAACTGCCTGATGCTATCTGAGAATCCTCCTTTAAGCTGGTTTATCGCTATGCGGTGAGCAGCTTCGGAGGAGCAGGCAACCAGGTCGGCAACTGCCTCTGCCTGCGAAAGATCCATTTTTCCGTTCATAAAAGCCCGCATGGTGAACTCACCCGGTCTTGCAGGAAGGGCTCCGTTACGAACCAGCAGCTCGAGAATTTTACTTATTATGTAATCGGACCCGTGACATGAAATCTCCACAGAGTCTTCTCCGGTGTAGGAGTGAGGCGCCCTGAAGAGTGTCAGGAGAACCTCGTCAACAACATTTTCTGATTCCTTTATCTCACCGAAAACAACGCTGTTCCCGGGTAATCCGGAAAGCTTTATTTTCCCCGAGGCCGGGGTGAAGATTTTGCTGCAGATATCTATGCTTCCACTGCCGCTCACGCGTACCACAGCCAGAGCACCGCCTCCCGGTGCGGCCTGGGCACAAATCGTTTCATCTTTTCTGATCACCTCAGGGATTTATGAAACAAAAATAATAACTTCCCTGCTACTTTAACCCCGGGGTGAAATTAAACATGATTCCTATTGTTCAAGTGCCTGCAGAGTAAATGATGAATCTTCCACAGGCGCATTCATCGAGAGATTTGTGAATTTAATAACAGAACTCCTGCCGTTCGACAGGTTGACTGATTTCATTTCGCTGATAATATATTTCCCGTTCTCTCCCTGTGCAACAGCCAGAACTTCAATTGTTTTAAAAAGGTTGCCGTCGCGGTCGAAGAATTCCATTTTCTTAAGCCTGTTGCCATCCATTGTAAAATAACTTATTTTCCTGTTAAAGCCGTATTCCGATACTTTGTCGCTGCCGGCAGGAATGCTTTCAATTATCCACTGATTGTCGCGCCCCGATCCTTCAAGATGCCTGTTTTTAAAATCAGCAAGGGTAGGGGAGCTCATATCAGAATTTGAGAATTCCGAATTCATAAAGCTTCTGCCTTTTTCGGTTGTTGCAATTCTCCTTGTTTTCTTGAGTGCCGGGAGGTAGATCCACATTTCATCGGCTGATGTTTTATTGTCGGTAATCAACATTCCCGTGCCCCTCACATCGGCAGGTTCAAGAAACTTAATAAGTCTTTTTTCAGTCCCGTCGGGGTAACTTTTTGAGATCATCGTGATGACCCTGTTCCTGACAGAACCGTTTTTTTCCGTAATAGTGAGATTCAGAGTTGCCTTAAGCGACCCGAGAAGTGTAAGATCGCGGCTTTTCTCAAGAATCTGGTCGGCCTCAGGCAGCTGGCCCAACGCTTTTACCGCCTGAATGAACAATAACGGAAGTATCAGCTTCATCTTCATTTTTATCTGTTTTTAGATTGTCAATATTTTTCCGGACGAATGCAGGGTTGTATTTCACAATGAATGCCGGTATGGTGAGAAGTGCCCCGGCAAGGCATGATGCGATTGAAATGACAACAAGATATCCGAAGAATCTTATTGAAGTGAACCCGGAAACGATCAGAGCCGAGAATCCTGCCATTACCGTAAGGGCATTGGTCATTATACTGTGACCGATCGAACTCATTGCCCTGCCGGTGGCTGTTTTCATGTCGTTGCCTGCAGCCAGTTCCAGCTTTAATCTCCAGATGTATTGTATTGTAAAATCAACTCCTACGCCGATCATCACCGAAGAGAGCAGGGCAGTTGCCGGGTCAATCGCTATGCCTGTATAACCCATGAATCCAAAAAGTATAATTATGGAAGCTGCGAGAGGTATGGAACCTGTAAGCCCGCCCCTGACCGATCTGAATACAATCGACAACAGAATAAAAACAGTAACAAGGGCAAATGCCAGGGAAAAAACCTGTCCTTTTACAAGCGATCCTGTAAAGTCTGCCATTATGAGGGCATAACCTCCCGTTGTGACCCTGGCAGGTATTTCCCCGGATGTCTCACTGATTACGCCTTTTATTCTTCTGATAACTTCCCTGTCAGGATCAGACAACCTTATCAGGATGTGTGCCTTGTCACTCTCCGGATTCAGAAGTTGTTTAAAATCCTCGCTGTCCCCGCTCATGTAATAAAGTTCAAACAGTTGTGCAATAGCTTCCCTTGAACCGGGGATTGAGTTGTATCCTTCCTCATCCTTCCCGTATAACGCTTTTGTCATTTCTCTCACTGCCGAGGCTATCGAGAATACCTTTCCTGCGCCCTTTTCTGCCTCAAGCCTCGTCGTCAGCCTGTCAATACCTTTCATTACCTGAGGATCTTTTATATCCCCGGAAATCATAACCGAAATGGTCTGCGATCCTCCGAAATTGCGGTTAATAATCTCAGACGCCTTTCTTAACGGGTGGCTTTCGGAGAAGAAATGCTCCTGGTTCGTGTCGGTACGGATTTTAAAAATACCTGCTGAAAACACCAGTATTACGGCACATGTAATAATCAGTATTTTGCCGGGATGTTTTATGATTATGCCAGACAGTCTGGTCCAGAACCGTTCAGATAATCTTTCCGGCCCCGGAATTTTCTTTCCGGTATTGGATTTTTTTTGATTGTTAACAGACAGGATGGCAGGAACCAGGAAAAGGCTCAGAATAAGAGCAAGCGCCACACCTGCCGAGGCAAGTATTCCAACCTGCCTCGCGGGGATTATCGAGTGTGTCACCAGCCCGAGAAGACCGGCAATGGTGGTGAGTCCGCTGTACAATATCGGCGTTTTCAGGGTTTTCAGAAGTTCTGAAATTGTTGCATGTGCCGATCCGTTATGTTTTTCATTTATCTTTCTGTAGAGGCTGGCAAGATAAATGCCGTAGTTATTTGCCACGGCAATCAGTATAACCGGAACAAGAAGGCTTATTATCGAAATCTTCCATCCGAGTAAAGGGATCAGCCCTATACTTATTCCTGTAGCCAGAACCACTACCGTGAATGGCGTAAAGACATTCTTCCACGATCCGAGCGAAATCCTCAGAACCAGGAGCATAATGAGAAGAGCCGCAGGGACGATTTTAACTGCGTCTTTCCGGACATCTTTCACGATATAGCTTCTTACTGCAGGAAGGCCGGCTTCTGAAAACTTATTTCCTTGCCCCGTAGCTGCCAGAACAGAGTCTATTCCCGACAGGATTTTGGTCTCAGTGGTTTTTTCCGACAGGGTTAGGGTCATTACGCTTGTTTTCAGATCGGGTGAAAACACAACATCCCCTGCATAGCGGTTCTGCTGTATCTTATTTTTCAGCTCAGCAGTTTCTGCATCATTTGCAGGAACATGGTCCACAAGCCTTTCGGCCACCATCATTCCGTCCTCACTTCTTATAGTTCTGATACTGAATGGCGATATTATCGAAGAGATTCCCCTTATCTCAGAAAGGCCCTTTTCTGTCTCCTTAAGTATCCGGAGACCTTCCCTGGTCAATCCCGCCGAATCGGAGTACAATACAAGCAGCATGTCCTGGAAGCCGAATATCTCCTCAATCGAATCGGTCGACATTACCGAGGGCATATCGCGTGGTATGTAATTTCTCATATCGGGGTCTGTCCGTGCTGAGGGTATGAGAATTATGAAGAATAAGCCACCTGCAATGCACATGGAAATAATCAGCCACCTGTATTTTATTATTAATCCGCTCATATCAGAAATTTATTCTGATTCCCATGTAGATGCTCTCCATAAAGTCATTTATAAGCCTGTAGAGCGACCCTTCCTTACCGGAATATATTTCCGCCCCTGCCGTTACTGTGAGTCCGTCAAAAGGCCTGAATTTAATTTCCGGGATCATAAGGAGATCGCGTGAGGTGAGGTTGTACATGGCGAATAGTGACGGAATCACTCTGCCCCAGGCAAGTTCGTGTTCAATTCTGATGCCTGTTGAATGATATATCCTGTGCATCTGGTAATTATAAAGCCTGTTGAAGGCTGAGGTCTGCTGTTTAAGGTACCCCGGAAAATCAAAACCCGGTTGTTGAAGAAGTAATGCAAGCTGTTCATAATCAGGCTCAGTACCAATGAGAGGAAGGGCCGACAATGGGATGAAGTCCGGCAAGTATTTGCCCGAATATTCAACAATTATTCTCCAGTTTCCGGGATTATAGTCAGACCCCGCAACCCATCTCACCTCCTCAAGCGGTATATACTCATTTTCAGGGGAAATATTATATGGTCTGCTCCATGCGGCTTCCCCTCTGATGCCGAATGCTCCTGCAGTGGTCTCAAAGTCTATGGCGGCGCACCTTGTTTTGTACGGGGTTACTTTAAGTTTTACGCTTACAGCCGGTAAAGGTCCCGACAAATCCAATGCCGCCGAACTGAGTTTTATTCCCGGCATGGGGTCGTATCCGTCGAACCACGACAGCCCGATGTCAATACCTTTTGGGTGAAAGCCTGCCCTGAAACCGTAACCTGTAAGCTTCTGATCAGTAATAACCGGTTTCAGCTGTTCAATTTCCACGCCCTGAGGAATTGGTACCGGATCTATTAAAAGTGTTGACGGCCTGTAGAATGGAACCAGTACGGCTTCCATATCAAAAAAGGAACCTGCAAACCATGATGCAGATGCAACAATATTGCCGAGATCGGCATCTTCCCTGTCGGGAGACCGGGCTATATAGTTGACCGGATTTATTTTTGAATTCAGGCTGGTGAAATCGGCAGTGCCCCATTTGATAATTTTCTGTCCTGCCGATAAAATTACAGACGGGGTTAGGTTGAAGTCGGTAAATGCCTCACGCACCACAACAGAGCTTAGAGCTTCATTGAACTGCGCGCCGTAGCTGTATCTTACTTCCGCAAACCCCCTGAATTTACCCTTGATGCTCTTATCAAGGCTTATTCCGGCAACCGCGTTTAATGCAGAAAACAGAGTCTTGCCGCTGTTCCTCTCCAGGTCAAAAAATGTATTGTTCTTTATAAACCCGCTCAGAATGATTTTACTGCTGTCAGGGTCATTCATCTCTGAAACAGGCGATTCCAGACTGTATCCCGTAAGGGCTGTGCAACTCAATACTGTTAATGCCTTAATTAAAATAACTCCTGCCATCTTACCCGATGAATTTTTATATGGGTCAAAATAAGGCAGAAGCCGGATGGATTTCGTACTAACCGCGCATTTTAAACCTGAATAAAAGGACTGACTTGTCCGGGCCTGCCGGATTGAACTTCCGGGATTATCCTGACTTCCCGGTTAATTTATTTCTGTATTCGCTTGGAGTGCAGCCTGTTGTTGCTTTAAAGAAGGAGTTAAAGGTGCCTTTTGAGTTAAATCCGGCCTCAAAGGCGATTGCCAGGAGAGTGTAATTGTAATATTTCGGGTCGGAGAGCATTTTAATTACCTCTTTAACACGATACTCGTTAATGAATGTGAAGAAATTTTTCCCGTATTTTTCATTCAGAACCTGGGTAATATGGTGCCTTGGAATGCCGGTCATCACTGACAGGTCGTGTATCCCGAGGTTGTTGTTAAGATAAGGTTTTTCCTTTTCCATGCATTCAATAAGAATGGACAGATATTCTTCGGCCTGTTCTTCTTTAAGTCCGCTTCGCTGGTATTTAGCCTGATCCCTTTCACCGTTCGGTCTTTCGTTAATCTCCTGTCCGAATATTACAGGCTGTTTGATTCCGTAAAAGCTGTATGCGAAGGAGAAGATTGTTATGAAAAAGAAAATTACAAAATAGGGATCGAAAGGGATATAGTTACCGATCATGTTCAGGCCGCCCAGGATGAACAGAATAACATAGGCAAGATAAAAACTGACAGATACAATCTTCAGCCAGTTAAGTGTTATAAGGCCTGAAGTAAATGAAACCATGTTTTTAAGGTTCTTCTGATGTTTCCGTATTTCATGGAAAGAGAGGGCGCTGTAAACCGTGATAGAAAGGAAAAAGCTGGCCCCGTAAACTATCCTTAACGGCAGGAATCTGTCCGTATCAAAGAAGTTGCGCAGATCGCGCACAAGGGGCACGGAACGGAAAATAACCGAAACCACGAAAAAGGTTAAAAAGGGGATGAAGTGCAGCAGGTTAAGCCAGTTGAATCTCTTTTCAGGGTCAGTCATGAACCTGACATAAAGGAAAAGCAGAGGACCGTATGTAAATGTGATAAACTGGAATGAATACATTTCCAGTACCCTGCTGTTAAGCAGTGCGAATATCAATTCGGTACATATCAGAAAGAGCCATGCTGCCAGAAGCCTGTTGGCAATGGTAGCCGGCTTTTTTGTAGCAATCAGAAGCCCTGAAAAAAATGATTGGCTTATCCCGATATATAAAAGAGGTTCAATGTATTCAATCATTTTTCTCCATTTACCGGTAAATATAACCAAATGCATGCAATTTTTATTGTATTTTTGATACCTTATTGGAAATAAAGATTAGCTTTGCTGTCATGTAATTTATTGTATATTAATATTATATGAGCATATTATTAAATAAGGATTCCAGAGTGATTGTACAGGGATTCACAGGAGGGGAGGGCACGTTTCATGCCGGCCAGATGATAGAATATGGCACCAGGGTAGTGGGTGGTGTAACACCCGGCAAAGGCGGACAAACGCATCTCGGGCTGCCTGTCTTCAACACCGTTAAAGAAGCTGTTAATTCCACCGGCGCAGATGTGTCTGTTATTTTTGTCCCGCAAAACTATGCAGCCGATGCAATTATGGAGGCAGCCGATGCAGGCATAGGACTGATAATCACAATTACCGAGGGAATACCTGTAGGCGATATGGTGAGGGCGAAAGACTTCATAAGCAAGTACCCATGCAGGCTTATCGGACCGAATTGCCCCGGCGTGATTTCGCCGGGTGAAGCCAAGGCAGGCATTATGCCGGGCTTTATTCATCGCAAGGGAAGCGTAGGGATTGTCTCAAGGTCTGGCACCCTGACCTATGAAGCTGTTGACCAGATCACAAAGCTCGGACTGGGGCAGTCAACTTGTGTAGGGATAGGAGGGGACCCTGTGGTGGGAACCTCAATACTTGAGATTGTCAGGCTGTTGATGGATGATAATGAAACCGAGGCTGTTGTAATAATCGGAGAAATAGGCGGAAACATGGAAACCGAAGCTGCGGAATGGATAAAGGCCAACGGCACAAAACCAGTTATAGGTTTTATCGCCGGACGTACAGCCCCGAAGGGCAGAAGAATGGGACATGCAGGTGCAATTATCGGGGGAAAGGCCGACACCGCCGCCGCCAAGATGGAAATAATGAAAGCGTGCGGGATTCATGTTGTGGAATCCCCAGCCGAGATAGGCCTTACGGTTCTTAAAGCCATACAAAAACCATAAAACTGCGGGAGCAATTCATTATATTTTATATTTGCGCTCATTAAAATTCTGATATATGAAATTACTGCAAGGAAAAACTGCTGTTGTTACAGGAGCTTCAAGAGGAATAGGCAAGGAGATAGCTCTTCTTTTTGCAAAGGAAGGAGCTGATATTGCCGTGACAAACATCGCCGACGATGATGAATTCAGATCTGCAATTGATGAAATTAAAGCCACAGGCGTCAAGGTGAAAGGCTATGCCTTTAATGTGGCAAACTTTGCCGATGCGCAGAAATACACTGAAGAAATTGTAAAGGACTTCGGCAGGATCGATATCCTTGTAAACAATGCAGGCATCACCCGCGACACTCTTCTTATGAGGATGACAGAGGAACAGTGGGACATTGTGCTTCAGGTAAACCTGAAATCGGTTTTCAACCTCACCAAGGCTGTCCTGATGCCGATGATAAAACAAAAGGGTGGTTCGATCATTAACATGAGCTCGGTGGTGGGCGTTTCGGGAAATGCCGGTCAAAGCAACTATTCTGCATCGAAGGCCGGGATAATCGGTTTCACCAAAAGCGTTGCAAAAGAGGTGGGCTCGCGCAATATACGTTGCAATGCACTGGCTCCTGGATTCATAATCACCGAGATGACAGACAAGCTGCCGGAGGATGTCAAAAAGGAATGGATTGAGAAAATACCGCTGAGAAGAGGAGGTACTCCGGCCGATGTGGCTTCAGCAGCACTCTTCCTGGCATCAGACCTCTCTTCATATATCTCGGGTCAGGTAATAAATATTTGCGGCGGAATGCTTACATAATAAAAAAAATTATTATATTTGCTACATCGCAGGGCGCCTATCCTTTTAGCACGAGGAAATGCAGCGAGACATATTTAT
>ERZ795052.6265-NODE-6265-length-11037-cov-3.604990_pt1 | contig 11037 bp, 11 predicted proteins | sample MGYA00375136_ERZ795052 | MGnify/ENA primary metagenome ERZ795052 (study PRJEB30181, sample SAMN05720156) | activated sludge metagenome | isolation source: Anaerobic digester | place: Japan | collected 2015-05-26 ... | reverse complement strand
AATTACGCAGATTGCCCAGAGTGTTTTTATTTACCTGGGTATCCCCTTTATCGCCGGGATGATTACCCGCTTTATCTGCCTGAAGACAAAAGGCATTGAATGGTACGAAACGAAGTTTGTTCCTAAAATCAGCCCCATCACCCTAATTGCTCTGCTCTTTACGATTCTGGTTATGTTCTCTTTGAAGGGTGAATATATTGTTGAACTACCTTTTGATGTGGTCCGGATCGCTATTCCCCTCTGTATTTACTTCATTGTCATGTTCTTTGCCTCTTTTTATCTGTCTATGAAGGCGGGAGCGACCTACGAGCAGTCAGCAACCCTGAGTTTCACGGCAGCATCGAACAACTTCGAACTGGCTATTGCCGTCGCCGTTGCCGTCTTTGGTCTGAATTCTCAGGAGGCCTTCGCCTGCGTCATCGGACCGCTTTTGGAGGTTCCGATCCTGATCAGCTTGGTGAACGTAGCCCTATGGTTCAGAAGGAAGTATTTTCCCTATGCAGTGGCAACACCTGTTGGTACATGCCATGTAACGTGCAAACCCTAAAGGCATGATGCATTAATGACTTTGAATTACTCAAGATTTTCTTGCCAGATTGTATGAGAAGTCTGATATCATGCTAAATTCATAGGTCAGATATAATTTTCACATTAGCTTTGAATGAAGTAGCCAATCAAAATAGATGAGGAGGACTGATCATGTTTAGGAAAATTATTGTAGCGACGGATCTATCGAAAACCTCTGATGCTGTTATCGATTGCCTTGTCGGCTTACGCACAGTGGGTGCAGAACAGGCTGTTTTGGTTCATGCTTTGGGGCTTAGACATTTGGAGGATATGGCACCATATCTAGCAAGCCTTGCGGAACCACGTTTGGCTGAGCAAAAGGCGGCCTTGGAACGACAAGGATTTACAACAACTGTCAAAGTTGCACCACGTGTCCCCATGTTAGAGGTGAACAGGATAGCAGTAGATGAGGAAGCGTCGCTGATTGTGGTCGGTTCACACGGCGCAAGCTGTACTGCGGAGGTTCTCTTGGGTGGAGCGGCTCTTGCAATTTTGCATCACGCTACATTGCCCGTCTTGGTGGCCAGGCTCAAAATTACCGAAGCAAAATCCGTGCACCGCTGCGAGGTTGCTTGTCGGGATTTTTTTCAGCAAATTTTGTTTCCAACTGACTTTTCTGCCACAGCAGAGAATGCTTTTTTATATGTTGAATGGATCGTCAAGCAGGGAGCCAAGAATAACACTCTCATGCATGTACAGGAAAAAAGCGACCTGAGCAAATACATGGAACATCGTTTGGAAGAGTTCAACCAGATAGATAGAGAACGACTTGAAATGATGAGAGACCGCTTGTTGAAGTTTGGCGCCACGAATGTTCAGATCGAAATCCCCTATGGTTCACCCCTCCAAGAAATTATTAACTATGCATCCCAGAAAGACGTTAGTCTGGTGGTTATGGGCGGCAAAGGTCGGGGTTTTCTCAGCGAAGTCTTTATGGGCAGCGTGAGTCATGGCGTAGCTTTGCATTCGGATGTACCTCTTTTAATGATACCGCCTAAGCCTTAAAAGAAAGGTGTTGTCGCTTATGGATGCTTCATCGGTTGCATTTATCGGCGGTGGCCGTATCACCCGGATTATCCTGGAAGGATGGAAGAAGAAAAATCATTCGCCATCTCGGATCTGCGTGAGTGATACCGATGCTGACATTTTGCGTGGCTTGCAGTGGAAATTTCCGGAAATCGAGATTCACCCCGGGGAAAACATAGCAGCAGTTTTAAGGGATATTATATTCTTGGCCGTTCACCCTCCGGCAATAGCAGGGATATTGGCGGAGATAAAAGATGTATTGAGACCCACCTCCATTGTGATTTCCCTGGCACCCAAGTGGACCATCAAAGATCTGTCGGCGGGACTGGGTGGATACAATCGTATTGTCCGGATGATCCCTAACGCCGCATCCATTATCAATGAGGGATTCAATCCCATCAGTTTTTCAGGTGCATTTACCGAAGCGGAAAAGGAGGAAATTACCCAATTTCTCCTTGCCTTGGGGGACTGTCCGAAAGTGGATGAACGGAAACTGGAGGCTTACGCCATTCTGACCGCCATGGGACCGACCTATTTCTGGCCGCAGTTGGATGAACTTAAGAATCTGGGAGAATCTTTTGGATTAACAACCCATGAGATAGCAGAGGGCATGGTCAAAATGATGGAGGGGGCAGTCAAAACGCTTTATGCGTCGGAAATGTCTTTTGCAGATGTTATGAATCTGATTCCTGTTAAGCCACTTGGGGAAGAGGAGCACATGATTCGTGAGATATACCGGACAAAACTGAACGGTCTTTATAAAAAGTTGAAAGGTTGACTCCAACAAGGAGAAAAAACCAAGGCTATGGAAGGATTGGATATTCGCAAAGAGGCCGTCAAGGGGTTCATCAAGGTTTTCAGCTGCGCCCATTCCATGCTGATGGCATCGGCAGAGCAGCATCGGAGGCCAGTGGATGTAAACATGCTGAAGGCGGTCACCGGTTTGGGTGCCGGCGTTGCGACCATGGGAGATATCTGTGGCATGGTTAACGGCGGGGTGGTTGCCCTGGGAAACCTGTTGGCTCCCATCTATGGATCGTCAGCAGATGAATGGAAGATTGCTTTATTTTGTCATGAATTCTATCGGCAGACTAGAGAAGCCACTGGAACCTGCAGTTGCGGGGAAATTCACGGGGGTAAGCACCTGGCCAGGGACTTTCGCAAGGCTATTCTGACCGGGAAGACTTTCAAATGCTTCGAAATGCTCTACAAAGGATCTGGAATCCTTGATGATTTCTTTACCCCCATTCCAGATACGCCACTCTTCTTTGAAGCGGAAAGCGCGGCCAGGATCCAATCTATCCATGAGCATTTTCAGAAAAATCACTTCCACTGCTGCCGAACCACCCTTGAGTTGATTCAGGAAAAAAGCGGTCGGGACCTGTCCTTTCTACGGCAGGCAGCGACAGGGTTTATCGGCGGTATCGGCTTCAGCGGGACCCTGTGCGGGGCCGTCGTCGGCGGGGTTTTAGCTGCAGGGGCAGCGCATGGGGTCAATCCCAAAATGAGCGATTACAGCGACACAGTGAAGATCATTTACCATGGTCTGCTCAAGAGCGACAAAATCTGGAATGATAGTCGGGTATTCAAAGCCGAACGGGCATTTGAGGTGAACCGGAAGATTTATGAACTGATCGAATCTACTTACGGAAGCTGCGATTGCTGTATCATCTCGGGCTTGGATATCGAACGGCCGGAGACGTTCATGAACTACAGGGAAGTAAACGGAATTGCCCGATGCCGGGATATTGCCGAACGCATTGCCTGGGAAACGTCTGCCCTTCTTTAAGCAAGGATTGCTCTTTGTATTGATTCTGGCGTTTCATCTGTAATCATCTGTACTTCCCAGGGAGGTTTAAGATGGCTACACATAGGGAGTTGATTAAAGATTTGCTGTCTGAAGTAGACATTCAGGTCAACGGTTCCCGCCCCTGGGATATCCAGATACGGGATGAGCGGTTTTATCCCCGTGTGCTGAAAAACGGCAGTAACGGGCTTGGGGAATCGTACATGGAAGGGTGGTGGGATTGTTCTCGCCTGGACGAGTTCATCTGCCGTGTTCTGCGAGGCCGGCTCGACCAGAAAATCGGTGAAAATCTGAAAAACCTTTTTTATTATTTGTATGCGAGGCTTTTCAACCCGCAGTCGCTGGCCCGGGCCAGGATCATCGCCCAACGGCATTATAATCTCGGAAATGATCTGTTTCTTTCCTTCCTGGATTCTTATAATCAATACAGTTGCGGTTACTACAGTGAAGCGGCTGATCTGGAAGAGGCTCAGAAGAAAAAACTCGATCTCATCTGCCGAAAAATCAAGCTGCAGCCGCAGGACCATGTACTGGACATCGGATGCGGATGGGGTGGGCTTGCCAGGTATTTGGCGGAAAAATATGGATGCAAGGTTACGGCGGTCAATATTTCGGACGAGCAGGCTTGTTACGCCAGGGAGTCCTGCAAACATCTGCCTGTGAATGTCATCCTCCAGGATTATCGAAAAATCCAGGGCACCTTTGACAAGATCGTATCCGTCGGGATGTTCGAACATGTGGGGCCGAAAAACTACCGTACTTTCATGGAAGTCGTTTGCCGCTGCCTGAAAGAAGACGGGATTTTTCTTCTCCAGACAATCGGCGGGAATGATTCCCGGTTTTTCTGTGATCCCTGGATTAATCGCTATATTTTTCCCAACGGGACCCTGCCGAGCCTGGCTCAGATCGGCAAAGCCGTGGAAGGCCTTTTTGTGATCGAGGATATTCATAATCTGGCTTCACACTATGAGAAGACGCTTCTCGCCTGGAACGAACGCTTCCAGAAGGCATGGCCCGCTTTGGCAGGAACCTATGACGAGATGTTCAAGAGAATGTGGGAATATTATCTGCTCTCATGCGCCGGGGCCTTTCGGGCAAGATCGGTTCAGTTGTGGCAAATCGTGTTGACAAAGGGACTCGAGAAACCGGATTTATGCCGTTGCACATAGAAGTCGGTATCAGCATTAATGAGAATTTTATATCGTGATGAAAGGATCGTCACATGATGCAAGTGAATGAGATTTCATCATTCCTCCTTTCATGAGAAGGATCGACCATGTTTAACTCTATCAGTGAAATACAAACAGCAATGGCGGAAGCCAATTATATCTGCGAAAGGCCTTTGGCCACAGCGATTTATCTCGCGCAAAAACTGGGGAAGCCGCTTCTTTTAGAAGGCCATGCAGGAGTCGGAAAAACAGAGGTCGCTAAAATCATCACTGAGATTCTCCAGACCAAGCTCATCCGTCTCCAATGCTATGACGGTCTTGATGCAAGCCATGCCTTGTACGAGTGGAACTACCCCAGACAGATCATGGCGATCAATGTTGCCGAGTTAGGGGGGCATACCCAGCATGATGACAGGGATGACTTGATCGAAAAAGACATTTTCAACGAAAAGTTCCTGTTGACCAGACCTCTTCTGGAAGCCATTACATCGGACTCAAAGATTCCGGTTGTCCTGCTCATAGATGAAATAGACCGTGCAGATGAAGAATTTGAGGCATTCCTTCTGGAAGTCCTTTCCGATTTTCAGATTACCATACCGGAGTTGGGTACAATCAAGGCAAAAGTGTCCCCTTACGTCATCGTTACTTCGAATGGTACGCGGGAACTCAATGATGCACTGAAGCGGCGATGTATTTATCATTGGATTGAATCACCTTCATCAGAGAAAGAATTAAGCATCGTTCTCAGAAAAATTCCTGATTTGCCGGCGAACCTTGCCAGACAGATTTGCGCCTTTCATAAAAGAATTAAGAGCATGGATCTACTTTCGTTTCCCGGTATGGTGGAAACCTTGAATTGGGCGCTGAACCTCCTGAGAATGAGCCGGGATACTATTGATGAAGAAACGTTCGAAGAGGCAATGGGCTGTCTCTTGAAATATCAAGAAAGCATGGACAATTATAAAAGCATGCTGAAGGCAACCCAAACGACCTGTGGCATGCATGACGAATTAAATAACGGGGAGGATTCGGATTCCGGTAACTCTGGATGTTGAAAAAAATGAAGCGTGCAGGCGAAAAAACATCCCAGTGGATAACGAACCGAAAAAATATTAACAGCTAAGTGTTGAGTGCCAGGACATCGTGGACACTCGGTTATTCAGCGTAGCTTGTAGCTAAATTCATCGACCTGGATTTTGTCCAGGAAGAGTTTCAATTTTTGTTCTTTGACATTGATCGTAGCCACCACATATTCGAGCTTGAGTTCCGGCGGGACGGGAAAGATCTCACCGAAGATATTGAGTTTCGAATCGCTACGGATGAGTCGTACCAAATGATATCGGCCGGTTTCCGGTTTTTTCAGCCGATGTCTTGGGGCCTTTTCCTCTGCCGGAAAACGAAGTTTTGTATTCATCGCAGCCAGGGCCTTCAGCGGTGTTTTTCCGCCGAGTTTACTGTAACGATATCTGCTATTGTGGCGTTGTTCGAACACCATCGATCCGGCTTTCAGGTCTTCTTGCGAGGACATGACAACTTTGCCGAGAAACATCTGCTGGTAACGGTCGTTGAAGTTCTCGATCATCCCATTTCTCCAAGGCTCAGACATTGGGATGAACCAGGGCTCAACGTCATTATGCAAGCACAGCCGGATGAAAGGACCCATGCCACGGGGATGCGTAGGGCTTCCAAAGAAGGACATGGCGTTATCAACCTGGATGCGATTTGGTATCCCCATGCGTGTCCAGATGGACCAGATGCCGTCAAGGATGGATTGTCCTGACTTGGAAATGGATGGATGAAGTCCGCATCGCACAGTAGCCGTATCGACCACATTGAGGCTGTAGAAACGTACGGGGCCTTTTAGGTAGCATGGACCAACCAGATCGGCCTGATGAGTCTGGTTCGGCAGGAGAGATGGCAGCTTGGGATACGCCGTACCCTTGGCTTCATATTTTCCTGTTCGCCGATGGGTTAAGTCATCCCGACTCAGGACCCGGTTGATGGTTCTGGTAGACGGCAATGGCTTAACGCCAAGTTCTTCCATCTCCCAGTGAATGGCTTGAGCACCACAGAACAGGTCTTGGTTATAGAGATTGAGACGAACCATTTTGACGATTTCCTCAACCTCTGTCGGCGTGTACCTGGAAACGCTAAGCGGTCGCCTTGAATGGCTGTCACTCCAAGAATCATCGTTTTCAAGGTAACGCCCGATCCATTTATACAGCCAAGACCTCGATTTGCCGAGTGATGTACAGATGGCTTCGGGACTTTCGCCCATATTAAAGCGCTGTACGGCGAAAATCCGTTGCTGCTTTTTTTCATCTTCCATGAATACCTCCAGATTCGTTTTGGTCTTCATGGAATGACGTGGTGACTATTCGATTGTCAAAGAATTTTGTCTACGATGTCGTGGCACATTTTTCTGTCCACGATGTCCTGGCACTCAACAGCTAAGTATCACATGTATTTGAGAGGAAGGTCATTTTGACAATGATTAATGAATGGCGCGAAGATATCAAGTTGGGTTTTGAAGAGGCAGAAGTGATGGGAAAACCGATCCTGATGTTTTTTTATAGTCCGGCTTGTTACTTTTGTCAGCAGATGGAAAGGAGCGCTTTTTCAAGGAAAGAGATCCTGACCCGGCTGACAGAAGAGTTTGTTCTTCTCCGGATTACACCAAATGCACCTGCAGATTTTCGGACCTACAATATCAAAGCGACTCCGGCATTTCTCATCCTCGGACCGACCGGCATGGAGTTTGAGCGCTTTACAGGTTTCCTGGATGCGCAGAGCCTGATGGCCTTTTGCCTTCTTGGCCTGGGAAAATGGCGGTATGATCTCGGCCAGGCGGATATCGCCCAATACCATGTGGAGGAACTCACTTCACAGTATCCCGGGAGTATCCATGCCCCGGAAGGATTTTTCCTCCGGGGTATTTACCGTTACCAAACTACAAAAGATCGAAGCCACCTCCGGGAATCCTACGACACACTTGCCCGGCAATATCCAGATAGTCCCTGGGTGAAACGTTCCCGTCTGCTGCATCTCTACCCTTGCGCTTTCTTCAAGTGGGAGGCCTACCGCAATCAAGGCTGGGCATACTGGGAGGATCACCAAATTGTAAAAGAATTGCCATCCAGCGGCGCAACCAATTAATGCTTTTATAGAAAACAACTCTAAAGGATCTTTATCATGCTGAAATCTTTAATTAAAAGTTTTCCCATTGTATTTTCCCTTGTCATAACCTTTTCTGTGATTGCCCAATCTGCCGTTTCCCAGGGAACACTGACGGTCTATTACTTCCATACGACTTACCGGTGTCACTCCTGTACGTTGCTGGAGGAATATACTCGCGATGCGGTCATGAAGAATTTTCCCGCCGAGTTGAAATCAGGCCGGATCAGGTTTGTTGCCCTGAACATCGAAAAAGATCCCAACAGGCATTATGTTCAAGATTATCAACTGTCATTCAAATCCGTCATTATCTCCGTGCAGGACGAAAAAGGACGGGAAAAGCGTTGGGAAAACTTAAGTAAAGTCTGGGTTTATTTACGAGACCGGGATGCCCTGACAAAATATGTGGTCGAACGGGTCCGGGCCAATCTCAAGGAGGTCAACCGTGCCTGACCTGATGACGCTGGAAACCGTCCCGTTTATCGGGGCTTTGGTGCTGGGCATCCTCTGTTCCATCAGTCCCTGTCCCCTGGCCTCGAATGTTGCGGCGATGTCTTATGTCTCCAGAAACGCCGCCAAGAGAAGCGCCGTCCTGTCGTCAGGGGTTGCCTATTCAATGGGACGCAGCACGGCCTATCTCGTCGTCAGCGCCCTGACGATCACGGCGCTGGTCAATATCCCCTACCTGTCGGAATTTCTTCAGAAATACATAAACCGTGTCTTGGGACCGCTGTTTGTGGTCCTCGGTCTTTATTTTTTGGGTGTAATTAAAATTCCTTGGTCGCTGCCAGGCTTTGTGCCTTCCTCGAGGATAACGGATATATTGAGCCGGCAAAAAATTGCGGGTCCTTTTCTGCTGGGTGTTCTCCTTGCCCTGGCATTCTGTCCCGTCTCCGCAGCCCTGTTCTGGGGCAGTCTGATTCCCCTGGCCGTCGAAGCGGAATCTTCTATCGGATACCCGATCCTATTCGGCATTGGCACGAGCATTCCTGTCCTGATTTTTGCCGTTCTTCTGGCTGTAGGATCGCCGCTTCTGGATCTTTTTCTGAAACGCATGGTTCACACGGAAAAGATCCTGAATCATTTAACCGGCCTGGTTTTTATCATCATTGGCATGCTTTATATTTTTCGGTATTATTTTTAAGAGGTGAATGTCTCCGCACAGGGGGAGTATTCTTCAGAACATGGCGTTTGACTCTTTGCTGCTTCGGTTCTTTCTGCGGGGTTGAAATCAGCCCGCCTTTTTTTAGATTTGGAGGACCTTATGGAAGTCAAAGTGATTATTTACGGCCGGGATACCTGACCCTTCTGCGTCGAGGCTCGGGAAGCCTATGGGGACAGGGCTTTGTATGTGGACATCGAAAAACATCCGGAAAAACTGTCGGAAATGCTGGTTTATTCAAAGGGGGATGAACGCGTTCCCGTAATCGTGGAGGGGCAGAAGGTCCTTGTCGGATTTAACAAGGATGTCTTCCTGAAAGGAGGCATTCTCCTGCACGGCGGCACCTGAGGGGCCGTTAAAAAGTCTCCCGGGTAAGGAGATGCTGCCGTGCATGATCGTTCTTTTTCTCAATTTCGGAAAGAAAGCTGTCGTTTGGTCTTTCCCCTGTTAAAGTTTTTTTTGCCGATATCAACAGGGGAAAGACGACGGAGATACAACTATCGCGGCATGGATTTATTAATGATATCGCCCCGGTTGCCAAACAAATCCGTCGCCCTGAATTTGTATGCTGTAAGGGGTTTTATTTCCAGAATCTCCTCCGGTGGGGTATTCAACAGTTTTTTGCTCAGTTCATCCGCCATTTTCTCAACCCTATTGATGTCTTCTGCCGTCACCGGTTTCCCCTCGCTACGCAATTTTCGGACTTTTGCTTCAAGATCGGCCTGGTCCTACGGGAACACCCCGGGTTTCAGGCGAACATCGTAAGCTTCACCGGTGGAAACCCGTTGCAGGATGAATCCGTCACCGGCGGTGTTGTCGATCCTCAGGGTCTGAAAATTGATCCGGGCGCCGGTTACGAAGGCAACCGTATCCACCCAGCAAGGTCCGTTCTTGGAGACAGCCACCAGATCGGTTCTGTCAACCACACCGTCGGGAAACAGCTTTTTCAACACAGTGCGAATCTCGACGAAAGCAATGACCATGCCGTCACAAAGATGACCGTGCATCCGGGCCAAGTCCTTCAATCCGATTTCTTTGGTTTTAAGAGAATAACGCCCCAACGCGCTGTCCGTATCCATAACGCTGATCGGCTGATTAAAAGTCGCCTTTGCTGCCCAAGCAGGATAAAACCAATCGGGAGTATTGTCTGTTTTCCCATCCATGGCAGATGCCACGCCCCCTTGTGTCAGTAATCCAATAAAGAAAATGCATGATAATAAAACCACGGTGAATCTTTTCATGAATCTCTTCCCTCCTTGGCTGACTATATGTAATGGTTCCGGCTGTTTCTCCATGCTTCATAGTCGAATAAAATTCTCATATCAAATTCATAATTTGAATATATCAAGAGAATTATTCAGATTTGCTGTATATGAGTAAGAAGTGCCTGAAATCCTACCCTAGAAAAGAAACCAAAATAAATAGGCTATTGATTTGCTGTTCTAGTTAGTATATGCATGCATTCATGCATGTTAATGCATATATTAACAAGCGTGGGTAACTGATGGAAAAATACACAGATGTTTTTAAGGTCCTGTCCGATAAAACACGATTAAAGATCATGTGGCTGTTGAATAGCGTGGATTCGAAAGCCACAGTGTCCGAAATAGTAGATGTCATTGGAGAATCACATTTCAATGTATCGCGCCATATGCAGATACTTAAAAATGCCGGTCTTCTTAGCAAGGAGAAGTTCGGAATATGGGTTTTCTACTCCTTGGTTCCCCCGAAAAGCCCTTTTGATGAATCCATACGACAAACGGTATTAAGCATACCATCGGAGTTGATGAAGGAAGAAATTAATAAATGCCAAAAAAAGATTCAGATGCGTAAGTTTGAGAAGGCTACAATCGAGGCAACGGAAAGAAACTGGCATAAGAAATTAAATGAACTGAAGGAACGCTAATTTGATTTTGATTTATCAAAAAATGAGGGGGTATAATTAATGACAACGGATTCAAAAAAAATTACACGAAGACATGTTCTCCTCGGCGCTGCTGGAATCGCCGGGGGGGCTACCATAGGAATTTCCGGATCGTCCCTTTTGTCTGGTGCTGAAGCGGCACCTGCATGTCAATTGCCAGCAATGCCGTGGCCATACAAGAAACTGGACGTTGAATATGTTAGGAAGC
>ERZ795052.6258-NODE-6258-length-11045-cov-4.257416_pt1 | contig 11045 bp, 8 predicted proteins | sample MGYA00375136_ERZ795052 | MGnify/ENA primary metagenome ERZ795052 (study PRJEB30181, sample SAMN05720156) | activated sludge metagenome | isolation source: Anaerobic digester | place: Japan | collected 2015-05-26 ... | reverse complement strand
CGCGATCCTGCTGCGGGGCGGCGCCTGGTACGCCGGGATCGGCACGCCCAAGAGCAAGGGCACCAAGGTGTTCGCGCTGGCTGGCGCGGTGCGCAACACCGGACTTGTGGAGGTGCCCATCGGAACTCCGTTGGGCGAGGTGGTCTATGATATCGGTGGCGGCATCCGCAACAACCGCCATTTCAAGGCAGCCCAGATCGGCGGGCCGTCGGGTGGTTGCATCCCGCGCGAAAACCTCAATGTGCCGCTTGATTTCGAAACCCTCGCCGAACTCGGCGCGATCATGGGTTCGGGCGGTCTGATTGTGATGGATGAGGACACCTGCATGGTGGATGTCGCGCGGTTCTTCATCGAATTCGTGCAGGAGGAGTCGTGCGGCAAGTGCGCGCCCTGCCGGGTCGGTACACGTCGTATGCTCGAAATCCTTGACCGCATCTGTTCCGGTCAGGGCGAGGAAGGGGATATCGAGCGGCTCATCGAGTTGGGCGAGTTCATCAGGTCCGCCTCGTTGTGCGGACTCGGCCAGACCGCGCCGAATCCGGTGCTCTCCACGATCCGTCACTTCCGCCACGAATATGAGGAGCACATCCGCGACCGGCATTGCCGCGCAGGGGTCTGTGCCGGTCTGGTGCGCGCGCCCTGCCTGAGCGCCTGTCCCGCAGGGGTCGATGTGCCAGGCTTCGTTTCGCTGGTCGGCGACGGACGGTATGCCGAGGCGTTGCGGCTGCACCGCGAGAAAAACCCCTTCGCATCGGTTTGCGCGCGCGTCTGCTTCCATACCTGCGAAGAGAAATGTCGGCGCGCCTCGCTGGACGAACCGGTCGCTATCCGAGGCGTCAAGCGTTTCATGGTGGACCAGGAGGTCATCATCCAAGTGCCGGAAGTGCGCGAGAACGCCGTAAATGCGCAGCGCAAGATCGCGATAGTCGGCGCGGGGCCGGCGGGTCTCTCATGCGCCTATTTCTTGGCGCGGATGGGGTACAAACCAACGGTTTTCGAGTCTGAACCGCGGCCGGGTGGTATGCTGGTGCAGGCCATTCCCGCCTACCGCCTGCCGCGTGAAGAGTTGGCGCGCGAAGTGCGCATGATTGAACGCCTTGGTGTGAGCATCGAAACCGAACGCAAACTGGGCCGCGATTTCACCCTTCAGGACCTGCGCGAACAGGGGTTTGAAGCGGTCTTTCTCGCGATGGGCGCGGCATTGGGCGTAACGCTTGACCTGCCCGGCGCGGATGCGCAGGGTGTGACCGAAGCCATGCGTTTTCTGCGGCAGTACAATATCCGCGGTTCGGTGCCGGTGGGCAAACGGGTGGCGGTGATCGGCGGCGGCAACGCGGCCATTGATGCGGCCCGCACGGCGATCCGCCTCGGGGCCGAGAGCGTTACCGTGCTCTACCGGCGCACGCGCGAAGAGATGCCCGCCTACGCCGAGGAGATCGAGGAGGCGCTGCAGGAGGGGGTCGTTCTCCGCACGCTGATCCATCCCGAGGCCTTCGAGGTCAAGAACGGCAAGGTGACGGGAGTGCGTTGCCACCCCATGCGGCTCGGCGAGTTCGACCGCTCGGGCCGTCGGCGTCCCGAGGATGCGCTGGATGCCGAGGGCGAGGTGATCCCCGCAGATCAGGTGATCGCGGCCATCGGTCAGGCGCTGGATGCGGAGGCGCTGGCTGGCGCGGTTTCGGTCGAACGGAATCTGCGCGGCTGGATCGCCGCGGATCCGCGTACAGGCGCCACTTCGGTGCCCTGGCTCTTTGCGGGCGGGGACGCCGTGACCGGACCGTCGTCTGTGGTGGAGGCGATCGCCGCGGGCGAACGGACCGCGGTGGCCATCGACCACATGCTGACCGGCGAGGAGCACGCCTTCTGGCGCGGGTATTGCGATGCAGGTGCGAATTTTGACCCGAATGCGGACCCCGTACCCTATGCGCGGGAGAAGTTGCCGACGATCGCACTGGAAAAACGGCGGCAGAATTTCACGGAGGTCGAACAGCCGTGGAACGAGGCCACGGCATTGCGTCAGGCCAAGCGCTGTCTGCGGTGTGATTACGGCAAGCAGCCCTGCGGAATTGAAAACGCCTAATTTGGAGAAGCCCATGTTAAATGTGACAATCAATTTGCAGACGATCCAGGTGCCGGAAGGCACCACTCTTCTTCAGGCGGCGGGCATGATCGGGGTGCGCATCCCGACGCTCTGCAATCTGGAGCATCGCGAACCCATCGGCGCATGCCGTGTCTGCCTTGTGGAAGTCGAGGGGGCGCGCACACTGATGGCGGCGTGTTCCACGCCGGTTTCCGAAGGCATGAAGGTGCGGACGCACAGTGCGCGGGCGCGCGCTGCGGGTCGTCAGGTGGTGGAACTCCTGCTGTCAGAGCATGACGGCGACTGTCCCACGTGCGACCGCGCCGACGATTGCGAATTACGCGCGCTGGCGACGGAGTTGGGCGTGGCGGTCGTGCCGTTTCAGGGGGTGCGCGCCAAACCGCATCGGGACGTTTCCACGCCTGCTTTGGTGCGCGATAACGGCAAATGCATCAAGTGTCGGCGGTGCGTTTCAATCTGCAGCGAGGTGCAGGGGGTCGGCGCGCTCTTCCCGCAGGGCCGCGGCTTCCAGACTGTCATCGGTCCGGCCTTCACGCGGGATCTCGACAGCGTGGCTTGCGTGCAGTGCGGCCAGTGTGCCGCGGTCTGCCCGGTGGGCGCGATTGTCGAAAAGAGTAGCATCCCCGAGGTTTGGAAGGCGCTGGAGGATCCGACGAAACACGTGATCGTGCAGACCGCGCCAGCCATCCGTGCCGCGTTGGGCGAATGTTTCGGCTACGAGCCCGGTACGCGCGTGACCGGCAAGATGGCCGCCGCGCTCAGAAGGCTGGGGTTCGACGGCGTGTTCGACACCAATTTCACGGCGGATCTGACCATCATGGAAGAGGGCACCGAACTGCTCACCCGCCTGAAGAAGGCGCTGGTCGACAAGGAGCCTGTGGCCTTGCCGATGTTCACGAGTTGCTCGCCGGGCTGGATCAACTTCGCGGAGTTCTATTTCCCGCAGTTTCTGCCGAACATCTCCACCTGCAAATCGCCGCAGCAGATGTTTGGCGCGGTGGCCAAGAGTTTTTATGCCGAGAAGATCGGCAAAAAGCCTGAAGAGATTGTGGTGGTCTCGGTCATGCCTTGCACCGCCAAAAAGTTTGAGGCCCAGCGTCCGGAAATGTCTTCCAGCGGTGTGCTTGACGTGGATTACGTTCTCACCACGCGTGAGCTTGCGCGGATGATTAAGGAGGCGGGGATCGAGTTCACGTCGCTGCCGGATGAGGCGATGGACGCGCCGCTGGGGCTCTCCTCGGGCGCGGCGGACATTTTCGCGAACACCGGCGGGGTCATGGAGGCCGCGCTGAGAACCGCGTACGAGATCGTGACCGGCCGCGAGCTGCCGGTCGAAAACCTGCATATCCAAGCCATCGCGGGTCTCGATGGGGTGAAGGAGGCGGCACTGACCATTACCGGCACGGTGAAGGAGTGGTCGTTTTTGGAGGGGGTCGAGCTGAAGGTGGCGGTTTCGCACGGCCTCAGCAACACGCGGCGTCTGCTGGAGCACATCAAGGCCCACGGCTCGCCCTACCACTTCATCGAGGTCATGACCTGCCCCGGCGGTTGCATCGGCGGCGGCGGACAACCGCGCTTTACGGATGACGGCGTGCGGCTGAAACGTATGGCCGCGATTTACAGCGAGGACGAGAGCAAGAGCCTGCGCAAGTCCCATGAGAATCCGGACGTGCAGAAGCTCTACAAGGAGTATCTGGGCAAGCCGCTCGGTGAAAAATCGCACCATCTGCTGCACACACACTACGCATCCAAGGCGCGGTGAGGTCAGATTGAGGAAACGCTCAACACTGGCATAACCACCCCCGGTCCTGTTGATAAGGTTGGCCTCACGGGGCCTTGAGGGGCCCCCGGCCAACTTACCAGCAGGCGTGTGGGGGTGGTTATACAAGATGCCCCTGCTTTTCAGGGGTTTCTGGTTTCAGGGTTTCATGGTTTCAGGTTTCAGGGTTTCATCCAAATCGGGGTCGGGATCGCTATCGGGATCGGGATCGATTGCTTCACCACGGGACACTTTGTTGGGTTTCATGGTTTCAGGGTTTCAAGGTTTCAGGGTTTCAAGGTTTCAGGGTTTCATCCAAATCGGGATCGGGATCGCTATCGGGGTCGCTATCGGGATCGGGATCGATTGCTTCACCACGGGACACTTTGTTGGGTTTCTGGGTTTCATGGTTTCTGGTTTCATGGGTTTCAAGGTTTCAGGGTTTCTGGGTTTCATGGTTTCTGGTTTCAAGGTTTCAGGGTTTCAGGGTTTCAGGGTTTCTGGTTTCATGGTTTCATGCCACGCATGCGGCGTAAATTGTGGCCGGGGGAATAAGTCTTCCGTCAGAAACCAACATCTGAAGTGGCGGAGGCCCGGGCTTGTGCTATACTGACCGAAATGTCCATGGAAGTGACTTTTTTGGGTACCGGAACGTCCGTCGGGGTGCCGATGATCGGATGTCGTTGCGCGGTCTGCACTTCGGCAGACCCCCGCAACACGCGTCGGCGGACTAGCCTGTACGTGCGGACGCCCGGAGCCGCCCTGGTGATCGACACGCCGCCGGATTTCCGTCAGCAGGCTCTGGACTTCGGTGTGGATCGGGTGGATGCGGTGGTGTTTACCCACGCCCACGCGGATCACATTTTCGGTTTCGATGACATCCGGCGTTTCAATACGCTGCAGCAGAAGGTGATTCCGGCCTATGCGGATACGGAGACGCTTGCGGATGTGCGGCGCGTCTTCAGCTATATCGGCGACCGCCCGTCGCCGTTAGGACTCTACCGGCCGCTGGTCGAGTTCATCGAGGTCCATGGACCGTTCACGGTGGGCGATGTGCAGTTGACGCCGTTGGATGTGTGCCACGGCAACAAGATGACGGGGTATCTGCTGGAAAGGGAGGGGTGCCGGATCGGGTATGTGCCCGACTGTCACACGATGCCCGATGCGACCGTCCGGAGGTTGCGGGGCGTGGATGTGATGATTCTGGATGCGCTGCGCTATAAACCGTATCTGCGTGGAGGAGAGTTTACGGCTCCTGTCCGAGATCGATGCGGGCCGCTCGTATCTGATCCACCTCTGCCATGATGTGGATCATGCGGAGTTGGAGGCGCGTCTGCCGGAGGGCGTGCAGGTGAGTTTTGACGGATTGCGGATCACGGTGGACGAGACTGCGGCGGCGCGGCCGCTTCCCGTCCGCGAAAGGAGTGCGGGATGACGGGGTTCTCAAGAATACGGAGGTGCGCGTGTTTGGCGGGGGGCGTAATGTATGCGGCGGCGGTCGCGGCGCAGCAGGTGGAGGTCAGACTGACGCTCGCCTACAACGGGTTTGTCATCGGCGAACCGGTGCTGGTGGAGGTGGAACTGCTGAACGCCACCCGCAATCCGGTCGTGGTGGGGGAAAAGGGTGCCCAGAGCGCGTTGTTCATGGACGTGTCTTTCGGTGACGCCTACAATCTGCTCGCCCCGGTGAATCCGGAACCGCTGGCCGGGGCATTCACGCTCAATCCCGGTCAGACGTTCCGCCGGAAGCTCGAACTGGACAAGTGGTATCCGCTCGTTCGCGAGGGACGCTACATGACGCAGCTCGTGCTGGCGCATGAGGGCATGCGGTATGAGTCCGTTAAAAAGAGCTTCGATGTGGTGCCCGGCATTCCAGTGTGCGAGGGGGTGCAGATGTTTGTCAACCGGCAGAAGTTGAAACGCCACTTCAAACTGGTCTACTGGCATCGTAATCAGACCGACCGGTTGTTTTTGCGGACCGAGGATGAGCCTGGGGCGCTAATCTGGGACGCGATCGATCTCGGTATCTTGCTGCGCGGCACTACGCCCAAACTCGATATCTCGCCCCAGGGCGAGGTGACCGTTGTCCATCGCTCGACGCAGGATGCGTTTCTCCGCACGGTGTTGTGGTCGCTGCCCGACAGTCTTGAGATCGTGGAGCGCAACTCGCTGATGGATCCGGAAATTTCGGCGTCGCAGCGGGTCAAGTCGCTGTACGGGGAGATGGCCGAAGGTCAGACCGGGGAAGAGAAGAAGGCGTGGTGGAAGTTCTGGTGAGCCGCGGGAGGGCGGTGGGGGTGCCCGGCGCATGGTGGTTTTAGGGATCGAGACGTCGTGCGACGAAACCGCGGCCGCAGTGGTTGCTGACGGTCGGCGCGTGCTGTCGAACGTGGTGTACAGCCAAGTGCCGCTGCATCAACCCTATGGCGGTGTGGTGCCGGAGATCGCTTCGCGCAGTCATGTCGAGAAGCTGCCCGGTGTGGTTGCCGAGGCGGTACGCGCGGCCTTCGCGCCGGAGTCTCCTGCGGGATCCGCGCCGCCACCTGCGGCGTGGCGGGAGGTGGATGCGGTTGCGGTGACCTACGGGCCGGGATTGGCGAGTTCGCTGATCGTGGGTCTGTCGGCTGCCAAAGGGCTCGCCTTGCGGCTGGAACGGCCGTTGATCGGGATGAACCATATCGAGGCGCACATCCACTCGGTCTTTCTGAACCCGGAGGCACCCGATCCGCGCGAAGCCGCGCCGCTGCTGGCGTTGGTCGTATCCGGCGGGCACTCATGCTGGATCGAGACGGATCGGCCCGGGAACTACCGGATGATCGGACAGACACTGGATGATGCGGCGGGTGAGGCGTTTGACAAGGCGGCCAAACTGTTGGGGTTGGGGTATCCCGGCGGTCCGGAGATCGACCGTCTGGCGCGTCAGGCGGCGCGTGTGGACGCGGTGGCCTTTCCGAAAGGGAGTCCGCGGCCGGGCAATCCCGCGCTGGCGGGATTGCGCGCCGAACTGTGCGTGAGTTTCAGCGGACTCAAAACGGCGCTCTTGTATCATCTGCGCTCCCATCCGCCGCAGGATCAGAACGAAGTGGCCGAGGTGGCGGCCGCCTATCAGGAGGCGATCGTCACCGCACTTGCCGAACGGTCGGAACGGGCGTTGCGGGGCGGGCGATACGCCGCGTTCGCGGTGGGTGGCGGCGTGTCGCTCAACCGGAGGTTACGCGAGCGTCTGACAGAGGTGGCCCGCGCGGCGGGCGTGCGTTTGCTGTTGGCTGAGCCGCGTTTCTGTGGGGATAACGCCGCGATGATCGCGGGACTCGCGGGGGCGGGCGGTGGTGTGCGCGGACCTGCCGCGCAGGAACTGGATGCGTCGCCGGCACTTGCGGCCGGGGAGGAGGGAACGGCATGGTGAGGGTGACGCGGCGCGTTTTGTTGTCCGGAGTCGCTGTGGCGTGGTTGCTGTGCTCCGGTGTCCTTGCGGCAGATCCCGATCCGCTGGTGGTGGCCAGTTGGAATGTCGAGAACCTCTTCGACACGGAGGATGACCCGGCCAACAAGGGAGACGACGGCTTCACGCCGCGGGGCTGGATGCGCTGGACTGCGGCGCGTTACCGGTTGAAGCTCGAGCATCTCGCGGAGATCATCGCAGGCATGCGGCCGGATGTGCTCTGCCTGATGGAAGTCGAGAACCGCCGTGTGCTCGAGGATCTGGTGCAGACGCTGGAGCGCAAACACGCATTCAGCCTTCCGGTGATCGTGCATCGGGACGCAGAGGAGAAACGCGGCATCGATGTGGCGCTGCTGGCACGTGCCGCGCCTGTTGCCACGCAGTGGCTGCGTACCGCGCCGGGACAGCGCGAGGTGGTGGCCTGCGATTTTTCCTTTGGCGGGCGGCGGCTGACGGTGTTGGTGAACCATTGGAAATCGCAGTTCGGAAAAAAGGGGGAGAGTGACGAGATCCGACAGCGGGAAGCGCGTGCGGTACGGGCCTTTCTGGACGAGCGGTTGCGCGCGGAACCGGCCGCCGCGATTCTGGTGGCGGGCGACTTTAATGACGCGCCGGACTCGCCGATCCTGACCCAGGATGCCGGATTCGTCATGGATGAGGCGCGGGTGCGCGGCGACGCATCCGGTCGGCTGCTGTTCAATCTGGCGGGTTCGCTTTCCGAGTCGGCGCGCGTGACCTACTATTATGCGGCCAGCAAGAAGTGGTACACGATGGATGCCATCAGCGTGACGCGCGGCATGCTCGCCGATGCCGTGCCTGCGGCGCCCTGGCGCGTGCGGAAAAGCGGGTATACGGTTTTCAAAACTGCGGCGCAGCAGGACTCGCAGGGCGCGCCGATCCCCTTCCGGCGTGTGCGAAACAAAAAGGAGGGCGATTCCTTTCGCACCGGCTACTCGGATCACTTCCCGGTGCGCGTTGAATTGGAGCCGTCCGCAGCGCCGTAAGGGTGCGGCCGGGGCGCGGTCCGGGTGTCACGGTATGGGCACGGAGTCGACCATCAGGCGCACCTGGCGGATTTGGCGCTCGTCCCCGGCGAATGCGCGCACCGCCTGTTCGATCCGTTGAAGGTGGTTCCGGCGGATCTCAAACAGGTGGGTGGAAGAGGTCACGAACACGAACAGGATGCCCGCGTCGTATTTGCCGGGACGGGTGAAACGCGACACCTGCGGCGGCAGAATCTCATGCCAGGCCGCAGCCAGGTCATCGAGCCAAGGGGTGGCGCGGAGTTCGAGACGCTGCAGGATGGTTTCAATGGCGTGGCCGAGCGGCGTCGGTTCCTGACGCAGTTCCGGCGGGTCGCTGTCGATCGGCAGGCCCGGTTTGACGCGCTGGAACAGCGTGCGGACCGCGGCGAGGCGGGCTGCTTCGCGTGGCGTGGGGGTGCACCGCGCACGGCTGGCGGCGGAGAGGAAAGCGGACTCGTCCGGAACGGCGTAGCCCTCCGACTCGCTCTCCCCCGGGATCGGTTCCCCTTCCGCAAACGGATGTTTGCCTTTACGCATGCGGACAGGGTATCATATCGGAACCAATCAGGTGGAAAGAAAATGACGACATGAAAAAAGGAAACATGCTGATCGCCCAAAGCGGCGGTCCCTCGATGGTCATCAACCAAAGTCTGGTCGGCGCCGTGCTGGCCGCTCGGCGCAGCGGCTCCGGGGTCGGTAAGATCTATGGGGCGCTGCACGGGATCCGCGGGATCCTCGACGGGGCGTTCATCGATCTGCGCAAGGAGACGACGGCTACGCTTGAGGCGGTCGCCGCTACGCCTTCGTCGGCTCTGGGTTCGGTGCGTCACAAGCCTTCGGCAGAGGATTGCCTGGCGGTGTTCCGCCGGTTGCGGCAGCACGACATCCGTTATTTTTTCTACATCGGCGGCAACGACTCCGCCGAAACGGTGCACATTCTTCATGAGGAGGCGGTGAAGAATGAGTGTGATATCCGTTGTTTCCACATTCCCAAGACGATCGACAACGATTTGTGCGGGAATGACCATACGCCGGGGTACGGCAGCGCGGCCCGTTTCGTGGCGTGTGCCGTGAAGGGAGACGATCTCGACAACCGCGCGCTGGGGGGGGTCAAGATCGATGTGATCATGGGGCGCAACGCGGGTTTTTTGACCGCTGCCGCGGCGTTGGCCCGTACGGAAGAGGATGACGGCCCGCACCTGATCTATTTGCCCGAGCGGCCGTTCAGCGTCACGCGTTTCGTGCGTGACATCAAGGCGGCGATGCGCGACTACGGACGGTGTGTGGTGGCGGTCTCGGAAGGGATCACGGACCGGCGCGGCACGCCGCTGGTGGCGGCGTTCACGCGCGAGAAGGATTCGCACGGCAACGTGCAGTTGAGCGGCACCGGTGCGCTGGGCGATCTGCTGGCCAATGTGGTCAAAACGCGTACGGGCATCACGCGCGTGCGGGCCGACACGTTTGGATATCTCCAGCGCTCCTTTCCGGGGGTGGTGTCGCCGACGGATGCGCTGGAGGCGCGGAAGGTGGGTGAGGAGGCGGTCCTTGCGGCGGTCGGGAAGAATATGGCGAGCGGATCCATCGCGATCCGGCGAAAACCGGGCAAGCGGTACGGGGTGCGATTCGAGGTGGTGCCGCTGCATTGCGTGGCCAAAGTGACGCGCCGCATGCCCGATGCGTTTATCAGTCCGGAAGGCAATTACGTGACGCAGGCGTTTCTCGAATATGCCCGGCCTCTGGTGGGCGCGCTGCCGCCTTGCGCGAGATTCTCTCAGTTGCGGCGGTGCGGCGGCGGTCCGACCCCGGGCAAACGGAAGAAGGCGTGATGATATGATGGCAGAGACGGGCTCAACAACAGAGACGGGCGGGACGCAAGAGACGCTCTCCAGAACCGAGTTGCAGATTGAACAGGAGAAACTGAAACTCGAGCGGGAGCGGATCCTGTTGGAACGCGAGCGTCTTGAGGCGGTTCGCGACCGGATGCGGGCCGAGCAGAGTTTGCGCACGGATGGCAAGGGGCGCCTCGCAGTGCCGCTCTCCACGCTGGCGATGCTCTCGATCATCTGTCTGTTGGTCGGCGGCATTCTGGGGGCGTTCTCGACCTCCCTGCATGTGGACCGGCGCAATACAGCCCGGCTGCAAGAGGTGATGCAGACGTTGGCCACCGCTTCGCCGGAATCGATCGGCGTGGTGACCAATGCAGATCACGCGGCTTCAGCCGAATTGCCCGCATGGCTTAAGGCGATGAAGCCCAAAGGCGCGCATGCGGGCATTTCGCTGGTGGTGATCCAATAGACGGGAAAGGGCAGGATGGCATTTTTCAAGGCTTATGATATGCGGGGCGTGTTCGGTCGCGATTTCGATCTCGACATGGTCTGGCGCATCGGGCGCTGGCTACCGTCGGTGCTCGGTGCGCGACGCATGCTCGTGGGGCGCGACGCCCGTGTCTCCTCTGAGCCGATCGCCGAGGCGTTGTGCCGCGGACTCACGGAAGCGGGGTGTGCGGTGGAGGACATCGGACTGGCAACCACGCCGATGGTCTATTTTTTCACGGCGCAAGACGGATATGACGCTTCGGTGCAGATCACGGCCTCCCATAACCCGGCGCACCACAACGGCATGAAGGTGTCGCGTGCGGGTGCCGTGCCGGTGGGGTACGATACCGGACTTGCGGAGATCAAGGCGCGCGTGGCCTCGGGCACGCTGCCACCGCCCGCG
>ERZ795052.6254-NODE-6254-length-11051-cov-7.646235_pt1 | contig 11051 bp, 10 predicted proteins | sample MGYA00375136_ERZ795052 | MGnify/ENA primary metagenome ERZ795052 (study PRJEB30181, sample SAMN05720156) | activated sludge metagenome | isolation source: Anaerobic digester | place: Japan | collected 2015-05-26 ... | reverse complement strand
GGCATCACATAAAAACAAAATTACATTTTGGTAGTTGGTGAAAGCATTATTGACAAAATTGGGAATTTCCTCAAACTTACTTGGTAGTGTTTGCCCAGTAATTAGGGTCATTAATATTGTCTTTATTAATAACAACGTTGATTTTGTAAATTTTATCCTCGTTTTCCTTTTTGACCAAAGTACCGGTATAATCCGAGGTGATCTGACCGATTTCTAAACTTTGGTTATTTATTTTTAAAACCACTTTTTTTTGAGGATCAAAACCAAGATCTTTAAATTTATCTTTGTTCTCAGAAATAATATCAATTAACTTAATAGTCTTCCATTTTTCAATTGTGGGCGAAATTATTTCCTGATTAAGATTTGGATCGTTGACTTGATAACAGCGGTCATTAAGACAAAACTGGTCAATATTTCGACCAAAATATGGCTCAGCAGATCGGTGAAAGATATTAAATTTATCAAGCACGAGGGCTAAAACAACTACTAGAATAATTAAAGTCAAAAAAGTTAATTGTTTATTCTTCATTGAATTGTTTGTTGAACAATTTTCTTCTTTTTATAATTATAAAGGCAATTAAACTGAGAATGACTGTCGGCAAGGCTAAATTAACGATTCGAATAATTAGTTTTTCCTGATCAGTAGTCTCTCTAAGGGGACTGATTCTTAGAGCTTTAGAGCGAATGGTCATTAGACTGGAATCGCCGGAAAAATAGTCAACTAAATTTAGGGCAAAATAGAGATTGCGATCGTTACTGACAATAAAATTATCTTTAATAAAATCAGCGTCACCGACCACAGCTAATTTTTGTCCATCATCAGTTTTAATAGCCCCCAAAATCTGTTGCTGTTGGGGAGTTGAGCCAAGTTTAGTTAGCGGTGATAGATCGTTGAAATTATCCGTAACTTCAGCTTTATCGGTAGTGGTAAAGAGAGGCAGGATTTTGTCATCAATAGTTAAAGGTGAGGCCCAAGCTAACTGGAGTGAATCAATGCCCGACATTACCGGCAGACGGCTGTTAATATTTTCTGGTTTAATTAAGGGCCAAAAGGGATATTGAACCAAAATTCGACCGTCAACAGTGTTAAAAGTGGCTACGCCGGCACTTCCGTCCAAAACTAATTTGTCCTCGATTTTGATTCCATTTTCGGCTAAAAGTGATTCTAAACCGGTTGAATCATACCGCTGACTAATCATGTTTTCGTCAACACCAATCCGATCAAGAAAAACAATTAATCCCTTTTGGGTTTTCAGCCATTCTTTTATTTTATTGAGATTTTTGTCATCTAATTTTTTTGATAAACCAGCGATGATTAAAGTATCGGCCGGTGGTAGCTCGTTTTTACTAAATAAATCGGCATTAATAACAGTATAATCCTTGCTAAGATATTGTCTGAAGTACTGAAGGTCATTATTATTTTCCGAAAATAAAGCTACAGTGGGAGATTTTTCATTTATTAGTTTTTTAATACTGGAAATAATTAAATATTCCATGTTTTGTAAGTCGAGATTAATCACCATTTGCTTTTGACCATAGACAATAACTACTGCCAGATAGGCATTTTGAAGCTCTAATTTATCCTTTTTAATTTGATTAAATTGAATTGGTCGAATACCTAGACTTGCCGCCATTGCCTGGGCATTTTCATCTTTAGCCGGGTCAAGGTAAGCCACCTTAAATTTACGGCGATTGGTTCGATTAAATTCGGCTAATATTGCCTTTAATTTATCGGTAGCCGGCTTGACTTCCACCGGCAGGTCAGGGCTCATTAAAACTTTAATATTGACTATATCATCTAAATTACGGACAATTTCTTTTGAAATCGGAGATAAAGAATGGACCTTATCTTGAGTTAAATCTAATTTTAATGAAGGATAAAAGGTTAACAGGAGGTTAATTAGAACTAAAATAATTCCTAAATTAATCAAAGGTAAATTTATTTTTTTTCTTTTTTGACTGATAATCGTCGCTAAAACAAAGATTAATATCCAAGTAATAAAGAAAAATAGATCGCCGATATCAATTAAACCAGAAGAGAATTTGACACTTCTAGCCGCCAAACTTAAAAAAGTAAGGGGTTTAAATTGAGCTAAAAGATTATTTAAGATCAAAATCAAACTAGTTATCAGGAAAGCAGTTAATGGTTGGTTGGTTAATGAGGAGATAAATAAACCCAAGGAAAGAAAGGCTAATCCCATCAAAATAACCCCTAAATATCCGCCAATGAGAAGACCTATCGCCGGCCGGCCTAAAAAGGCCAAGGTGGCAGCGACTGGTAGACTTAAAGCTAGGGTAAATAAAATAAATACGACCCCGGCTAAGAATTTACCCCAAACAATATCCTTTATTTTTAGTGGCAGAGAATTAAGGATTTCCCAGGTATGATTCTTTTTTTCTTCGGCAAAAAGACCCATCGTCATCGCCGGAATAAGAAGCGATAGTAAAAATGCCATTGTTTCCCAATAATTTGACATTTCAGCCTGATTAATGAGAAAAATATTTTTGAAAAAAAGCCAATTAGCCACCGTAATCATAGCCCCAGTGACCAGATAACCCCGTGGACTATAAAAATAATCCATTAATTCCTTTTTAGTAATTAACCAAGTATTTTTCATCCAGTTAACTCCACAAATTTTTTCTCTAAATCTTTAATGGATTTGGGGTCAGCATCTAAAACAATTCGACCTTGCGAAATAATCAGTATCCTTTGACAGATTTCCCTTGCTTCTGGCAGGATATGGGTTGATAAGATAATTAGTTTTTTTACTGCTAGTCTTTTAATCAGTTGTCTGATTTCGATAATCTGATTCGGATCTAAACCCGAAGTGGGTTCATCTAAAATCAATAACTTGGGTTTACCGAGGAGAGCTGCCGCTAAACCAACTCTTTGTTTATAACCCCGCGATAAAATTTCTATTTTTTGCTGAATCACATTTTTAAGACCGCATTCTCTGACAACTTTATTAATTTGTTCTTCGGCGGCATTTCTAATGCTGGCAATAAAAGATAAATATTCTTTGATAGTCATATTGTCATAGAGAGGGTTATTTTCCGGCAAGTAGCCCAGACGTGATTTGTGTTTAATGGAATTAGGATTAACTCTTTTTCCCTCCCAGAGAATTTTACCCTGATCAGGTTGAAGATAGCCAACTAAAATTCGCATCAGAGTTGTTTTACCGGCGCCATTTGGTCCCAAAAGACCAATGACGCCCTCGCTTGGCAATTTAAAACTAACCTTATCTAAGGCCTTTATTTCTCCAAAACTCTTGCTAATATTTTTTAGCTCTATCATCTTTTAATTCGTAATTCCTAATTTTTAATTTGTAATTATTTTATACCCTCTCTTGCCAATGTTTATCTATTTTAACAGTTAAATCAAGATAGATTTTTCTGCCCGACATTAATTCTAGTTCTTTCCTGGCATTACTGCCAATTTGCTTAATTTTTTGACCGTTTTTGCCAATGATCATTTTTTTGTAACGTTCAGCATTGGTTAAAATATCGGCCTTAACGACGATTATTGCCTTTTTATCCTCGATACTATCTACTACAACTGTAGTAGTATAGGGAACCTCTCGCCTTAAAAAAAGAAATAGTTTTTCTCGGATAATTTCAGAAATATAATCACTGGAACTGACTGGAATTTTAAATTCGCTTTGATCTTCTTGAGGTTGACCTTCAGGCAACAACTCAAAGATAATTTTGATTAATTCCCGAACGTTTTTATTCCTAATAGCTGAAATACCGACAACATGGTCAAATTCTTCCTCTAAGAAATTATACTCCGGCAGGTAGCCTTGACTAACTTTAGCTTTATCTATTTTGTTATAGACTAAAATTTTTGGGGCAGTTGATTTTCTCACTAAACCGATAACTTTATTATCCTCCTCATTTTTGGGCCGGCTGATATCCATTAAGCAAATAACAACATCGGCGCCGGACAATGATTTCGGCGTTTCCCGATTGGCTTTTTTTCCGACTAAGTCTTCAATTTTCCCCATCATTCCCGGGGTATCGATGAAGTCGATTGCTCCTCTTTCATCTTGGTAGCGGACCCGAACGTTTTTTCTGGTTGTTTGAGGGAGGGGAGAGGTGATGGTTACTTTCTGATTCATGATGGCATTAAGAAGGGTGGATTTTCCCGTATTCGGCCGGCCGATAATAGCCGCAGTACCATATTTGAACATATTGTCCATTATAACAAATTTCCCCTTTTCCAGCCGAAGGCGGGAGAGGGGTTTAAGCGCTATAATAGTTATAATATTCTTATGCTTTACTTTGCTTTTCCTGGCTGTTTTAATCCACCAACTCTAGCCCACCTAGCTATTGCCAAATCTATTTTAAAAAAATACCCGGATTCCAAGGTAATTTTCATTCCAGTATCAGATTATTATCTAAAGAAAGATTTAGCTCCGGCCAAGGACCGTTGCCAAATGCTTAAACTGGTGGTGGGCAAAAACATGATTATCAGCGACATTGAAATTAAAAGTAAGTTTCAGCCCAAAACCTTGGTTACTTTAAATAAACTAAAGAGAAATTACCCTAATTTAAGGTTATTAATTGGTTCCGATAATTACCGGCGAATTAAAACCTGGTATCACTATCAAACTTTACTGAAAAAATATTCCCCGGAGATAGTTAAAAGAAACAGTTCTCGTCTTCTTACCATTAGTTCCAGTAAAATCCGCTCTTTAATTAAGCGGGGACAATCTTGCAGCCGCTATTTAGATCCGAAAGTTATAAAATATATTAATGACCATCGATTATATCGTTAAGAAGGTTAAACAGTTTTATCAGGCTAATAATTTTCAAAAAGCAATTATCGGTCTGTCCGGGGGAGTCGATTCAGCGGTAACTGCCGCTCTATTGGTTAAAGCTTTGGGGTCCGACCAAGTTTTGGCCGCTTATCTGCCCAACAATAATATGAATGATTTGGTTGATGTTAAGGCTGTAGTTAAACTATTGGGTATTAGATTAGAAGTTTTTGATTTAGCTCCGGTGACAATCCCTTTAATCAAAGCTATTGACAGTAATGACCGTTTGGTCAGGGGCAATTTAATTGCTCGAGTTAGAATGACCTATCTTTACGCCTTAGCTAATAAATATCATGGCTTTGTTTGTGGAACGACTGATCGATCAGAATACCAATTGGGTTATTTTACTAAATTTGGCGATGGTGCCGCCGATTTGGAGCCAATTGTTGGTCTATATAAATCCGAGGTTTATCAATTTGGTCGGGATTTAAAATTGCCTCCAACGATTCTAACCAAAGCGCCTAGTGCTGGTCTTTGGCCGGGTCAGACCGATGAAGAAGAATTAGGGGTTAGTTATAATGAAGTTGAGAAATACTTGAAGGGACAGATTATTACTGTTAAATCTAAAAAGATTATTGAAGATCGTATTAAAGGTTCTGAACATAAACGCCGGCCGCCAGTGATTATTTGACTCTTAGCAGAGAAGGTGATAGACTGCTAATAATTATGGGTGAAGAAAAAACTATTCAACCAGTCAAAAAAATTTTGCCATTAATTCCTTTACGGAATCTAGTTTTGTTTCCTTCAGTAGAAACCTCGGTTTTTATTGGTCGTCAGGAAACAGTTAAGGCTATTCTTCATGCCTATAATAATACTAATAAACTACTAATTGTCACTACCCAGAAAAGTTTTCAAACTGAAAAGCCGATCTTGAATGATCTTTATACAGTGGGAGTATTGGCCAGAATTGACCATTTAGTTCAAACTGATGGCCGGATTAATGCCATAATTACAGGACTCTCGCGAATTAATATCACCCGGCTAATTCAATTCGAACCTTTTCCTACGGTTGAGTTTGTTGATTTACCGGTGATTCCTGAATCGACTGACGATATTAAAACTTCAGTCGATGCTCTTCTTTATCAAATTAAGAAGTCAATATCACTCGGTCGTCATTTTGATATGCCGGCAATTTTTCAGTTATCAACCGGTGTTTCCAGCTCTGATTTAGCCGATCAAGTTTGTTTTACAGTTGATGCCAGTGTTAAAGAAAAGCAAGCCATGTTAGAAACTTTTCTTGTTTCTCAGCGGTTAAGATTAGCCACCGAATATTTAGCTCGGGAAATTAAAGTAGCCGAGGTTGAAATGGATATTGAGAAAAAAACCCAGGAGAAATTTAATGATTCAATGAAGCGAACGGTTTTAGAGGAACGAAAGCATCAAATTGAGAAGGAATTGGAAAAATTAGGTCAAAAAAGTGAGCACGAATATAGTGATTTGGAAAAGAAAATTCGTCAGGCAAAAATGCCGCCGGGAGTGAAAAAGAAATGTTTAAAGGAATTAAACCGATTATTAGAAATGGGTGTTTATGCACCTGAATCTAGCTATCTAAGAACCTACTTGGAAACAGTGGTGGAACTGCCATGGGGAAAATATTCGAAATCGGTAGTAAAAATAACTAAAGCCAAGAAAATTTTAAATCAGGATCACTATGGTTTGCAGGATGTTAAAGAAAGGATTTTGGAATATCTGGCAGTTTTAAAGTTAAGGTCAACCAAGAAGTATGATGACAATACCAGTGGATCGGCTAATATTCTTTGTTTTATTGGTCCCCCGGGGGTTGGTAAAACCTCTCTTGGTCGATCAATTGCTCGAGCTTTAAATCGGAAATTTATTCGAGCCTCTTTGGGCGGAGTGAGGGATGAAGCTGAAATTCGAGGTCATCGTCGGACTTATGTTGGCGCTTTACCGGGTCGAATTGTTAAGGGAATTAAGGACTGCGGTTCAATGAATCCGGTTTTTATGTTGGATGAAATTGATAAAATTGGAACCGATTTTCGGGGTGATCCCTCAAGCGCTCTCCTTGAGGTTCTTGATCCCGAACAAAACCGTGAATATACCGATCATTATCTTGATTTTCCCCTTGATTTATCTAAAGTATTTTTTATTTTAACTGGTAATGATGTTTCAACTATCCCGGGACCATTGCGGGATCGGATTGAAATAATTCCCTTTTCGAGCTACACCTTAACCGAAAAATTTCACATTGCTAAAAAATATTTGATAAAAAAAGAATTGGCGGCTAATGGGTTAATTTCTAAGAATCTTCGGCCAATTAAAGATGGGACTATTTATTATTTGATTGAGAAATACACTCGTGAGGCCGGTGTCAGGGATTTGGAACGAGTAATAGCTAAATTATTTCGTAAAGTAGCCCGAATGATAGTTGAAGGTCGAACTGAGACGGTAGATTTAAATCAAAAAGATTTAATTCGGAAATTTCTGGGGCCAGAGAAGTTTTCAACTCAACTGAAGAATAAAAAGAATGAAGTTGGAGTGGCTACTGGTTTAGCCTGGACAGCTGTAGGCGGCGATATCTTATTTATTGAGGTTAATATTATGCCGGGTAAAGGTCAGTTGATTTTAACCGGCAAATTAGGCTCGGTGATGAAAGAATCCTGCCAAGCGGCCTTATCTTTTGTCAGATCGCAAAGTGAAAAGTTCGGCATTAAAAAAGATTTTCATAAAATTGACATTCATATCCATGTGCCGGAAGGAGCTACACCTAAAGACGGCCCTTCCGCCGGCTGTGCTATTACTACCGCCTTAATTTCGGCCTTATCAGGCAGAGTAATACCCTGCGACATTGCTATGACCGGGGAAATTACTTTAAGAGGTCGGGTGTTGGAGATCGGTGGACTGAAAGAAAAAATAATTGCCGCTTATACAGCTGGAATTAAAACTGTTTTTATTCCTGAAGATAATAAAAAATCATTGGTTGACATTCCGGCTGAAGTCAAAAAATCACTCAAGTTTATTCCCGTCACTAATTATATGGAAATATACAGTAAAGTATTTAAATCGTAAAAGTTATATTATCAATTTGATCTGATTGGGGAACCTCATTTTGCCCCTTCTGCTCAGGAAATTGTTGAAGTAATTGGTAGATATTCTTGAGGTGATCTATATTTTTAATAGGTTTTAGTTGGTTTGCTTCCCTAACTTGGCCGTTATTAGCGGTAATTAGATAATTAAAATAAGGGGAAAATTGATCATTAGTTGGTATTGGTTGACCTTCTAATTGATATTGACGGCCTTGTTTGTCAATTGTGGTTAAGGCCACTCGGTACCAGCGATTCCCCCTTAAGTTACAAAAGGATTCCACTCCCCAGGGATAATTTAAACAAATAGTTGGCAATTCTCTTTTTTTAGATTCAAAAATACGATTAATTTCTTTTTTAATATACCATTGAATTGTTTTCCTTCTTTCCATCTCAGTTAATCCTTTCATTAGCTTATCAACATTAGTAGGAGTTAAACTTTCTTTATTGGAGAAATTCATTCTTTTTTTTGAGATAGATTTCTTAATAGATTACGGATAGCGGTTAATGTGGGCAGATCATCGACTCTCTCCTGAGTTAAAGAGAATTCATCGAATTTATTGATAGTATTTTTCTCAGGGAAAATGAGAAAGTTAACACTGATATTATTTTCCGGATCTTTATCTGACCAGCTTAACTTAAAATAAGGGGGATTAGGAACACGAGGCAATAGAATTAGGCGAGCTTCGTAAATTTTGCCGTCTAACTCATAATCTTTACTTTTGACTGCCTGCTGATAACCTGACTCTTCTTTAAAAATCTGGTTTATTTCTTTATTAATTAGTTTAACTAAAACATGCCTCTTTTTAGATAAGGCTGCTAATTCTTCCTCAGTTTCTGTTTTTAATTGATCAGCAAAAAAGGCAGTAAAACTAACCCGTTTTTCATTATTTCCCATATATTATAATTATACCAGTTTTTTACATTTTAGTCAAGGTTTTGATGCCGAGAAGTTCCAAACCAAGATGAAGCAAGGAAGCGGTAGAGCGGGTTAAAAAGATCCGAAAAGCTTCATTATCGGAGCCAATAATTCTATTTTTAGCGTAGAATTCATTATATTTTCTGGCTACGTTTAAAAGAAATTCGGCCAAAACTCCGGGATTAAATCTTTCAGCCGCTTCGATAATTTTAGCCTTGAACTTAACTATTTCCCTTAAAACTGATAATTCAGCCGCATTTAAATTGAGATTAGTCGGATCAAGATTTTTTTGTTCTTTAATTTTAGTTTTACCGAGGACACTGTTGGCTCGGGCATAAGTATATTGTAAATATGGGCCGGAATTACCTTCTAGATTCATTATTTTTTGCCAATCAAAAATGATGTCTTTTCGAGGGTTCTGGGCCAGATCGTTAAATTTAATGGCCCCAATGGCAATGGCTCTAACTGTTTCGGCGCTATTGTCGGGAGCAATTTTTTTAGCCAGAGCTATCGTTTTTGTAATAATATCTTTTAAATGAATCGTTTGGCCTTTCCGAGTAGAAAATTTCCCTTGCTGTTGACGGATTAAACCGTGACCGACAAAATGAAGGTTGGCGGGTTTAAACCAACCAAGTTTTTCTACTGTAGTAAAAACCTGTTTGAAATAGAGGGTTTGATCAGCGCCGACCTCGTAAATAATTAGATCAGGATGCCAAGTATCACGGCGATATTTTAGAGCGGCAATATCTCGGTCAAAATAAGTTGAAGTTTCGTTAGATTTTTTGACTATAGCTACGGAATGATCCTCAAATTCAATAATAGTCGCTCCTTGTGATTCTTTAGTTAAACCTTTATCTTTCATTATTTGAATAATTTCATCTGTCATTGGCCGGTAAAAAGACTCACCGTGACAATAGTCGAAATGAACATCTAAGAGATCATAAATTTGATTAAATTCCTGTTGGGATAGATCAACACATTTTTGCCAAATGGCCATTGCTTCCGGATCTTTATTTTCCAGTTTGGCGAACCAATTTCGGGCTTCATTAAGCAGTTCTTCAGTTTCATTTCGATGAAATTTAATATAGAGACTTTCTAAATCATCGACTTTGGCAGTCGACCAATTAATTGGCCCCCATTTTTTAATAGCCGTAATTAATTTGCCAAATTGGGTGCCGTAATCACCTAAATGATTTTCGCCGATACAATTCCAGCCTAAAATCTGGTAAAGATTATACAGGGCTTGGCCGATGTTAGTTGAGCGTAAGTGACCGATGCCAAAAGTTTTGGCAATATTAGGTGAACTATAATCGATAACTACGGTTTTACCGTTGTTAAGCTGGTTTAGTTCATTTTTAAATTCGATTTCATAATTGATTTTTTCTGCTTCTCTAACTAAATAAGCCGCTTTATAATAAACATTGACATAGTGACCAATAATTTCGATCTTATCCACCATATCTCGATCTAACTTTTTTTCGAGTCGTTTTTTTTCTTTTTCAGGGTTATCCTTGACGAAAACGGCGTAATCACCAAAATTAGTTTGATTCATAGAGGCAAATCTTTAGGTAATTATATCAAAAATGAGGATTAGTGTCGGCAATTATCTCGGCGTTTTTTGAGATATTCTTTTTCCCAAACCGGATTCAGGATCTTGGCTAACTCCCGATCATATTCAATCATTTTTTTCTCATATTCTTTGTCTTTTAAGGCTTGATCTGCCGCTTCGTCAATTGGTTTAGGCTTAGTTTCTTTTATGAATTGTTTCATCTCCCGATAATGATCTCGAATAGGGCAGGGTAAGATCCAATTACCAATTTCTTCCGGTTTTTTACCCAAACCATAGTCCCTTTGCCACTGTCGGATTTTAGTGAAAAAATTGGAGCTTAAAACGTCATTTAAACTACCGCCCTTTTTATAGATTTCATTAATATTGCCGACGGCATAAGGGTTAAAAACACAAGGGGTAATATTACCATTCCATTCGAGATAAAGGTAGCCGCCGCCAGTTGGCCGGCCGGCTGAGATACAACCACTTACCACTGCCCCGCAATTCCAAAAATCGGCAATAAAATAACCTTTTCTAATCAATTTTTGAGTTCGGCGGAACATTTTTAATCTTTGTTCAGGGGTTACCACCAAATCCATTGATCCTCGTCCAATTGGCATTAATTGAAAAATCCAAGCATAGCTAGCGCCTCTGTCCCAATAGTATTTGATCAATTTTTCACTGGTAATCAATTCAGCATTTTTTCTGGTAGCAGTTAGGGAAAT
>ERZ795052.6246-NODE-6246-length-11065-cov-3.891371_pt1 | contig 11065 bp, 6 predicted proteins | sample MGYA00375136_ERZ795052 | MGnify/ENA primary metagenome ERZ795052 (study PRJEB30181, sample SAMN05720156) | activated sludge metagenome | isolation source: Anaerobic digester | place: Japan | collected 2015-05-26 ... | reverse complement strand
CCTAACTCAATACCTCCGCGTCATCGCCGTCAGCTCCCGCGCCTCGCTTGCTTGCTGGTTCCCATCGGTGTCGGGGTCGCCATCGGTATCAAGATCGTTTCCGAATCCCAACGCGCATCTCCTCGACACCGATTCTCTTTCGCCATCTGCGTCATCCGCGTCATCTGCGGTTGCCGTTCGCCGTTCTTTGATCGCCGCTCGCCGTATCTGTGTCCATCTGTGTCATCTGCGGCTCTTTGCCGTCAGCCGTCGCCGTTCTCCATGTCCTCTGTACTACAAACGAACAGAACTTCGTTTTGGGGGACACTTTTCCTGGGACCGCCGTCCTCCAATATCCGCCCTTGCCGTTCTTCGTGCTCTTCGCGCTCTTCGTGGTTCAACCGCCGTTGCCGTCCTTTGGTTGCGGCTCCGCCGCGCCAAGCTATCTGTGGCTCTTTGCCGTCGGCCGTCGCCGTTCTCCGTGTCCTCTGCGCTACAAACGAGCAGAACTTCGTCTTTGGAGGACACTTTTCCTGGGACCGCCGTCCTCCAATATCCGCCCTTGCCGTTCTTCGTGCTCTTCGCGCTCTTCGTGGTTCAACCGCCGTTGCCGTCCTTTGGTTGCGGCTCCGCCGCGCTAAGCTATCTGTGGCTCTTTGCCGTTCGCCGTCCTCCGCGCCTCAGCGCCTCCTCGGGAGTCCGTCGTCCCCAGCCTGCGGCTCCGCCTTCCTCGGCGCCGGCGACCAATCCAGACGCGGCGCGTCGCCCCAAAGCAACTCCAAGTCGTACAGCTCCCGCCATTCCGGATCGAAAATGTGCGCCACCACGTCCACATAGTCCAGAAGGGTCCAGCGCGACTCCGCCCCTACCCCTTCGCGGCCATAAGGCCTGCGACCCAGCGCCGTGGCCGCCTCGCTCATGGCCTCGGCCATGGCCTTCTGCTGCCGGGGGTTCTGCGCCGTGACGATCAAAAAGTAATCCGCCACGCTGCTGATCCCGCGCAAGTCCAGGATGATAATATCCTCGCCCTTCTTCGCGTCCGCCGCCTGGGCCAGCGCCCGCGCCAGCGCCTGCGCCTCCGCCAAAGACGCGGCGCCGGCCCTGCGGGGGCCGGCGCCGTCCTTATCGCTTGCGCTTGTCAAAGCCAATCCATCACTTCCCAGTGAGGGCGTTCAGCAGGGCGTTGCCGTACTTCACGGTAAAGCCCGCGAACACCACCGAAACCATGGACATGAGCTTGATAAGAATGTTCAGCGACGGCCCGGACGTGTCCTTGAAGGGGTCGCCCACGGTGTCGCCCACCACCGCCGCCTTGTGGAAATCAGACTTCTTGGCCCGCACCACCACTACCGGCAGCAAGCCCGAAAGGTCCGTGTCGAACGACGTCTGCATCCGGGCCTTCGCGATCAATTCGTCCTTCTGGCCCTTGTCCACCACCACCAGCACGCCTTCCTCGTTCAACTTCGCGCCTTCGGCGGCCTTGGCCGCTTCCACCAGCTCCTTGGGCGCAATCAGCTTCTGCTTCAGGTCGCCCGATTCAATGTACTTCTTGGCGTTGTCCCACGCGCCGCCCGCGTTGGCCATCAGCACGGCCACCACAAACCCCGTCACCAGACCGCCCGCCAGCAGGCCCATGACGCCGGCCACCCCAAGCACCGCGCCCACCGCCACCGGCACGATCAACGCCATCAGCGACGGCACGATCATCTCGCGCTGCGCGCCCTTGGTGCTGATCGCCACGCACGACGCGTAGTCCGGCGTGGCCGTGCCTTCCATGATGCCCGGTATCGCCCGGAACTGACGCCGCACTTCCTCCACCATGGACCCCGCCGCCCGGCCCACGGCCGCCATGGTCATGCTGCAGAACAGCACGGCCATCATGCCGCCCAGGAACAGCCCGATCAGCACCTTGGGGTTCATGAGCTGAACGTCATAAAAGCTCACGAAGTCCGCCATCTCCGTCTTCATGTCCTTGGCGCGTTTCAACTGGCCGTCCTTGATGAAGCCCTCCATCATCGCCTCGGGGAAGGCGGCGCCCGCGGTCACCGCGCTCACCGCGCTCAACTTCTTCACCGCCTCGCCCGACTTGTCCATGTACGTCCGGCTGACGATCTCGCCGCCCGCCTTCTCGGCGCGGACAAACAGGCCGTCGCCCATGTAGAAGAACACTGGCTTGTCCTTCAGCTCCGCCTGCACCTTGCCCGGATTGTGGGCGATCCAGCCGTCGCCCGCGCGATAGATGCCCACGCGCACTTCCTCAAGATACGCCGCCAGCAGCGCCAGCGCCGTCAACGCCGCCGAACCAATGGCAAAGCCCTTGCCCGTCGCGGCCGTCGTGTTGCCCAGCGCGTCCAAGGCGTCCGTGCGCTCGCGCACTTCCGGCTCCAGGTGCGACATCTCCGCGTTGCCGCCCGCGTTGTCCGCGATGGGGCCGTAGGCGTCCGTCGCCAGCGTGATGCCCAGCGTGCTCAACATGCCCACGGCCGCGATGCCCACGCCGAAGAGGCCCAGCGCCGGGTTCACGAACCCGCCCGAAAAGCCGTAGGCCACCAGCGTCGCCGCGCACACGAAGACCACCGGCCACAGCGTCGAGCGCATCCCAACAGCCAAGCCCTCGATGATCACCGTCGCCGGACCGGTCGCCGCCTGCCGCGCAATCCCCCGCGTCGGCTTGAACTCGTGCGCCGTGTTGTATTCCGTCGCCTTGCCGATGCCGATGCCCGACAGCAGGCCCGCCACGATGGAGATGAACACGCCCCACCAATGCAGGCCCACGACGCCGTCAATGCCGCCCAGCATGATAGCGCAGAGCACCAGCGTCGCCGCCATGATGGCCAGGCTGCTGATGTTCACGCCCCTGCCCAGCGCGTTGAGCAGGTCGCGCTGCGTCGCGCCTTCCTTGGTGCGCACCAGGTAGCAGCCCCAGATGGACGCGCCGATGCCCACGCCCGCCAGCACCATAGGCAGCGCCACGCCGATCATGCCCAGCCCAGCCGCCACGCCCAGCGCCGCCGTCGCCAGAATCGAGCCGCAATACGATTCGTAGAGGTCCGCGCCCATGCCCGCCACGTCGCCCACGTTGTCGCCCACGTTGTCCGCGATCGTCGCCGGGTTGCGCGGGTCGTCTTCGGGGATGCCGGCCTCGACCTTGCCCACCAGGTCCGCGCCCACGTCCGCGGCCTTGGTGTAGATGCCGCCGCCCACGCGGGCGAAAAGCGCCTGCGTGCTCGCGCCCATGCCGAAGCACAACATGATGACAGTAATATCTTGCAGATTGAGGCCGGCGATCGTGAGGGCCAGGAACCACAGGCAGATGTCCACCAGCCCCAGACCCACCACCACCAACCCCATGACCGCGCCGCTGCGGAACGCCACGCGCAGCCCCTTGTCCAGCGACTCGCGCGCCCCGGCCGCCGTGCGGGCGCTGGCGTTCGTGGCCGTCTTCATGCCGATAAAACCGGCCAACCGGCTGAAGAACCCGCCCGTCAAGAACGCGAACGGCACCAGCCCGTGCTGCACCTTCATCACAAACGCCAGCACCGCCAGCACCACAGCCGCGCAGATGAACACAACCGCCACAACCTTATACTGCTGGCGCAGATACGCCATGGCGCCCTGCCGCACGTACCCGGCGATCTCCTGCATCCTCTCCGTGCCAGGATCCGAGTTCATCATGTCCTGATAGAACCTGCGCGCGAAGTACAGAGCCGCCACCGCGCCCAACGGCGCCAGAACCCACAAAACCCAGATAAGCCAGGCCGGCTTGCCCTTGTAGTATCCCGCATGGCTTTCGTGAGCCGCCTCCTGGGCATCGCTCACTACGGCGGGCTTCGCGGCCTCCGGCGCCGCCACGGCCGCGGGCTGAGCCACAGGCTGGGCTGCGGGCTGGGCCGCCGCCGGCTTGGCCGCCGTCGCGGGCTTAGTCGCCGCCTGCCCATACACCAGCGACGCCGCCACGCACACCACCAGCGTCAGCACGAACGCCGTGCCCAGGCTGAACCACTTCTCACGAATCCATTTCATCCCATCCTTCTCCTACTCTGCTTGCGGGCCGGTCCGGGGAGTCACCCCCCGGATGCCCGACGCGGTAAATGTAGACCCTCTCCCCAGCAAACGCGAATTGAGCGGCCCGTTGAAAAAGACACCACGTCGGCGGGGACATAGCGCCTCAACCCGCCAACGGCGGGATCGAAACGTGTCCCCGGAACAGACGCGACATTTTCAACAGCCTGTTAGGGTGCAGTATTATAGATTTTGCTGCCCCTGCGCGCAAGCGCTGGAACTCCCAAACTCCCAAAACATTGCCTCCAGGCCCCCGCCGTGCTACAGTTACAGCGTTTCCGACGCCCCGCCATGTCCCCGGGTTCCCGACGCCCCATGCCCCCATCCGAAGCCGGCCATCGCCCCCGCCTGCTGGACGCCATCGGCGTTCCTCTCCTCTTCTTCCTCCTTTTCATGGGCGTGGGCGCCACCCAACTCCACATCACCGACTACGCCCGCCAGCTTGCCGGCCACGCCAGCCCCTGGACGCGCCGCCTCTTTGCCCCCGACGGGCTTAACCTGGCGCCGTTGCTGGTGGCCGTCATCTACCTCGTCTTCGCCCCTTCCCGCCTGCTGGGCGTCTGGTTCATCAGCCGCTTCGGCCGCGCCTGGACCATCCGCGCCGGCGTGCTCTGCTATCTTGGCCTCGCCGTCGTGCTCTGGATCGGCCGCTCGCCGTGGCTGATCCTCACCGGATGCGTCAGCATCGGCGCGGGCGGCGGCCTGCTCTGGACCGCCAGCGACACCCACGTCCTCGACCGCGCCGCGGCCGCGCGCTATGGCCGCGCCGCCGGCCTGCTCCAAACCCTCTCCCGCTCCGGCATGTGGATCGGCGCCCTGCTCTTCGCCTGGCTCGTCAGGCAATACACCTACTTCGGCCATCCCTTCTTCCCCTTCGGCGCCAGCGCAGCCATCGGCGCCGTGGCCCTGGCCCTGGCCATGCGCCTGCGCTCGCCCCCCGTGGCCGTCCAGCCCCCCAGCTGGGCCGGCCTGCGCCAGACCCTCGCCCGCCCCCGCCTGCCCCTGGTCGCCGGCCTGCTCTTCCTCGCCTTCTTCGGCTATGGCCTGCTCCTGGGCCACCTCATGCCTGTCATCCAGCGCGTCTTCGAAAAACAGAACATGCCCTTCCTGGCCCCGGCCTACTTCATCTCCGGCCTGCTCTGCTCCTGGCTCGGCGGAATCCTCAGCGACCGACTTGGCCGCTGGCCCGTCCTGCTCGGCGGCTACGCCCTCGGCGGCTTCAGCATGCTCATCATGACCCGCTTCTCGCCCGACATGCCCGCCTGGCTGCTGTGCGCCGCGCTGTTGCTGCTGGGCGCGCCCTTTGGCGTCACGCCCACCGTCGTCGCCGCCTGGGTGGGCGACGCCGCAGACCCCGCCGGCCGCCCCATCCTCCACGCCTGCGCCTTCCTGTGGCGCGACCTCGGCGCCGTGGCCGCCGCCGTCCTGGCTGTCTGGCTCGGCCGCCCCGCTACCCTCGCCCCCGGCTTCTACGCCATGGCCGCCGTCTTCTTCGCCCCCTCCCTCGCCGCCGGCGCGCTCCTCCTCCTCCGGCCCCGCCGCCCGCGCTGAGCGCCCCTCAAACCGTTCCTCCTGTCCACCCCATCCATTTCCTCTGGCGATCCCCGCCCCACAGTGGTAACCTGTCCTCCCATCCGCGCGCCGTGTTAGGAGCCTTCGCATGACATCGCCCCCCGCTCCAGCCAGCGTCTTGGCCCCGCTCAGCGATTGCGTGCCTTTCTACGAAGCCATGATGGCCGACACCCTCCGCCTCATCGTGGACCGGTACGCGCGTCGCCGCCGATTCCTCGACACCAAGTTCAGCATCATCACAGGCCAGGACTTCCCCCCGCCCGGCCCCGCGCGCTCCATCTACGACCCCGACATCGTCTACGGCTGGCTCCACGGCCGGGCGCTGGAATCGCTGGCCGGCCATCTGCGCTGGCTGCCCCGCGCGCGCAGCTTGTCGCCTCAAGTCCGCGACGACCTGGCGCGCCGCCTCCGCGACATGCTGGTCTCGCTGCTGGAGGCGGGCGAGACGCTCCGCCGCCGCAACCAAGGCAAAGCCTACTTCATGTGCGACGAAACCGGCCAGCCCCTCGGCGTGGTCAACGGCGCCGTGACGCCGCTGGACCCGCCGCCCTCGGCCATCGGTTACGCCGACATATTCGGCGCCAAAGGCCTCTTCGCCGCGGCCAAGTTCCTCGACCGGCCCGGCCTGGCCCGCCAGGCCGAGGCCCGATTCAAGACCGTCCTCAACGCCGTCCTCGACGAATCCTTCGCCTCTGACCAGCAGACGATGAACCCCCGGATGCCCGTCCCGCCGCCCGTCCCCGGCCGCTTCAGCCACGGCCCCCGCATGATCGCCTTGGGCGGCTTGGCGCTGCTGGCTCAGGAGTCGAGCGATCCCGCATGGATCGCCGCCGGGCTCGACGTCATCCACCATGTCCTGGACCGCCACGCCAACCACGGCCAGCGCGCGGACCTGGCCTTGTGGGACTTCTGGGAAAACGCAGACGCCCGCGGGCAGCCCTGGGTAGAGAACGGCATGATCCTCTGCAACCCAGGCCACACCCTGGAGTTCGTCGGCTTCGCCGCCAAGTTCCTCCTGGCCGCCCAGCGCGCCGCCGCCGGCGCGCCGGCCTGCAAGCAAACCCTCGAACGCTGCCGCGCCGCACTGCCCGGCCTCCTGCGCAACATGTTCGAACTCGGCTTCAACGCGGAGCTGGGCGGTATCTACGTCAGGGTCGACCTGGCCGCGCGCCGCCCCACCAGCCCCAACATGCCCTGGTGGCCCCTGCCCGAGACCATGCGCGCCGCCGCGCTCGTGGCCGCCCTCTTCCCCGAAACCGCCGCCCAGGCCATCGCCATCTTCCGCCGCTGCCACCAAGCCTTTGCGCGCTACATCAACCCCGCCGTGGGCCACATGGCCTATCAGACCCGCGGCGCCGATGGCAAGCCCGTGGACGCCATCCCCGCCGTGCCCGACGCCGACCCCGGCTACCACACCGGCCTGAGCATGATCGACGCGCTCACCCTCATCCCGTGACATCCGCCTCTCGTCCAGCAAGCAAGGAGGACTTCGCCGTGAGCCTGAACGCTTCATGGGCGCAACGCTTTCAGGACGCCATCCCCTTCGGCTCCAGCACCTGCTCCAAAACAGCCAAGTACGCGCCGGACGAGCCCGCCGTCATTGTCCGCGGCCAGGGGTGCCGCGTGTGGGACGCCGACGGCCGCGAGTTCATCGACTTCCGCAACAGCCTCGGCCCCGTCACCCTGGGCTACCGTTTCCCCGCCGTGGACGAAGCCATCCGCCGCCAGCTCGAAAGCGGCGTCATCTTTGGCCACCCCCATCCCCTCGAATGCGAGGTCGCGGAGCTCATCTGCCAGGTCATCCCCTGCGCCCAGCAGGCCCGGTTCCTGAAGACCGGCGGCGAGGCCGTGGCCGCGTGCATCCGCATCGCGCGCGCCATCACCGGCCGCGACCACGTCATCCAGATCGGCTACAACGGCTGGCTCAACAGCCTGGCCGCGGGCGGCCGCGTCCTCCCCGGCCAGGTCGCCGCCGCCGCGCCCCCCGGCGTGCCCCAGTGCCTCAGCAACCTGCACCACGCCTGCGCCTGGAACGACCTCCCCGCCGTGGAAAAAGTCTTCGCCGAACACCCCGGCCAGGTGGCCGCCTTGGTCGTCGCCGCCGCCTACGCCGACATGGCCCAAGGCGCCACCTTCTACCCCGCCCTGCGCGAGATCACCCGCAAAAACGGCGCGCTGCTGGTCTTCGACGAAATCGTCACCGGCTTCCGCATCGCCATCGGCGGCGTTCAGGAACACTTCAAAGTCGAACCCGACCTCGTCGTCTTCGCCAAAGGCATCGCCAACGGCATGCCGCTCTCCGTCTATTGCGGCAGCCGCGAGACCATGACCGCCGGCCAGAAGACCGTGGTCTCGTCCACCTATGGCGGCGAAACCCTCAGCCTCGCCGCGGCCAAGACGGCGATTGACGTCTACCGCCGCCAGGACGTCGTGGGCCATCTGTGGCGCCAGGGCGAAAAGATGTGGGGCGGGCTGAATGACATCTTCCGCCGCCGCGGCGTACCCGCCGAAATGAAGGGATTCTGGCCTTGTCCCCAGCTCTGCCCCGCCGCCGACGCCCCGGCCGGCTTGTACGAGCGCGTCGTCCGCGCCGCCTACCGCCACGGCGTGTCGCTCTACAACGTCTGCTACGTCAACTTCAGCCACACCGACGCGGACATCGCCGAAGCCTTGGGCCGCATGGACCAAGCCATGTCAAACCTCTGATCCGCCCGCCCCGTCCCGCTTGTCCGACCCGTCGGACGCCCCCCCAGACCCCACCCAACCCCGCTCCCGCAACAGCCTCCCCAGCACAGGCCCCAGTTCCTGCCGTATGTGCTCGTTCGCGTAACCAATCCAGCACACGTCCGCCGTCACGTTCAGCGGAGCGCGCAGCGGCCCGCCGGCCGCGTCGGTCACGATCACCCCCGCCTCGCGCGCGATGAGCTCGGCCGCCAGGTCATAGGGGTGGCAGCACAGCCGCGCCTGCGCGCCCGACAAACCCGCCGCCGCGTGCGCCAGCGGCCGAAGGTCAGCGCAGAAACGATCGTGCCCCGTCATCAGTTCGTAGAGCTGCCCGCCCGTCGAGATGTACTGGTCATCGAAGACAAGCGGGTTCCCGTCCTCCGGCGGCCCCAGCGCCTCCTCAAACAGCTCCTCCTCCAGCCGCGCCAGCGCCTCCTTGCCGCCCACGAAGAACTTGGCCAGCATGGCGAATCCGTGCCTCACCGTGCGCGCCTGCGAAGGCGCCAGCGCCAGCGGCTTGACCAGCCCCGCGGCCAAGTCATGGCGCTCCGCGCGCGCGCCCTGCCCGCGCGCCGCCCACAGCACATCCGAAACAGGCTGGCGCGTGGTGGGCAACTCGGTCTGCATGGCCGCCTCCATGTCAGCCAGACACGTCGCCCGGCCCAGGTTCGGCGCCACCCCCGCCAGAATCCACGCGCTCCGCTTGTCGTACATAATCCCCCGCGTCCCGTCCACCGGGTTCACGATCATCCGGAACTCCGCGTCCTCCTCCTTCGCGCCGCGGGGAAACACCCTCTGCCCACCGCCCTCGATCCCCTCCGCGATCAACACAAACGCCCCCTCCCGCCCCCACGCCTCGCAGAACTCCAGCAACACCGCCTCCCCCTTCTCGTCAATCCGGTAGATCGTGTCCCCATCGCGCTTGGCCGCCACGGCCGCCATCTCGCCCGCCGCCGCCCCGCGCAACTGCGACAGAATTCGCTCGCGCATGGCCAGGCTCAACTCGCGCAGCTTGGACAAGTAGTAATCGTGAGGCCGGATCAAACCCGCTGGCATGGAAAAATCCCCTCCAAGAAGCGCCCGCGGCCCTGCGCCCACGCCGCGGAACACGCCCATGATGCCCCATCGCTTCCGGCCCTGCCACCCCAACCGGCTCGCTCTCCGTCCACTGGGTCCATCCTCTCCTTGGCGTCCCTTCCCGCCTCTGCCTCCCCCTCCTTCACCACGGCACGCTGCCCTGAAAACCCGCCGCCCGGCCCAGCAGATACCACAGCCCCTGCGCCAGAATCTGCCCCAGGAACAGCCCGAGGAACAGCGGCTTCCCCGCGCGGTACGCGCGCTGGCCCCCATAGCGCACCAGCATCCCCTTGACCAGCCAGACCAGAAAGATGGAGAACCAGAACTTGTTCGTAGTGGAAAGCATCGCGCCCGCATAGCCCACCACGCTGAACGGCCACCACACAAAGCTGCTCCGCATGAACTGCATGAACCCCGCCACGCCCGCGCCCGCCGCGATAAACCCCATAGACCGCCACCCCGCCGGCTCGGGCCGGTTCATCTTGTCCACCGCGTAGTTCCAGGGCAGCCGCGCGTAACTCGAATAGAACCATCCGTAAGAGTTGGCGCCGCCGCGGTTGTAGGCCACGCGCATGTGGAACGCAAAGGACACGGCCAGCCCCACGACCCCGCCAAGCATCACCGCGGCGACAAGCCCTCTCTTGGACGCGCGCGCGTCGCTCGCCACCTTCAGCCCGTGCGACACCGTGCCCAGCTCCGTCAGGCGCATGGGCGTCGTCCACGCGAAATGCGCCCCAAGGCTCGCCAGCGCCTGGGTCGAAAGCCCCTGCGTGCCCGCCAGCGTCGTCACCATGGTCGGCGCGGGCATGGGCGCGTCCAGCCACCCCAGCCCGCACTGGATCGCGATCTTGGTGATGGCCACCATGCAGAAGACCGCGGCCACCAACACCAGCAGCGCCATCCACAACGGCGAGCCCATGGCCACCAGAAAACCCGTCACCACCGCGAACGACGCCGCAAGGCCGAGGCACGCCGCCCGATAGGGCAGGATTTCGTCCCCTTCGCCCTCGACGGGCCCTGGCCGCCACAGCCCGCGCCACACGTGCGCCAAATGCCGCCGCGCCAGCCAGAACGACGACATCCCGACGAACAGGAACGCGCCGATGGCCTGTCCGCTGAAAGCAGGCCCGCCCCAGACATACGGCTCGTAGAACGGAACAACGTCAAACCCCGTGTTGGCGTACAGCCTCCGTTGGAGCTGGTAGAGCATGTTGAAGAACCAGCAGCTCAACGCCACGTCCTGGGGAATGAGGTAGGTCAGCGCGATGATCGGCGTGCTGAACTTGAACCGGAGGATGAGCGATCCGCTGCCGTCGAACCAGTAGTAGTCGGTCTTGGGCGGGGTGAAAGGAAACTGGAGCAGGTCCGTCGATAGCCGCGACAACGGCCACAGACTCGCCAGGCCGAACGCGGCCAGCAGCCCCGTCCACATCAGCGGATTGCGCCAGAAAGGCTTTTCCCCCTCGCGGGGCTGGTTGTGGAGAAGCTCCGTGGCCAGCCCCATGATCGGGTAGGCCAGCCGCTCGCGCTCCACCCACTGCCGCCGCAGCAGCGCGGCCAGACACACCAGCATCACCGACAGAGCAACAAAGAATCCCCCCCAGAACGCGATGGGCCCCAGCCACGGCCCCCACGGGATGCTCCCCCCCGG
>ERZ795052.6240-NODE-6240-length-11069-cov-4.434719_pt1 | contig 11069 bp, 9 predicted proteins | sample MGYA00375136_ERZ795052 | MGnify/ENA primary metagenome ERZ795052 (study PRJEB30181, sample SAMN05720156) | activated sludge metagenome | isolation source: Anaerobic digester | place: Japan | collected 2015-05-26 ... | reverse complement strand
AGGAGATCGCGGCCAAGGCGCTGGAGATTTTGTGGGACGAGAAGAGCGGCGAGGCGGTGCGGAGATATCTGTTCCGGCCCGGGTTCTGCGAGGGGAGGACGCTGGCGGCCCCGCGGGGCCGGGGGAAGGCGTAGGCGCGGAGGACGGCGAACGGCGGACGGCAACGGCGGGCTCACGCGAAGACGCGAAGGCGCAAAGAAGGAAGAACAGCGGAGACCGCGAAAGACACGAAGAGCACGAAGAACGGCGAAGAGGGACGAACGGCGGCGACGGGTTTGCGCGGAGAACGGCGAGCGGCAACGGCAAGAGGAGTGGGGGGGATGCTGAAATCATCGCAGGTGGAGCCGCTTGCGGAAAAGGCGTTGCGGCTGGTGACGGAGACGGGGATTCTGGTGGAGAACGAAGAGCTGGCGGCGCTGTGCCTGAAGCGCGGGGCCAAGGCTGGGCCGGACGGCAGGCTGCGCATCCCGGCCAAGGTGATCAGCGAAATGGCTGCGTTTCAGAAGAAGACACAGGACGCGTATGAGGCGAACCACGAGTTGGTTCTGACGTGCGGGCCGGATTGGACGCATCACCTGACTTGGACCGGGCAGCAGGGGTGGTTCCGCGAGGAGTATGCGAAGCGGTTTCTGATGCAGGCGTTCGACTGCGGGCCGACGACGTTCTACGACGACGCGAAGCAGGCGCCGCGGCCGGTGGATACGGCGGTCTTTGACCAGATGATGAAGCTGGCGGAGGCGACGCCGGAGATCGGGTACACGAGCATGTGGTATCGCCAGGACGTTGCGCCGCAGACGGAGCGCTTGGCGTCGCTGCGGCGGGCGATGAACCTGACGGCCAAGTTCGCCGGGATCGAGGCCATCTACCCCGAGGTGGTGAAGTATCTCAAAGAGGCGAGCGAAATCCTGACCGGCGACGCGAAAAGCTCGGCGTATCTGGCCGGATCGGAGTGCATGACCATGCCGCTCATCCTGGAAAAGCGGTCGGCGGAGGATATTCTGGAGCGCAAGAAGCGCGGGGTGAACCGTTATCACGTGGCGACCATGCCGACGCTTGGGGTGAGCACGCCGGTGACCATGGCGGGCGCGGTGGTGATGGGCGCGGCCGAGCTGCTGGGCGGCATGGCCATTTGTTGGATGGCGGATCCGGAGACCGACCTCAGCGGCCGCGTGATCTGCATGGTGGCGGATATGCGCAACGGCAACTCGACCACGCTGGGGCCGGCGATGGGCCTATTCAACAACGCGGTGCGGCAGATCTTCAACGAGCGCTGGGGCGGGCACTGCATGGTGGAGGTTCACTTCAGCCCCACGGCGCGGCGGCCGGGTTTGCAGGCGGTGTTCGAAAACTGGTACGGGACAAGCTGCCGTCAGCGGTGGGAAGGCGATCCCGAAGTGCCCTACGCGGGCATGGGCACGCTGCATGGGGGCGGGCTGGGATCGCCCACGCAGTTGATGCTGGACATGGAGATTCGCAAGGCGCTGTGGGCGTGGCGCCGCGACGTGCCGATCAACGACGACACGCTGGACTGGGACGAGGTGGTGGCGGTGACACGGGAGAAGGGAAACTTCCTGATGTGCGACCACACGCTGGCGCATTGCCGCGAGTTCTGGACTTCGGAGATGTTCCGGTCGGACGATCCAACGGCGGGCGCGTGGGACGGCAGCGAGAAAGCGATTCTGAAAAAGTGCGAGGAGAAGTGGCGGGCGAATCTGGAGAAATGGGAAGCGCCGGCGTGGCCGGAAGACAAGCTGCGGGACATGGATGCGCTGGTGGCGCGCGCCGAGAAAGAGTTCGGGGTTTCGTGATCAGGTGTCTGGTTGCGCAAATCAGCGCGGCCATTTGCGCAACCAAACGCAACGGAACGCTCAAGTCGAAGTGGCCGTGAGGGTGTGCCAGGCGCGTTTGCTTGCGGAAATGCGCGTCCATTTCCGCAGGCAAGCGCCGGGCTGGAGGAGCGGCGATGGCGAAGAGTGGCGAGAATTGGGTGGAAGAGTGCCGCGAGCTGGCCAAGAAGGTGCGCGGCCATTGTCTGCGCATGACGCACCGCGGCAAAAGCGGCCACGTGGGCAGCATGTTGTCCATGGCGGAGCTGCTGGCGGTGCTGTACAAGCGCGTGCTGAAGGTGGACCCCAAGAACCCGCGCGATCCGAACCGCGACCGGTTTATCTTGAGCAAGGGCCACGGCGGCGGCGGCGTGTACGCCATCCTGGCCGAGCTGGGGTTCTTCCCCATGGAGTGGTTGCAGGGCTATTACCGCGACGAGGGGAAGCTGATGGGGCACATCAGCCATCACGTTCCGGGCGTGGAGTTTTCGACCGGATCGCTGGGCCACGGCCTGCCCGTGGCGTGCGGCATGGCGCTGGCCGCCAAACGCGCGGGCGCAAAGCATCGCGTCGTGTGCCTCATGAGCGACGGCGACTGCGACGAGGGGTCGACGTGGGAGGCGATTCTCTTCGCGGCGCAGCATCACTTTGACAACCTGGTGGTGGTGGTGGACTACAACCGCGTGCAGGCGCTGGGCTACAGCAAGGACGTGCTGGACTTGGAGCCGCTGGGCGACAAGATCCGCGCGTGCCGGTGGGCCTATCGCGAAGTGGACGGCCACGACGTGGAGGCGATTGACGCGGCGCTGAAAACGCTCCCGTTTGAGCCGGGCAAGCCGTCGTGGCTGACGGCGCGCACGGTGAAAGGCAAGGGCGTGAGCTGGATGGAGGACACGGTGTCGTGTCATTACGGCTCGGTGAACGACGAACAACTGGCCCGGGCGCTCAAAGAAATCGGAGTGGCATGACATGCGATCCCTGTTCAACAAGACGCTGGTGGAGATCGCGCGCAAGGACCCGCGCATCTACTTGATTCTGGCGGACATCGGGTACGGCGAGATCGAGCCTTTTGCGGAGGCGTTTCCGGAGCGGTTCTACAACTGCGGAGTGTCGGAGCAGAACATGGCCGGCGTGGCGTGCGGGGTGGCCATGGAGGGCAACATCGCCATCACGTATTCCATCGCCAACTTCCCTACGCTGCGGTGCTTGGAGCAGATTCGCAACGACTCGTGCTATCACAACGTGAACCACAAGACCGTGATCATCGGCGGCGGGCTGGCGTATGGGGCGCTGGGGGTTTCGCACCAGGCCACGGAGGACATCGCGATCATGCGGTCGCTGCCGAACATGGTGGTGGTGTGCCCGTGTGACTTCGCCGAGGCCGAGGCTGCGGTGCACGCGATGATCGAGCATCAGGGGCCGGTGTACTATCGCTGCGGGTACAAGAAGGAGCCGCCGGTGCACGCCAAGCCGATCCAGTTCAAGCTGGGCAAGGCCATCACCGCGCGCGAAGGGGGGGACGTGACGCTGATCTTCACCGGGACCATCGGGAACCAGGTCATGCCGGCGGCCGAGGAACTGGCTAAGGCCGGCATTCAGTGCCGCGTGGTGAGCATGCACACGGTGAAGCCGCTGGATGTGGAGGCCGCGGCGGCCGCGGCGCGCGAGACCGGCGGCGTGGTGGTGATCGAAGAGCATCAGATCAACGGCGGCCTGGGCGGCGCGGTGGCCGAGGCCCTGTGCGACGCGGGCGTGGCGCCGAAGAAGTTCCTGCGGATCGGGCTGCCGGACCGCTATGTGTCGAAGGTGGGCGGCCATGAATGGCTGCTGGATCAATTCGGGCTTTCGGCGCGGAAGATCGCGGGAGCAGTGAAGGGGTTGTTGGGGGCGAGGTGAAGAAGGCGCGGAACAAGGGCGGGAAGGAGGCGGACTTGAACTCGCGGGAGCGCATCGCGGCGACGCTCGAACATCGGCTGCCGGACCGCGTGCCGATGGCCGAGCTGTGGATCGACCCGGGCGTGGCCAAGGCGCTGTGCGGCGTGGCGGACGGCAACGCGCTGGCCGAGGCCATCGGCCTGGACATGGTCTGTGTTCAGACCATGGTCTACGCGGATAGCGAGGTTGAGTGGGTTGACCGCGAGCGGCGCGTGTTCCGCGACAAATGGGGCGCGTTGCAGATTGCGCCCCACGGCGGCGTGCCGGTTCCGCTTGCGCCCGCGCCGGTGGAGACGCCGGAGGACCTGGCCGCGTATAAGCCGCCGGACCCGGCCAAGTCGCCGGTTCTGGAGAAACTGCGCCGGTTGAAGGCCAAGTATCCCAACGGCGAGAAGGCAATCTGCCTGGTAGCGGAATCGGGGTGGGCGCCGGCGGTGTATCTGCGCGGCGGGCTGGAGCATCTGCTGCTGGATTTCGCGCTGCGGCCGGAGTTCGTCAAGGACCTGATGAAGATCGGGGCGGCGTATCACGCGGAACTGGCGGGATTGGCGGCCAAGGCCGGCGCGGACGTTGTGTTGCTGGGCGACGACTACTCGGACAAGAACGGGCCGCTCGTGTCGCCGAGGCAGTTCGAGGAGATTGTGCTGCCGGCGGATACGCAGGTGGTGGGCGCGGTCAAGAAGGCGGGGCTCTACTGCATCAAGCACACGGATGGCGACATCCGCAAGCTGCTGGACATGCTGGTGGGCACGGGGCTGGACTGCCTGGGTCCGCTGGAGCCTGTGCCGGGCATGGAGCTGGCGCCGATTCTGGAGAAGTACCGAGGCCGGCTGAGCGTGATGGGGAACATCAACGTGGACCTGCTTTCGCGGGGGAGCATGGAGGAGGTGGTCCGCGAAACCAAGCGCGCGCTGGCGACGGTGTCGGCGATGGGCCCGCACATCCTGTCGTCGGCCAACACGATTACGCAGTCGGTAAAGCCGGAAAACTACGCGGCCATGGTGAAGACCGCGCGCGAATGCGGCCGGTACCCCGTGGACCGGGGCCGGCTGTTGTCGGAAGCCGGCCGAGGATCGGAGAGGTGAAGTCATGGCGTGACTGAACGGGAAGGTGGCGGTCATCACGGGCGCGGGCCGTGGGATCGGGTTCGCGGCGGCGGAGCTTTTCGCGCGCGAGGGGGCGAAGGTGGTGATTGCGGAGATCAGCGAGGAACTGGGGCGCAAGGCGGAAGCGAGGATTCGCGCGGCCGGGGGCGAGGCCGCGTTTGTGCGGACGGATTGCTCGCTGAGCGCGGACGTGCAGGCGCTGATGAAAAGGACGCGGGAGATGCACGGCAAGCTGAACGTGCTGTACAACAACGCGTCGGTGTTTCTGCCCAACCATGACGGGCCGGTGACGAAGCTGAGCGAGGAGACGTGGGAGCGGGTGATCGGGATCAACCTGCGAAGCGTGTTCCTGTGCTGCAAGTATGGCATTCCGCTGATGGCGGAGAGCGGAGGCGGGTCGGTCATCAATACGGCGTCGAGCGCGGCGGTGATGGGGATTCCGGGGTGCGACGCGTACACGGCGGCCAAGGGGGCCACGGTGTCGCTGACGCGGTCGCTGGCCGTGGAGTACGGCAAGCAAGGGGTGCGCGTGAACTGCGTTTGCCCGGCGGGCGTGGCCACGGAGATGGTGAAGGCGAGCAGTCTGGACAACCCGGCGTTTGACGCGAAGTACTTCTTCTCCCGCGCGCCGCTGGGCCGGCTGGGCGAGCCCGAGGAGGTGGCGCGGGTGGCGCTCTTCCTGGCGTCGGATGAGTCGTCGTATGTGAACGGGGCGATCGTGCGGGCGGACGGCGGGATTACGGTGACGCCGATCTCGTAATGGAGACCACGGGCATCATGGGATGAATCCCATTCCGGCGGAGATGGCAAATGGCGGCGAAACGCGCTGGTTCAAAGATCAACTCGGCCGCGGATGAGGCGGCGCGGGTTCGGATGCTGCGGCGGATGCTGAGCATCCGGCGATTCGAAGAAGAGGTGAAGCGTCTGTACCGCGCTGGCGGAATCAAGGGCGCGATTCATCTGTATATCGGGCAGGAGGCCGTGGCCGCAGGCGCGTGCGAGGCGCTGCGGCCTGATGACTACGTGACAAGCACGCACCGGCCGCACGGGCACTGCATCGCCAAGGTGTTTGACCTGAAGCGGACCATGGCGGAAATGATGGGCAAGGCGAGCGGGTTGTCGGGCGGGTTCGGGGGGTCCATGCATCAGTTCTGCAAGGAAAAGGGGTTTCTGGGAGGGAACGGCATTGTGGGCGGGGGCATGGGGCTGGCGCTGGGCGCGGCGTTTTCGGCGCGGTACCGGAAGACGGACCAGGTGGCGGTGTGCTTCTTCAGCGAAGGCGCGTCGAATCAGGGCGTGATCCACGAATGTCTGAACATGGCGGCGCTGTGGAAGCTGCCGGTGATCTATCTGTGCGAGAACAATCAGTACGCGGCGACAACGCCCGTGGGCAAGAGCACGTGCACGAAGGACATTGCCCCGCGCGCCGCGGCGTATGGATTGCCGTGGGCGATCTGCGATGGCAACGACGTTTTGGACGTGTATGAGACCACCCGAACGGCTGTCGAACGCGCGCGCAATGGAGGCGGGGCGGCGTTCATCGAGGCCAAGACCTATCGCGCGGAACCGCACTGCGGGATTATCGCGGATGGCCGGGACAAAGCGGAGCTGGCGCTGTGGAAGTCGGCGGAACGCGACCCCATCCCGCGCCACGAGGCGAGGCTGATCGCGGAGGGCATCTTGACGGCGGAAGGCGCGCGGGAGTTGCGGGCGGAGGTGGAGCGCGACATCGCGGAGGCGGTGGAGTTTGCGCGGCGGAGTCCGGCGCCGGACCCGGCGAAGGCTCTGGCGCGGGAGGGCCGGCCATGAGGAAGCTGACCTACGCGGACGCGATCTGCGAGGCGCAGATCGAGGAAATGGCTCGCGACGAGAACGTGTTCGTGATTGGCGAGGACGTGGATATCGCGGGCGGGGTGTACAAGCTGACCAAGGGGGTCCTGGAGCGATTCGGGCCGAGGCGGGTGGTGGGGACGCCGATCAGCGAGGAGGCGTTTTGCGGGCTGGCGGCGGGCGCGGCCATGACGGGTTTGCGGCCGATCGTGGAGATCATGTACATCGACTTCATTTTGATGGCGATGGACCCTGTGGTGAACCAGATGGCGAAGATTCCGTTCATGTCGGGAGGACAGTTCGCCATGCCGGTGACCATCCGCGCGCAGGCTGGGGCGGGGACCGTGGAGGGCGCGCAGCACTCGCAGAGCCTGGAGGCGTGGTTCACGCACACGCCGGGGTTCAAGGTGTGCATGCCGGCCACGGCGCGCGACGCGAAGGGGCTGCTGAAAGCGGCGATCCGCGACGACGGGCCGGTGCTGGTGATCGAGAACCGCTGCCTGTTCAACGAGGAAGAGGAAGTCCCGGATGGAGAGTGGGTGACGCCGCTGGGCAAGGCGGACGTGGCGCGCGAGGGCAAGGACGTGACCGTGGTGGCCATGGGCTATGCGCGTCGCAAGGCGCTGGCCGCGGCGGAACGGCTGGCGGGCGAGGTGAGCGTCGAGGTGGTTGACCCGCGCACGCTGTGGCCGCTGGACATGGAGACGATTTTGGAGTCGGTGAAGAAGACGGGGCGCGTGATCGTGACGCATGAGTCGCCGGCGCGCGGCGGCGTGGGCGCGGAGATTGTGCGGCGGATCGTGGCGGAGGGGTTTGACTATCTGGACGCGCCGCCGGTGGTGGTGGCTGGGGCTGACCTGCCGATGCCGTTCAGTCCGGGGCTGGAGCAGGCTTGTCTACCGCAGGCAGAGACGATTGCGGAGGCGGCGAGGAGGGTGATCGGGATGGCGTGAGACGGACCCAAGGGACGGCGACAGCAATGGCAGGCGGGCGCTGGATGATGAGGAGAGAGGAAATGGATGCGTGCGGGTTGAGCAAGGCGGAGGCGGCTCGGCTGAAGAAGGACGCGGTGGAGAAGATCATTCCGCATTTCGCGAGCAACGCGGAACTGGCCAAGGGGGCGAAGATCTTCGTGCGCGGAGAGGGTTGCTATCTGTTCGACATCGAGGGGAAGAAGTACCTGGATACGTTCGCGTCGCTGCTGACGACGATCTGCGGGCACCACCGGCCGGAGATCAGCAAGGCGGTGCTGGAGCAGGCGGAAAAGCTGGAGTTCTTCCCGAATTACGTGGACACCTTCACCGTGCCGCTGATCGAACTGGCGAACAAGCTGGCGGAGATCATGCCGGGCGACCTGTCGGTGAGCTTTTTCGTGAACAGCGGGTCGGAGGCGAACGAAGCGGCGATCAAGATGGCGCGGCAGTATCACGTGGAGCGAGGAGATCGGAAGCGGTGGAAGGTGATGGCGCGGCGGCACTCGTATTCGGGGACGACGCTGGGCGGGTCGTCGGCTACGGGGCTGCAGTGGTTCCGCGAGCCCTTTGAGCCGCTGATTCCGGGGTGTGTGTTTGCGCCGGCGGCGCGGTGCAACAAGTGCGAGCTGGGGCGCGAGCCGAAGACGTGCGGGCTGGCGTGTCTGCGGGCCATGGAGGAGCTGGTGAAGTGGGAAGGGCCGGGCACGATCTCGTGCCTCATCATGGACCCCGTCCCCGGATCGAACATCGGCTACCCCCTGCCGCCCAAGGGGTACCTGAAGGGTGTGCGGGATCTGTGCGACAAGCACGGGATCATCTTGATCTTTGACGAGGTGCAGACCGGGTTCGGCAAGACGGGCAAGTGGTTCGCGTGCGAGCACTGGGGGGTGACGCCGGACATCATGACCATCGGCAAGGGTTTCACGGGCGGCTACATTCCCCTGGCGGCCGCGGTGACGACGCCCAAGGTGGCGTCGGCGTTCCGTGGCAAGCCCGGCTGCGAGTTCCGCAGCGGGGGGATGTACGGCGGGCACACAATCGCGTGCGCGGCGACGCTGGCGAACATCGGGATTATCGAGAAGGAGAAGCTGGTGGCCAGGGCGGCGCGGATGGGGAAGTACCTGAAGGGCAAGCTGGACAAGCTGGCGCGGCGGCACAAGATCGTGGGGAGCGTGCGGGGGATCGGGCTGCTGTGGGCCGTGGAGCTGATGGCGAACCGGAAGACGGGGGCGGCGCTGGGACCGGAGGTGAACGCGGGGTCGCGCATCCGCGATTACTGCTACGAGCGGGGGATGATCCTGCGGAACAACGGGGACATCCTGGTGCTGGCGCCGGCGTTGATTATTACGGAGAAGGAAGTGGATTTCATGGCGGGGTTGATGGATGAGGCGATCGGGATGGTGGAGGCGGGGATGAAGAAGGGGTAGGACGGCGTGGATGGGGGGGCGGCGCTGGCGGGGACCGCCGCCCCTCAGGCTTTGGGTTTGCGCTGGGAGGGGAAGAGGAGGCCGGCCAAGGAGCCGGGGAGCATGACAGCGGCGCAGAGGGCGTAGAGGATGTGGAAGTGGGTGAGGGGCTGGCCGAAGAGGGTGAGGCGCAGGGGTTCGAGGGCGCGCAGGAGGGGGATGGCGAGGATGGCGCCGACGCCGAAGGCGCCGACCATGAGGAGGCTGGCGACGGCGAAGAACATGGGACGGCTGGGGCCGGGGGGAATGGCGGCGTAGACGCTGGCGGTGTAGGCGACGTTCCAAGCGGCGTCGCCGAGGCCGACAAGGGTCCAGGCGATGATGACGGGCCAGGGGCACTGGGGCGTGGCAAAGGGGAAGGAAACGAAAAAGACGGCGTAGAGCGGGCCGCAGACCAGGATGGCGCGGCGCGCCCCGACTCTGTCCACCCAGCGGCCGGCGGCCGTGGAAGTGAGGGCCTTGATGACGGTGTAGCCGACCATCATCCAGGCGACACAGCTCTCTTTCATGTTGAGGATGCGCAGGTAGTAGACCTGGTAGTAGGGGCAGGCGAAGAAGAAGGGCAAGTTGTAGATGGCGACGGCGAGCATGAGGCGGCGGAAGGGGCGCTCGGTGAAGACCTGGCGGAAGCCGGCCCAGGTGAAGCGGGCGCGGGCCATGGCGTCGGGCATGGTGGCGCGGCGCAGGACGGCGACGGACATGAGGCCAAAGACGCCTCCGCCGACGAGGATGGCGGCCAAGCCGAGCGGGTTGGTCTTGCTGGCGGCCTGGGCGAGAAAGCCGGAGGCGAGGATGGCGGCGATGCCGAAAAGGGAGGCGAGCTGGAGGCGGCGGCCGAGATAGCGTCCGCGCAGGCCGGCGGGCAAGACGGTGGCCACCCAGTCCTCGGTGATGGGGCGGGTGAGCTGGATGGAGGCGGCGGCCATGAAGACGGCGGCGGCAAGGACGGGGATGCGCGCGGCCTGCGGCAGCCAGGGCAAGGCGGCCACCGCGGCCATCATGAGCAAGGGCTCGGCGTAACCGAGGCGCAGGACAAAGGACTTGCGGTCGGGGACGGCGCTGGCGAGGGTGGGGCCAAGCATCTGCAAGAGGCAGGCGAAGCTGACGGCGCTGGTGATCCAGCCGATCTGTTCTTTCTCGATGCCGAGGGCGAGGGCAAAGGAGACCATGATGAGGGTGGCGCCGCCGCAGACGGTGTCGTAGATGGCGCGATAGGCCGCGCTCCAATTGAAGGAGGCGAGCGATTGGCGGATCTGATGAACGGGCAGGCGCGGGCGCATAGGGTTGGGGGCCTTGGCCGGAGGGAACGGACCCACGGGCCAGGCGGCCTGGTCCGTGCGCGGCCACGCCACTATACCGCAAGCGGGGCTGGCGCGCCACGGCGCTTGCGGCGAGCCGGGGATCGGCGTAACTTACGCGGATGTGACGGCGCCGCATGAGTGCGCCACGCGAAGAAGGAGAACGGCTTGTTCATCGACATCCACACGCACGTGTGCCGCGCCCGCCACCCGAAGGTGACTCGCCCCAACGGGTCGCACTATCCCACGCCGGAGCGGCTGATCGAGATGATGGACCAGGCGGGGATCCGGATGGCCGTGACGCTGTGCACGCTGAGCCCGGAATGGCGTTACACGATGGTGACGCCGGAGGAGATTCTCGAGATCGCGGCGGAGCACCCGGGGCGGTTCATTCCGTTCTGCAACTTCGACCCGCGGTACCTGACGAACAGCGCGAAGTCGAACTTCACGCCGTTGCTGGAGGCGTACAAGGAGATGGGCGCGAAGGGGGTGGGCGAGTATATTCCGAATATCCCGTTCGACGATCCGCTGAACATGAACTTCTTCGGGCACGTGGAGGCGGCGGGGCTGCCGCTGACGTTCCACGTGGGGCCGCAGGCGGGCGGGTGCTATGGTTGCATAGACGAGGTGGGGC